>Ga0210015_1001233_pt1 | contig 25603 bp, 25 predicted proteins | sample CryGeymeta201522_FD_185471 | JGI IMG/M metagenome (GOLD analysis project Ga0210015, IMG submission 185471) | Groundwater microbial communities from Crystal Geyser aquifers in Utah, USA - Crystal Geyser metaG 2015-22 (SPAdes) (version 2) | ecosystem: Environmental > Aquatic > Deep subsurface >... | reverse complement strand
ACTTGTCTTGCCTTACTATATAGGGCAGATGAAGCCCCGCTACTGCTTGTCCGCGTTGAAAAACTCATCGCGGACTACCGGTTGCGAATCCCTGCGCGCAGCGGCAAACTCACCGAGCGCGACTCCATCCTCATCACTTATGGCGACCAGGTCCAATCACCAGACGAGAAACCTTTACTGACCTTAGGCGGGTTTTGCAAACAATATCTGGCGGATGTCGTCGGCGGGATTCACATCCTGCCGTTCTATCCCTGGACTTCGGACGACGGCTTCTCGGTTGTGGATTATCGCAAAGTAGATTCAAACTTGGGGGATTGGGATGAAATTTCCTCCATGCAAAGCCATTTCCGTTTGATGTTCGATGGCGTGATCAATCACATCTCATCGCAAAGCGAATGGTTCCAGGGATTCTTGCGCGACGACCCGCGTTACCGCGAATACTTTATTACAGTGGAAGGCTCGCCTGGTCTTTCGCAGGTGGCGCGTCCACGCGCCCTGCCGTTGTTGGCGACCTTCAACACGCCGTCGGGCGAAAAGCGCGTATGGACAACCTTCAGCGCTGACCAGATTGATTTGAATTTCAAAAATCCCGAAGTCCTGCTTGAAATCCTCGACATCCTGCTCATGTACGCGGAGCGCGGCGCGGCCTTCATCCGCCTCGACGCGATTGCGTATCTGTGGAAGGAGATCGGCACATCCTGCATTCACCTGCCGCAAACGCATCAAGTGATCCAATTCCTGCGCGCCGCGTTGAACGAAGCCGCGCCGCATGTTCATTTGATCACTGAAACAAATGTGCCGCACGCGGACAATATCTCTTACTTCGGCGATGGCACGAACGAAGCCCAACTCGTTTATAACTTTGCCCTGCCGCCGTTGACCCTGCACACTTTCCACACAGGCGACGCACGCGTTCTTTCCAACTGGGCAAAGACCTTGACATTGCCATCCGATAGAACAACCTTCTTCAACTTCCTGGCTTCGCATGACGGCATTGGATTAAACCCCGCGCGTGGTATTTTATCGAACCAAGAAATTGAGGCGCTGGTCAACAAAACCCTCGAGCACGGCGGCTTGGTCTCCTACAAGCACAATGCAGATGGTTCGCAAAGCCCATACGAGATGAACATCAATTACTTCGACGCGTTGTCAAACCCAAATGGCGATGAGCCTTTGGACGTTCCGCAAGTGGATCGTTTCATTGCCGCGCAAGCGATCATGCTCTCGCTCCTCGGCATACCTGGGATTTACTTCCATAGCCTGTTCGGTTCGCGCGGGTGGATTGAAGGTGTAAGGCAAACGGAACGCAACCGCACCATCAACCGCGAAAAGTGTCAACTCGATAAATTACAAAGCGAGCTTGCGGATGAAAATTCTTTGCGGGCAAAAGTTTTCACGCGCTATCGTCAACTATTGAAGGCAAGAAGCAGTACCCCTGCATTTCACCCGCACGGCTCGCAGACGATTTTGGGTTTGCATCCTTCCGTGTTTGCAGTTGAACGCATTTCGCCCGATTCAAGATCAGATGTGGTATGTTTACATAATGTCAGCGTGGAGAAAGTTACCATTAAAACGGAACACGCAACAGCCCAGGACCTTCTCACAGGTCAAACTTTACAGGCATCAACCATCACGCTAAAACCCTATCAATTTTTATGGATGAGACTATGACACATCACATTGGTTTTATTTCAACCCGTTTCGCAGGCACGGACGGCGTGTCGCTTGAGACGCAAAAATGGGCAACCGTGCTGGAGCGGATGGGTCACAGGTGTTTCTATTTCGCGGGCGAATGTGACCGCCCCGCCGACCAGTCCCAGGTCACGCCGGAGGCGTTTTATCGTCACCCCGAAATTGACAGGATCAATCAGCAGGCCTATTCGGGCAGTTGGACGGTCACAAAAGAAGCGCGCGCCGCTCATCCTGAAATTGCCGAGTTGTATAAGGATTTTTTCTCCATCTACGTCCGCCCGCCGCAGATGACGCGCCGCGTCAACGAGTTGAAGGAATATCTCAAAAAACAGTTGTATGAATTTGCGTGTCACTTTGACTTGGAAATTCTTGTCATCGAAAACGCGGTCACGATCCCGCTTAATCTGCCGCTGGGTCTTGCCATCACGGAGTTTATCGCCGAGACGGGTTTTCCCACCATCGCGCACCATCATGATTTTCACTGGGAGCGTCAGCGCTTCCAGGTCAACTGCGTCGGCGATTATCTCGCGGCGGCGTTTCCGCCCAGCCTGCCCTCGATTCGACATGTGGTCATCAACTCCCTGCAAGCCCAGCAGATCGCTTCGCGCTACGGCCTGACCTCGCGCGTGATCCCCAACGTGATGGACTTCGACTCCCATCCGCCTGCGCTTGACGCCTACACCCAAAGCGTGCGCGCGGACTTTGGCATTCAACAAGGAGAATATTTTTTTCTGCAGCCGACGCGCGTCATCCAACGCAAAGGCATTGAACACGCGGTTGAATTGGTGCGCCGCCTCGAACTTCCCGCGAAATTGGTTATCTCGCATGCTTCGGGCGATGAAGGCACGGACTACGAACAGCGTGTGCGCGAATACGCTCATCTGCTGAATGTGACCGTTCGTTTTGAATCCGACCAGGTGCAGGATGAACGCGGCGTCACAAAAGACGGAAAAAAGATCTACACGCTCGGCGATGTGTATCCTCACGCTGACCTGATTACGTATCCCTCCAGCATCGAAGGCTTTGGCAATGCGTTTCTCGAAGCCGTGTATTATCACCGCCCGATCCTGGTCAACAACTATTCCATCTACGAAGTGGACATCAAACCCAAAGGTTTTCGCGCCGTGTGGTTCGATGGATTTATCAGCCAGGATACGATCAAAGCGGTCTGCGATATTTTGCAAAACCCCGCGCAGGCAGAAGCATGGGCGGAGGAGAATTATCAACTCGCAAAACGATATTTTTCCTTCACGGTTTTGGAGCGCCGTTTGCAATCCATTCTCGCGGATTGTTTGGGACAGCAGGTATGAACATCGCCATTCTGCATTACTCCGTTCCGCCCATTGTCGGCGGCGTGGAAAGTGTCATCGCCCATCATGCGCGGCTGATGTCTGCGGATGGATATTCCGTGCGTTTGATCGCGGCACGCGGCGAATCACTACCCACAGGGGGCTGCGCCAATGAGCAGATTCCATTGACCGTCATTTCCCTGGCGGATTCACAGCATGAACGCGTGGGGAAAATGAAAGCGCAATTGGATCACGGTGAAGTGACAAAAGATTTCGAGTCGCTGCGCGATGCTTTGGTGAATGAATTGCAAACCGCTTTATCGGATGTGGATATCTTGATCGCGCATAACGTCTGCTCGCTGAACAAGAATCTCGCGTTGACCGCCGCGCTTCATCAATTGCATACATCCAGAGAACTGCCGCGCTTGATCTTATGGCACCACGACTTGGCATGGACGACGCCGCGTTACCAGCCTGAAATGCACGCTGGCTATCCCTGGGATTTGCTGCGCACAGATTGGGGCAATACTTCGCATGTCGTTGTTTCCGAATTGCGCCGCGCGGAATTGGCGGAGTTGATGAAACTTGACCCTGCCTCCATTTGCGTCATTCCCAACGGCGTGGACACGGCGCGCTTTTATAAACTCGAATCACAAACCCAAACCGTGCTGGAACAAACGCATTTGCTGGACGCCGCGCCGATCTTGCTATTGCCTGTCCGCATCACGCCGCGTAAGAATATCGAACTGGCTTTGCATACGCTGGCCGAATTGCGAAAGCAATTTCCAAATGCGGCGTTGGTTGTGACAGGTCCGCTCGGTCCGCATAACGCCGACAATCGCAAATACTTCGACATGCTTTCAAGTTTACGCGCGCAGCTGGGTTTGCAACATTCCGCGCGCTTTCTGGCTGAACTGATTGACTCTTTTTTGCCCGATGAAGTCATCGCCGATTTTTATCGCATTGCGGATGCGCTCTTCTTCCCCAGCCGCGAAGAGGGATTCGGCATCCCGTTGCTCGAAGCCGCGTTCAGCCGCCTGCCCGCCTTCTGCGCGGACATCCCGCCCCTGCGCGAGTTGGGATTAAGCGACGCGGCTTTCTTCTCTCCCGATGAAAATCCCGCCAAGATCGCGGACATGCTCGCGGAGTATTTTCGATCTTCGTTCCCTGCGCGCCTGTCCATGCGCGCGCGTTCCTCGTTCCGCTGGGAAGCGATCTATCGTCAGCGCATCGCGCCCTTGTTGGATTAGTGCAGAATCCAACGTCTCCCGACGTTGGGGTGTTGCATCCAAAGTCTGGCCCGCAGGGTGCTTCGCGAAGACTTTGGACTCCGTTTTCAGGAGAACCTCATGCAAAAACATTCTAAATTCGTTCCCATTCACACCATCCTGATCCCCTTTGTACATGAGGGGCCAGGTTTGCATGCGCTGGAAGTTGCACGCCATTTTGACGCGGAGATTATTCTTGTGGGCGTGGTGGTCGTTCCGCCCGATCAATCCTTGAGCGTGGGCGCGGTGGCCGCGCGCGCCTTGCGAAAACAATTGCGTTTTTATGGAAAAGATGAACGCATCACCAGCAAATCGCAGATCATCGTTTCCTACCAGCCCTGGAATGAACTCTCGAACCTTTTGCAAAAGGAAAAACCCGGCCTGCTGTGCTTGGAATGGGATTCTCATTTCAGCGCTTTGGGTGTGACAACCAACGATGTGCTGACCCGCCCGCCATGCGACGTCGCTTTGGTGCGCGGAAAACTTCCGAATAAACCGAAGCAGATCCTCGTTCCAGTAAGAGGCGGGCCGCACGCCGAGTTATCTTTGCGCGTCGGACTGGGTTTGCATCCAAAAGGAGTCACAGCCCTCCATCTCCGTAAATCAGACGATCTCGAAGCGGGAAGCGACGCGCCCTTCAAGGGACTCGACCGCGTGCTGAGGCAAATGCCCGATGTGCAGAAGCAGTTCGTCGTCACGGATGACGCGGCGCAATTGATCCTTGAAAATGCGAAGCGGGCGGACGTCATCGTTTTGGGAACCACCTCCCAGCCGGTCACAAGCTCCGCTTCGCTGGGCGCCTTTGCGGATCGCATTTTGAACGAAGCGCCTTGCGCGGTGATCGCGGTCAAAAGCGGAAGGCCCATGCCGCAAGTGGTTTACGATGAAGGCGCGGGCGTGCAGGCGATTTCGATTTTGGTGGATAAGTGGTTCGCAGAGAATACGTTTCACGCAGACGAATTCAGGCAATTGGATGAACTGCTTGAACTGAAACGACAACAAGGCGTGACCATCAGCCTGGCCCTGCCCGCGTTGGACGAAGAAGAGACGGTGGGCAATGTGATCGGCACGATGAAAAAGGAACTCATGGAAAAAGTCCCGTTGCTGGATGAGATCGTTTTGATCGATTCCGATTCGACGGATCGCACGCGCGAGATCGCGCAGAAGGCGGGCATCCCCGTTTACATTCACCAGCATTTGCTGGAACGCCTGGGCGCGCGGCGCGGCAAGGGTGAAGCGTTGTGGAAGAGTCTGCTGGTGACGCGCGGCGACATCATCGTGTGGATTGACACCGACATCGTGAACATTCATCCGCGCTTTGTGTATGGCATCATCGGGCCGCTCTTATTAAATTTGCAAATACAACTGGTAAAAGGTTTTTATCGCCGACCGTTGAAAGTGGGCGAAAAGATGCAGGCGGGCGGCGGCGGACGAGTCACTGAATTAACCGCGCGTCCGTTATTGAATCTGTTTTACCCCGAACTTTCGGGCGTGATTCAGCCGCTTTCGGGCGAATACGGAGGCAGGCGCGAGGCGCTGGAGCGCGCCATTTTCTTCTCAGGCTACGGCGTCGAGACGGGTTTATTGATTGATATTTATGAACGCTATGGGTTGAATGCCATTGCGCAGGTTGACTTGCTGGAACGCATTCATCACAACCAGCATTTGGAAGCGTTGGGCAAAATGTCGTTTGCCATTATTCAAACGGTCATTCGCAAATTGGAGAGTCGCTTTGGGCGCGCAGTGTTGGAGGATGTCAACCGCTCCATGAAGTTGATCCGCCACAACGCCAACGGATACTCCCTGGATGTCGAAGAGATCGCCGAGCGTGAGCGTCCGCCGATGAGTGAAGTGCAGGAGTATTTGGAAAGAAAAAGATGACGGAACTTTGGCTCATCCGTCACGGGCAAACGGATTGGAATCTCACAGGCAGGTGGCAGGGCCAGGCGCCTCACGCGCCAGGATTAAATGACATGGGACGCGCCCAAACGCTTGCCCTTTTGGATCAATTACAGGATGTGGATTTTTCCGCCATCTACAGCAGCGACCTGCCCCGCGCCAGGCAAACCGCCGGGTTGGTCGCTGAACCCCTGGGCTTGACCGTCACCTCCGAGCCGCGCTTGCGCGAGATGAATCTCGGCGCGTGGGAGGGCATGCTTTCCAGTGACATTGAAATACAATATCCGCATGAATTGGAAGAACGCAAACGGGATCCATTTCATGCCCGCACGCCAAACGGAGAATCGCCGCTTGAAGTTGCAGAACGAGTTATTGCGGCGGTGGATGAAATTGCAGGCAAATATCCAAATGCTTCGGTGTTGATCGTCTCACACGGCGTTCCACTGGCTGTTATTATTTGTCACGCGCAGGGATTTCCATTGGATGAAGTGTACGAGCATGTTCCCGAAAACGCGAAACCCTATCGCGTGGAATGGTAACTACCCAGCCGTCATTGCGAGCCGCCGTCCTGAGCGGAGGGTACTCCCGAAGTCGAAGGATGAGCGGCGAAGCAATCTCCGTGTCGTTGAGAGGGGATTGTTTCGGGCACACCTGCCCTCCCGAAGGACATCGGGACGATGTGGCGGGAGGCGCCAGGGAGAACAAAAACGCCCTCGCAATGACGGTGGCTGAGTAGCTATGTGGAATGGAAGTGAAAAAGAGATTCTTTCGGTTATACTTTTCAAAACCAACCAGCATTTGGAGCCCCCATGAACATATCCTCCTGCATGAAACATAACGTCATTTCCATCCCTGCCACTGCCAGCATACGCGAAGCCGCGGCCATCTTTGTCAAGAAACACATCGGCCTGTTGCCCGTTGTGGATGATGACGAGAAACTATAGACATTAAGATAAATATTTGGAATTTAAGCGAGCCAAAAAGCCTTGTTTTACGGCTATTTTCAGTGGAAAATTTTCCAAATCATTATCTTAACCACTATAGTTGGCGTGGTCGGGATGCGCGACATGCTCACGCTCGAACTGCCCGATGTGATCGGGATTGTCCAGGCCGCCCATCCCAGGGCATTCTTCACCGTGGAGGAACTGCGCTCCGTGGCGCAGGGCATCTTCCCCACCCGTCCGCCGACCAGGCAGGATGCGCTTTTTGGCAGAAAGTCAAAATGAATTCGTGACTCACCTTTTAGCATCGGACAAACCAGATGATTGAAATGACCGGCGAAAACATCATCCTCGTGGAAGAAGTCATCGTACTCCTGCTGCTGATCGCTTCAGTGGTGGCGATCACGGCGCGGCGACTGCGCCTGCCCTACACCGTCGGCCTGGTGCTCATCGGTCTGGCGCTGACCTTTCTCACGTCCGCCGACATCAACCTCTCGCCGCAGATCATCCTGGCTTTGCTCGTCCCGCCGCTGGTCTTCGAATCCGCCTTCCACATCCGCCTGGGCGACCTGCGCCGCGACTTCTGGTTGATCCTCACGCTGGCCGTGCCTGGGGTAATCCTTGCCACGCTGCTGGTGAGCGGCGTGGTATCGTGGGGCGCCGGGTTGGCCATTCCTGCGGCCATGGTTTTCGGCGCGCTGGTCTCGGCCACAGACCCGGTGTCAGTGGTGGCATTGTTCCGCAGGCTGGGTGTGCCGCACAGACTGCAACTTCTTCTCGAAGGGGAGAGCCTGTTCAACGACGGCACCGCCATCGTCATGTTCAACCTGATGCTGGATTTCGCCTCAGCAGGCGAATTCAACCTCATCCTGGGCATCCGCAACTTCCTGATGGTGGCGGGCGGCGGGACCCTGATCGGGATCGCGCTGGGGACGTTGATTTCGCAGTTTATCAACCGCATTGACGATCCGCTGGTGGAGACCACGCTGACGACGGTGCTGGCCTTTGGCGCGTACCTGATCGCCGAATCCCTGCACGTCAGCGGCGTGCTGGCCGTGGTCGCGGCGGGCATCGTGAACGGGAACGTCGGGCCTTCGGGTATGTCGCCGACCACGCGCGTGGTGGTGTTCAACTTCTGGGAATACGCGGCCTTCCTGTCGAACTCGCTGGTCTTTTTGCTGATCGGCCTCACGATCAACATGGATATTATGATCGCCAACTGGCAGGCCATCGGCTGGGCCATCCTGGGAGCATTGCTCGCGCGCATGGTCAGTATTTACGGGTTCTCACTGTTCAACCGGGAGATTTCCTGGAAGTGGAAGCATGTCCTGTTCTGGGGCGGGTTGCGCGGCGCCATCGCGCTCGCGCTGGCTTTGAGCCTGCCCACCACTGGTCCGCTGGCCGCCGAGCGGGGACGATTGCAGGCCATGGCCTTTGGCCTGGTGCTTTTCACCCTGCTGTTCCAGGGTTCCACCTTCGATTGGCTCGTCAAACGCTTGAAATTGGTGGACCGCTCGAAGGTTCAGGAGGAATACGAGCGTCGTCACGCGCGTTTCGTCGCCGGGCGCGCCGCGCACGATTACATCCGCCGCATGAGTCAGCAGGGACTGATCTCCGAGCACGCCTGGCAGCGTCTCTCGCCGCTTCTCGAACATCGCGCCAGTGCGCTGGCGGAGGCGGTCAAGGAAGTCATCACATCCGACCCGCTGGTGGAATCGGAGGAACTCGATACCGCACACCGCGAGTCCCTGCGGGCGCAACGCGCCGCACTGACCGGGTTACTGCGGGACGGGGTGATCTCGGAGGAGGTCTACTCCCAACTGGTGGGCGAGGTGGATACCGCCCTGACTGATACGAACGTAGGCTGGCCGGAATTGACGCGCATGACCAATTCGCAACTGCAAAACATCAAACGATTGATGACTGCCATTGTGCAGGAACAGGATGCGGAGAGCGCCGTCCAGGCGCTGGCCAGGCGAGGCTACGCGGTCACGCGCATGCCAAGCCGCGGAGGATTCCTAAGGCGAAAGAACGTCACTTTATTGGTGGGCATGCCCATCGGCCGCGAAGAAGCGGCCGTCCGCGCCCTGAAGGCCAGTTGCCACAACCGGGTCGAATTCATGAATAAACTGCTCCACGATCCATCCATCCCCATTTCGGAACCAATTGAGATTAGCGTGAGCGGCGCAACGATTTTTGTATTTGAAGTTGAAAACTATCATGAGTTCTAACCGGGAAAGCCGGACAGGATGGACAATTTAAAAAACTTTCTCTCACCGCACATCCCGTCACACCTGCACTGCACCAAACGCAGTGCGGTGCAAGTGTTGCGAGGGCGTACTCGCCCGAAGCAATCTCGCTCACAATATTAGAGATTACTTCGTCGGGAAGAGCGCCCTCCTCGCAATACTTGCACCTGCATGCACACTTGCCCTGGCGGGCAGTGCCAGGGAGTGCAGGTGTGACGAAATTTACTCGTATTTGTACAGTAGAGAAAAAACTTTTCGTTTCTTGAAACTTCGATATTTTTCGCGTTATACTATTACTATTAACAACATGAGCCTCTTCCTGCAACTCGCTTTTCTCCTGACGATTATCCTGCTCTCTGCAAAGATGGCGGGATATGTGAGCATTCGCTTTGGGCAGCCATCTGTATTGGGCGAACTGTTGGTCGGCATTTTGCTGGGGCCCTCCATCATCAATTTGCTCAACCTCTCTTTTATTGATCACAATCTTGCTGAGACAATTTCCAAACTCGGCGAACTGGGCGTGTTGCTGCTCATGTTCCTCGCGGGATTGGAATTACATCTTGGCGAGATGAAACAGAATCTGCGCGTGGCGGCTTTTGCTGGATTGATGGGTGTGGTTTTGCCCGTGTCGTTGGGGTGGGGCGTGGGTGTGCTTTTCGGTTTGGATCAATCTGCTGCCCTCTTTCTTGGGCTGACACTTGGCGCCACCAGCGTGAGCATCTCAGCGCAGACGCTGATCGAGCTAAAGGCGTTGCGCAGCCGCGTGGGATTAAGTCTGTTGGGCGCGGCAGTGTTTGACGATATTTTGATCATCTTGCTGCTTTCTGTATTTCTCGCCTTGCAAAGCGGAGGCGGAAGCGGTTATGACATTTTGTTTATCATCGTCCGCATGGTCTTGTTCCTTGGTCTTTCGGTGATGCTTGGCTTGTGGGCCTTGCCGTGGGTCATCCGCCGTTTTTCCAGGCTGCCTGTCAGCCAGGGTTTGCTTACTATTTCACTCGTCGTCATGCTGACTTATGGAATTGCCGCAGAATATTTCGGCGGCATGGCGGCCATCACAGGCGCGTTTTTGGCGGGCTTGATGCTGGCGCGCACACATGAAAAAGAAAGGATCGAATCAGGTATGCACGCGCTTGCGTATGGCTTGTTCGTCCCGGTCTTTTTCGTGAACATCGGCTTATCCATTGACCTGCGCGAGTTCCAATTACAGGCATTGCTCTTTACAGTTGTTATTATCCTGGTGGCAGTTGCCGGCAAGTGGCTTGGCTCAGGCTGGGGCGCGCGCCTGGGCGGACTTTCGCAACGCGAATCGATCCAACTCGGCGCGGGGATGATCTCGCGCGGCGAAGTGGGACTGATCGTGGCTAGCGTGGGCGTGAAAGATAATTTGGTAAACGCGGAGGAATTTTCCGCGATCGTTGTCATGGTGCTTGTCACCACACTGATCACGCCGCCCATCCTACGCGCATTGTTTTCACAGAAAGATTCGGAGCCAAAGAAAATGCAGCCTGAAGCGGAGCAGGTTCAAGATTCACCTGATGCAAAAGAGTCGGAGGTGTCCTAATGTATTTGATTATCCTGTTTTTGCATAATCCAGACCTGTTGGAAGAACTGATGGAAGCCTGGGATAAAGAAGGCGTGAATGGCGCAACCATTACCTACAGTGTGGGCATGGGACAGTTTCTTGAAAAACTGGGATTGCGCGACGATATTCCATTGATCCCCTCTCTGGATGATTTTTATGAAGCGGCGGAAAAGCTCAGCCGCACGATCTTCGCAACGATAAAAGAAGAAGCGCTGATTGATAAAATTGTCGCTGCCACACAGCGTGTGATGGGCGATTTAAATCAGCCCGAAACCGGCATGTTGCTTGTCCTGCCAGTATTGAAGGCGTATGGCTTCTACAAAACAGGGAGAACAAAATGACACCTGCTTCCATTCATCTCTTATTGCTGGCGGTCGTGCAGGAACAGGATTTGGACGCGGCCACGCGCGCGCTGGAACCTTTGGGCGCGCCGGTCGTTTATCTTTCCAGCGCGGGCGGATTCCTCGGGCGGCGCAACGCCACCATACTGGTGGGATTGCCCAAGTCGAACGAGGAGGGGGCGCTGGCAGTTTTGCGCCAGGCCTGCCGCCAGCGCGTGGAATATCTGACCCTGCCCATGGAAGGCACGCCCCTGCCCCTGCCCGCGCCCGTCCCGGTGACGGTGGGCGGCGCAAGCGTGTTTGCTTTGCCGGTCGAACGCTGCGAGGAGATTTAAATGCGGTACACGGATTTGACAGATGACACGGATGACACGGATTTTTTAAAAATTTTCCGTGTCAATCCGTGAAATCCGCGTAATCCGTGTACAGATTGAAGGAGATGTCCCCATGAAAATGATCATCGTCATCGTCAAGGATCACGACGCGGATCCCGTTACACAATCGCTCACCGCCGAGAATTTCCGCGTCACGCGCATCGCCTCCACCGGCGGATTCCTGCGCAGTGGGGTCGCGACCCTGCTGATCGGCGTGGAAGACGCGGACGTGGAAGCGGCCATCCGCGTCCTGCGCGGGAGTCTCAGCGAAGCCAAGCCCGGCGAGAAACGCGCCACCCTGTTCGTGGTGCCAGTGGAAAAATTCGAGCAGGTTTAATCTTTTTGTACACGGATACTTCGACTTCGCTCAGTACAAGTTTCACGGATTACGCGGACGCTTCGCGCACGGAAAACAAAAAAGATCCGTGCAACTCCGCCGAAGGATCCGCGTAATCCGTGTACAGAATTAAGTGATGATTTTTTCCAACAGCGGGACGACTACCGCCATTGCATCCTCCCACGTCACAAATTGAGGCAGAAGCGGACGAAGGTCTCTCTCCCAATTGGCCTGCGCATTTTCGAGCGCGGTTTTCAATCGCTCGCGCGTAAGGGGAATATCGTACGGCGCGAATTTTTGTTCCAGCAGGGCGCGGTTCAATGCAATACCGCGAGCGGATAACAGCCAGACATCATACGCGTCGCGCGCTTTGCCGCGCGTAAAGAGCGCGCGAACTTTTTCGGCCAGCAGGTGCGAGGGGCTGATCACGTTCACCACAAACGGGCGCAGGTCGTCGTATTCGGGGGAGACCAATTCGCGGCGCGTCTCTACTTCCTCGGCGCGCAGGTTGATATCCACGCGGACTTTTCCCTTCGTGCGGTCGCGCCCATCGAACAGCGGACCGCGGTAACTCACATCGAAACTATACCCGGCCTCGGATTGCCATTCGTTCCGCGTTTCTGCCTCCATTCCAAAACCGGGCAATCCATTCACCGCGCCCTGCCATAATTCTTTCATCGTTGCGAGGGGCGCGGCCGCGTTGAAATCCAGGTCTTCAGAAAAGCGGTTGCCGTTGTAAACGATCCGCAGGGCAGTGCCGCCTTTGAACACCAGGTTCATCGAGCGGCTGTAGAACTGGAACAGCAACAGGCATTGAACGTAATCGCGTTCCTGCGCCTGTACGCCAATTCCATGCCTCTGGGCAAACCGTTGGATCTGCGCACGGGTGAGCATCAGGCCACTCCTTGGGGGAATAACTCATCCGTTTCCACGTTGACGTAAACCTGCCAGCGGCGGACGAACCGTCCACGCGCGGCCCGTTGGGGGTCCAGTTTGAGCGGGCCCTTCGAGGCGGCCAGCCCGTCGGCGGGCTGGCCGAGCAAGTCGAGCAAATAGCCCAGCCGCGAGGCCAGGCTGGCGTTTCGCAAACGCATGGCATACTCCACCAGGATGGGAAGTTCGATCCTGCCCTCCCTGAGGGCGACCTGCAACGCTTTGGCGGCTTCCACAATCCCGCCCGCGTATTGCGGCAGGGCAAGACTGTCGAGGATGGACTTCGGCTCGTCCGCCACCGTAACGGGCAGATCCGCCAGTGACTCGCGGCGATACCCGAAAAAGGAGGCGGGACGCAACGCGACGAACTGGAAGCGCGTGCCGTGGAATTCGACCCTTTTTTTTTGACGCGTGACCGCCGCGAAAACCGAGCGCGGCGCCTGCTCGGTGAAGCCGTGAAAATGCAGGGCCGACCAGAACGAAATATACGAAGGCGTCGCCAGGTGGCAGCCGATAAACAGGGGATTGGCCAGCGTCTTTTCGGGCGTCAGGCCGAGCAGAATGAATTTTCCCCGCTCCACCCTCTGCGCCAGCCCGGCCTGCTCCATGCGGTCGAGCAGGCGTCGGGTCTGGTATTGATCCAAGTTGAACAAAGCCGAGATCGTTCCATTGGTGAACGCGAATAAATCCCGCTGAATCAGGGCTTGCGCCGTTGAGATCGGAGTAATTTGTTGCGGCATTTTGTCAACTCGACAATACGTTTTCAACGCCATTGTACCACTCCCAGCCGCGCCAAACAAGGCACAATCTGAACAGACAAACTCACGGAGCTTCCCATGAACCGTATTCGATTTCTCTTCCTTTCCGTCACCCTCCTGCCCGCCTCTTGCGTGGGACCGGCCTCCGCGCCGCCGATGCCGGACGTGAACGCCATTGTCGCGCAGACGATGCAGGGCGGCCGCGCCGAGATCGTCTACACCGACGGTCGTCCGCACGTGGCGCTGGTTCCGTTCGCGCAGTCCATGAAGTGGGGCCGTAGTTTTTTTTCGTAATCGGGCCAACCTGATTCAAAGATCATTAATCCAGCGATTGAAATGCCGGGGTAATTTTTTCGTAATCAACCAATATTCACTTTCCAAGCAAAGTATTATTGAAGAAATCAATCACCCGCGCTTCGTAATCCTCTAGATATTTGTTGTACATCATCAAGTGTCCCGCGTCTTCTCCCTCCCAAATATACTTCGGCTCTCCCGCCGCTTCGAACAGACTTTGCGCGGATTGATGAGGGATGGAATAATCACCCAAACCCTGAATAATGAAAACTAACCGAGGACTGATCTTCCCAATCTCATCCACCGGGCGGACATCCTCCAAACTCACGCCCGTCTCCATCTCCGCATAGAACTGAATGAACGGGCGCAAAACAGGATGGGGCACGCGCACATGGAAGACTCCTTCCAGCGTATCAAAGGAGCTATCCGCAACAACTGCTTCGATCTGTGGATAACGCGCCGCGGCGCGGATGGCAGTCGCCGCGCCCATCGAGCCGCCCCACACGCCAACATGTTCCACGCCCGGCTGGGCAAGCGCAAAATCGAGCGCCGCTTTCATATCCAACACTTCGTAATATCCAATCGAAGTGAAATCACCGCCGCTGGCGCCATGCGCGCGAAAATCCCATGCCAGAACCCCGTAGCCATGTTGGGCAAACAACAAAACCATATCCTCGGGGATGGTTCCACCGTGTCCATGCGCGGCCAGAATGACCGCGCCGTTTTTTGAAGGAGTGTAAAAAGCGCGTAACGTAATTTCATCTTCTGTGGTGAGCGAGATGGTCTCAAAGGTTATTCCATTGGCGCGCAACATTTCCCCCGTCGCGGCCACACGCGGCGGGTGCATGTAGGAATGAGCAAGGCGATAGGTTGTAAAATTCAGGGCGACAAAAATGATCACTACCGAAAGTAGACCCGCGCGTGTCAACACACGCACGGAAATATCCCACCAGGAAGGTTTCCGATTAATTTTCATCCTTGGACATGCCTATCAATCAACCTTGTCTTCCCAATCCGCCGCCATTGAAAGTAAGGTTTTGGGCTCATGTGTAGAATCTGTGCGGCAAAGTGACAGTCACTTCGGAAGTGACTGTCACTTTGCGCACTCGTTACAGATGAGCCAAGTTTTGTTTGTAGCCGTCTCCAATTCCACTGGGATATCAATGGATGCGCGGGACATCTTTCATCTTTCTTCTTTCATCTTTCTTCTTTCATCTTTCTTCTTTCTTCTTTCTTCTTTCATCTTTCTTCCCTCATCTTTATTCCTTCTCCCCACTCACCTTCCCCCACACCTTCCTCATCCCCAGCGCGTCCTCTTCCATCGCGGGACTTTCGCACAGGATGCGCCCGCCGCAACCGAACTTCTTCAATGCGCGGAAGAGCGCCTTCAAATCCAGGTCCGCTTCGGCCAGCGGCAGGTGATTCTTCTCACCCTTCGGCCCGTACTCGATCCCCGAAAGATGGATGTGCAGACTCGTCAGCATCTGCGCGCCGAGAGTCACCGCGTACGCCTCCAGCAGGCGCGACCACTCTACATACGAGTTGACCGTCCCATCGCCGGGACGCGCGTGCAAGTGCGCGAAATCCAGGCACGGCTGGACTCCCGCAATGCGCGACATCGCCAGCGTATCCTCGAACGATCCCAGCATGGCGGATTTGCCCATCGTCTCCGGCCTCAGTGTGACCGGGTTTCCCGCCTTCCGCAACTCGATGACGCACTTCTCCAAACGCGGCAACGCCACTTTCAGCACCTTGGCCGGGTCGCCGCCAAAATACGAGCCGGGATGAAAGACGATATCCGTCGCGCCCGCCAGGTGACCGTAGTGCGCCGCGTCCATGAGACGCTTGCGCGACTTCGGCCATTCATCCTTGTCCGCGTTCAGGTTGATGAAATACGGCGCGTGGACGCTCAATCCGACTCCTTGCGCCTCGCCCGTGGACTTGATGAGTGCGCAGGTGGCCTCGGTCACGCGCACGGCTTGCACCCAGCCCAGCTCGAAGGCGTCCAGTCCGATGGACTTGCTGAACTCGATCGCGCCCACACTTCCGCCCGGTTTCTTGGGCGTGCCAATCGGCGAACCGACCGTGCCAAATTTGAAAGATAAAGTCATGGGGCCTCCTTTTTCTACCGCTGGTTGCATAATTTACTACTGCTTCTTGCATTAAAGTCTAAACTTTCATTTGCCAGAAGTTGGACATAAACAGAAATTCCAGTTTGGATATTTGCGCAGCACCTTGTACGCAGTACTTCGCAAATTTGTTGGCAGGAATTACAATTTTACGCTCTTTTTCCCCTCCGTGACCTTCGCGAAGCGCCCCGGCGATTCCATCCTCTTGACAGAATCCCGCGCCCGCATAGAATCACGCCGAAATGAAAACCCGCTTCTTTCCCGACCTCCACCCTGTTCGCGTTTCATTCCCCATCCATTAGGGAGCCATCCTCGGCTCTCTTTTTTTATACCTGTCCATGCTCAAACTCCCCGGCCTGATAGACCCTCACGTCCACGTGCGCGAACCCGGTCAAACTCACAAAGAGGACTGGGACACCGCGACTCAGTCCGCGCTCGCGGGCGGCGTGACGATGATCCTGGCCATGCCCAACACCCAGCCGCCGGTCTTCGACGCCTCCACCCTCGACCTCGCGCGGGGCGCGGCGAAACGAAACGCGCGCTGTGACTACGCCCAATTCCTCGGCGCAGGCCCCGACAACGCAGATTGGGACAGACACGCAGGTCTGCCCCTACGCGCCGCCGGGCTTAAAATGTACCTCGACTCCACCTTCGGCCAACTCCGCCTCGACGATATGACTTTGTGGATGCCACACTTCGAAAAATACCCGAAGCAATATCCCATCGTTGTCCACGCCGAAAGCCGCAGCATGGCCGCCGCGATTTTATTCGCCGCCATGTACGACCGTCCCGTTCACATCGCGCATATCTCGCTGAAAGAGGAAGTCCTGCTCATCAAAGCCGCCAAGCAACGCGGCATCAAAGTGACTTGTGAGGTTTGTCCGCATCACCTGTTCTTATCAAAGGATGACATTCCAGCCATCTCTCACGGTCATCCAGGCCGCGGCGAAGTTAGGCCGAGGCTTGCAACCAGGAAAGATGTGGACGCGCTCTGGGCAAATCTCGATGTTATTGATTGCTTTGCGACAGACCACGCCCCACACACCCTCGCAGAAAAAGATTCCGAGAATCCCCCGCCTGGATTCCCTGGCCTGGAAACCATCCTGCCTTTGCTCCTCACCGCGGTTGATCTTCGACCCTTCGACGCTGCTCAGGGCAGGCGTTTGACATTGGACGATGTAATTCAAAAAATGTCCGCCAACCCGCGCAAAATCTTCCACCTCCCCGAACAACCCGAAACCTGGGTCGAAGTGGATGAAGACGCCGAATACGAGATCAAAGCCTCCGAGCAATTCACCCGCTGTGGCTGGACTCCCTTCGAGGGCTGGAAGGTGGGAGGCAAAGTGCGGAGGGTCGTGTTGCGCGGAAAAACAGCCTTTGAAGATGGGAAGATATTGGTCGAAGCAGGATACGGAAGAAATGTTCGCGAGTCTGAAAATTAAAAAATTACCCGCCCTGATCTTGCGAAAAGGGCGGGGGAATGAAAGTTTCGGTTCCGTGCGTTTTATTTTTCCGTCAGCGCGCCGTTGGCATATTTGTGCAGGACGCTGGACAGTAAAGTTTGATAAGGAATGCCCTGTCGTATGGCGCGCTTCTGCAGATCAAGCAGGTCTTTTTCCGAAATGCGAATATTAACTCGTTTGTCCTTGCGGAAGGTTGCGCGGGCGTAGACGCGATACCGTTCTTTTTGTTCTTTGAGTTTTTTAACAGACTTCCATCCCTCGGCTTCGTATGAGGCGAGAAGTCCAAGTTCATCTTGTTGGAGTTTTAGTTTGTTCATTTTTCACTTCGTTCCGCGCAAAATATTTCAAGCACCAATTTTAACATTTTGTGCGCCCGTTAGCAACACTGGCGCAGGCACTGGGAGATTTGATCCCTGAAAACAAGAAGGCGGTCGAGGGGATCGGGGAGTTTGTGCGGAGTCAGTTTAAGAGAAGTGTGAGACACTTGTGCTAATTACTTGTTTATTAGACTATGTTCTATTACAATGTTACTATTGGAGTCTATAAAGATGAATTATGAAGATAGCTGACTATCAAGAGACTTTGTTTGAAACAAAATTGTTAAAAAATGTCACGGTGAGGCAAAATAATATCTTGCGCTCACCCAAGAAAAATGGCAATTCTTTAGAAGACTCACAAGAATATCTTGAGGAGTTGGGTATTGAGATTCTAAACAACCGTCAACCTATACAGTTTTTACCTAACACGAATGAGCCTGTACATCGCTGGTCTCCTTATGTTCAAGGTTTCTCCTCGAAATTTGTTCAGAGAACTATTGACAAGTACAAGAATGAATATAACAAACCAATTATTCTAGATCCGTTTTCTGGTAGTGGCACTGTGCCTGTTCAAGCGAAGATGAATGGATACAAGTCTTATGGCATTGAGCTTAATCCGCTATTGTATTTTGTTGCCACAACAAAAGTAAATTCATGGAAAGCTAACCCCGAAAAACTTCTAAAGATTTCTCGACATTTGTCTGCCAAGAAATCTTATGCGGCGCCTGATTTTCTTAAGTCTGATAAGCAATTCAATCTTCATGTTTTGAAAAATCTTGAAAAGATAAAGGGTGGAATTGATAGTTTTGAACCAGCCAACGAAGAAGATAAAACTATAAAAGATTTAATGCTTATGGCTTTTTCTGCAATATTAATTGATTGCAGTAATTTAAAACGGACTCCTTGCTTAGGTTATAGCCGTTCTAAAGTTGTTGAGGATAGAGCGCCGTTTGAACTCTTCGCACAAAAAGTGGAAGAAGTGGCTGAAGATTTATGGCTTTGCCAGACTAGATATAAGGATTATATCGATACTCGAAGTGAAATCAAGTTGGCAAATTCGATGGGGTATGAACACAAAGTTGGATATGATTTGGCTATTACATCACCGCCCTATATGAATGGCTTGGATTATGTTATTAACTACAAGATTGAAATGGGTTGGCTTGGGTATGGACAAAACCATAAGGAATTAAAGCGCTTGAAAGACGAGATGGTAGTTTGTGACAACGTGTCAAAAGAACTAATACATGGGTTTAGCGAGAACGAAGGCCGTTATACAAATGATTGGATTGAAAGAATAAAAGAAGAAATACAATTGAGCATAATAAAACGTGGATCATATCGGCGTAAAGATATGCCAGAAATTGTGCATAAGTATTTTGACGACATGTATAAAATTATGTTTAATGTTGTAAAGGCGCTCAATTCCAATGGTAGGTTTATTCTTGTAGTCGGTGATAGTTTAATTGCAGATGTTTATCTGCCAACCGATTTGATTCTTGCAAAAATTGGTCAAGAAATGGGATTACGAATCGAAGGTATTGAGAAAGCGAGAAATAGGCGGTCTGGGCAGATTCGGACTTATCAATTGCGTGAGACAGTCGTAACCCTTAAAAAGGAATAACCATATGCTGCGACATAATGATTATGGCTTTATGACGAATCCAACTAATGGATTGGGGATTGTTCGTGCAAGGACCATGCTTGGAAATTTGCGTCTCTGGGATATCCCAAGAGGTGAACAAGCTCTGGATATGGTGGTAAATGAAATTGGCCACTCCCCTATTCCTGGATTGTATATGCTTTTTGATGAAAGAAGCGAGAAAAAAATATACATTGGTCAGTCAGAAAACATAAGAGGACGTTTGACTAATCATATAAAAACGCCCGAAGATAAAATCAAGCACTGGGAAAGAGCATTTATTATTAATGACGGGCGAAACGCATCCCAGTCTGATTTGAATGACGAAAATATACGTTTGGTACTCGAAAATTATCTTGTTAGTTTGTTTAAGATAAACAAATACAAAGTTACTACTTCTGCTAGCCGAACTCCAAGTTTAAGTCCGACGCAGAAAACTTTATGCAATTCATTTAGAGAAGAGATTAATATTCTGCTATCAAACAAAAACAAAGTCAATAAATTCCTGAAAGAGAAAGCAGATGATGAAGTTTATTTAGATGACGCAAGAAAAATTCTTGTTCAAAAAGGTTGGTCTGTACAGGAATGGGGAGCTCAATATGCGCTAGTTGACAATCAGCCAACTATCATCCGCCCTGGTAGTGAAAAGCGAAAAGGTTGGCAAGTCACCTTTCGTGGCAGCAAATCACTTGCTGGCCTTTCAGGTGGTGAGGGCTATCTTTTAATGCCGCGTGGAAAAGTTTTATTGATACCTTTGTCTGAAATTAGAGACTTTATTCTCTCAGTGGATACAGATGCTTTTGATCGGGATACGATTGATATTTTTATCAGGTTTGATGAAGAAAAAGTTGTAATGGCTTATAAAGATAAAGAAACCATTGTCACACAGCATTCGGTGCAGACATATCCGTAAGAATATCGAAGGCCAGACTTAAAAATCTGGTCTTTTGTTATGCCAAGTGATTCAACAAAGTTTATCGAAACCGCGACCCGCCTCACCCATCGCGCGAGTCCGGGCATAAAAATACCAAAGCGTGAACCATGTGAGTAGATGTACTGCGCCATAAGATCAAACAAAATTTTCACATCCAATTAGAAGCAGTAAACGGAATTTGCCTCAGTGTGCAATCAGAGTCCCGAACAATTAGTCAAATAGTCTATTGGTCAATTAGTCGCTTCGTTCATTGCGAACGCAGATTTTGACCATCAGACCAGAAGACTATCAGACTACGAGACTATCAAACTAGGAGACTAAACATGCCCACCCAATCCTCCTCCCCCCACCTGCCCTTTGGCGAAAACAAAAACGCTGAATGGTATGGCAAGGACATTCTGTCCGTCAAGCAATTCAGCCGCAGCGACCTGGAATATGTGTTCGGTGTGGCGCATGAAATGCGCGGCATGGTCGAGCGCGTCGGGACGTTTGACCTGCTCAAAGGAAAAATCCTTGCCAATCTTTTTTATGAACCTTCAACGAGAACATCGTCATCATTCACTGCGGCAATGGAACGACTCGGCGGATCGGTCATTCCGATCAACGAGGTGAAGTATTCGTCGGTGTCGAAGGGCGAGAGCCTGCCCGATACCATCCGCACGCTCGAATGTTATGCGGACGTGATCGTGCTTCGCCATCCCGAAACCGGGTCGGCGGCGATTGCGGCCAAGGCGGCGCGCAAACCCGTCATCAACGCGGGCGACGGCGTGGGCGAACATCCCACTCAGGCATTGCTCGATACGTTCACCATCTTCGAGGAGTTGGGCGCGGGCCAGGTGGACGGCATGACCATCACCATGCTCGGCGATTTGAAATACGGGCGCACCGTCCATTCGCTGGCGCGCCTGCTCTCGCTGTTCAAGGTCAAGATCAATTATGTCTCGCCCGATATTTTGCGAATGCCAAAGGAAGTGATGGATGAAGTGGCCGCGAAGAATGTGCCGCAGGCCGAGTTCAGTTCGCTCGAAAAAGTCCTGCCCGAAACCGATGTTCTATACGTCACGCGCGTCCAGAAGGAACGTTTCGAAGACCCCGCCGATTATGAAAAGGTCAAGGGCGCGTACGTGATCGATCCCGCCATCATGCAAGCCGCCAGGCAGGATATGATCGTGATGCACCCGCTCCCACGCGTCGGCGAGATCAGCCCCGACTTCGATGATGATCCGCGTGCCGCGTATTTCCGCCAGATGGAGTATGGCCTTTACGTTAGGATGGCTCTGCTTGCGATGGTTCTCGGTAAAGCGTAGACAGGTACACAAGTACACAGGTAAACACGTTCACCCAAACATGTGTACTTGTGTACGTGTTTACCTGTGTACGTGTATACTTCCCCCCATGGAAACTTTTTTCACCTTTCTCGAAAAACGCGTGGACGATTGTTCCTCGCTCCTCTGCGTTGGACTCGACCCGCATATTCCCGACCTCCCCAGCCCCACCGCCGCGTCCGCGCGGGACTTTTGCCTGAATCTCGTTAAACAGACCGCTCCCTACGCGGCGGCCTTCAAACCCAACGCGGCGTTCTTCGAGGTCTTCGGCGCGGATGGCTGGACTGCGCTCAAGCAGGTTATCGAAGCGATCAACGAAGAGTCACAGCGACTCGGTTCGATGATCCCCGTCATCCTGGACGCGAAGCGCGGCGATATTGCTTCCACCGCCGAAGCGTACGCAAAATCCGCGTTCGAGACACTCGGCGCGCATTGCATCACGTTGAGTCCCTATCTCGGAAAAGACTCGATTGATCCGTTTCTCAGTTATCCAGAGAAAGGCGTGTTCCTGCTGTGCAAGACGAGCAATGCGGGGAGTGGCGACTTGCAAGACATTCTTGTCAAGACTTCCGAAGTCTCCGAGACTTCGGAAGTCTATGAACCGCTTTATGTCCATGTCGCCCATCTTGCTCAAGCATGGAACACTCGCAATAATATCGGCCTCGTCGTCGGCGCGACCCATCTTGATGTTATGAAAAGAATCCGTGCCGCCGTGCCTGATCTGTGGTTCCTTGCTCCTGGAATCGGCGCGCAGGGCGGAGAGTTGGAATCCGCTTTGAAGTCAGGCCTCCGCAAAGACGGCAAGGGATTGCTCATCCCCATCTCACGCGCCATTTCCCGCGCCGCCAATCCCGGTCACGCCGCGGCGAAAATCCGCGATCAAATCGTGAATATCAAAAGAGAATTGGGGCGCGGAGAACGAGGACCCTTGCACCGCCCGCAAGGGCAGGTGTAAACGCGGATGGACGCGGAGAAAAAAAGAAATCCGTGTAATTCCGTGCAATCCGCGTAATCCGTGTACAAAAATGGCTCAACCATGACAGACAAATTACCAATTACCAATTACCAATTCTCCTCCCTCGCCGACGGTCTCCTCTCCGCTGGCTGTATCAAATTCGGTGACTTCACCCTCAAGTCTGGACTCAAATCCCCCATCTATATTGACTTGCGGCAAATCATCTCTCATCCCTCGCTGCTCGCTCGTGTAGCAGAAGCCTATCTTCCTATCTTGCAACGCCTAACTTTCAACCGCCTCGCGGGCCTGCCCTACGCCGCCATTCCCATCGCCACCGCCATCAGCATCGCGGGGAACTATCCCATGATCTATCCGCGCAAGGAGGCCAAATCCTATGGCACGAAAGCCGAGATCGAAGGCGAATACCACGCAGGCGAGACCGCCGTCATCATTGACGACCTTGCCACCACAGGCGGAAGTAAATTCGAAGCCATCGAAAAACTGACCGGCGCGGGGCTGGTCGTGAAGGATGTCGTTGTGCTGGTGGACCGTCAATCGGGCGCGAAGGAGTCGCTGGCGCAGGCGGGCTATTCCATGCACGCGGTGCTGACGATCAGTCAATTGCTGGATTATTGGGAGGAGGCGGGGAAGGTGGAGAGGAAGAATATCCAGGCTGCTCGGATTTTCCTTCTGAAATCAGATTTTTCATGAGGAAATTTGCCTTTTCTTGACAGGTCCGGTTTACTTCTGTACAATGAACTCGATGAAAATTAAAGAGAAACTTCCAAGCATTCACCAAATTGCTCCAGTGCTGGCTGTCACAGCGATCATGCACTATGGGTGGACAACGTATCGCTTTATACAGAAACTCCCAAGTTGGTTATTGTTTTTGAACTTTCGGGAAATTCTTTCGAATTACGCGCAAACATTGGTCTTTAATTTGGCGGAGGTTTTGCTGTTCATCAGTATCATCGTCGTCATTAATCTCCTGCTTCCCAGAAAACTTTTTATGAATATGTTCATTGCGCGTGGCTCCCTTTTAGCCAGTCTCAGCCTGGGATATCTTGTATATCTTGCGTTGTCCATCGGGCAGAGTAAATTGTCGGATTTTCCCTGGAGAATTTTTCAATGGGCTCCGCTGGTCACGCTTGTCATCTTCCTGCTGGCAATCTTTCTTCCTTATGTTGCTCTGGTCCGAAAAATTGTTGAAGACCTTGCCGATCGTGCAATCATAATTCTTTATGTATTGGTCCCCCTTACTGGATTAGGTCTCCTGCTCTTTTTGTATAATATTCTGGTTAATTTGGTGTGATATGACAAAGCTTACCCGCCGCGATTTTTTGAAATTAATGGTCACCCTGCCGGTGGGATATACCCTTTCAAGGTTTTTGCCGAACGCGCTTCATAAAAAGGCAGGGCGGGCGAATAACGATAAACCGAATGTAATCTTGCTGATTTTTGACGCAATGAGCGCGTACGACCTGTCGCTGTATGGCTACCATCGGAAAACCACGCCTAACCTGGAACGATTTGCAAAACGCGCGAATGTTTATCGTGCCCATTACTCCACGGCGAATTTTACGGTACCCGGCACATCGTCCATTTTGACCGGTTTGTATCCTTGGACCCATCGCGCTTTGCACATTTCGGGCCTGGTCGCGAGAAACCGGATAATGCAAAACATCTTTGGGGCGCTGGCACAGGGCTATCACCGCTTTGCATTTTCACAAAATATAATGGCGACCAATTTACTGCGCCAATTCCAAGCGGATATTGATGAGTTGTTGCCTTCCAGTTCCTTTAGTGAATTTTCTCTTGTGACAAGTGAGTATTTCAAGCATGATGCAATTACAGCGCATGAGGTTCAGGATAACCTGTTGTTCGATTTTGCAGATCCGCCGGGCTCCCTTCTCTTTGGTATTTCCCAGCGCGTTTATTTTGAGTGGTTGAAGGAAACTGGTCGTGTTCCGCCTGCCATTCCCCAACCTCGTAATTACCCGCTGGTTTACAAATTGTGGAGAATTTTCGACGGTGTAATGGATATCCTGGGTCGTTTACCACAACCGTATTTTTCATATATTCACATGTTTTCGCCACATGCCCCCTATCGCGCTCGAAAGGAATTCCTTGGAATATTTGACGATGGCTGGCAGCCTGTCCGAAAACCAGGACATATACTTTCGGAGGGCGAAACGCCCGAGACCCTTGAACAGGAACGAAAAAAGTACGACCAATATATTGCCAACGTGGACTTTGAATTTGGACGGCTCTTGGACCACCTCGAACAAACGGGTGTGCTCGACAATAGTTACCTGATTGTGACATCCGATCATGGGGAGTTGCTGGAGCGAGGCGTAAAAGGTCACATGACTCCCTTGCTGTACGAGCCGTTGGTACGGGTACCTCTCATTATTTCCTCGCCTGGGCAGAAGGAAGGAAAGGAGATCTATTCGCCTACCGCCAGTGTTGACCTGCTACCGACCCTGCTTCATGCGGTTGGGCGCGAAATTCCCGCATGGGCGGAGGGAAACTTGTTGCCGGGGTTCGGCGGCGAGCACAACCCTGACCGGACGGTGTATATGCTGGATGCAAAATCCAGTTCCAGCTTTGGCGAATTGTCCCAAGCCACCTTCTCCATGCGTCGCGGCAAATATAAGGTCATCTTGTACCGGGGATATAAGGAATACGGGAAGGATGTCTTTGAACTGTATGACCTGGAGAACGATCCCGAGGAATTCAACGATCTGTTTGACCCACAAACCACTCTGTCACAGGAATTCAGCGCAGAGTTAATTAAAAAATTCGACGAGATAAACAAGGCTCCCAACAAGAAAACCTAAGTCACATGGAATTCTTCGCGCCGCGCTGACGAGACTTA
>Ga0210015_1001229_pt1 | contig 25701 bp, 27 predicted proteins | sample CryGeymeta201522_FD_185471 | JGI IMG/M metagenome (GOLD analysis project Ga0210015, IMG submission 185471) | Groundwater microbial communities from Crystal Geyser aquifers in Utah, USA - Crystal Geyser metaG 2015-22 (SPAdes) (version 2) | ecosystem: Environmental > Aquatic > Deep subsurface >... | reverse complement strand
TTTGGAATTGCCTCCGTCGCTGCGCTATGCTGTTGACGACATCTGCAAGATCCCGGTGCATGTGCTTTTTGAGCCGGAGAAACTGACCGACGTAGAAGAAGTCGCTCATCGCCTCAAGGTCTTGCTCGATGAGGTCGGCGGAGCGCCGGTGGTTCACCATACGGAAGAGGGAGAACCCTTTACGGTCGGCGGCTCCGAGCAGGGACGTAAGATCGGGGTTCTGCTGCATTGCCTAAATGCTTTGCGGCGACATGGTTGGCTCGTCAGTGACCGGGTCACGGCCGGCGCTGTTCTCAGGCGTCGTGCATAGAACTACGCACTGAAGAAGTGCCGTTCTTCGAAGCTCAGAATGCTGTCCGATCAACACGCCTCTCTAAGCGTCCTGCATGAAGCTGACGTGCAGCCGACAATGGAAGGACTTTCTGTTGCTTCACCCAGGGCTTGTCGAGGGTTGATCGGCGATCCCTTCTTGCCCTGAGCGGTAGAACTTTAATTCTTGCAAAGAGGGCCACGGCGATGCTGTGGCCCTCTTTTTGTGCCGATAAAATCCAACGCTTGCTTCAAGACCAAGCGCATCATGATCGCTGTCATTCAGCTGTGCAGAGGGCGCCAAAAATGTGGGGCTTGCAGATCGGAAGCGATTGAGAACGGCTTTCTTTTTCAGTATCGCACGCCAGAGCGTAAAAATATCGTATTTCCATTTGGAAATCTCGCCTGGCTGAACCATATCTTCACATGACGATGAATACCACGGCATCAATACCGGTGGTCATCAATCGCTTTCAAAGTGGCCAAAAAACTATTGAAAGTGGCCAGTAATGGCTTTCAGTTTCATCAGTTTTGGGCGGGGCGCTCTAACCGCACTTTGAGTGTCCGCAGCTGCCGCAGGTCATGCAGCCTTCTATCATCCGCAGTTCAAAGCCGCCGCAGGACGGGCAGGACTTGCCACGTCCTGCGGATTTCGTCACCTCGCCGTGGGGGTCGGATTTCAGGCCCATGCCTTCGCCTGCGATGAAGCCTGTGTCGATCATGTGGCGTTCGATCACGCCGCCGATGGCGGCCAGGATGCTGGGGATGTATTTGCCCTGCATCCAGGCTCCGCCGCGCGGGTCGAACACCGCTTTCAGCTCTTCCACCACAAACGACACGTCGCCGCCGCGCCGGAACACGGCGCTGATCATCCGGGTCAGGGCGACGGTCCAGGCGAAATGCTCCATGTTTTTGCTGTTGATGAACACCTCGAACGGGCGGCGGTGGCCGTTGATGACGATATCGTTGATGGTGATGTACAGCGCATGTTCGCTGTCGGGCCATTTCACCTTGTAGGTGTTACCCTCAAGCTGTTGTGGCCGATCCAGCGGTTCGGACATGTAGATGACATCGCCGTTGGGGTGGTGGGGTTCGGGGGCATCCTTTGCTGCAAAAATCTTCGCGATCGGGTCTGATATGATTTCGCTCAGTGCGACGTCCAACGCGGACGCGAGTGACCTCAGCGTATCGATCCGTGGAGCTTTGGACCGCCCCTCGATAATGTCAGTTACGGCGCGTGTATTTAATCCAGCCTTTTTGGAAAGAGCAGCCGGATTCGTCTGTTTTTCGGAAATTAGTGTCTTAAGACGCTCAATCATAGTTGATGAAATGTCGGAAGGTTTCTCCTCCGCCACCGTCAACACACTCCCCGTCACCGCATTCGGCCGATAGGTGGTGCAGCCCTTGCAGCCCTGGTCCCATGCGGCCATGTAGACATCCTTGAAATCGTCAAACGATATGTCCTCGGGGCAGTTGATGGTCTTGGAAATCGACGAATCCACCCATTTCTGCGCTGCGGCCTGCATTTTCACATGGTCCATCGGGGCCAGGGTCTGGGCGTTGACGAAATGGTCGGGCAGGGGCGCGTCGCCCATCCGGTCGCGCCACATCTGCACGGCGTAATCCACCACCTCTTCCTCGGTGCGGCTGCCGTCCTTTTGCAGCACCTTGCGGGTATAGGCATAGGCGAACACCGGCTCGACGCCCGAACTGACGTTGCCGGCATAGAGCGAGATCGTGCCGGTGGGTGCGATCGAGGTCAGCAATGCGTTGCGGATGCCGTGTTCGGCAATGGCGGCGCGCACGTCATCGTCCATCGTCTGCATCGTGCCCGAGGCCAGGTATTTTTCGACGTCAAACAGTGGAAACGCGCCCTTTTCCCGCGCCAGATCGACCGAGGCCAGATAGGCGGCGCGGGCGATCTGGTGCAACCATTGGTCAGTCAGTTCTGCCGCCTGATCCGAGCCATAGCGCGCCCCGACCATCAGCAGGGCATCGGCCAGGCCCGTCACCCCGAGGCCGATGCGGCGTTTTGCCTGCGCTTCGGCCTGTTGGGCAGGCAGGGGGAAACGGCTGGCATCCACCACATTGTCCATCATCCGCACGGCCACGCGCACCAGATCGTCCAGCGCCGTGTCGTCGAGGGCGGCATCCGGGCCGAATGGATCGGCCACCAGCCGTGCCAGATTGACCGAACCCAACAGGCAGGCGCCGTAGGGCGGCAGCGGTTGTTCGCCACAGGGGTTGGTCGCGGCGATGGTTTCGCAATAGGCCAGATTGTTGGCCGCATTGATCCGGTCGATAAAGATGACGCCCGGCTCGGCAAAGTCATAGGTGGATTGCATGATCGCATCCCACAGCGCACGGGCGCGCACCGTGCGGTAAACCGTGCCGTCGAATACCAGATCCCAGGGGCCATCGGCCTTGACCGACGCCATGAACGGATCGGTGACCAGAACCGACACGTTGAAATTGCGCAGGCGGGTGGCGTCGGATTTGGCGGTGATGAAATCCTCGATATCCGGGTGATCACAACGCAGGGTGGCCATCATCGCGCCCCGGCGCGATCCGGCCGACATGATCGTGCGGCACATCGCATCCCACACATCCATGAACGACAGGGGGCCGCTGGCATCGGCAGACACGCCTTTCACCGGCGCACCCTTGGGGCGGATCGTGCTGAAGTCATAGCCAATGCCGCCGCCCTGCTGCATGGTCAGGGCCGCCTCTTTCAGCATGTCAAAGATCCCGCCCATGGAATCGGGGATCGTGCCCATGACGAAACAGTTGAACAGCGTGACCGCGCGCCCGGTGCCTGCCCCGGCGGTGATCCGGCCAGCGGGCAGGTATTTGAAATCTTCCAGCGCTGCATAGAACCGCTGTTCCCAGTGGGCCGGGTCTTGTTCGACCGCCGCCGTGGCGCGGGCGATTCGGCGCCACGTGTCTTCCACAGTCACATCGACGGGCGCGCCTTCGGCGTCTTTCAGGCGATACTTCATGTCCCAGATCTGCGCGGCGATGGGGGCGGAGAAACGGGTCATGATGCGAATCCTTTTGATGGGGCAGGCTGTCACCTTACAGCGATCCACGCCGGGGAAAACAGCGCAAATTGTGCCCTATGCGCCCTGTCGCAATGTCGCAGGTTTTCCCACCGCTTGAAGATCGGCGGGGATACGATACCATATCCAGCGTCATCTGGGGGTGAGTCTGTGGATAACTACGTCAATATGCTGAAACTGAGTGTCGGCAGCGAATCGGTGGAAAGCCTGATCGACTGGCAGCACCATCGCAGCCAACAGGTGGCCGATGGCCGATATTATCACGTCACACGGATGTGGCCCAAGCGGGTGGATGAAATTCTGGCGGGCGGGTCGATGTACTGGGTGATCGGCGGGCTGATTCAGGCACGCCAGCGGATCAGCGGGTTTCACGAAATCATCGGTGATGATGGCATCCGCCGCTGTGGCATCGTGATGGAGCGTGAGGTGGTGCGCACCGATATTGCACCGAAACGGCCGTTTCAGGGCTGGCGCTATTTGCCGGCCGCAGATGCCCCGGCGGATTTGCGCGCCGCCCCTGCGGGTCAGGCCCCTCTGCCGCCGGACATGGCGGCAGCGCTTGCCGATATCGGCGTGCGCTGACGCGCGCGGGCAAGGATCATTCGCGCAGACCCAGACGAGCCCGGATCGTTTCTTTCGCGTGCAGGGCGGCATCATCCCAGGGCGCGGTGAGGGACAGGAGCAGGGTGGCCTGGCTTTGGTGGACCGGCCCGTCGGACAACATGCGCAGGTGATTGGCACGCAGGGTTTCGCCCGTGCTGGTAATGTCGGCCACAGCCTCGGCGGTTTCGTGGCGCACGGTGCCTTCGGTGGCACCCTGACTGTCCACCAACTGATAGTCGGCCACGCCGTGGGTGCGCAAATAGGTGCGGATCAGGCGGTGATATTTCGTGGCGATACGCAGGCGCATTCCGTGACGCGCGCGAAACGCCGCGGCGGCGGCGTCCAGATCATCCAGCGTATCGACATCGACCCAGTGATCGGGCACGGCAATCACCAGATCTGCCTGGCCAAACCCCATGGCGGCCAGTTCTTTCACCTGCACATGCCACAGCGGCAGCTTTTCCCGCACCAGATCGGTGCCCGTCACCCCCATGTGGATGCGCCCGGCGGCCAGTTCACGGGGCACCTCACCGGCGCTGAGAAGCACCAGTTCGACATCGTCAATCCCGTTGACAACACCGGAATATTCCCGCTCTGATCCGCTGCGCGACAGAGTGATGCCGTATTGCCCAAACCATTGAAATGTCTTGTCCATCAGCCGCCCCTTGGACGGCACCCCCAGTTTCAGCATCACCGCGCCCCCCCGATCAACAGTGCCAGATCGGGGCGGATCACGCCGCCCACCGCCGGAATGGACCGACCCCGCCCCAACACCCGGGTCAGCGCGTCATAGCGCCCGCCGGTGGCCACGGGCGGCAGATCGTGGCGGCCCTCGGCGTAAAAGCCAAAGACGAAACCATCGTAATATTCCAGCGTCGTGCGGCCATAACTGCCCTCGAACTCCACCCGGGACGTATCGACGCCCAGATCACTCAAGGCGTCCAGACGGGCAGCAAAAGTTTCGACCGCGCCATAGATCGCCGGCATGTCCACCGCAAGATCCTCAAGCCGGGACAGTGCGGCAGGGGCGCTGTCGGACAAGGCCAGCAGATCGTCCAGCAGACGCACCTGCGCGGCGGGCAAGGGAGGCGTTGCCGCGTCTTCGCGCAGGGTGGCAAGGCGCGCTTCCACCTCGGCGCGGCTGCGCAGCCCGATTTCGGGGCCCGCCCCACGAAACGGGTTTTTCTGCGCCAGCAATTTCTGGCGCCGGGCATTTGCCTGGGTCTTGCCGGAAAACCGGTCAAGCAAGGCGCGAAACCGCCCCGGTCGCCACAGGTGCCGCATCAGCGCCGCCTTACGCCGGTCTGTTGTGTCCAACCCGCGGATCGCCGCGATCAGGATGCCGATGTCGCCCGTCGCCATGCGCAGCGGGATACCGCCCAGCGCACCCGCAAACAGCGCGAACACTTCGGCATCGGCGTGGGGCGGGTTGGACCCGTCAAACAGCTCAAACCCCACCTGAATGTATTCGCGGGCGCGGTCAGGGTCGTCTTCCTGGCGGCGGAACACGGCCCCGCAATAGGCATAGCGCGCCGGATCGGCACCGCTGGCCATGTGCATCTGCACCACGGGCACGGTGAAATCCGGGCGCAACATCTGTTCGCCGTGCAGCGGATCGGACGTGGTGAAGGCGCGGGCGCGGATGTCTTCGCCGTACAGATCCAGCAGCAGATCGGCTGGTTGCAGAATTGCCGCCTCGACCGGATGCGCACCGGCGGCATCGAACAGGGCCCGCAGGCGCGCGGCCTCGGCCAGAATGGCGGGGGTTTGGGCAGACATCAGCGGCGTTTCACACGCTGGGCGATGGTGTTGACCAGATCGGCGCGGGGACATTCAAACTGCGCGGGCTGGTCCTTCCATTCCTCGTGGGTCACGGTTTCGGCCAGCCGCGCGCCCAGCTTCAGATCCTTGATCTGCACCACATCGCGCGCCTTTTCGTCGTCGCCCTGGATGATCGCAAAGGCGGCGCCGCGTTTGTCGGCATATTTCAACTGGTTGCCGAAATTCTTCGGGTTGCCCAGATACACTTCGGACCGGATGCCGGCGCGGCGCAGATCGGCCGCCATCGCCTGATAATCAGCCATGCGATCCCGGTCCATCACGGTCACAACGACCAGATCATCCTCTTGCGCGTCGCCCTTGTCCTGCGCTGCGAGGGCCGCCAACAGCCGGTCCACCCCGATGGAAACCCCCGTTGCAGGCACTTCCTGCCCGGTAAAGCGTTTCACCAGATCGTCGTACCGCCCGCCACCCGCGACCGAACCAAAGGCGCGCGGCACGCCCTTTTCGTCCAACGTCTCGAACGTCAGCTCTGCCTCGAACACCGGCCCGGTGTAATAGCCAAGGCCGCGCACGACGGAGGGGTCGATGACGATGCGGTCGGGGCCGTAGCCTTGGGCAGTGAGGAGCTTGGCGATGGTCTGTAATTCCTCGACACCAGCCAGCCCGGTTTGCGACCCTGCGACAAGATATTCAAGCCGCCGGAGCGTTTCGGCAATGCTGCCCTGGCGGCCATTCACGAACCCGAGGATCAGACCCACCTGATCGCGCCCCAATCCTGCGCCCTTCGTGCGGTCACCGCTGTCGTCTGTCCGACCGTCGGTCAACAAATCCATCACGCCGGCATCGCCCAGTCGATCATGCTTGTCGATGGTGCGCAGAACGACACCACGCTGCCACTCGATCCGTTCGTCGCCACTGTCCTTGGGCAGATGGGCGGCTTCGAGGATGCCGTCCAGAACCTTGCGGTTGTTCACCCGGATGATGTAATCGCCACGCGCGATTCCGACCGACTCCAGCACATCGGCCAGCATGGCGCAGATTTCGGCATCCGCCGCCACCGAAGGCGCGCCCACCGTATCGGCATCGCATTGATAAAACTGGCGAAACCGCCCCGGCCCGGGTTTTTCGTTGCGCCAGACCGGCCCCATGGCAAAGCGGCGATAGGGCGACGGCAGATCGTCACGATACTGGGCCGCAACCCGCGCCAATGGCGCCGTCAGATCATAGCGCAGCGCCAGCCAATCCTTGTCTTCCTCTTGCCAGGCGAACACGCCTTCGTTCGGGCGATCGACATCGGGCAGGAATTTGCCCAGCGATTCAACCGTTTCCACCGCCGAGGTTTCCAGCGCGTCAAATCCATAGCGGTGATAGATGCCGGCGATGGTGTCCAGCATCGCCTTGCGGCGCGTCACCTCGGCACCGAAATAATCGCGGAATCCCTTTGGGGTCTGCGCCTTGGGGCGGGGCGTTTTCTTGGGCTTGGCCATCTGTCTCTCGCGGTCTGAACTCGGGCCAGCGTCTAGCGGATGGCGGGCATGGGGGCAAGCGGGGCTGGCCCTGCACCGGCGCGGGGTGCTATGCCACCGCCATGACCGAACATCGCCAAAACCTGGAAGAACGCATTGCCCACCTGATTCGGGTGGTCGATGACCTGTCCGATATCGTCGCCGCACAACAGCGCCAGCTTGAGGTGATGGAACGCCGCCTTGCCATGGTGATGCAGCGCGAGGCGCAGCGTGAGGTGGCCGAAGGCGGCACCGTGCCCCTTGCCGATCAACGCCCGCCACACTGGTGACTACAGACTGATTTCGGCCCCGTCTTCAGGGATGTCCAAAAGCGGCACATCGGGCAGTTTGCGCCGCAGAATGATGTCGCCGTTCGGCAAAACCTCGGGGGGTTCGTAATCGTTCAGATCTTCGATCCGGATACCGTTCCAGTTCAGGTTCTGCAACTGATGCGCCAAATCGCGCAGGGCCGGTTCAACCTCGTTCATCAGGCCGCGCAAGAACAGCCGCGCGCCTTCGCCCAAAAGATCGACACCCTGACCGATTTCCCCTTCAGGTGGCGCGTCGCCCTCTTGCGCCAGCGCGGGCTGCGCCAACAGGGCGATCAGCAAAAGGGGTGCGATACGTTTCATGCATGTCAGATGGGCACGGCCGCCCCGGTTTTCCAGAGCCTCACAGATCAATATCCATCGTCACCGGGAAATGATCCGACGCATCCAACAGCGCCTGACACAGCTTCGGATCAGCGCAAAGCGCCGGGTCGCGCAACGGGTTCCAGATGCGCCAGACCGGGGCGCGGGCGGCCAGATCGGGCGACACCATGATGAAATCCAGCAGCGCCTCAAGCCATTGATCCTTGTCGCGCTGCCAGAACCGGGCGGTGGTGGGGCCGTCAGCGGCGGCGATATGCGGATCGAACAGTTGCGCCGCGCTGCCTTCGCCGCGCACGATTTCAATCCCCGAGCGGCCGAACAGCCGTTCATACACGTCCAGCCCCGGACCATCGTTGAAATCCCCCAGCACAATCAGCGGCTCGGCCCGGTTCAGGTGCCCCTCGATCCGGTGGCGCAGCCAGATGCACTGGGCCAGCTGTTTGCGCCGGTTCTGGATGGCGATGCGCAGGGCGTCCTTGTCCGACAATGCACCACGCGGGCCCTTGGATTTTGCATGTACCCCGATCAGCCGCAGATCGTGCCCGCCGATCCGGGCGAAAACTTCAAGCGGCGGCTTGCTCCATGTGACGTTTTCGGGCGTGTCGTCAACGTCGAGGTCGATGTGAAACACCCCGTCGAACCGTGGATCGTCTTGCGCGCCACGTTGCCCCACGGCGCGGCCCAGCGGGGCGTGGCGGGCGGTCATCACGTCGGGGTCGAACAACAGGGCGATTTCCTGCTGCGTGTCATTGGCAAACCCGATCAGCGCCTGCCGCGCCCTCAGCCCGAACCTCTGCGCGAAGGTTTCCAGCGCTCGCGCCCCGTCCCGAACACCGCCGGTGTCGGGCGCCTCGATCACCATTACCGCGTCGGCGTCCAACCGGCGAAAAACGCGGCCCAGTGCGGCAATCTGGGTGGCGCGGGTAATGTCCCATCGACCCGACCAACCGGCATCGTCCAGCACCAGACCTTCGTCATCGAAAAGGTTGTTGAACCAGGCGACGTTGTAGGTGGCGATCCGCACGTTACGCGCGGCCCTCGCTGATCTCTTCATAGGCGCGGTTGATCGCGATCAGCCGCTTTTCTGCCAGGCGCACCGCCTCTTCGGGCACACCACGGGCAATCATGCCGTCCGGGTGACACTCGCGCACCAGCTGCCGCCAGCGGGCCTTGACCGTGGCGGCATCGGCCCCCGGCTCCAGCCCCAGCACCCCCCAGGGATCGGGCTTGGCATCCTGTACGAAGCGCGCACGCAAGGCGCGGAAATCACGGTCGCCAAGGCCAAAGATCAGGGCGACACGGTGCAGGAAATCATCTTCGTTCGGGTGATACTGGCCATCGGCCAAGGCGATGTGGAACAACCCCTCCATCAGGTCGCGCAGCGTCATCGCGCCGGCCTCGTCGCGGAACATACCGGCAATGCGGCGGGCGTATTCCTCGAACCCGGCCACGTCCTGACGGGCAAGGTTGAACACCCGCGCGGCGTTGACTTCTTCCTGGGGCGGAATGTGGAACACTTGGCGAAACGCCGAGACCTCATCACGGGTGACCTGACCATCGGCCTTGGCCATCTTGGCGCCCAGGGCGATGACGGCAATGGTGAACAACACGCTGCGTTCGCGCGGGCCGCGCAGGCGGTCAAACACGGCGGCCAGACCCTCACCACTGGTCAGGGCCGAAAGCGCGTCAGCAATGCGTGACCAGATCGACATGAACCGCAGCCTAGCGCGCGCTGGCTTCGCTGTCAGGTCCGAATATCACAACCGGATCAGGCCAGCGTCACCCGCCCCGTCGGCGTGTCAAACGTCGCCCGCAGGCCCGGTCGCGCCGTGGTGACAAACCGTACCGGAGCGCCCTCGGCAAACGTCACACCTTCGGTCCGTGACGCAGCCGAAATCGCCAGATACCCCTGTGTGGCAAACGCGCCATCCCGTCGTTGGTTTACAAATATCCACGGGGGGGCCGCAGGGCGGGGGGCGCAAGGCCCCCTGCATCGTCTCAGTCGCGCGCCGCCCGGATCAGTTGCAAAATATCCTTTGCCGCAGCAGGAATGTTCGTGCCCGGCCCAAAAATCGCCTTGACTCCCGCATCATAGAGGAACTGATAATCCTGTTGCGGGATAACCCCGCCGCAGATCACCAGGATTTCGCCCGCCCCCGCATCCTTCAACGCCTGCACCAGTTTCGGCGCCAAGGTCTTGTGCCCCGCTGCCTGCGACGAAATGCCGATCACATGCACATCGTTGTCCACCGCATCTTGTGCCGCCTCTTCGGGGGTCTGGAACAGCGGCCCCACATCCACGTCGAACCCGATGTCGGCGAATGCGGTGGCGATCACCTTGGCGCCCCGATCGTGGCCGTCCTGGCCCATCTTGACCACCAGCATCCGGGGGCGGCGGCCCTCTTCCTCGGCAAAGGCCTCGACATCGGCCTGAATGGCGGCAAAGCCTGCGTCGCCCTCATAGGCGGCGCCATAAACCCCGGCCAGGGTTTTCACCTCGGCACGATGCCGCCCGAACACCTTTTCCATCGCCATGCTGATTTCCCCCACACTGGCCCGTGCCCGCGCCGCTTCGACTGCGAGGGCCAACAGGTTGCCATCGCCCTGCGCGCCCTGTTCCAGCGCCGTCAAAGCCGCCGCGCAGGCCGCCTCATCGCGGCGGGCGCGGATCTGTTTCAGGCGGGCGATCTGGCTGTCGCGCACCTGATCGTTGTCGATGCTGCGGATGTCCAGCGCATCTTCCTCGGTCAGGCGGAACTTGTTCACCCCGACGATCACCTCATCACCCCGGTCGATCGCCGCCTGCTTTTTCGCAGCCGCCTCTTCGATGCGCAACTTGGGCATACCGGTCGCCACCGCCTTGGTCATACCGCCCAATGCGTCGATCTCGGCGATCAGCTTTTCCGCCTCGGCGATCAGATCAGCGGTCAGTTTTTCGACATAGTACGACCCCGCCAGCGGATCGACCACCTTTGTCACCCCGGTTTCGTTCTGCAAAATCAACTGGGTGTTGCGGGCGATGCGCGACGAGAAATCAGTGGGCAGGGCGATCGCCTCGTCAAAGGAATTGGTGTGCAACGACTGGGTGCCGCCCAGAACCGCGCTCATCGCCTCGTACGCCGTGCGCACGATGTTGTTGTAGGGGTCTTGTTCAGCCAAAGAAACGCCCGAAGTCTGGCAATGGGTGCGCAGCACCGACGACCCCGGCTTCTTCGGCTCGAACTCCTGCATGATCTTGTGCCACAGAAAACGGGCCGCGCGCAGTTTCGCCGCCTCCATGAAGAAATTCATCCCGATGGCGAAAAAGAACGACAGCCGCCCGGCAAAGGCATCCACGTCCATGCCCCGTGCCACGGCGGTGCGCACATATTCCTTGCCATCGGCCAGGGTGAAGGCGAGTTCTTGCACCAGGTTCGCGCCGGCCTCTTGCATGTGATAACCGCTGATGGAAATCGAGTTGAACCGCGGCATTTCCCGCGCGGTATAGTCGATGATGTCGGCGACGATCCGCATCGACGGTTCGGGGGGATAGATATAGGTGTTGCGCACCATGAATTCCTTCAGGATGTCGTTCTGGATGGTGCCCGACAACTGCGCCCGCGCGACGCCCTGCTCCTCGCCCGCGACGATGAAACTGGCCAGAACCGGGATCACCGCGCCGTTCATCGTCATGGACACGGAAATGTCAGCCAGGGGAATGCCGTCGAACAAAATCTTCATGTCCTCGACCGAATCGATGGCCACCCCCGCCTTGCCCACGTCGCCCTCGACCCTGGGGTGATCACTGTCATATCCCCGGTGCGTCGCCAGATCGAAGGCCACCGACACACCCTGTTGGCCCGCCGCCAATGCCTTGCGATAAAAGGCATTGCTTTCCTCGGCGGTGGAAAACCCGGCATATTGACGGATCGTCCAGGGCCGCCCGGCGTACATCGTCGCCTTCGGCCCACGGGTGTAGGGCGCCGCACCGGGCATCGCGCCCATATGCGCAAGCCCTTCGGCATCGGCTGCGTCATAGACAGGGCGCACGGCAATGCCTTCGGCGGTGTGCCAGATCAGATCTTCGGCGCTGCGCCCGCGCAGTTCACGTTCGGCCGTTGATTTCCAGTCGCTCATTCTAGATGCTCCTCTGACGGGGCGCGACACACACGACACCCCCTGTGATTTTGACCGCGCGCGCCCTACATGTAGACGGAACAGGAGGCCCCATGCGCACCATTTTTGCCCTTGCTTTGCCCGCTTTTGTTGCCTTGGCGGCATTGTCCGTCCAGGCGCAATCCGCCGCCAACACCACTGATCCTATCATGACGGCGGTTGAACGCTGGCAGGCCGACAAGACGACGGTGTTTGATGGGGCAGAGGTGGATCTGGCCGATTTCCAGTGGATCGCCCGCCCGGTTGTCGTGTTCGCCAACACAGATGCAGATCCCGCGTTCAAGGACCAGATGAGCCTGCTGTTGGCGCGCCCCGATCCCCTGGTCGAACGCGATGTGGTGCTGATCACCGACACCGACCCGGATGCGCGCACCGAGGTGCGGCTGAAACTGCGACCGCGCGGTTTCATGCTGGCCCTGCTGGGCAAGGATGGCGAGGTCAAGCTGCGCAAGCCGCTGCCTTGGGATGTGCGCGAACTTACCCGTTCCATCGACAAGATGCCGATGCGCCAGCGCGAGATGGAAGAAAGCACCATCACCCAGTGACCCGGCGTTTGGGCGCGCCGCGCCCCCGCGACAGGACGGGTGCATATCCGGGCTTTCGCGGTCACTCGAATTCCATGATCACGTCATCCACGGCCAGGTTGTCACCCGCTGCGGCATTCACCTTGGCAATCACGCATTTGCATTCTGCACGCAAAATGTTCTCCATCTTCATCGCCTCGACAGTGCACAGCGCCTGCCCCACCTGCACCTCGTCGCCCGGTGCCACGTTCACCTTGACGATCAACCCGGGCATCGGACACAGCAGCAGCCGCGATGTGTCGGGCGGCAGCTTCACCGGCATCAGCGCGGCCAATTCGGCCTGACGCGGGGAATACAGCCGCACGTCGATTTCGGCACCGCGGGTGCGCAACCGGAAACCGCCGGTGATCTTGGCAACCTTCATCACCAGGGGCCTGCCGTCCACCATAACCCGCGCCAGGGGTGTGCCCGGCGTCCAGTCCGATTCGACACGCATCGCCGGCACGTCAGGAAAATTCACCGTCGCCCCGGCCCGGTCGGCGTTGATCGACACCCTGTATTCCGCGTCCTGCAACCGCACCACCCAATCGGTGCCCACCTTGCGTTCGTGGTTGTCCATCCGCCCCGACACACGGGTGCGTCGGATTTCAGCCACACGGTTCATCGCTGCCGCTGCGGCCGCGACGCGGCGCAGGTCGGGCTCGGCCAGGGTGATGCCCGAAAAGCCGTCAGGATATTCCTCGGCGATAAAGGCGGTGGTTATGTCACCGCTGACAAATTTCGGGTGATCCATGACCGCCGACAGGAACGGCAGGTTGTGACCGATCCCTTCCACTTCGAAACTGTCCAGCGCGACGCGCATTCCTTCGATCGCGGCGGCCCGCGTCGGGGCCCAGGTGCACAGCTTGGCAACCATCGGATCGTAGAACATGGAAATCTCGCCGCCCTCAAACACGCCGGTGTCATTGCGCACGGCGTGGGTCGGCGTGGCCACTTCGGCAGGCGGGCGATAGCGGGACAGCCGCCCGATCGACGGCAGGAACCCGCGATAGGGGTCTTCGGCATACAGCCGGCTTTCCATCGCCCACCCGTTCAGTTTGACCTCGGCCTGCCCGAAGGCCAGCTTTTCGCCCTGTGCCACGCGGATCATCTGTTCCACCAGATCAATGCCGGTGATCAGCTCGGTCACCGGATGTTCAACCTGAAGCCGGGTGTTCATCTCCAGAAAATAGAAGTTGCGCGCGCCATCAACGATGAATTCCACCGTTCCGGCGCTGGTATATCCCACCGCAGCGGCCAACGCACAGGCCTGTTCGCCCATCGCGCGGCGGGTGTTGGCATCAAGAAACGGCGAGGGTGCCTCTTCGATCACCTTCTGGTTGCGTCTTTGGATCGAACATTCGCGTTCGTGCAGGTACAGCGTATTGCCATGACTGTCGGCCAGGACCTGAATTTCGATATGGCGCGGCTGGGTGATGAATTTCTCGATGAAGATGCGGTCGTCGCCAAAGCTGGCCGCCGCCTCGTTCTTCGAGCTTTGGAAGCCTTCACGCGCCTCGGCGTCATTCCAGGCGATCCGCATCCCCTTTCCGCCGCCGCCCGCCGAGGCTTTGATCATCACCGGATAGCCGATTTCGCCGGAAATCTTCACCGCTTCGTCCGCGTCAGCGATCAGCCCCATATAACCGGGCACGGTGGACACCCCCGCCTCGGCGGCAATCTTTTTCGAGGTGATCTTGTCCCCCATCTTTTCGATGGCACCCACCGGCGGGCCGATAAAGGCAACGTTGATGGCTGCAAGCGCCTGGGCGAACCTGCTGTTTTCCGACAGGAAACCATAGCCGGGGTGCACCGCCTCGGCGCCCGTGGCCTGCACCGCCTCGATGATCCTGTCGATCACGATATAGGATTGGTTGGCGGGCGACGGGCCGATGTGCACTGCCTCGTCCGCCATTGTCACATGCAGCGCGTCGCGGTCGGCATCGGAATAGACCGCCACGGTGGCGATCCCCATGCGGCGCGCGGTCTTGATGACGCGACAGGCGATTTCGCCCCGGTTTGCGATCAGGATCTTCTTGAACATCTGGGCATCCTTTCCGGGCCGGGCAAGGGGGGCGGCCCTGCGACGGCAGTCAAACGAAAAACGCCACCCCGGTGTGCAACCGGGATGGCGTTTGAAATCAGCGATGTGGGGTGAGTGTCAGCGCGGGCAAAGCTCGGGCACAACGTCATCGCACAGCGCACCACCCGCGGCACCAATCGCCACCGCCGTGCCGACATCGTTGTTGGTAAGCGCCGCTGCGACGCCCAAACCAGCACCGCCGATGGCCGCGCGGTTGAGATCGGCGTTGTTCGTGCAGGCCGCAAGGCCAAGCGCCGCCGCAACTGCAATGATCCAGGTCTTTTCCATGTGTGACTGCCTCCGTCATGGGTTTTGTTTATGCCAACACACTTACGCTGGTTTGGGTGCGTCACAAGAACATTCGGTCCGATGCCTTCGCAAAAACGTGGCCCGACCCGCAGGGGGCCGAACCACACAAGTGAAGGGTAACGGTCGTGACAAACCGGGATGGCCGCCGTGCTGAAAACGACCACCCCGGAGATCACATTGTCCTGTGCGCGGCGCCGTGCAAACAGCCATCGTGCCCCACAGCCGAACTGTGCCGGTTTTCGCCCAGAAAAGGTGTGCGTGGGCCGAAACATGCCGATCAGTCCAGGAATATATCGGGGAAGGATTGGCGCGCCTTGGCATAATCGACCCGCAGCACAGCAGAATAGCTAACCGGGTCAAACGGATCTTCTGCCGCCACAACCTCGCGGCCGAACAGGAAGGACAGGCGACCCGCATCCAGGTTGCCCCTCTCGAACGGTTCTTCGCCAAACTGGTGACACAACGCCAGAAGAAACCCTTCATCGGCCCGCTTGTCAGCGGGGCGGCGATCAGGATAACGCGGGCGCGCGATCAACGGGGTGGCCCCTTTGGGATTGGCGCGCCGTACGATGAATTGAAAATCGGTGCCGGGCAGACGTCCCGGAAAACCCCGATGCTTGATCATCGGCTCTCTCATGCCACACCTCCGATCAGGCGCGGATGAAGCGGGATTGGGGTGGGCACCAGGGCCCACCCCGTCCGTGTCTTACTTGTACTTGCCGGTAAAGGCCGGCTCGACCGAGACCGGGGCAGTATCAACGAAGACGACTTCTTCGTTTTTCTGGGCGCAGGCAGCAACGCCAGCGACAAGGCCCAGTGCCAGAACGAGTTTGATGCTCTTGGACATCGATAGCTCCTAGATATGTTCGGGGTGACGCAGGCAAAGAAGCCCGACCACCTTGCGTGAGAGATAAAGGTCTCCTGCGGGATACCTCGCCAGACCATAACGGATGCAAAAGCCGATTGATATGGGGTGAAAAGCAAGCCACGCGCCTGTGGCACGGCTGCATCACGTTGGGCAATGCGGCGGCGCTGCGGGGCCAAGGACCGAAGGTTCATCAGAAAGCTTCCCAATAACAGGTGGTGTCCTCTGGGCGGTAGGCCTCGAAGAATTGTATTGCCTCGGGCGCGATTTCTCCGAAGGCCACGGGGCGATCAAGCAAGGTGATCACAATCTGGGCGGGCCGCGGACCAATCACGCTGAGCCGTGGCAAAGCATAGGTTTCGCAGAGAAACCGCATATCGCGCTCGGCCAAGTCAAACTCGACCCCACCCGTGATATGCGGCGCCAGAAACCGGAAACGATAGGTCAGCCCCTGACCCGGCACATTTGTGATCACGTCAAAAAGGCTGACACGCGCCCCTGACGGCAAGTCAATCACTGCGGCTTCCTCTGCGCCGACGGGAGCGGTCAGGCAAAGCGCGGCGCAGGCAGCGATCACCACACATGCCGCGCCGCGCCAGTCATTACGACCGGAACGCGCGCAAAAGACTGCTCCGCCCGGATCACGCCCCATGATCACAACGGAATATTGTCATGCTTTTTCCACGGCATCCTCTGCCGCTTGCCGCGCAGCGACGCGAAGGCGCGGCAGACCCGTTTGCGTGTCGTGTGCGGCAGGATCACCTCATCGATAAATCCGCGCTCGGCGGCCTTGAACGGATTGGCGAAGTTCTTTTCATATTCGGCGGCGCGGGCGGCGATGCGCCCGGGATCGCCCAGTTCGCTGCGATACAGGATTTCCGTCGCGCCCTTGGCCCCCATCACTGCGATCTCGGCGGTGGGCCAAGCATAGTTGATGTCGCAGCCAAGATGCTTTGATGACATCACGTCATAGGCCCCGCCATAGGCCTTGCGGGTGATGACGGTGACCTTGGGCACCGTCGCCTCGCCAAAGGCGTACAGCAATTTGGCACCGTGTTTGATGACCCCGCCGAATTCCTGCGCGGTGCCGGGCAGAAACCCGGGCACATCGACAAGCGTCAGCAGCGGAATTTCAAAGGCGTCGCAAAACCGCACGAATCGCGCGGCCTTGCGTGAACTGTCAATGTCCAGACACCCGGCCAGCACCATCGGTTGGTTCGCCACAACCCCCACGGTCGAGCCTTCCAGCCGGACGAAGCCGGTCAGGATATTGCGGGCAAAATCCCGCTGTATTTCATAAAAATCACCCTCATCGGCCAGTTTCTGAATCAATTCCTTCATGTCATAGGGTGTGTTGGCATTGGTCGGGATCAGCGTGTCCAAACTGTGATCGAGGCGCGCCGGGTCATCGAAGAACGGCCTTACCGGTGGTTTCGACTGATTGTTCAGCGGCAAGAAGTCGACCAGACGGCGCACTTCGCTGAGTGCGATCACATCATTGTCGAACGCGCCGTCGGCGACCGAGCTTTTGCGCGTGTGGGTGCTGGCACCGCCCAGTTCCTCGGCCGTCACCACCTCGTTCGTGACGGTTTTCACAACATCGGGACCGGTGACAAACATGTAAGAGCTGTCGCGCACCATGAAGATGAAATCGGTGATCGCCGGTGAATACACCGCGCCGCCGGCACAGGGGCCCATGATGACACTGATCTGCGGCACGACGCCACTGGCCGCGATGTTGCGCTGGAACACCTCGGCATAGCCAGCCAGCGAATCGACGCCCTCTTGAATCCGCGCGCCGCCCGAATCGTTCAGGCCAATCACCGGCGCGCCATTTTGTACGGCCATATCCATGATCTTGCAGATCTTCTGGGCGTGGGTGGCCGACAGTGACCCCCCCAGCACGGTGAAATCCTGGCTGAACACATACACTTGGCGCCCGTTTATCGTGCCCCAGCCGGTGACAACACCATCACCCGGCACACGGTCCTGCTCCATCCCGAAATCGGTGCAGCGGTGGGTGACAAACATGTCGAATTCCTCGAAACTGTCGGCGTCGAGCAGCAGTTCGATGCGTTCGCGCGCCGTCAGCTTGCCTTTGGCATGTTGCGCAGTGATGCGCCGCTGCCCACCGCCCAACCGCGCCTCGGCGCGCCGGTCCTCCAACTGTTCCAGGATGTCCTTCATCACGTTCCCCCGCTATTTTCCCAGTCATAGCGTTTCGGCCCACATCGGGAAAGCGGCAACAGGCATATTTGCAAACATACGCTGCAGTAAAACAAGCAAATTGCGTATTTGCGAATATACTGCCACGAGGTCCACGCGTGCGCTCGTAATGCCCGGCTCCGAGAAAGCGCTCAATCTGCATCACCAGATCGAAGGCGCGGGCGAACACCCCGGCGAGATCACCAGGGCCGGTTTCGATCAGCTGTTCCAAGATTGCCTCAACCGCAGTATCCTGCCGGCTGTCCATTCGCTCTGCTCCATGGTTGGGTTGCAACTCCATGGAATACCGGAATGGGCTCATCGCACCCACCTCGAGCGAATTTCCAGACGTCAGCTTACAGTACCAGCTAAAAAAGAACAAAAAGTTCCAACTCAACCGACCAAAGTTCCAAATATTCAATAAAGGTAAGGAAAAACAAATGCTTAATAAGGTGGTGGTGACCCCGGCAGGACTTGAACCTGCAACATCCAGTTTAGAAGACTGGCGCTCTATCCAGTTGAGCTACGGGGCCGTGGCGCATTGATAACGGTTCGGGAAACGGTTCGCAAGTCTCTGCCGTTTTCCTAGCCAGTTGTTCTCGTTCGTCTTTTCGGCACCAGACCTGCCGCTTAAAGCGTCCCGCCTTTAACCTGCGACAGCCAGACGAACCTTCCTATACAAGTCCATGGTGAAAATACTCCCACCCTCCCTGTCAACAGAAAGGGTAAAGATGGACGACTTTTACGCCGCCCGCAGCAATCTCATCCCGACGCCACCGTGGCCGAATATTGCACTGCCGTTCTCATATGCCGAGGGCGGCGCGATACTGGAGCCCGGGACCGGGAACGGCGACCAACAAGTCGGCCACCTCCTCGACGCTGAGCACAATGGGCCGCTTGCGGGGCTTGCGGTAGAATTGCATGAGGCGTTTCATCTCGTCGCGCCCACAGGTGATCCCGAATAAGAACCGCAAGGAAATGATGCGCACGTTGAAGCTGCTGGCCGACACGCCGTCTTGTGTCATCTTGAGCTGATAAAAGCGTAGGTCTTCAGGGTTGGCTTTGTCTGGCGGCCGCAGGGGAATGATCTGAAATGCTTCACATTCCGGATGTGTGCTTTTTGTGTCTTCTCGCACAGCCCGCGAATATCCATGTCTTCGATCATCCGCTGACACAGCGGGGTCATTCTCTCCTCTGTCATGGGAACCTGTCTGATGGGTGAATACCCTGATCGTCAGGCAGGTCAGCGAGATCGTAAAACGCACCTCGTTACTGGCGTTTCACACCATCAGCCGAATGCGCCAATGCCGCGAAGCGGCTTGGCCCTCCCGCCCTGGATCTGCCCATGATAGACAAGGACAGGAGGGACATGCGCCGAATTACCCTTGGTTTTCTGCTGATTTTGGCCAGTTGCACGGGCAAGCCGGGCGCAGATGATCCGCTGCTCAGCCGCCGCAGCCTGAACCTTGAAGAATTCTTTCAAGGCAACTTGGTGGCGCGGGGCCAATTCCAGGATGTGCTGGGCGCTGTGCGGCGCCGGTTCGATGTGACGATCACCGGCGACTGGGATGGCAAACGCCTGAAACTGATCGAGAATTTTGTCTATGAGGACAACAGCACCGAACAACGTGTCTGGAGCCTGACCAAAACCGGCCCCGATACCTGGACAGGCACCGCCCCAGGCGTGATTGGCACCGCAACAGGCGTGGAACGCGGCGACGCCTTCAACTGGCGCTATACCATCGACCTGCCCATTCCCGACGCCAGCGGACAAACAGAAACCTTGCGCGTGACGTTCAATGACTGGATGTGGCTGACAGGTGAAAAGCGCCTGTTGAATCGCGCCTACATGCAGCGGTTCGGCGTGGATATCGGTGATGTGATCATCGCGTTCGAAAAGCCGTAGGTCGTTTCAATCGGGCACATTGTCGATCCCGCTGCCACCGAAGGGATTGCACCGCAGGATGCGGCGCAGTGCCAGCCATCCGCCTTTGACACCGCCATGCTTGGCCAGCGCTTCTAGCGCATAGGCCGAACAGGTCGGGTGATACCGGCAATTGTGACCCACCCAAGGGCTGAACACCGCGCGATATGCGTGAACGGGCAGTGCCAGAAGGCGGGCAAGCGGGGTCATCTGTGCAGGTGGGCCAAGGCCCGGGCCAAATCTGTTTGCAGATCGGCAAAAGGATGGGTGGTGGTGGTGCCCCGCTTGCCGATCAGAACGTAATCCCAACCGTCACGCCCGGCACCGGGCAAGACGAGTCGGGCAATTTCGCGCAGGCGCCGTTTGGCGCGGTTCCGCGCCACCGCATTGCCAACCTTTTTCGAACAGGTGAACCCCACACGAATGCCCGACGCTTCACCTTCGGCCCGCTTGCGGGCTTGCAGCACGAAGGCGGGCATCGGTTTGTATGCAGCCCGCGAGGCGCGCAGAAAATCGGCACGTTTTTTGAGGACCGTGGGCTTTACACACAACAAAGCCGCCGCTGCAATGCGCGGCGGCTGTGCCATGTCGGATGCCACGTCGGCGGGCAGGATTACGCGCTCAGCGATTTCCGGCCGCGGGCGCGGCGGGCGTTCAGGATCTTGCGCCCGGCTTTGGTGGCCATGCGGGCACGAAACCCGTGACGGTGCTTGCGCACCAGGTTCGAGGGTTGGAATGTGCGTTTGGTCATCGCCGTCTCTCCGTCTGGGCAGCCAGCGCGATTGGATTCGGCGGCCACAACTGTTCGAAGCCCGGTGATTAGGGGGCCTGACCGGCCAAGTCAACAGGCAGGCCCGCGGATTTCCTGCAACAATGGCCCGCTGATTGTTACAGGTTTCCGTGATCCGGCCCCAAAACGGCATATTCTGGATCAATCGGTTGTGACAGGGCTTGGGCGATGCTGGCGCGTGACGCATCTAGAGGCCACACGGACACAGCCCCGAGGTTTGTAGAGAATGAACGATATGACACAAAATCCGGCCGCCCCGTCGGAGTGGCGCCGCCGATTGCCCCTGATCGTGATCGCGATTGTGGCCGTGGTCGGGGCGTTTACCCTGCGCGATACCCTGACCTTCGACGCATTGGCGCAAAACCGCGAACGGCTGATCGCGTTTCGAGATGCGAATTATGTCCTGACCGTGGGGGCCTTTATCGCGGCCTATGTCGTGTTGGTGGCGTTTTCGCTGCCTGGTGCCACAATCGCCACGTTGACCGGCGGGTTCCTGTTTGCCACCTTTCCGGGGGCGCTGTTCAATGTCACCGGTGCCACGCTGGGCGCGGTCGCGATTTTCCTCGCGGCGCGGTGGGGGCTGGGTGAAAAGCTGGCCGCGCGGATGGAGTCCGGTCAGGGAGCAATCAAAAGGATCAAGGAGGGGATAGACGAGAACCAGTGGTCGATGCTGTTCCTGATCCGTCTTGTGCCGGCGGTGCCATTTTTCGTTGCCAATCTGGTGCCGGCCTTGGTGGGGGTTTCGCTGTTCCGATTTGCGGTATCGACATTTCTGGGCATCATTCCGGGGGCTGTCGTATATACCTCGGTGGGGGCGGGCCTGGGCGAGGTGTTCGCGCGGGGCGAAACCCCTGATCTGGGTATCATTTTTACGCCGCAGATTCTGTTACCGATACTGGGGCTGTGCGCGCTTGCGGCGCTGCCCATCGTTTTGAGTGCTGTGCGCGGCAAAAAGGGGATTTGAAAGATGAAGCGGATCAAGACAGACATCTGTGTGATTGGCGCCGGATCAGGCGGCCTGTCGGTGGCGGCGGGGGCGGTGCAGATGGGGGCGCGTGTCGTTCTGCTGGAAGGGCACAAGATGGGCGGCGATTGCCTGAATTATGGCTGCGTGCCGTCAAAGGCGCTGATCGCCGCCGGAAAACAGGCGCATACAGTGTTCAAGGGCGGGTTTGGCGTGGCACCGGCCGAACCTGTGGTGGATTTCGCTGCCGCCAAGGATCATGTGCGCAATGTCATCGCCACCATCGCCCCGCTGGACAGCCAGGACCGGTTCGAGACGTTGGGCTGTACCGTGATCCGCGAATACGGGCGCTTTATCTCGCCCACCGAGGTACAGGCGGGCGACACTGTGATCACCGCGCGGCGGTTCATCATCGCCACCGGGTCGGCGCCGTTCGTGCCGCCGATACCGGGCATCGACGACGCACCCTATTATACCAACGAAACCATTTTTGACCTGCGCACGCGGCCCGATCACCTGATCATCATTGGCGGCGGGCCGATCGGCATGGAAATGGCCCAGGCGCACCGGCGGCTGGGGTCGCGTGTGACAGTGATCGAAGGCGCCAAGGCCATGGGCAAGGACGATCCCGAGATGGCGGCGGTGGTGCTGGACGCGTTGCGCGGTGAGGGGATCGAGATCATCGAGGGGGCGCAGGCCCAGCGGATCAGCGGCACCGCAGGCGCGATCACCGTGGAAACCGGCGCCGGCACCTTCCAGGGCAGCCACCTGTTGATGGCAGTGGGGCGCAAGGTGAACCTTGACAAGCTGGATCTTGCCAAGGGCAATGTGGCGCATGACCGGGCGATCAAGGTTGACGACACCTTGCGCAGCACGACCAACCGTCGGGTTTACGCGGTGGGCGATTGTGCCGGGGGGCTGCAATTCACCCATGTGGCAGGGTATCATGCCGGGGTGATCGTGCGGTCCTGTGTTCTGGGGCTGTGGTGGGCCAAGGCCAGCACGCGCCACATCCCCTGGGCCACCTATACCGATCCGGAACTGGCCCACGTCGGCCTGACCGAAGCGGATGCAAAAAAGCAACATGGCATCAACCTGACCGTCGTGCGATTTCCCTATCACGAAAACGACCGTGCCATCGCCGAGGGCAAGACGCGGGGCCTGATCAAGGTGATGGTGGCCGGGGGCCGCCCGGTGGGGGCAACAATCGTCGGCGCCCATGCCGGCGAACTGATCGGCATGTGGGCCATGGCCATCGCCAACCGACAGAAGATGACCGCCATCGCCAACACCGTTCTGCCCTATCCCACATTGGCGGAAATCAACAAGCGCGCGGCGGGGGCCTATTTCTCACCCACGTTGTTTGATAACCCGAAGATCAAGACATTGGTGAGACTGGTGCAGAACTACCTGCCCTGAGGCAGGGCACAAAGGGGGCGGCGTGGTCAATTCGCTTTCAGGTCGGTTTCTGATCCTGACGACGGTCTTCGTCATGCTGGCCGAGGTGATGATCTTTGTTCCCTCTGTTGCGCGGTTCCGCGAAGACTATTTGTTGTCGCGGCTAGAGCGGGCACAGATCGCATCGCTGGCGTTGCTGGCAAATGACATGATCGACAACCGGCTCGAGGCCGAACTGTTGGAAAACGCCGGGGTGCTGAACGTCGTGCTGCTGCGGGATTCCGTGCGCCAGTTGATCTTGTCGTCGCCCATGCCCGAACCCGTGGATCAAACCTATGACCTGCGCAAAGCCCCGGCCTGGCCGCTGATACGCGATGCGCTGACGGTCGTGTTGGTGCCGCGTGACCGGGTGATCCGGGTGATCGGCGATCCGGTGCGCCAGGCGGGTCTGCTGATCGAGGTGACGATGCCCGAGGCGCCGCTGCGCGCCGCGATGCTGGATTACGGGCTGCGCATCCTGGCGCTGTCGGCGGTGATTTCCATCATCACCGCACTGTTGCTGTTCCTGGCCGTACAGCGGTTTCTTGTGAAACCGATCAAGGGTGTGGTCAACGCGATGTCCAGCTATGCCGCCGCGCCCGAGGATGCCCGGCGGATCATCGAACCCAGCGCCGGGGTGCGCGAATTGCGCGAAGCCGAAGAGGCGCTGAAAACCATGCAGATGCAACTGACAGGTGCGTTGCGCCAGAAGGATCGGCTGGCACAACTGGGCAGCGCCGTGGCCAAGGTCAGCCACGATTTGCGAAACATCCTGGCCACCGCGCAATTGTTCATCGACCGGCTCGGGGCCAGCGCCGACCCCACGGTGCAGCGGATGGCGCCCAAGCTTGTGAAATCAATCACCCGGGCCGTCAACCTGTGTGAAAGCACCCTCGCCTTTGGCAAGGTGTCCGAACCGCCCCCGGCATTGAGCCGCGTGGCCCTTGCCCCCCTCGTCAGCGACGTTCTGGACGGCGAAAGGCTGGCCTGTGGCGAATACGACATCAGCTTTGCCGAAGACGTGCCCATCGGCACGGTCGTGCGGGCGGATGGCGAGCAGCTGTACCGCGTGCTTGGCAACCTGATCCGCAATGCGCGCGAGGCGATCATGGCCAGCGGCAAATCGGGCGAAATCAGCATACGCGCCTCAGAAACCGAAAGCCATTGGCGCATTGCCGTGCGCGATACCGGCCCCGGCCTGCCGTCGCGCGCCCGCGAACATCTGTTCACCGCGTTTCAAGGCGGCGCGCGCAAGGGTGGCACGGGGTTGGGCCTGACCATCGCCGCCGAACTGGTGCGCGGCCATGGCGGCAAGCTGGAACTGGTCGATACCGGGCCGCAAGGCACGGAATTCGCGCTGCTTTTGCCCAAGACACTGGCTGTGCCAGACGATGTGGCGACCTGCGACAAGGCCGGGGCAGTGCAGGAAAAGCTGTAAAAGCCCCTTGCACTTGTCGGTCACCGGGGCTAGTCCATCAACACCGCGCTGGTAGCTCAGTTGGATAGAGCACTTGACTACGAATCAAGGGGTCGGGGGTTCGAATCCTCCCCAGCGCACCATATATGCTTTTGCTATCCAGCCCACCCACTAACGCGTTGAAAACCAAGGCGGCCTGGGGAGTTCCAGCCCCTTCATTTCGATGATATGTCAATCGGCGGCCAAAATTGCGCCCATTTCGGCGCGCAATTTTGCTCCCTTTTTTCTGCGTTGATCAGGGTCTATCCCGGCGCAGCTGAATATGTTGCGAAGGCGGGATAGACCCTTATCGGTGCGCGTCAGGCGCGGTTTTTGAAGCGTCATGACACGTTGCCAGTCTCGACGATCTCGCAGTGATGCGTGAGGCGGTCGAGCAAAGCAGTTGTCATCTTTGCATCGCCGAATACGGTCGGTCATTCCCCGAATGCAAGGTTTGTGGTGACGATGATGGATGTGCGCTCGTAGAGCTTGCTGATCAGGTGGAACAGCAACTGACCACCGGCCTGGGCGAATGGCAGGTATCCCAGATCATCGAACACGATGAAGTTTCAACGTATGCGGTGGTTCCAACCCATTGATTTGATGTAGTCCTGACGCGTGATGCGCCTGCGAGAAGGTCTGCGGTAGCAGATGGAGGTTTTGCATGGCGGATGGTGGTGAGGGTTTTGTGGGGCGGTGCGAGGTCGTGGAACCTCGACGGCGCGGCACGCGGCATTGGCCGGATGATGTGAAAGCGCGGATCGTGGCTGAAAGCCCGCAGCCCGGTGCCCGGGTCGTGGATGTTGCGGCGCGCTACGACATCCTGCCGCATCATTTGTCGGACTGGCGCCGTCATGCGCGGCAAGGTCATCTGGCTCTGCCCGAGCAGTTGATGGACGCGCTGCACGGATCGGGAATGAAGGCGCCGCCGCCCGAACCCTTCTTTGTTCCGTTGGCCCTTCTTTCTGACGCTGGGCCGAAGCAGAGCGCATTGGTTCCTGCAGCGCCTGCAGCTTGTGACGCGCCGGGGGCCGTGACG
>Ga0210015_1001222_pt1 | contig 25802 bp, 20 predicted proteins | sample CryGeymeta201522_FD_185471 | JGI IMG/M metagenome (GOLD analysis project Ga0210015, IMG submission 185471) | Groundwater microbial communities from Crystal Geyser aquifers in Utah, USA - Crystal Geyser metaG 2015-22 (SPAdes) (version 2) | ecosystem: Environmental > Aquatic > Deep subsurface >... | reverse complement strand
ATTAAAAATGAAAACAAAGTTTAGTGGAATTCTAACGCTATTACTAGCGTTTGTAGTGCAACTAACGTTCGCACAAGAAAAAACTATTTCGGGGACAGTATCAGATAATTCTGGATTACCGTTACCCGGGGTTAACATTCTAGTTAGTGGTACAACTAACGGTACTCAAACAGATTTTGATGGAAAGTATTCTATCAAAGCTAATGTGGGTGACGTTCTTGTATATAGCTACATAGGGCAAGTAACCCAAAAAATAACAGTAGGTACTTCCCAAACTATTAACGTAGTACTTGAAGAAGATGCTGCTGTTTTAGAAGAGGTAGTAGTGATTGGTTATGGAGTGCAAAGCCAAAGAAAATCTGTACAAAGTGTTTCTGTTGTAAACGCTGAAAATTTGGAAAATATTCAAGGTATTTCACCGCAAGTGTTGCTTCAAGGGCAGGCTTCTGGTGTACAAGTTGTTCAATCATCTGGTATTTTAGGTGCTGCTCCCGTAGTTAATATAAGGGGGACTGCTACTATTTCTTCAGGATCACAGCCGCTATATGTAATTGATGGTGTACCTTTAAATGATACCGATCAAGGTACTAATCAAGGTGCTAATCAAGGATTAAATCCTTTAGCAGATTTAAACCCAGACGATATTGAGTCTTTTAGTGTTCTTAAAGATGCTGCTGCAGTATCAATTTATGGCTCTAGGGGTGCTAACGGTGTTATATTAATTAACACAAAAAAGGGTAGTAAAGATGGTGTCACTCGTGTTAGTGTTAGCTTTGACACTTCTATTACTGAAGCTACAGATATTTTGGAGGTTATGACAGCTTCTGAATTGAAAGATCAATTCGTAAGAGCCGGTAGAAGTATTGCTGGATTACCAGATGGTAATTTTGATTGGGTTGATGGAGTGCAGCAGACAGGTATTTCAAGAAATGTAAATGCATCCGTTTCTGGAGGCTCACAAAAAACAAGTTATTTTGTCAATTTTTCTAAAGAAGATGCCGAAGGGTTTATAATTGGTAATGCTTTAAAAAGAACTAGTGCAAGGGTTAATTTGAGTCATCAAGCAAAGGACTGGCTAAAAGTAGGTATTAACTTAGGGGTATCAAATAATTCAATAGATAGAGTTGGTTCTGAAAATAGTACATTTGCACCATTTACTTCTGCATATTTACAATCACCATGGGTTTTGCCTTTTGATGATGAGGGGAATTTTCGTAACACAGGCTTTATTGCCAACGTTATTGCCATAGAAACTTTAGACATTAACGATTATAAAAGTGATAGAGTTACTGGTAACGTTTTTGTTGAGGCTGAAATTTTGGAAAATCTTACCTTCAAATCAGATTTTGGTATAGATAGAGTTTTTCTTGACCAAATTGAAAGATCTTTTGAAATTAATTCACCTGATGGTTATGGGTTTAATAATTTCTCTCAGCAGCACAAATGGCTTACAACAAACACATTAAATTATAAGAACAAATTTAATGAAGTGCACAGTTTGGATATATTGGCAGGTATTGCCTATGAAAAAAATGAAATAAGATCTATTACAGTAGAAGGTACAGGTTTTGCCTCTGATGCACTTTTAAATGTAAATAGTGCTTCAACACCAACATTAACATCTTCATCTGGCACAAATAGTGCGCTTTATTCTATCTTTTCAAGATTGTCTTATGATTACAAAGGAAAATATTTACTGGAAAGTAGTATTCGTAGAGACCAATCTTCAAGATTTGGAGTAGAAAATAGAAATGGCACGTTTTATTCAGTAGGCTTAGGCTGGGTAGTTACAGATGAATCGTTTATGGATAATGTAACCTTTATTGATAGATTAAAATTATCGGGGTCTTATGGTACAGCTGGTAATGATCGTATAGGTAACTTTAACAGTCTAGGACTTTTTGGCTCTGGAGTTGGCGCAAGTTATAATGGGGTATCTGGTTCTTCTCCAACTTCAATTTCAAACCCAGAGTTAAAATGGGAGTTAACTAAAGGTTATAACTTTAGTCTATCGGGTGAGCTATTCAATAATAGGCTAGATTTTTCTGTTGATTACTATGATAATGATACAGAAGACTTAATTTTAAATGTTCCTATCCCTGACGAAATTGGTGGACCAAATACAATTACATCAAACGTTGGGTCACTTAACAATAAAGGCTTTGATGTACAATTAGGTGCTACTTTATTAAAATCAAAAGATTTTAGCTGGTATACGTCTGTAAATGTTGGGTTTAACACGAATGAAATTACTTCATTACCTGGACAAAACTTAGATGAAAATGGCGATGAATTTATTCAATCGACTGCTTCTCAAAGAGCTGTTAAAGGAAGATCTGTAAGTGAATTTTATCTTATACGATACGTAGGTGTTAATCCTGTGACTGGAGATGCAGAATGGTTAAATAAAGATGGCAATGTTACAACCTCTCCTACAGCAGATGACAGAGAGTATGTTGGATCTGCAGTTCCGGATTACATTGGAGGATGGAGAAATACCTTCAAATACAAAGACTTTGAGTTATCATTATTTGCTAACTTTAGTCAAGGTAACGAAATCTATGTAGATGGTCTAAGATTTGTTGAAAACCCGAATTCAACCTTTAACAAGTCCAGAGAAACAATGTTGAATTTTTGGCAGAATCCAGGCGATAATGCATATGTACCATCGTCTTCAAGTTCTACATTTGCCACTTTTGCACAAAGATCAACAAGTCAATTACGAGATGGTTCGTTCTTTAGACTTAAAAATGCAACCATAGCTTATAATATTCCTAAAAAGTTTTTAGACAAGATGAATATATTTACCAATATAAGAATATTCGCGACTGGAACTAATCTATTTACTTTAAAAGCCGACAATTTGGAGGGTATAGACCCAGAGGTAACTGATGTAAGTTCAAGTTTAGGACAAGGAGAGACTTTTTTCACACCACCACAATCTAAGACATATACCATAGGACTTAGACTAAACTTTTAAATAATAATGTTATGAATAAAATATATAAAATAAAAAATATGAAATTTTATCTATATACTATTTTGATACTATCTATGTTATCATGTGAAAGTAAAATAGAAGAGATAGTTCCAGAAAACAGCATTACTGATGCAGTAATATTTTCAAATAAAGAACAAGCCCTCTCTGTTGTAATTGGTATGTACGGTGAAGCTCAGTCAGATGATGTACTAAATGGCACACCTCAACTATTAACTGAGTTTCAATGTGACAATATTGAGTTTGTAGGATCATTCCCAACTTTTCAAGAAGTGTTTGAATATACTACATTAGCTACAAATACTTCCATAGACCCTTTTTATGAAGAAGCTTATGATGTAATTAGACAATGTAATTTGGTCATAGAAAATATACCAACGGTTGAGGATCCTTCATTTACAGACGCCGAAAAAAACGATGCTGTAGCACAAGCAAAATTTTTAAGAGCTCTTGTGCATCTTCAGCTAAATAATCTTTTTGGCAATAATATATCAGAATCTAATTTATCAGTGCCTTTAGTAACTAAAGTTCTATCAGTAACAGATCCTAATCAAGAACGAAATACCATTTCTGAAGTATATGACCAAATTGAAATTGATTTGAACGAAGCGATTTCAGGTATAACCAATGTAGACAGATCCAAAGCAACTTCTACAGCTGCAAAAGCTTTGTTAGCACGTGTTAAATTATATAGAGGTGATTATCCAGGTGCAAGAGATTTAGCCAATGAGGTTATAAATTCTGGTTTTTCAGCACTTGCAACAGATTATGCTTTCTATAATACATTATCAAGTGAGTTTATTTTTACTTTGGTAAATACCTCTAATGATGGTCAAACTGGTGGTCAAGGTTGGTCTGGCCTTACCAACCCTGTTCCTAATGGACGAGGTGATGCTCCTTTTTCACAGAATCTAATAGATGCATTCGCAGAGGAATCAGGAGATAAAAGATTTTCAGAATTAACTCAACAGGGTACAGATGCTATTGGTTTAACCAAAACTTTTACAACTAAATTTCCTGATGCTATTACAAATAGTGCAAATGCACCAGTAATAAGAATTACAGAAATGTATTTAATTAGAGCTGAATGTAACTTAAGACTAACTACTAGTATTGGGGATACAGCATTAAATGATATTAATAGATTACGAAGCAGAGCTGGTTTAAGTGATTTATCTTCGTTAACTATTAATGATGTTTTAAATGAGAGACGAAAAGAATTATGTTTTGAAGGATTAAGACGTATGGATTTAATCAGAACAGGTCAAAACCTAAGAAGATCTGGAATGCCAAATGTTGCAGATTCAGCACCTGGAGCTAATTTAGTTACTTTACCTATACCACAAGGGGCTAGAGATTTAAATCCAGCATTAACTCAAAACGACGGTTACTAAAAATTTAAAATTATGAAAAAAAATAATCTATATTTACTATTAATGATGTGTATCACAACTTTATTCTTAAGTTGTGGTGATGAGATTGAGTTTACTGCTACTGAGGCTCAAAGAGCTCCTAATTTTGTAAACAGGACTCTTTCAATTCAAGTTCCTCAAGAGAACTTATCTTTGTCAATTCCAATTGTTGTATCATCGCTTTCTGATTCAGAAAGGGTATTTGAACTTGAAGCTGTTTCTTTTACTGGTTCAGCTTCTGAATATACACTTTCAAGTGCTGTAGTACCTGCTAATACAATACAAGGTACTGCTACAGTTAATTTTGATTTTTCACAAATTGCTGATGAAGATCTAAGATCGCTTACTTTAAAAATGTTAAATCCAGATGGTGCCCCATCTAATCAAATAACGATTGAATATTTTAAAGAAATATTATGTAATGACTTAACATTAGAAATAGTTTCTGATGTTTGGGCTACTGAAACATATTTTACAATTGAAGAAGCAGATGGAACACCGATTGTCGAAAGATTCTTTCCATTTTCGACAGATTCTACCACACCCCAAGAGTATAGTGTAACGTTTACATTACCAGATGGCGACTATGTTTTAAAAATAGGTGATACATTTGGTGATGGTAATATTGGCACAGGTGGAGGTGTAACTCTTATAGGTAGCTACAAGCTTACATGTTCAATAATAACCCATGCATCTAATTCTGATGGATTTAGTACGGGAACCCCAGATCCTTTTCCTGGTGCACCCGACGCAATAGTAGAAATTACTGAATTTTCAGTTAATCCATAATTAATATAATTGAAAAAATAAAAAAAGACTACTTTTAGTAGTCTTTTTTTAACTCCTATTTGCTATGAAATATAAATTTTTAATAATATTATCCCTATATTTTAGTGGTGTTGTTTACTCACAGTCATTTTATGAAGAACGCACAATTAATCTCAAAAAGAAAAAAGATCTGTGGGAAACAGTAAAAAAAGAAGATTCTTTAAACGCAATTGAAATAAATCAGTATTTATTAAAAAATAAACAATCTAAAAAATATTTTAAAGGTAAAAGTGGTAAGACTTTTGTTTTATATAAAATAATCGAAGGTAAACCTATTTACAGAACAACTCATAATTCAACAGCAGCCATAGCTACAAATACAAATGAATTACAAGTAGGTGGTAGTTTAAATTTAAACCTAGATGGAACTGGTATGACAGTTTGGATATGGGATGGAGGACCAATTCAAGAAACACATCAAGAATTTCAAAATTCTGATAATACGGGTTCGAGAATAATAAATATGGAGAATACTGTAGTAGATGGGGACACAGGAGGAAAAAGTAATCATGCAAATCACGTTTCAGGCACAATTGGTGCTAAGGGTATTCAAGCTAATGCAAAAGGAATGGCACCTAATGTTTCCATTCAAACATACAATTTTAATAATGATCAAGTTGAAATGGTTTCGGTTCTTAATAATCCATCCTCTGAAATGATTTTATCTAACCACTCTTATGGTTTCCCCATTGATCAAGATGGTTCAACACTAGATGCATCACAAATTGGATCATATGGTTCAACTGCTAAACAAATTGATGATATATCAACAACACATCCATATTACCTAATGGTTAGTTCTGCAGGAAATGATGGTCTTACAAGCTATAGTGGTGGATTATACGGAAATTATGACAAACTTACAGGTTTCAGCACCAGTAAAAATAATTTAGTTGTTGCCAATGCAAATCCACAAATAAGTCCATTTACAAATGAGATTGTAGCATTATCCATAAACCCTAGTAGTAGCCAAGGTCCCACAGATGATTTAAGGATTAAACCTGATATTACTGGAGATGGTTCTGGTGTTTATTCACCTATATCAAATGACGGCTATGATATATTTTCAGGCACTTCGATGTCTGCACCAAATGTAACTGGTTCATTGGTTTTACTGCAACAATATTATAATCAGTTACACAACGACTATATGAAATCATCAACCTTAAAAGGATTAGTATTACATACAGCTAGAGACGATAATGATAATCCAGGACCGGACCCCATCTTTGGTTGGGGTTTATTAGACGCTGAAAAAGCTGCTAATACCATAACTAATGCTGATAATGGTTCTGCAAAAATTGAAGAATTATCTTTAAATAATGGTGATACTTATAGTTTTAATTTTAACGTAGTTTCTAATGCTAAAATAGTCGCTACAATTTGTTGGACTGATGTATCTGGAAGTCCAGTTGTAAACTCTACTCCTAATGATCTAACGCCAAAGTTAATGAATGATTTGGATATTAGAATTACTTCTGAGGGTACAACCTATTTTCCGTGGAAATTAGAATATTCACCCTCTACAGGATTTTCGAATAGCCATGGTGATAATATTGTTGACAATATTGAAAAAATTGAAATTATTTCACCTCCAGCTGGAACTTATAACTTAACAGTAAGTCATAAAGGAACTTTGAGTGCGAATGAACCATTTGGTCCTCGAATTCAAAATTTTTCTCTTATCCTAACCGGATCATTTAACACATTAACTACTTCAAATTTCAATGAAAATAAGTTGAGTGTTTATCCTAATCCTGTTAACTCTGTTTTAAATATCTCATCAAAACAAGTTATTGAAAGAATTGAATTATATAATGCCTTGGGCTCTAAATTACTAACCTCGAAAAGTGTAACAAACATAGACTTTTCTAGCTTTAAATCTGGAATATATTTCTTAAAACTATTTTCTAATAAAAGTGTTCAAACAAAAAAAATAATTAAGAGATAACACATTTCTTACATAAACTTAGATTAACTAGCAAGTAAACTAAAACTTAATTAGATCTATAGAGGTTGTTACTTAAGCGAATCAAGGGATGAAAAACAAGTAAAAAGCAAATAAAGTAAGGTAAAGTAAAGGACTATTAATCCATATAATTTGCAAAATTGCTTCTGATTTATAAACTTGATATTTTAACCCTTGATTAGCATAATAAACTAAAAAAAAATAATCAAAAACAAGCAACTGTTTTTTATAACAATACCAATGGGTATAAATTAATCTAAAACACCTTATTCTACAAAACTTAAATTTGAAAAATAAGAGTCCGTTTTTTATACATAAATCCGAAGAAACCGTCTCACTGGAGGCGGTTTCTTTATGCTTTCCTTTGTATTATTAAATGAAATTTCGTGATTTTAACATTATGATTTACAAATAATTTTATATAATATTAGAACACAACAATACGAATCAGACCACACTTTAACCTTATCCGATTGAAGATTATATATCTGAAAAATATCCAGTTCAAGTAGTTAACCAAATCAATGCCAAACTATCGAGGAAAGATGAAGCTTCCTAGAAAGCCAACGCAAACTTCTTTACAAAAAAATTTTTGAAAAAAACCTCAAATGTATAAACGGTCAGAAGCTATTTTGGGAGAAATAAACTCCTAAAGTAAAACCGATACCGACGCCACTTTTATGTGCATTAAGAAAGACCACATGCAAAACGAACAGCTTAAATCAGGTTACAAGGCACAAATATCAACTGAGAATCATATCATTGTCAATAAAACCTTGCAACAAAACCATAAAATCCGCATTTGGAAAACCTCAAAAAGAAAAAAAACAAAGGGTTTTTTAAGAACTGCATCACTACCAATGCAGTTTATTTAAGCGAAGAAATCTATTATTATTTTGAAGAACAAGAGTTAACAGCTAATGTAAAATAAAATACTTTTGACAAAAAACAAGACAAAAAATATCAAAAAAAGAACAAACCTTTTAGTAAAGAAAACCTATATTACATATATGGTAGAAGATTATTATATATTTACTTTGGGACAGAAAATACACAAAACTCATAAAAGCAAATGTACTACCGAAGCAGGACATGCATAACATTTATCGCATTAATAGGCCAAAAATTTTAAAAGCTGACCACTGCGAAGTCTATGTTTTAAAGGAAAAGGAAATCGAAGCATCAAAAGAAACCAAAATCTCGAAAGTCAATAACAAAAAATTAGAGAGCTACTTACATGCAATACAGGGATACTAAAAAGAAAACAAAGCAATGCAGATAAAGAGCCAATATTTGTTCAACTCAAGCATAAACACAATTTTAGACGATTCTCATTAAAACGAATTCAAAAAAACGAATTAGAGTTCGGTTTTGATGCCTTTAGCTCATAACTTAAGAAAGAAAATGGTTCTTTAAAGGCAGAAATTAACTCATATAAAAATCAAAAATAATTAAATGATAAATAAAAACCCGGTCATGTTATTAGTATTGAGATAGATTCATTTTAAATTTCCACAGAAAAAACTATTCTTCTGTCTAATGTTTTTTAAAATTATATATATGCCAAACTTTTTCCAATATTATTACGATTTCCTAAAAAAAAGAGTTCTTAGGTAAGAAAAAATACTATTTTTTAAATATTTTACTTCAAATAAAAAACTTTAACCCTAATTTATTGTTTTATTAACTTTTTATTAAGATTTTTGAGGTGACTAATTCAAATTAAATCATAAAATGAAAACAAAGTTTAGTGGAATTCTAACGCTATTCCTAGCGTTTGTTGTGCAAATAACGTTTGCTCAACAAAAAACAATTTCAGGTACTGTATCAGATCAATCTGGTTTACCTTTACCTGGGGTTAACATTATTTTAAAAGGAACTACAAATGGAACTCAAACTGATTTTGATGGAAAATACTCTATCAAATCTCAAACTGGAGATCTACTTTCTTTTTCTTACCTAGGTTTGAAAACACAGGAAGTTACAGTAGGAGCTTCGAATACTGTTAACATAACAATGGTTGAAGATACAGAGTCTTTAGAAGAAATTGTTGTTACTACTGCTTTGGGTATTAAAAGAAATTCTAAGGAGTTGTCCTATGCTGTTTCAACTTTAAAGAATGATGAAATAACCAAAACAAAAGCTGTAAATGTTGCAACTGCCATGGTTGGTAAGGTTGCTGGTTTACAAATTAACACTGTAAACAATGGTGTTAATCCTAACACAAGGGTTGTGTTAAGAGGTAATAGATCATTACTCGGAAATAACGAAGCATTGATTGTTGTAGATGGATTTCCTTCTTCTCGAGGAGTCTTAGACAGAATTAACCCTAATGACATAGACAATGTTAGTGTTTTAAAAGGTGCTAACGCCGCGGCACTTTATGGCTCTGAAGCAGCAAATGGTGTTGTATTAATAACCACTAAAAGTGGCAAAGGTAAATTGAGCGTAACCTACAATGGTTCATTTCAAGCAGAAGATGTTGCATACTTACCTGAATTCCAAAACGAATTTGGGGTTGGAGGGTTTCCTGATGGAACTCTATTCCCTTTAGAAAATGTTGCTTGGGGACCGCGCTTTGACGGAAGACTAGTTGATGCTAGCGAAACGCTAGATGATGGTTCTGTTTGGCAAGTTCCATTTTCGCCTATTAAAGACAATCATAAAAATTTCTTTGAAACCGGTAATACCATTAGACATGGTGTAACCGTAAAAGGGGGTGATGAAGAAAACAGTCTATTAATGTCTATCGACCAAACAAATACAACTGGGGTAGTGCCTAATGACACGTATAACAGAACTAACTTCCGTTTAAAAGGAAGTAAATCTTATAACAACTTAAGTGTTGGAGGGAACTTATCATTCTTTAGGGCACATACTAATGTTGTAGGTGAAGGTGGTCGTCAAGATAGACCTCTATATTGGAATATTATTAACACCCCATTGCACTTACCAATTCAAGAGTTAAAAAACTGGCGTACTGGAACTTTTACCAGAAATGAAGTTTCATATTTTAGATTTTATGAAAACCCTTATTTTATAGTTGATACTCAAAGAGAGAAGTCTGATTTTAATGAATTTAATGTTCTTGCGTTTGCAGATTATAAAATCACAGACTGGTTAACAGCCTCTATTAATGTTGGTTATACATCGACAACAACTAGTAGAAAGAGAGAATTTGGAGCTTTTACCTATGCTTTCCATTTACAAAACACCTATTCTGAAATAGATCCTTATGGTGCTAGAACTGCAGATGGACTAGCAAATTTTACGAGAACTAACTCTGACTTTTTATTAAAATTTGACAAAGATTTAAACGAAGATATCAATATCAAATTTACTACTGGTCACAATTTAAGAATTGAAGATTCTAAACAAATAAATGTATCAGGAACAGACTTAATTATCCCAGATTTTTACAATGTGTCTACAAGAACAGGTGAATTAGTAGGCGATGAAACTACAACTAACAGACGAAAAATTGGTGTTTATGGTGATTTGACCATAGGATATAAAGATTATATTTTCTTGAGTGGTACTGTAAGAAATGATTGGTCATCAACACTACCAAAAGATAATAATTCATTTACTTATTATGGTGGTGGTTTATCTTTCGTCGCTTCTGAAGCTATACCAAGTTTAGTCTCAAACAATGGTCTTAGTTATTTAAAAGCCAGTGTGAATGTAACTAAAACAGGAAATGACCCTGGTTTATATGCGACTCAAGGAACTTTTACTGCAGACTCTAATGGATTTCCTTTTGGTAGTACGGTTGGCTTATCACAATCAAACAGAGTACCCTCTCCAAATTTGAGTCCTGAGTTTACCACGTCTATTGAGGCTGGTTTAGAGTTAGGTTTTTTTAAAAATAGATTAACAACTAACATAACAGGTTATATTAGTAACTCAACCGATCAAATTGTTCCTGTTAACATTTCACTAGCTTCTGGTGCCTCTAGTGCCTTAATTAATATTGGTGAAATTGAAAACCAAGGTATAGAGCTAGATCTTAATGGTACTATTTTAAAATCTAATGATTTTAAATGGGATGTGGGCTTAAATTATACACTTCAAAAATCTGAAGTTATTTCTATTGCCGAAGGCGTTGATGAACTAAACATAGGAGGTTTTACATCTGCCCAGATTATTGCTAAAGTTGGAGAACCTTATCCACAAATTAGAACGACTGCTTATTTAAGAGACCCTCAAGGTCGAGTAGTTGTTGGTGCTGATGGAGATCCAATTCAAGACACTCAAAATCAAATACAAGGGAAAACTACTCCAGACTATATTGTGGGTTTAAACACTAATATACGCTACAAAAACTGGAGTTTATATGCGGTTGCCGATTATAGAACAGGGCATGTTTTTTACAATAATATTGTAGATGCTATAGAATTTACTGGGTTATCTAAACACAGTGCAACTTCTGGAAGACAACCCTTTGTGTTTCCTAACTCTTCATATTCTGATGGGTCTGGAGGTTTCATAGAGAACACAAACAGATTAACATCTGGTGGAGGCAATGCTTTTTGGGATAAATACAATGATGTAAAAGAAAATTATGTGACCGATGCGACTACTTTAAAGTTAAGAGAAGTATTATTGTCTTATAATTTCGATAAAACTATACTTGACCAAATTGGTGTTGACGATTTATCTATCGGACTTTTTGGAAGAAATTTAATTACAAGACGTCCAAAAGAAAATGTAACCACAGATCCCGAATTTAACTTTACAACAGGAAACGCTGTTGGGGTGGGTACACAATCTCAAACAGCTCCAACAAGACAATACGGAATGACCATTAATATAACATTCTAAAAAAAAAAATATGAAAACAATAAAAATGAAAAAAGTAATTTTGTTCCTTTTTGCACTTGCTCTTGTAAGTGTAAGCTGTAACGATTTTCTAGATGTTAATGAAAACCCTAATGATCCGGCCATTTCAACACCTAGTCTGACCTTACCAGTACCTCAACAAAGTTTTGCGGCTTTAAATGCTAGAACTATGACCTATTTAGGAAATTTTTTAGCTGTAAATTGGGCAACACCTTCCAACTGGTCTGCAAATTCAATTTTTTCGAGATATGATTTCTCTGCTGATGATTTTGCTAATATTTTTGAAACTTCTTATTTAGAAATTTTTAAAGATTTAACCTATATAGAAAATTTTGAAGACCCTACTGGCGCTATAGATTACTCTTATTATAAAGCTATATCAAAGATAATTAAAGGCTTTCAATATCAATTACTAGTAGATATTTATGGCGATGTTCCTTATAGTGAAGCCAACTTAAGAGGTGATAATACAACACCAAAATATGATGATGCTGAGACGGTCTATAAAGCTGTTATTGATGAATTAGCCGTTGCTGTAGAATTAATTCAAAATGCTCCCGACACGGCTGAAAATCCTGGAGATCAAGACATTATTTTTAATGGAGATATGGATCATTGGATTGAGTTTGCAAACAATATTAAATTAAGAATGCTTGTTCGATTAAGTAATACTGGTCAAACCTCATACATTAATGATCAAATTGCTTCAATAAATTCTAATGGTGGAGGTTTTTTAAGCATTGCCGCTGCTGCAAATCCAGGGTATTCTAAGGATACAAACAAACAAAGTCCTTTCTGGGATTACTTTGTTCTACCAAGTGGTGTTCAGCAAAATAGAGGCGACTTTACCGTAGCCTCTGAGCATACCATCGCCTTTTTAACAGATAATAGTGATCCAAGATTAAGCAGACTTTATAAGCCTTCAGCTACTGGTAGCCTTTTTAAAGGTGCAGTTCAATCAACAGTACTTCCAGGTGTTGGTTTCACTTCAAACGATCTTTCTAAAGTTGGCCCTGGTTTATTAGTTAGCTTCGATCAAGACCAAATTATTATGTCTTTAGCCGAATCTTTATTCATACAGGCAGAAGCTACCGTTAGAGGATATTTATCTGGTGGAGATGCTGCGGCTAAGGTATTGTATGAGAAAGCCATTGAAGAATCTTTCATTCAACTTGGTGTTACTGATCCTGAAACTGAAGCTCAAACTTATTATTCTCAAAACATTGTAAATATTTCATGGGACTTATCTCCAAATAAAATTGCTGCTATTATGACACAAAAGTGGATTGCACTAAATGGCACTTCGTCAATTGAGTCATGGATTGACCTAACAAGAACAGGATTTCCTTCAGGTTTACCAATACCTGCTGAATCTAATGGAGATAGACCAGTGAGATTACTATATCCTTCTTCAGAATTGTCAAGAAATGCTAACAACGTTCCACCACAATCTGTTAACGATGTATTTACTAACAATCCATTCTGGAAATAAAAAAATTGAAAAATGAAAAAAAATAAATTTTTAAAAATTTTGACTTTAAGTGTATTAATGGTATGCTTAAATTCTTGCGACCAATTATTGGATCCAACAGAAACCGATTTTGGAAAAGGACCTGTATTGACTACATTTTCTAACCCAGTTACTGAAGTTAATATTATTAAAGATGTAGCTAATACACCTGTACCTTTCGAATTTGATATTACTTATGCTGGTGGTAAAAATGTTCCTTTAGATAAAGATGTAACTATTACCATTGCTACAAGCAGTGAATCTGAAGCTATAGAAGGCGTAGAATTTGAATTACCTGTTAAAACTTTTACTATTCCAGCAGGATCTACTTCTGTAACAGGATCTCTTACTATCTTAACTGGTGGTTTAGTGCCTTTTGATTTCAAAGATATAGTTTTGGAGATAGTTGAATCTTCTGAATCCATAGCTGAATTAAACACGATAAACATAACCCTTAAAGCACTTGACGCAAACACTTTAGCTGGCGAATACACAGCAGAAGTTAATGAATATTGGAATTCAGGTCGTTTTATTGGAGATTTTGATGGGTCTCATTTTACAATTGCAGCCATAGCTCCAGGGTTATATCTACAATTTGGTTTTGGCCCTTTTCCTAACGGTGGGGATTTCTATTTTACTGTAGATGAAGCTACTGGATTTATTACTACTACAGGAAAAGATCTAGATGGGGAAACCACTTTATTAAACGGTTCTCCTATGATGACATGTGCTGGTGGTCTATTTGAAATGGTTACTTGCGATAATACAACTAACAAAAGAACTCTAAGTCCAGATGGCCATCATATTGTTGAAGTAACTGTTGGTTATGATAGAGGACCTGGTGCAACCAGAGAGTTTAAAATGAAATTAATTAGAGATTAATATTTAACAAAAATCTTAAAACCATTAAGAGGTCTATTAGAATTTATTTTTAATAGGCCTCTTTCTTTAGTGCATAAAATATTTACCTTTACCCCATGCAAAACCAAACACAAATTTTTGGCATTAGAGCCATAATTGAAGCGATAAAATCGGGAGAGAATATTGATAAAGTATTTCTTCAAAAAGGGTTAAAAGGAGAACTTTTTACAGAACTGGAAAGTTTACTAAGAAAAAAAGATGTGAATTCTGCCTATGTTCCTGTTGAAAAACTAAACCGGCTAACCAAAAGTAATCACCAAGGGGCGGTTGCTCAAATATCACCCATTGAATTTTACGATTTAGAAACTTTAGTGATGAGTATTATGGAATCTGGTAAAACACCTTTATTTCTTCTACTCGATCAATTAAGTGATGTAAGAAATTTTGGTGCTATCATCAGAACTGCCGAATGTACCGGAGTACATGGCATTATTATTCAAAAAAAAGGTGGCGCGCCTGTTAATGGCGATACCATTAAAACAAGTGCTGGTGCCGTTTTTAAAATTCCTATCTGTAAAGTTGACCACATTAAAGATGCGGTTTTTTATATGCAAGCTTCTGGCATTAAAGTGATTGCAGCTACCGAAAAAACCCAAAACACTTTGTTTGATGTTTCTTTTAAAGAGCCTTGTGCCATTATTATGGGTTCTGAAGATAGAGGCATAAACCTTTCTGTTTTAAAAATAGTTGACGAAAAGGCAAAATTACCTTTGCTTGGTACCATAGAATCCTTGAATGTCTCAGTAGCTTGTGGCGCTTTTTTATATGAAGTAGTTAGACAAAGACTTGATTAGATTGCTAGACTTATTAGATTATTAGACATATTTAGGCACAACACTATTCTTTATTTCTCTTAAAAGTGTAATTTATATTTGTTTGATTTTCCTCCTCTTCTGGATTTAGGTTTTCAATAAAATTACCATGTTCATCAAATTGCTTTAAAAAAGGATCATTCTCAGCATTAAAATGGTCTTCTTCCCAAACATATTTTTTTGGTTTTGGTATGTTTCTTTTGAAAAACAAAGCAAACAAAAACCCTGTGATAAACCCAGATAAATGACCTTCCCAAGAGATGTTTACATCCATTGGAAAAACATACCAAATCATGCTTCCATAAAGGAAAACAACCAATAGAGACAACGCTATTAAGCGATAATATTTTGCAAAAACACCTTTAAAAAAAATAAAACTAACCAAAACATAAATCAATCCGCTGGCACCAATATGGTAAGAAGGCCTGCCAATGCACCATGTTAAAAAACCGGATATTAAAATTCCCAGAACCATCACTTTCCAAGCAATAGGTCTATAAAAGTAAAACAAGGCCATAGACAGCACCAATAATGGAATGCTGTTATGGTAAAGATGCTGAAGGTCTCCATGTATAATGGGACTTAACACAATGCCTTTTAATCCTTTTATTTCTTGTGGATAAATACCATATTTTGAAAAATTAAACCCAAAACGAACCTCGAACCAAAAAACAAACCAAATAAAAAGCACGAAGCATAATGGATAGGCTACGACTCCTATAGTGAAATTAAAGTGTTCTTGGTTTTTCATAGCTACTAAGATAACAAATTGTAGTCCAACTAAGGTATGAATGCTAAATTGGCAGATATACCCGCGTGAGTGGTTGTAGCGGCATCCTTTTATGAGGTACGAATAAAAGATATAGCGGAAAACACGACCCTTTTTAGGGGCACGCCCAAAAAAAACAATTCTGATATTCAGAAGGCTGTTAAAAGTGAAAAAATTACTTTAATTTTACCGTTATGAATGAACCACTTGCAGAACGATTACGTCCGAAAACTCTTGATGATTATGTGAGTCAGGCGCACTTAGTTGGCGAGCATGGGTCATTAACCAAACAAATAAAACAAGGTCTTATTCCATCGATGATTTTTTGGGGACCTCCGGGAACTGGAAAAACAACCCTTGCCTACATTATTGCAACCACCTCTGGCAGGCCATTTTATACCTTAAGTGCCATTAATTCTGGCGTAAAGGACATTCGTGATGTGATTGATAAAGCCAAACAAAGTGGCGGTTTGTTTACCACTAAAAATCCTATTTTATTTATTGATGAAATTCATCGATTTAGCAAGTCGCAACAAGATTCATTATTACAAGCGGTTGAAAAAGGATGGATTACACTTATGGGTGCCACCACAGAAAACCCAAGCTTTGAAGTAATTCCTGCTTTACTTTCGCGTTGTCAGGTTTACATCCTTAATGCTTTTAATAAAGAAGATTTAGAAACCCTTTTAAGTCGTGCCATGACTCAAGATGTTTATTTGTCTAAAAAGAACATAACCCTTAAAGAAACCGGTGCTTTACTAAGACTGTCTGGTGGCGATGCCAGAAAACTTTTAAATATTTTTGAACTTATTATCAATTCTGAAGACCAAGAAGATATTACCATTACAGACGAATCGGTATTGAAAAAAGTACAAAATAGTACCGTTAGATACGACAAAACAGGCGAACAGCATTATGATATTATTTCGGCGTTTATAAAATCGATTAGAGGCAGCGACCCCAATGCGGCCGTATATTGGTTGGCAAGAATGATAGAAGGTGGCGAAGATGTTAAATTTATAGCCAGGCGATTGCTTATTTTGGCCAGCGAAGATATTGGCAATGCCAACCCAACGGCCTTAGTTATTGCCAACAATACTTATCAAGCCGTAGCAACCATTGGATATCCTGAATCAAGAATTATTTTAAGCCAATGTGCCACCTATTTAGCGTGTTCACCTAAAAGTAATGCCGCTTATATAGCCATTGGTAAAGCCCAGCAATTGGTTAAAGAAACAGGAGATTTATCTATACCCTTAGAAATCCGAAATGCTCCTACAAAACTTATGAAAGAGCTTGGTTATGGCGATAACTATAAGTATGCCCACAACTACGAAAACCATTTTGCCAATCAGGAATTTATGCCCGACCCTATAAAAAACACCAAGCTTTATGACCCTGGAAACAATGCCAGAGAAAATGCCTGCCGTGAGTTTTTAAAACAACGCTGGAAGGATAAGTATGGGTATTAGCTGTTAGCTGTTAGCTATTAGCTGTTAGCTGTTAGCTGTTAGCTGTTAGCTGTTAGCTGTTAGCTGTTAGCTGTTAGCTGTTAGCTGTTAGCTGTTAGCTGTTAGCTGTTAGCTGTTAGCTGTTAGCTGTTAGCTGTTAGCAAAACTAAACTTTTTAACTTTGAACGTTGGCAATAAACTAAAATTTAATGGTGAGGTTTTTTTGTTTTAAAACGCCATTCTCATAATGGTCAAGAATCCATTGGTCTCCTTTTTTGTATAAGGTAGTATTCAAACCATCTACTAAAAACACGTTTTCTAAACCTGTTTTCTTAATTTTATATACCACTTTGGGCGTGCTATCTACCAGTTGAAAGCCATTATCTATGGCTTGTGCATATAAAACCTCTGGAACTGACGAGCCATGGCTTATTTCTTTAGCAGATTCTTGTGTTGTTTCTTGGATAATTTTAGAGGTTAACGCATCTGTTTTGACCGTTTCTTCAGGAACCACAGTAGCTGTTTGTTGTTGTTTTAAGGATTCTATTTCTTCTTTAAGTTTTTGAATCTCTTGAGCAGTTTCATCCTTTTTGGTTTCTGCAATTGGCTCTTCTAACACAACCTTATTTTCATTGGGTTGATAGCTATAATTTATTGTTTCAAAAGATTTAAACGCATCTCGCAAAGCAAAATTATAAGCTTTTTCATATTCTTTTTCTCTGGATTCTCCTAATAGACTTTCATACACTATTTTATCATTACAAGCTTTAAGAACTATCTTTACTTTGGTTTTAAACAGTCCGGAATCGTTGATAAGATTAGATTTTAAAGCCAAGCATCTGTCTTTAGATAAATCCAATGGGTAATTGTCGCCTTCCATCAATGTTAAAAATCCATTTTTTTCAAATAAAAATTTAGTTAATTCATTTAATCTATACTGATTTTCTTCTTTTAAAAAATCGTATTTTTTTGGAACAATGACATATTTATACTCATTTAAATTGGTTTGGGAATAGGCACTTGACATGATGCCCATCAAAACTATTACAAAACACTTAATTTTCATCTTTTTTAAATAAAACGTTAAACCCTAGTTGTAAAGATACACTTTGTGCATCATATATGTTTTTATATTCAAAAATATTGTCGGCCATAATGTAAAAATTGACCATTCCAAAATTAGCCGAAAGCCCTAAACCTACGTTATAATATGAAAATGAATCTATGGTATAGGTTACTTTGGTTTGCAGGCCATTTAATACTTTTCTAAAATAATAGGTTGTTAAGGCCATTTGTGATTGTTTAGGTCGTTTTATACCATATAATTGCAGTCCTATTGCATTTTGATAACCGCTTTTACCCCTTAGACAATCACAATCTTTATATTTCTTTTTACCAAACGCATAGTTTAATGAAGCATTTAGTTTTACTGGTCGCCATGTGGTATATTTTGTGTTTGTTGTATCTACTTTAAATAAATCATTAAATTCATCTTCAATGGCATTCCAATAATCTTCGGCTGTTTGGCCTGCTCCCGTTTCTGGAAACAAAGGGTTTACACCTTCAAAAACGTAATTACCTGAAACTTTATAGTTCTTTACATCCTTACTATGGCTTATAAATCCAATATCTTGCAAACTACCATCAACCATCCACTGATCTGTTAATTGATAAGTAAACCCCACATCGACACCCAATCCTAAATTTGGCCAAAAAAAAATCCGTTTCCTTAAATCCTTGATGGTGCTTTCTGAAGTTGCTCCGTCATTATTTAAACTAGCAATCCCAGACGTTCTTACTTCCAAATCTAAATTAAACATATGATTATAAAAATTATTGGTGCCATCAACCGTTACAAAAGAGCCTTTATTGTTTGTGGAATTTATATCCAATAAACTGGAATATAGTTTCCCCCTAAACCCTATGGTAAGCTCTTTATTTACTTTTTTGTTAACCCCTACGTGCAACACCGAAATAAGCTCTGCCCTGGCATTAAGATGACCGGCATTGAAAACTCTGTTAATGTTTGTTTGATTGCCCTCATAAGCCAAAATGGCATAATCTTTAGGGAAATAGGCTATAACATCCAACTCTTGATATAGGCCAAAACTAAGGTATTTATCTTTTTCAAAACGATTTCCAAAGGCAAACCCACCCGAAAAAATCTCCAATTGCTGGTTGATGATAAAAAAATCATTCGCCTGCATATTATAGATGGCCTTTTCCAACTTTAAGTTAAAATCCAACCCATCGTTTGCAAATAAATTATATATTGTTGCGCCCGAGGTTCCTGCGTTTATATGTATTTGAGACAGTAATGGCACGCCAAAATACCCCATGTTGGTTACCTTACCTCCTGGATTTAATAGCAGCGATTGTGGAATTTCAGAAAAGCCATAGAGAAGTTGTTTATTTTGTGATGATGCTAAACATGATATCAATATAAAGAAGACGCAAAATTTTCTTATTACCATTATATCACGGTTGTATGTTTAAATAAAATGTTCCTTTAGATTTTAGGATAATTCTGCCTGGGGTACTTTGATTTATCGGTTCTCCAGAAAGTATATTTAAAGTAAAGACTAGTTTGGTGGTGTTTTTTAGGGCTGTTAAAAAATTACCTTCAAAAACTTCAATATGCTCGTTCACCACATCACTATTATCTGGCGAAGCCACTGAAGAAAATGAAAATGTATGACGTATTTGGTTGAAATCATCCAACATATCCACTTGCACTTGAAACCCTCTGTTAATGGAATTGGTTGTTTGAAATAGAAACTCGGCTTTTTCAAGATAATCAATAACAAACTCATCATTAAAAACATCGATATTTGCTGAATCTTGAAGCCCTGAAATCTCTGTACCATTGACCAGAAACCTATTAGCTGGTTCATTAATAAACACTAAACTAGATTCTATTACAGGTGTTAACTGAATGTTATTTACCTGATTAAAATCGACCTCTTTGGTACAAGATGTCGATACCAAAACAATGATAAGAGTTATTATAAGGTATTTGAAAACTTTTATAAACATGGTACTTTTAAACGAAAACATGGATAACTTAGTATTTACTAAAGATATTTTTTAAGGTGAATTAAATTATCTATTTGTTTAATTTGGCCTTCAAAACTTTGATTGGTAACATTAAAAAAGATGGCATCCATACCAATATTAACGGCTCCCAGAATATCGGCTTCATAATTATCGCCAATCATAATGCTTTGATTAGCCTTTGTTTTGGCCACATCAACCGCATAATTAAAAATCTTGGGATTGGGTTTCTTTACCCCTACGTGTTCTGAATTGGTTACCGTTTTAAAGAAATGATCAATTTTAGAATGTGTCAATTTTTTTTGTTGAACTTCCTCAAAGCCGTTGGTAATGATGTGCAGATGATAGTTGGCACTTAAATAATTGAGAATATCTACCGTGTTTTCAAAAAGGTGGTTAAAGGTGGTTAAATGGGTTATGTAATCTTCAGAAAGTTTATAGATCATCTCTTTAGACATGCTAACATCCATGGCCAAAAAAGCATCCTGTAACCTTCCAAAACGTAGGGATGTTTTGTCTATTTTTTCTTCTCGATATAATTTCCAATAGGCTAAATTAATAGGTTCGTACAGTGCCAGAAAGGTTTTAGTATCGATGTCTATATGGTTCAGCATAAAAATCTTTTCAAAGGTCAATGCCGAATTTTTATCAAAATCCCATAGGGTATGATCTAAATCAAAGAAAATATCGGTGATGTTGTTTAGTTTCATCTGTCTTTATTTAATGTTTTTAATTGTCAATCTCGATAACTATCGGAAGGAATGCCCAAACAATCATTTTCACCTGTGTGTGAATGTAATTCTTTAGGGTGTATCATGGCTCTGTTTTAGTGTTTTGTTAATGTGTTGCCACTGGCCGAATCTAAAACCAGATTAAACAAGTCTTTAAAACCTTTCCATCGGTCCAGATCGCTAAAGGTATAGTTGTGAAAAACCGGAACAAACACGCCATCCACTTTTTTTACTTCATCTATGAGCTCATTTAACTCTTTTTTCTTGTCTAAAATTGACTTTGTTTTTAGCAAGGCGTAATCCATTAAATGATACGACCATATTTTTAAAGGTGTTTGCACTTCATAATCTAAATCGTAAAACAAAAACGGCGTACAGGTACCTGCCCTAAACCCCAGTTGGTTAACATACCCCATGGTATAATCTTCCAGCACCTCAAGCTCAATAAGGGTTCTATAGGTTTCTGGCAGATTGAGTTTTGAAAATGACTGTCTGGAGGCCGTTAAAGAGGTATTGATAATGGATTCCATGCGCAACTTTTCTTTTTTCAAAATCAAGGGGTCATGAATGGCAAAATACGAAGCTTTTAATCCTACCGTTCCATAGTCGGCCACTTGTTTTATAAGGGATGCAAATTTCTTTTTATTGGGATTAATTCCTTTATCATAGGTAGAATAGTCGCCTATTAAAAAAAAGAACAGGAACTTATATTTGGTTTGCTTTTGTTTATTAATGAGGTATTTAAAAGTGTCAAACGGGTCATGCTTAAAGTTTAAAATCACCATATACCGGTAATACAGACGTTTAAATTTAAACGCTATCAAATCTTTGAAGGTGCCTCCTAAGGTTCTTAAAATGCCTTTTAGCTTAAAATTATAAGCCATAGGAACATCAATGATGGGTTTAATGCCATAGGTTCTTTTAGGAAAATGAAAATCGGGATATTGACTTTGCAGTTTATCTCTAAACTTATAAGCCCAAATATCAACCACTGGCTGATGTAAAAAACCATGTTTGTATGCCATGCTTTCGGTAGCCGCAAATCTTCCATACTCGTCATTAACATGTGGCAAATACTCTTCGTATCTGGACAGCATGTAAAAAGACGCCGCAAAGATATCAAACGGAATGGCGCTTTTTTCGCCGTTAAAAAAAAAACATTTCGTGTTTTCCCAGATATGCACATTGATTTCAATGTCCGAGAGTCCCTGTTCAAACAAAATCTCATGACTTTTTATAAAAACCTCACTGCCCAATGGCTGTTTGGTGTATGAAATTTTTAAACTGGTATGGGCTATAAATTCTTCAACGGTGCTTGTAAAAGCAACTTCAATACCCAGTACTCTGGTACAGATATGTTTAAAAACATAGCGTATTCTTGGGGTTATTTTATGGGTGTAAACTAACAGCATAGGGTTTGCAAATTCCAAATTAAAAGTAACAAATTCCAAAGGTTATCCTGTGATTTTTTTTGGAATTTAGAGTTTGAACCTTGTTTTTTTTGATTTTTAAAGAAGGTTTTCATCGGCAAAACTAAAGTATGCCTTTTCTGTAACAATTAGGTGGTCCAATACTTTTATATCTAAACTTTCTGAAGCATGTTTTAGTTTTTGGGTGAGTTGCTTATCGGCTTCACTGGGTTTTAAGGTGCCAGACGGATGGTTATGCACCAATACAAGACTGGTGGCACCTACTTCTAAGGCTTGTTTAAGCACTAGCCTAACATCTACCAAAGTGCCTGTAATGCCGCCTTTACTCAATTGATTTTTTTGAATGACTTTATTGGCGTTGTTTAAATATATAATCCAAAACTCTTCATGCTGCAATTCGCCCAGCATGGGTTGCATGAGTTCAAATACCGAGGCACTGGAGGCGATTTTTTTTTGTTGCAGGGCTTCTTCACCACGTCGTCGCCGTCCCAACTCTAAAGCCGCCACAATGGTGATGGCTTTGGCTTCGCCTATGCCTTTAAAGGCCATCAGTTGTTTGATGGATAGTTTTCCTAAGGCGTTTAGGTTATTATCGACACTTGCCAAAATGCGTTTGCATAAATCAACCGCACTTTCTTCTTTATTGCCTGAGCCTATTAAAATGGCCACCAACTCGGCATCACTTAAAGCCGCTTTGCCTTTATACAGTAATTTTTCTCGTGGTTGGTCATCTTGAGACCAATTTTTAATAGAGAATGAGGTAGGTTTTTCTTGCATTTGATAAAGATAAATATTGTTAATTTATAAATCAACAAAGCTTGATTTAAAATCAGGGCAAACTTATAAACTTTTGAAACTGTTTACCGCAAATTCGCTAATTAAAAAATATAGCCTTTGAAATAAATAATTGGCGGATTTGCGGTTTAATTTCGGTATATAACCTTCTAAACTACCTTATCAATTAAGAAAACCCGTTGGTTTTTTAAAGCTATTTAATATAATAGAAAATTTGTGAATTCGTGGCAAAAAAAGCCTGAGCTTGCCCTAGATATAAAATCTTTATCCTTTGGCATCATGCACCATGGATTAAATGCTGACGAAATTTATCGCCTTTTCAACATTTTTAAATACATAATCTCCACTTTGGCTCGTGCCCATGGGGTTTTGCGTAAAAATGTTAAGCTGGATTTTATGGAAGGGTTATCATTAAAACACTTGATATTGATGGTATGACCCATATATTCCCACCCGTAATGCGCCACCAAATCAGTGACGATTTTTTTTAAAGTAATGCCATGTAACGGATTATTGGCCTGTGTCTCCATGTATTAAGCGTTTAATTTTTACAGCCTTTTCAAAATGGTTTAACTTGTGGGTCATGATCCACCATTCGGCTGCTTCCATTAATAACTCTGGGCGGTCGTTTTTATTGGAGAAAAAGGCATAAAAAGAAACCCCTACTTGGTCTCCCTTTTTAGCTATTTTTTTATCACATCCTTTTAAAATGATGTCTTTTAATAGGTCTTGCACGTTTGTTAATATCTTCGTTTACTGGTATTGCGTCGTCTGGAGCTATTGCCACCGGCCTGTTTGGCACTTGAACTGGCTTTAGACCTGTTGCCGCCGCCGCACTGTTGTTTCTTTTCAGGGTCGGTAGAAGCATTGGGGTCGGGTTCAAACCCTTCTACAATCTCCACTGGAAATTTCATCCCTACCAAGGTTTCAATATCACGCAAAAACGTGGTTTCATCGGCACTGACCAAAGATAGGGCTTCGCCACTGGCACCTGCTCTACCCGTTCGGCCTATTCTATGCACGTAATCTTCAGGAATGTTGGGCAATTCAAAATTTATCACATGGGGCAATAAGGGAATGTCCAAACCTCTGGCGGCAATATCGGTAGCTACCAATACTCTAATGGTGCTTGCTTTAAACCCACTCAAGGCCTTGGTTCTGGCACCTTGACTTTTATTGCCATGGATGGCCGAGGCGGTAATGCCGGCACTTTGCATTTTTTCGCAAAGCTTGTTGGCGCCATGTTTGGTACGGGTAAATACCAAGACCTGTTTCCAGTTGCATTCTGAAATTAATTTGATAATCAGGCCTGTTTTTAAGCCTTTGGCCACTCGGTAAACTTTTTGTGAGATGGCTTCAACCGTGGTGTTTTCGGGTGTAGCCTCCACATGTACTGGATGGTTTAAAATACCATGTGCCAATTTTTTGATATCGGTCGAAAAGGTTGCCGAAAACATCAGGTTTTGTCGTTTGGCCGGCATGAGTTTGATAATGCGTTCTATATCTCGCAAAAAACCCATGTCTAGCATGCGGTCTGCTTCGTCAAGCACTAAAATTTCTACTTTTGAAAGCGATAACATGCCTTGATTGTGCAAATCGAGGAGTCGTCCTGGTGTGGCTACCAACACATCAACCCCTTGACGCAATAAGTTGACCTGTGGGTTTTGATTGACGCCGCCAAATATTACGGCCGACCGTATGTCCAGAAACACACTGTATTCTTTAACATTTTCATACACTTGGGCTGCCAGCTCACGCGTTGGGGTAAGCACTAAGGCACGCACCGGGCGTTGTCTTAAAGGTTGCCCTTGCGATAACAATTGAAGTAACGGCAAGGTAAACCCTGCTGTTTTTCCAGTACCTGTTTGCGCCGAGGCCAACATATCTTTACCTTCTAAAATAGGTGGAATGGCTTTTTGTTGTATGGGACTTGGTGTGGTATATCCTTTTTTGCTAACTGCTTTTAGCAAGGCCTCAGATAAGCCTAATTGATTGAATAACATATACATTATTTGGTAAATGACCGCCTAATGGTAACTGTCATTTTTTTATTAAGGTGCAAAGGTACTGTTTAAAAAGTTATAATGTTATAAACTTAAAAAGTTTAATTTTGCTAACACCATAATGCATTAAGGCAACAAAAACTTTTCCCAAAGCTTAATTACATAAGGGGACTTCTAAAAATTAACCCATTGTTATATAGTTAATTATGGTTAAATTTAAAGTCAACTTCAAGGCGATAAAGAATGTATAAAACACAAGGAAAAAAGGGTCTGTTTG
>Ga0210015_1001220_pt1 | contig 25838 bp, 22 predicted proteins | sample CryGeymeta201522_FD_185471 | JGI IMG/M metagenome (GOLD analysis project Ga0210015, IMG submission 185471) | Groundwater microbial communities from Crystal Geyser aquifers in Utah, USA - Crystal Geyser metaG 2015-22 (SPAdes) (version 2) | ecosystem: Environmental > Aquatic > Deep subsurface >... | reverse complement strand
GTTGCCGTCAGGTGATCGGTATCCCCTCGCGGCGAGCCATCTCGATCAGCGGGTTGGAGTCATCCTCCTGCCACTGACGCTCGCCGACCGCTACCGGCTCGATGCGGCTATCCGTCACTGCCCGCAGTTGCCACAACAGGTCCACCTTCCGGTGATCGTACGGGCCGTCGAACTCCGCGGCGATCACCAGGATGTCAATATCGCTGTCCGGTCCCGCGTCTTCCCGCGAGAAGGACCCGAACAGGACCGCCCGGCTCGCACCGATGCCGGAGCGCCGCACAACCTGCAGGTAGTCTTGAACAGCGCTCACAGCCGCTCGGTCAGCCATTCCACTACCTCCCGCGCCGCCTGCATCTCTCGCTTTGCCACTTCCAGCGTCGGTGGTGCCGACAACGTGCTTGGATAGCGCCCCTCAAGTTGGTAGCGGTCAAAGCGAGCGACAAACTCCCGGTGCGTCGCCGACAGGGCCAGTCCCGCGCTCTCTGCGAGCCGCAACAGGGCGTGCGTTCGCGGAGCCAGGTCCTGGATGGCGCGGCAGACGTGCGCCTTCAGCAGCTTCTCCAAAGCCAGATGCCCGAAGAACAGCCCGTGCCGCGTGCGGCCTCTGTCGACGAGTTCCTGCGCCACCTCCCAGTCCTCCTTCGCTCCGTCGCGCCAGTAGGCTACCTGCTTCTCAACGTCGATCATAGTACTGCGCTGTCCCTCTCGCGCCCATGGCCGTTGGAGCGCTGCCAGCATGACGGCGACTCCGGACCAAGTTGGGGATTGTAGCGCAGCCAAACACCAGCCGCAAGCCCCAGCACGTTGCGCGCGTGGGAGCACGGCGCCGAGGCTCCCCTGGGCATCGCGCGCCCGATGCTCCAGGCTGTGGACGACTCACCTGAGGCGGTGCGACGATGGCTCGCAGTGGGGTCCTGGCAACGGCCGTCAAGCGCGGAGCGGTCGCCCTTCAGGAGTCCGGCCGAAGCGGAAACGCCACGCAGAGAACGCCGCGTCTCCACCGTCGCCCTCGAACTGATGGAGTCGTTCTTCCTCAGCCACGGACTCCTCATCCCCGACGCTCTCATAGCAGCGACGGCGCGGGAGAACGGACTCGTTCTCTTCACCAGGAATGTGCGCCACTACCAGATGATCGGCGGTCTTCAGGCGCGGCGGCCGTACTGAGAGACCGGGCGTCACTGCGACGGCACTGCGCATTGGGTGGCCGGTGTCGGAGTAGACCACGCTCCGATGGTGCGTCGGGTGCGCGAAGTGAAGCGCGCAGATCTCGTGCCGAGACAGAACACGCTGCCGCGCAGTGCGTGAGTGTAGCTTTGACCCAGTGCATCGTCCCCATCCTCGATGGTGTGCTATGCCTCAGTCTCCTCGCCCTGGCACTCTCCGAGGTCCGTGGCCTCTGTGTCTGCCTCAGTGGTAGTAGCCTCGCTACTCTTTTCCGTTGGCGACATGGCAGGGGCAGGCGGCCTGAACGTGAACCCGTCAAGGGCGGGCGTCTCGTCGACCGTGAGCCCCACTGGCTGGACGAAACGCGACTCCCCAATGCGGTTCGGGATGTGCGCGCCCACGTTGTAGCAGTAATGCGTCTGCCCGTGCTTATCTACGATCCGTAGCTTGTGGTCAGGGATGAAGCACGCACCACTTCGGTCGGCCAGGTCGGAGTCCAGCCCGAACCGTAGCATATCGAGGGCTTCGTCGAGAAGCTCCTGGGGCCCGATCTCCGCTCCTTCATCGCCTGCCGCACGTCGTCCGAAGTCGCCCAAGAGGAGCTGCCCTGGTCGTGCGTCGGTGAGAACGCGGGCCAGGTAGTTCGTTGCTGGTCCCACTATGTACTGACTTATCGCGCGACCATCGCGCTGGATCCCCTGATCCTCGAACTGGTATATCTCGCCGACCGTGAACGCAGCTCGTATGCGGACAGTGCCTTCGCGTGGCTCCGCTCGGCGCTGCTCGATCACGCTCATGATCTGGAGGAGCAGGGCAAGCACAGCCGCGTCGCCATGCTGGCCGAACACGGAGTTCCAGATGTAGTAGCCGTCTCCCGTTGTGCTCCGGCAGAAGTCCAGCGGGAGTTCGTGCCCTGCCTCGTAATCAGCAGCCGTACTTGCGCCCTTGAGCCGCAGGTAAGCGCTGTGGGCTGCGCGGCTAAGGCTCAGCAACTGAGCCAGTTGACGCGGCGAGGTGGTGGTGGTGAAGCCACAGATGTCGACTAGCGCAACCCCGCGCTCAAGCCATCTCGCAGCCGCGTACTTGCTGCATATCTGTCGCAGCGCAACAATGTGCCACTTGTCGTGCGGATCCAGCCCCCGGACTGCGAGTGTGCGCACCTGTATGGCGCTGAACTTCTTGCGGAGGGCCTCCATCTGTCTCAGCGGAATAGACGCGCCGAAGTTGAACGAGTACTGCTTCGGCGTTTGCCGCATGAGGAATGCGACCACGTCCGGGAAGTTGTCGATAGTGCAGGTCATGAACCCCAGCTCCACGTCCTCAGGGCTGGAACTCGGCTTCCACCAGCCGTACGCAACCAGTACCCATAGGGCCGACTCCGTGGTTGTCTCCAGGAAATCGTCTACCTGTTCTTCCCATTCATATTCGTGCATCCCCCAAACCTCCTACGCAAACTGATTGCAGTGGTTACGACGCCGTCGCCTCACGGGCAAGACGGAACTACGCAATCGCCACCGTCTTCCCCTCCCCCTCCACCGCCCCCGCCGAGTTCTCGGCGCGGGTCTTGAGGTTGATCGTCTGACCGGCGCTGAAGGGACCGATGGTGTGACCGGTCAGGACGACCGGGGTCGGGTGGGAGAAGGCGGCGTCTATGCCGACGATCTGGTAGAGGAGCGTGAGGCTGGTGGCACGGCGGCCGCCGCCGGAGACGTAGGTGACCTGAACCGAGGTGTCGGTCTGGGTGAGGGCGTCGATCTCCAACGGCGTTGGCGGGCTGGTGCCGGTTTCGACGTCGATCAGGCTCAGGGCGTCGATCTCGGGGGAGCCGGCGGCGAAGTTGTTGGACCAGGCTTGGTACCAGCGTTTGTTCGCCCGGTCGACCTTGCGGACGTGGGCGCTCAACTGGCTCTTGAGCTGGCTCAGTTGCGCCCGCTCGTCCGCCACGGTCTGGAGCAGCGCCGGGTGGTTGGTCACCGCCGTCTGGAACTCGGCTACGGTGGTCCCGCCGACCTCGAGGGCGGGGAGCGGCGGCGTCATGGCGGCGCGCTCCTCATTGACGATGGTCCACAGCGAGACGAGCAACCGCGCCCGCTCCAGGTTGGTTTCCTGCGTCTCCGGGTAGACGGCGAACACGTCGTCCAACTCGCCGTGCAGGTCGTCGTCGGGCGGCAGGTTCGCGTCGATGACCTGTGGCGCCCGCATGTTGACGTCGTGGATGAACTCGTAGTTGCTGTCCCGCGTGATGGCGGCCAAGTCCACCACGTCCTGCTGCACGTCGCGGTCGTTGATCCTGGTCAGGATAGCCGCCACGTCGGCCGTATGGGACGCCAACGTCACCTCGCCCACCGTGAAGTCCGGCGCAAACGTCGCCCAGACCCCGAGCGTCTGCTGCCCGCGGATATGTGCGGACTCCCAGTATTCAGCCATGATGTGCTCCTTCTCGACCAGTCGCGAGAGCCACAGGTGCGGCGGATCCGAGCCTCTCCACAGCTTCCCCCAACGGGAGGACAGCGAGCTGCGCGTCCTGTGCGCCTGCCCCATTATACACGACGCGCCCCCGTGTTCCTCCTTGCGCCGGAAAAAGATCTCCGACCGCCGAGTGCGTCGCTCCGGCCGCCGAGCGACTGCGTCGGATGGCCTGATGAGGTGCTCCGACCGCTCCACGCGTCCCTCCGGCGACTTCTCGGCCGGCTCCGGCCGCTCTTCATGCGTCTCCGGTCGCCGGAGGCGCCCCAGGAGCCGTCCGAGCCTCCCAGGCAGCCGCCGGAGGTGCCCCCAAGTCACCGGAGGCGCCCATGAAGCGGCCGGAGACAATCGCGAACTCGCCGGAGGTGATCGAGGAAGCCGTCCGAGAAGCTCGCCAAGCCGCCGGAGACGCCGGCAAAGCGACTCCGGTTGCCGGCAGTTGCCTCTCCTCCCCAACCGCCCATGGTCTTTTGCAGCGTGCTCAGCCAACTGCCACCAGCACCTTCCGCGTCTCCCCCGACACGAACAGCCGGAACGCCTCATCCAGTCGGTCCAGCGGGAGGACGTGCGACACGAACTGCGCGGCGGTCACCTTGCCGTCCAACAGCCGCTGCTGGTTCTCGGCGAACTCGCTGACTGGGAAGTACCAGGAACGGACGAGGCTGTAGTCTTTGAGCATTGAAGTGGGGCAGGGGTGGAACGGCCAGTCTTCCCGCGGTTCGCCCAACATCACTACGGTTCCCCGCGGCGCAATGACGTTGACCGCCTGCGTCAAGGCGGCAGGCTGTCCGGCCACTTCAACGATCAGGTCGAGGTCTTCCAGGGCGGGAACCTCCTCGGGCCGAACGGGCGCCGCACCGAACTCCTCCGCTGCAGCGAGGCGGGAGGCGACGAAGTCGCTGGCGTAGGTCTCCCGCACGCCGAGAGACTGCAGCCCGGCCAGCACGCCCAGACCCAACGGGCCGCACCCGATGACCAGCGCGCGAGTCGCTTCCTCGGCATGGACGAGCCGAAGCGCGTGCCACGCCGTGCCGAAGGTATCCAGCAGGAGCACCGCCGCCTGGAGATCCACGTCAGGGTGGAGCGGCAGGAGGTTCCTCGCCGGCACCACCACGTAGTCGGCATAGCCGCCGTGCAGCGGCGGCGTCCAGCCCAGCAGTCCTCGCGAGCGCCGGCAGAGGTTGGTCGTCCCTTCCTTGCAGTACCGGCACTCGCCGCAGAACATCGACAGGTACACGGCTGCGCGGGTGCCCTCGGCGACGTCGCACCCGTTGGCGGCCACGACAGCACCGCTGACCTCGTGTCCGGGAGTCAGGTCCATCCCCCGCCGGTACGGCAGCCGCTCAGAGCCGCACAGGCCGCAATACGCAACCTCCACCAGCACCTCGCCGGGACCGGGCTCCGGCCGGGGTACGTCGATGATCTCAATGCGTTGGTTTCCTCGGAAGCGTGCTGCGCGCATATGTGGCTCCGCGGGGCATAGGGTAGCGGCTGGAAGACAGGCGTGAGCCGGTCGCCGTGCCCGGGGCGCTGTGTCAAGCCGACCGGCTGACGCCTACCTTCCACGTGCGCCGCCCCTACGCCTTCCCCGACGCTCCAAGCAGCTCCAAGTAGTAGCCGCACCGTTCGCGAAACGCTTCAGTCGCCGCTCTGGTGAACGCGAAGTAGGAGGCGCCTTCTGCCTTGGCAGTCGCACTCATGCGGTGGGCGGCTGTCTGGAACAGCTCGGTGGCGACGTTGATCTTGGCGATGCCGGCGGCAATCGCGTCGCGGAACTGCTCTGCCGAACAGCCGGTGCCACCGTGGAGAGCCAGCGGCAGTTCGACCCGGGCGCGGATCGCTCCGAGCAGCTCCAGGTCCAGCCGGGGCTCGCCTTGGTAGACGCCGTGAGCGGTGCCAATGGCTACGGCGAGGAAGTCTACTCCGGTCTCCGCAACGAACCGCTCCACCATCTCGGGGTCAGTGAAGCCCTTCCGCAGGCCGCCGAACGACTGGTACTCGCTCCCGCTCCCGACGTGCCCCAACTCGGCTTCGACGCATACGCCGGTTGCGTGGGCGGCCTCCACGACCGCCCGGGTGTTGGCGAGGTTCTCCGCCAGCGGCAGCCGCGAGCCGTCGTACATCACGTCGGTGAACCCAACCGAGATCGCCTTCAGGCACTGTGCCACACTGCTGCCGTGGTCCAGCATCAACGACACCGGCACGGTGGCTTCCTCAGCGCGGACGCGCACGTAGGCTGCAAGCGCACGCGCGTTGGGTTGGTCCATCACCCCGGCGTACATCCCGATCATGACGGGGGCGCGTTTGTCCTCGGCCGCCGACAGCATACCCTCAGCGCTCTGCGTGTCGCAAGCATCGAAGAGCGGCACGGCATGCCGCTCGCGTTGTGCGCGCTTGAGTTCGTCGGCGATGGATACGAGCGGCATCCGGGTGGGGTCCTTTGGGGATGCTGATGTCAGATCTCAGATTCGAGATTGGAGGGTCCGGCCGGCGGGACACCAGCCCCCCGCGCTTCCAGAAATGCACACACTTCGCCAAACGTCGGGATCCCCCTGCGGCCGCCCAGCTTTGTGCAGGTGAGGGCCGACGCGGCGGAACTGAATGTCGCGATCGTCCGCAAGTCCCAGCCGTGCAGAAGCCCGACCAAGTAGGCGCCGTGGAAGACATCGCCGGCGCCCGTCGTGTCCACGACTTCCACGTCGAAGGCGGGCGTGTGGAACCGTTCGTCGGCAGTCACTGTGTAGCTGCCGTCTCTGCCTTCCGTCTGCACGACGCTCCGCGGGCCGCACCGCAGGGCCGCCTCACCCGCGGCCCATGGGTCGGGGCAGCCGGTCAGCGCGGGCGCGAACCCGGAGCCGCAAACGAGAATGTCTGTCGCTCCCACCAGAGCCCGCATCCGGTCCGACACCGGCCCGCGAGTGGCACCGGCGTCCAGCATCACTGTCTTCCCGGCTTCGTGCATCCACCGCGCCGCTTCCAATGCAGCGTCGCTGTGGAACCCGTCCAGATGCAGGTACTGAGCCGACGTCAGGTAGTCGCGATCCAGTTCGGCCACGGTGAGCGTCTGCGTGTCCAGTCCCTCGACTCCGGAGAACACGCGCTCCCCCGTCTCCTCATGCACGTAAACGAGGATAAGCTGCTTCTCCGGCGCGCCGCGACGCACCAACCGGCTGAGGTCGACGCCGCTGCCACAGAGCGACCGCAGCTTCAGCTCCCCACACTCATCGATGCCGGCTGTGCCCACGTAGCCGACCCGCGCGCCCAGCCGCGCCGCCGCGGTGCACGCGGTACCGACCGGGCCGCCACCTTCCAGACGGAACGCTCCGAGCCGGCCGGGGTGCTCCCACGTGGGCATGTCCTTCAGCCGCATCAGCACATCGAGCGTTGCCAGTCCGAGGCCGACGATGTCCATGTCACTTGCCCTTCGGCGGAAACACCTCAAACTCCCAGATCGTCGGCGCAAAGGTGGCCTCCAGGATATGTAGCCGAACGTACCGCGCCGTCACCGGCAGGAAGTCAGCCGCGAACAGCTTCCCGGCATTGGTGCCTTCATACGCAACCAGCCAGTCCTGCTCCTTCGCAGACCGGTACTCCAGCCGGAACTTGGTGAGCCGTGGCTCCAGTTCTGAGATGCCGAGGTTGCCGATCTCGTACTCCTGCAGCAGGTCGACCTCCAGCCAGCACTCGCGCGTTTCGTCCGAAGTTGCCCAGCGGGTGCTCGGGTCGTTATCGACAGCCTTGTCGCCGCCGAAGACAGTTCCGGCCGGATGCACGTTGGAGGCTTCCGCGGGCTTGTGCGCCGTCAGCGAGGGCTTGGGCCAGTTCTCGTCGCGGGGGCACAGGTACAGGCCGAACTCCGCGATGGCCGGGCACACTTTCGCTGCTTCAACGACCAACCGCACTTTGCTCGCGGTGGTTCGCGGCAGTCGGATCAAGCTATTGTGGCCGATAACCGTGCCGTGGCCCAGCGTCGTCCACGCGCCGTCCACCTCCGCCTCGACCCGGTACTGCTCGACGCGCTCGCCCAACGGGAGGGCTTCCTGCACGTTGACGACGTTGAACGTGGCCGGCTTCGGCAGGTCGATCTCCAGCCAGCCCTCGGTCGTCGCGTCGTCAGTGGCCCAGTAGGTCTCGAGGCTGCCGTCCAGCACTTGCTGCGCGCCGAACTGCTCGTCGCCCCCGCGCACGGCGCTGGCTTTCACGGCTGCGCCGGCCGCCAGATTGGTGCCGAACGTCTCGTTCAGCACCTGGCGGAACTCACGTAGCCGCTCCGCGTCGGGGTCGGCTAACAGACCGCGACGGGCGGGCGGCACGTTGAGCAACAGGACGCTGTTGCGGCCGACCGACTTGAAGTAGAGGTCCAGCAGGTGGTCGAGTGACTTCACCTGGCCGTCCTGGCTGGCGTGGTAGAACCACCCCGGGCGAATGGACACATCGCATTCCGCCGGATACCACACCTTCTTCTCGGCGCGGGTCTGCACGCTCGATTCGCCGGGTCGTGCCACGCCCGACTCATTGCCGACCCAGCGCACGTCGGGCCCGCAGATGGCGATGATTGCCTGCGGGTTGTGCGCGTAGACGGTGTCGTGGAAGCTGTTCCAGTCGTACTCCTGGCGTTTGCCGTTGGGTCCCTCGCCGCACGCCCCGTCGAACCAGACTTCGTCGATGGCGCCGTACTGGGTCATCAGTTCCGTCAACTGGTTGCAGAAGTACTCGTTGTACTTGGGCGAATCGCCGTACACCGGTTGGTTGCGGTCCCACGGCGAGAGGTACAAACCGGCCTTCAGCCCTTCCGCCCGGCACGCTTCGGTGAACTCGCGGACGACGTCGCCCTTGCCGTCTTTCCACGGGCTGCGCTTGACCGAGTGCTCTGTGTACTTCGAGGGCCACAGGCAGAACCCGTCGTGGTGCTTGGCTGTGAGGATCGCAAGCTTGAAGCCTGCTTCTCTCGCCACGCGCGCCCATTGGCGGCAGTCGAGTTCCGTCGGGTTGAACACGGCTTCGTCTTCGGTGCCTTCACCCCACTCCCGGTCCGTGAACGTGTTCACCCCAAAATGGAGGAACATCGTCAGCTCCATGCGCTGCCACGCAAGTTGCTGAGGCGAAGGCACGGGGAGCACCGGATCGGGAGGCGTTGCGTGCTGGGCAGCCGCGGCGGTGGCTGCGGCCAAGGTGAGTGAGATCAGCGGGCCGTTGTTCATCGACTTGCTCCTTCTATCACCCCGCGCAGCCACTGGCGGAGCCGCGTCCGTTCGGGAATGTCGCGCAGCACCCACGAGTCGGTGTGGTTGCGGTACGGCAACGGGACGAAAGCGAAGGGGGCCTCGACGCCGGTGGACTTCAGGTACGCCTCCGTTTGGGCGACGGAGCCTTCCTGGCTGAGCCACTGCGGTCTGCCCTTCAACCGGTGCAGCCGCTCCAGTGCCGACGCGCGGTCGTCCGCCGGGGCGCCCCAGGTGCGCACGCCGTCGTAGTGGCTGTGGGCAATGAACGCACACCACAGGCCGGCGATCTCGTCGTCGTGCAGGCCGAGGTAGTTGCAGGCGATGGCCCCGCGCGAAAAGCCGCACAGCACAACCTTCGCCGGATCGCCACCGTATTCCCGGCAGACAAGCCGCACCGTCTCCTTGCAGTAACCCACAGTCGCTTCGGTCCCGCCCCACCACTGAAGCTGGTTCTGCCTGTGGTCTTTGCTGACGTAGGGCAAGCAGGCCCAGACGAATCCCTGCCCGCCGCAGAGTCCGTAGCCCAGGTTGCAGTCTTCCACCTTGCCGGTGCACGTGTCGCCGTACTTGTTCTGGTACGGCCCGTTGCCGGCGTACTCGACGATCACCGGGTAGCGCCCGCCAGGCTGCCAGTCGGTGGGCAGGTAGAGCGCGTGGTGCACGTCGGTGCCCGCGTACTCGGCCAGAACCTGCCGCACGCGCTTGCCCGGAGCAGGATCGCCCAGCGCTATCGGCGGAGTGACGAGGTCGGGCTGGATCACGCGAAGGTCCGGGAGTTCTGCGGCCATGGTGTGGATTCCGACGAAGAGAACGGCAAGGAGCGCCGTGGCGGTCGTTGGCATCTGGTGGAACCTCACAAGCGCCAACGTGTTCGTGGTTCGTCGCGTGGCCCCTTCCGGTCGCGGGCCGAGGTGGAGGTGATGCCGGCCTGCAGGGCCGCATGCCCCCGTAAGGTGAAGCTCCAGCTTTACCCTACGAGGCGATTGCATGGAGAGAACGTGAAGGGATTCCGAGACCGGTCCCCGAACTACAGCCTCTGACGCGCAGCCTCCGAACCGGCTGCACCGAGAACGCGACAGGCGGAGACAGGGACATGCTTCTGGAAGGCAAAGTAGCGATTGTGACAGGAGGCGGCCGGGGGATTGGCGCCGGGATTTCGCGGGTGTTGGCCGGCGAAGGGGCGGCGGTGGCGGTCGTCTACGTGGCCGACAGGGACGCAGCCGAGGAAGTAGCTGCCGGGATCGTGAAAGGCGGCGGCCGCGCTCAGGCTTTCGAGGCCGACGTGCGCGAGGCAGACGCCGTGCAGGCGATGACCGACGCTGTCGTCGGCGCCTTCGGCCGGGTCGATGGGCTCATCAACAATGCCATCGGCGGCCGGCAGGACGGCTCCTTCGAGGAGATCTCCTGGGACAACTACACCAACATGCTGGACTTCGGCTGCAAGGCGGTGTTCAACACCGTCAAGGCGGCGCACCCGGTCATGAAGCAGCAGGGCGCCGGCCGCATCGTCAACATTGTCACCGAGTTGTGGAACATGGGCAGCGCCAACTGGTCCGCCTACCTGGCCGGAAAGGGCGCCATGGTCGGCATGTCACGGTCGCTGGCGAACGAGTTGGGACCGGCCGGCATCACCGTCAACATGGTCGCGCCCGGTTGGATGCTCACCGACAAGGTCGACCCCGAGTCGGAGGGATCGAAGCGGTTCGGCCAATCGCTTCCCGTGCGCTGGCACGGCACCGGCGAGGAGATCGGCAAAGCGTGCGCCTTCTTCCTCAGCGACTTGGCGAGCTACGTCACGGGCGCGTACCTCCCCGTCTGCGGCGGCCGGATTACGCAGATGGGAGCCTGAGGGATTTTGGATTTCGGATTTGGGATTTTGGGGCGCGAACCTCAAGGAGATCACACAGATGTCTGATCGAGTCGGGATGGGAGTTGTTGGCGCCGGCAGCATCGGCATTCGCGCGGCGTTGCAGCACCTTTGTCTGGAGGATGTACAGGACCGCACCTGGTTGGCGGCGGTCTGCGATCCAGTGCCTGGCCGGGCGCAGGCGGCGGCGGAGCGGTATGGGGTCGCGCATGCCTACGAGCGCTATGAGGATCTGCTGGAAGACGCGGGCGTCGACGCGGTGACCCTGGGCTCGCCCATCGGCGTTCACTACGAGCAGGGACTGCTGGCGATCCGCGCCGGCAAGCATGTGCACTTCAACAAGACCATGACCACTACCGCGGCGCAGGCCACCGAGCTGATCGACGAAGCCGCCGCCCACGACGTGAAGCTGGTCGCCTCACCGGGGCAGATGCTGCGCCCGCTGAACCTGCGCATTCGCAAGCTCATCCAGGAGGGCGCGCTCGGTCGCCTGGCCTGGGCCGCCACCGGCGCGGCGTTCGGGACCTACCACGAGAACGAGGGCGTTCGGCAGGGCGACGATGTGCTCAGCAACATCAATCCGGCGTGGTACTGGCGCAAGCCCGGCGGCGGGCCCCTGTGGGACATGACTGTTTACGGATTGCACTCGCTAACCGGCATCCTCGGCCCCGCCAAACGCGTCACCGGCATGTCCGGCGTCGCCGTGGCCGAGCGCGAGTTCCAGGGGCAGGTCTATCCGTGCGACGCCGACGACAACACGTTCCTGGTGCTGGACTTCGGCGACAACGTGTTCGGCTTCGTCTACGGCGCCCTGGCCGGCATGTTGAGCAGCTTCGGTCAGGCGACGATCTTCGGCACCCGCGGCAGCATCAGCGGCGGCACCCTCAACGGCCAACCAATCGACTACCCCGGCCGCGAGGAAGTAGAAGCCTCCAGCGCCGGCGACAACATCCTGCTTCCGCACGTAGTCGGTCCCCATCGCGAGCTGGGCGAGTCGCATGTATTCGAGGACATCATGCAGCTTGTCGACTGGGCGCACGAAGGATCCCCCAGCCTCGCCACGGCCGAGCACGCCCGTCACGTCATTGAGATCTTCGAGGCCGGCTACCGCGCGGCGGAGACCGGCGAGACCCAAACGCTCACGACAACATTCGCGCCGCCCGAGGGCGCCTGAGGACCCGCGCCCTTACACGACCCGCTACCGGCAGACCAAGTGCGCGGGCGGCAGGAGAGCTGGGCCCGCTGCGGAGGGGCGGCCGGTCACCCCTTCATCCCCGTAACGGCAATCCCCTGGATGAACGTCCGTTGGGTGAAGAAGAACAGGATGATCACCGGGAGCACGATGATGGTGCAGGCGGCCATGAGCATGTTCCACTCGGTGCCGCCGTGCTGGCTCTGGTAGAACTGGAGACCGAGGGCGAGGGTGAAGTGCTTCTGGTCGGTCAGGTAGATGAGCGGCCCCAGGAAGTCGTTCCAGGCGTAGAGGAAGTGGAACAGGGCGACGACGGCCAGGGCGGGCTTGGCCAACGGCAGGATAATCCGCCAGAAGATACCGAACTCGGAGCAACCGTCGACTCGGGCGGCGTCGGATAGCTCTTCGGGAATGGTGCGGAAAAACTGCCGGAGCAGGAAGATGTTGAAGGCGCTGCCGAAGAACGCGGGCACCCACAGCGGCTTGAACGAGCCGATCCAGCCGAGGTGCTTGAACAGCGCGAATACGGCGACCATGGTCACTGGGAACGGCACCATCATCGTCGCCAGCGTGACTGCGAACAGCAGGTCGCGGCCCTTCCACTTCAAGCGGGCGAAGCCGTACGCGACGAGTGCGTTGGACAGCACCGTGCCCGCCACGCCGAGTACTGCCAGGTACAGCGTGTTCAGCGTGTACCGCAGGAAGGGAATGTAGCCGACCTGATCGCTCTGGTAGGTGATGGCCTTCCAGTAGTTGCTCAACTGAAAGGTGGACGGGATCCACTGCGGCGGGACCTTCATCGTCTCCTCGATGGGCTTCAGCGAAGTGGAGACCATCCAGAACAGCGGGAACAGGAACACGATCGACAAGCCGATCAGGATCGCGTGGATGAGGAACTTGGCCTGGGGGGATTTGGCTTCCATGGGGGCAGGGCAATAGGTCGTATGAGTCCTATGGGTCCTTATGAAGGGCGCGGTGCCCGCTCACCCTCCTTCGTAGTACACCAACCGCTCCGAAAACTTCAGCGCCAGCAGCGTCAGCACCAGGATGATCAGGAACATGATCCACGCCATGGCGCTGGCGTAGCCCATGCGCAGGTACGAGAACGCGTTGTCGTACAGGTACATGGCGAAGAAGTAGGTCGAGCGCGCCGGCTGGCCGCGCGGCGACATGACATAGGGCACGGCGAAGAACTGAAACACGCCGATCAACCCCATGATGGTGTTGAACAGAATCACCGGCGAGACCATGGGGAGGGTAACGTGACGAACCTTCTGCCCCCAGTTGGCACCATCCAACTCGGCGGCTTCGTAGAGCTGCTGCGGGGCGCTTTGCAGACCGGCAAGGTAGATGACCACGGCGTGACCGACGCCCCAGAGCGTGAGGAGAACCAGCGCCGGCTTCGCCCAGAACGGATCGCTCAGCCAGCCAGGTCCCTTGATCCCGATCAGGCCGAGAACGTGGTTGAGCACTCCGTGCTCGCCGTTGAAGATCCACAACCACAGGATCGCCAACGCCACCATCGGCACCAGCGAGGGGACGAAGAAGATGGTCCGGTAGACGGTCATCCCGCGCACGCCCGTATTGAGCAAGATCGCCAATCCGAGCGACACCACCACGCCCAACGGGAGAGCAAACGCGGCGTAGCCGAGCGTGTTCCCAAGCGCCTTCCAGAACACTTCATCAGTGAACAGGTCGGCGTAGTTGCCCAGCCCGATGAACTGCGGCTTCATCAGGACCGAATACTCGCACAGGCTGAAGTAGAACGAGGCGATGATGGGGTAGAGCAGGAACACGCTCAGCCCGACGAACCAGGGGGAGACGAAGCCGAGACCGTTGCGGAGGGTGCGTTTCTCTTGCCTAGTCATGGCTCAGTGCTCCAGCCGCGCTTCGCGGCGGAGACCGCGGTCGAGCTTCTTCTGCATCCGCTGTTGGACGATGTCCAGGGCTTCCTTGGGCGCCCTCTTCTGCAGCCAGAGGTGATCGAACGCGTTGTTCATCTCGTCGGCGTATTCGTTCCACATGCCGAGCTTGGGGGTGCTGAAGGCGTTCTTGCTCTTCGCCAGGTCGATGAAGACCTCGATGTATGGGTTTGGGTGCTTTCTCAGAAACTCCGCGCTTACCTTCCGGAGCGGCGTGAACTTGCGCTGCCCCATGTTGAGCAGCTCGCTCCCGCCCTGGGAGTTCACAAACCGAATGAACTCGAACGCTTCGTCGGGATGCTTGGCACCCGTCGGGATGACCAGCACATCGGCTTCGGCGTCGGTCACGTTGGCCAGGTCGGGCCGACCGGCTGGGTGCGGGAAGGGCGCGGCGCCCCACTCGAGCTTAGGCGCGTACTTGCTGATGAAGTTGTGCATCCAGACGCCCTGAATCTCCATCGCGACTGTTTCGGACAGGAACGCGTTCTGCGGCGAGGAGAAGTTGCCGAAGCCGCTCTGGAATGTCTGCAGCGCCGTGGCTCCGTACTTCTTGGAGTAGGACTGCACCCACTCGAATGCCCGGATATTCTCCGGGGAGTTGGCTGTGATCTTCGACTTGCCGTCCCACATACGGCCGCCAAAGAAGTACCCCCACGCCCAGTTCCACCAGCCAGGCTCGGAGGGCATGAAGCCCATCCGGACGATTTTGCCGTCCTTGTCCCGCGTGGTCAGCTTCTCGGCGAAGGCATCCAGTTCCTCGATGGTCCGGGGCGGGCGGTTTGGGTCCAGACCGGCTTCGCGGAACAGGCGCTTGTTCCAGTGCAGGGCGATGGTCGCCGGAGTCGTGAGCAGTGCCCACGTTTTCCCGCGGTGCCTGCACAGATCCCAGAACACCGGTAGGAAGTCCTGCTCACCGATTCCTTCTCGCTTCAGGTAGGGGTCGAGGCAGAGCACTGCGTTCTTGTCCGCGTAGACGTTGACGTTGGAGGACCACAGCCCTGCCACGTCGGGCGGGATCCCACCCGCGGTCGCCATCAGCATCTTCCGGTCGACCTGGCTAACAGTGAGCAGGTTTACGTGAATGCGGCTCTGCGACTCGTTGAAGGCATTCACAGTCGCCCGCATCGCGTCGCCCTCGAAGCCGGTCCACTTCTCCCAGTAGTCGATGGTAATCGGGCCGCCGGAGCGGCCGTCGTGGCGGCAGCCGGTAGTGGTGGCGACTACAAGGATTGCAGCGATCATCAACGACGGGAGTGCAGTTGCGCGAGAGGGCTTCAGCATGGTGGAGCAGCAATGGAGGAGTTGCCGGAGGAGTACGCGGTTCAGGGGCTGCCATCCTTCTGTGGGTCTGAATCAGCCGTGTTCGGCCCTCTACTCGCGTCGAGCGCTTCGACCAACCCACGCGCTTTGTCCAGCGTCTCCTGGTACTCCGCTTCAGGGACTGAGTCGGCCACGATGCCTCCCCCGGCGTGGAAGTAGGCAACGCCGTCCTTCACAACCATGGTCCGGATGACGATGTTCAGGTCCAGGCTGCCGTCGAAGCCCAGGTAGCCGAGGGCGCCGGTGTAGACACCGCGTTTCGTCGGCTCCAGTTCGTCGATGATCTCCATCGCGCGGATCTTGGGCGCGCCGGTGATGGAGCCACCGGGAAATGTAGCCCGGAGCAGATCGACCTGGTCGCAGTCTTCGCGAAGCGTTGCCTCGATGGTGGACGTTAGATGATGCACGGTGGGGAATGTCTCCAGGGCCGCGTGCTCCGTGACGGCTACAGAGCCGGTCTCGGCCACGCGCCCCAAGTCGTTGCGCTCCAAGTCCACGATCATGAGGTGCTCGGCATGGTCCTTCTCACTGGCGAGGAGTTCCTGAGCGTTCCGCCTGTCTGAGTCGGCGTCGGCGCCCCGCGGGCGAGTACCCTTGATGGGGCGCGTGTGCATTCGGCGGGAGTTCGGGTCGAGCCACAGGAAGCGTTCCGGCGAGGCGCTGAGGAGCTGGAACGGTCCGTAGTCGAGGTAGGCAGCGAACGGGGCCGGGTTGCCGGATCGCAGTCGTCGGTACAGGTCCCACGAAGGCACCGGCATCGCCGCGGCAAACCGCTGCGACAGGTTCACCTGGTAGATATCCCCGGCGAGGATGTAGTCCTGTGCGCGCCGGACGGCGTCGACATACGCCTGGTGGGTGAAGTTGCTGGTGAGGGGAGGAGCGTGGTGGGCGTCGCGCGAGGCGAGGGGCGGGACGGGGGGCAGCGGGCTGGGGGGGGGGTCGGTCAAGAGGCGCGTGGCGAGTTCCTCCGCGAGGCGGGCTTCGACTCCCTGGCCGGTGTCCGTCCAACCGACCCAACTCCGGCCCGACTCGTGGTCGAACGTCACGACCACCGGGCAGAAGTGGACGAACATGTCGGGTAGCCCCAGGTCGTCCACAACCGTCCGGGGCAGCTCCTCGACGAAGTGGCAGAGATCGTACCCGAGATAACCGACGGCGGCCCCGCACAGCGGCGCACCAGGGCCCGGCGCCGGCGTGCTGAACTCACCCAGCAAGTCTCGCAGAACCGAGAAGGGGTCACCGACGAACTGCTGCCGCAGGCCGCCGCGTGAGACGGTCACTTGCCGGCCGTGGCACCGGACCGAGGTGCCCGAAGAGAAGAGCAGGAGGGAGCGCTCTGCGTGCCGGCCCAACCGCATGCCGCTGTCGAGAAAGGCGTCTCCCGGTCCTCGCCTGAGAAGGTCAAAGGCCGCATGCGCAGCAATCGGGGTGGAAAGTTCGGTGAGCTGGGTGGACCAAGCTGCCAAGGTGTTCGCCGTTGACCAATCGCTGCCGGGCGACGACTGTCGTCCCCGCGCCCGTTGCGGGCTACTTGCAGATTCGCTCCATCTCTCGGTAGGCGCCTCGCTCTGCGCGGACGACCTCCTCCAGGGCGCTTGCGGAGGCGTCGCACTCCTGCTTGAATGCCTCGCCCGAGGAACTCTCCGCGCGGGCCGAGACCGACGTGGCTCGAGGCGCGCCGAGGGACACCAAGCGAAGCTTCTCGACGGCTTGGTCGAAGTTGGCGGCTGCCGCCAACGCTGGACCGCGCTCCTGATTGGGGAGTTCGCTGCCCGCGGTGCGCAGGAACGCGGCGGCCGCCTTTCGAGCCGCAATGAGGCGAGGCAGGGCGGAAACGGCCCAGCGGACCAATTGGTCGCGGTCGCCCTTGTCGACACCCGAGTAGTCCCGCGGTGTGCGGAGATCGTCCGTCAACTCTCCGTAGGCGCGGAACCCGGCCGCAAAGGAACCGGACCGCGTGTCTTGCATGATCCGCGTGCCGGCGAGGATCGCGCGTTCGGCCGTCTGCGCCGGACTCTGAGGGGTGCCGCTCTTTCGGAACGCGTACCAGGAGTAGCGAGCGCCACGACCGCTCATGGGGTCAAGGGAAGGGCAGGACGCGGTCGACCAGCTCTTCGCGAGTTGCTCCCAGGAGATGGAGCGGGTGACGCCTTGGGCGTCAACCAGAGCCACCGTCTTCGCCGCCTCGTCGTAGCCGGCAACTGTAACCCAACTGGGTGGCGGGAGCACCAGTGGCACAAAGGTGGGTTGCTTCTCCTCCAGGGCTTTGCGCAGAGACTCGAAACCCTCCTGGAAGTTCGTGGCTTGCTGCTGCGTAGCCTTGAGTCCAAGCGCGCGGCAGATGGCCTCGAGGGGGTTCTGCGGCAGATAGTCGGCGCCGCCCAGGCGGTCATTCCTGTCGTAGTAGAACTGAAAGGCCAGCCCGGAGATGCCCATCAGATGGCTGGCCGAAGCCTGCACACCAAGCGACCGGAGGCAGTCTTCGACGCTCCGAACGAACGGAGGAGGCGTGAAGTGCTCCCGGGCTCCTCCCGGCGCGCGCCGGATGTCGACGAGAACCTGGCGGGGTTCGGCCTTCTCCTCAGCCGCCTTCGTTCGGTCAGTGTAGTAGTAGATCCACCCGACGGCCTTCTTCGCTTCCTCAGCCCATTTGGTGTTGGGGTACTTGTCGATGACCTTCTGGTATTCCTCGATTGCCCGGGAGGCGTCGCGCCGAACATTCTCCTGAGCCCGAGCGAGGTAGAACTGAGCTTCGGCACAGTGCGGCAGGTCCGCAGCGTAGTCCCGAAGGACCGCGGTGAAATGCTCGGCACCCTCCCACTTGCCCTCCTCGTAGTCGATCTTCCCCAGTGCCAGCCGCACTTCGGCCGATAGTGCCGGATCTCCGCCGTAGTCCGCCAGGGCCCGGTTGTACGCGGCCACTGCTTCCTCGTAGCGGTGCAGTTTCCGGTAGGACAGCTCGCCGATGCGCAACTGCGCCGCCGGGGCGAGTTTGCTGTTGGGGAACTGGGAGACGAGGCGCTGGTAGGCGCGCACTCCCTCGGCGGGTTTGTCGAGGTGATTGGCGAGGACCTCCGCCTGTCGCTCGAGGGCGCGGTCTGCCCATTCACTGTCGGGATGGTCGTCACTCAGCAGCCGGTAATAGCGGAGCGCCTCCTGGTATTGCTTGCGGGCGTAGTGCTGTTCCGCCTTCTCAAAGATGTCCTTGTCCGACGCGCCGCAGCCGACCAGTGCCACCACTGCCAGGAGCGCAAGGGCAGTACGCGCGGCTCGAGGAAAGGGACGCCTCCAGCGGGATGCCGTCGATGAGTTGGGTGGGTGGCTTGACATCTGAAACACACCAGCTTGCCCGGCCAGTCGCGATAGCCGACGAACAGCTCTCGCCGGACCCTCGCACGCCGTAACCTCCGAGTATAGCGCTCCCCTTCACAGGCTGTCAACGAACGCACCGGCGCTTTGCCGCGAGCCGGGCAGGGGAAGGGCCTGGTTGCCGATTGACACCGAAACCTCTCGGCGTTAGAATCGTTCCTCACGTAGCTCGACGGCAAGAGGCAGTGCGCTTCGCAAGCTCCATCGGTTGACTCCGCAGCCGCGAGACCTTCCGAAACTCACAGCAGCAGGGCGCGACGGCCTTCCCGGCCTCTTCGGTGCACAACAGGTGGTGTTCTCCGTGCAGGGACTCAAGACGCTGTTCGAGTGGTACAACCTGATCTACACGCTCCCGTTTGGGCTTTCGGTCCTCCTCATGATCGTCTCCGCCATGGGGCTGGGAGGGCACGACCACGACGTTTCCCCCGACGGCGGCCACGACCTCGACGCCGACCACGATGTGGACGTAGATCATGACGTCGACGTAGATCACGACGTGGCCCTCGACCATGACCTCGACGTCGACCACGACCTGGCCGTGGACCACGACGTAGACGTGAACCACGACGTGGACATGGACCACGAAGTGGATCTGGACCATGACGCCGATCTGGACCACGACCTGGATCATGAGGTCGACTACGACTTGGCCGCCGACCACGACGCTGACGCGGACGCGGACCACGGCGCAGACCACGAGGTCCATGCCTCCTCGAATGGAACGCACCACGGCGCGGATCATGGGGAAGGCATCTTCAAGGCACTCCTTTCACTGCTGGGTGTCGGCAAGGTACCGATCACCGTGCTTGTTCAGTCCTTCATGATCGCGTGGGCGATCATCGGGTGGAATGCGAACATCTGGCTCGCCAAGGCCATGCGCGTGCCGGAGGTGTACATCCTCCCCTCCATGGCGGTCTCGTTCTTCGGCGCGCTCGCGGTGACGCGGCTCATGGCGACGTGTCTGCACAAGCTCATGCCCAGTTCCGAGACCTACGCAAGGAGCCCGCTGGAGCTGCTCAGTGCTTCGGGCACCGCCCTCTTCAGGATTGACGGAAGCGGGGGGTACGCCGATGTCTACGATGAACAAGGAACGCTCCACCGGGTCCGCTGCCGTAGCCGTTACGGCGAGGTGCCGAAGGGCGCCAAGGTGACGCTGGTGGACTACCATGGCGACGGCCTCTACGAAGTAGCCGCCCCTACCCACAACGGTAGTAACGGCAACGGAGAAGCCAAAACGGGACCCGAGCCGCGGACGCGCTCCGTGGAAGTGCAAGCCGAGACGAGAAACTGACCGCAACGAGATCGGCGCGGCACACCCGCGCACAACAAAAGGAGGAGTCGCAGATGAGTTGGGGGATTCTGTTAGGCATGTTGGGCGTGGCGCTGATGATCACGCCATTCGTGAAGGGGAGCGTCGGCTCGCTGGGAGGCCTTATCCTCATGGGGTTCGGCGGGCTGCTCTTCGTGATCGACGTGCTGGTAATGGTCATCACGAAGCTGTATGTCAAGACCAGCGCCAATCAGGCATTCGTGCGCACGGGCAGCGGCGGGTCCAAGGTCGTGCTGGACGGCGGGTGCTTGGTCGTGCCCATCATCCACCGGGTGGTCCCGGTCTCGCTGGAAACCATGAAGCTCGATGTCGACCGGCGTGACCAGGAAGCGTTGATCACCAAGGACAACCTGCGCGTCGACGTGACCGGAGAGTTCTACATCAAGGTGGAGCCTGCCCGAGACGACATTCTCGCCGCCGCCCGCTCGTTGGGTGAGAAGTCGATCAACCCGGCGAATGTCTCGCAACTGGTCTTTGAGAAGCTGGTATCCGCGATTCGAAGCGTGGCTGCCACCATGGACTTGGTCGACCTGCACATGCGCCGAGACGACTTCGCGACCGCTGTCTTCGACAGCGTCCAGAACGAGCTGAAACCCAATGGTCTCACGCTGGAGACGGTCACCATCTCCCAGTTGGACCAGACCGACCCCAGCATGCTGAGCGATGAGAACATCTTCGATGCGCAAGGCAAGAAGAAGATCACCGAGATCACGGCTGCGGCCAAAGTCGAGCGGAACCGTTTGGAGCGCATGGCGGAGCAGGAGACAACGAAGCAGGACGTCGAGACGCGACAGCGCGTGCTGGACCTGGAGAAGGCCCAGAAGGAGGCCGAAGCGACCCAAGCCGCCGAGGTTGCCAACATCCAGGCTGGCAAGCAGCGCGAGAAGCAGGCGTACCAGATCGAGCAGGACCGGGCCGTGCTGGAAGCGGAGATCGCCAAGGACCAGCAAGTGAAGGAGCGGCAGATCGCCCAGGAGCAGTCGGTGGAGGTCGCTTCCATCCAGCGCGACAAGGCGTTGATCCTGCAACGCCAGGAAAAGGAACAGACCGACATTGCTCGCGAGCAGGCGGTCCAGTCGTCGGAGATCGCCAAGGCGCAGGCCGTCGAGGTCGCCGAGCGGCAGAAGCAGATCGCCGTTGCCGAGCGGGATGCAGAACGCGCTCGCGCCGAGGAAGAAGCCCTGAAAGCTCAGGCTGCTCGGGAGTCCGCCAACCAGCAGGTCATCACTGTTACCGCCGTCGCCGAAGCCGACCGCCATGCTCAGACCAAGCTGATCGAAGCCAAACAGGTGATCGAGCAGCAGAAGATCAAGGACCAGACGGAAGCCGACGTGCTGGCCTACACCGCCGTCAAAGAAGCTGAAGGCGACCAGGAAGCCGCCCAGCGAAAGGCAGACGCCCAACTCACCCTCGCCCAAGCCGCCGCCGAATCGAAGAAGCGCGAATCCGAAGGCGACAAGGCCATCAAGATGGTGGACGTCGAAGTCGAGCGCGAGCGGGTCAACGTCGAGCAGGCTCGGGTTGAGGTCGAGCGGCAGTCGCTGGAGAACACGCAGACCTTCGATAGGGCGGGCATTGAGCTGCAGAAGATCAAGCTCACCATCGAGGCCCAAAAGGAAGTGCAGATCGCGCTGGCCAACAACATTGGTCAGTTCATGAGCCGCGGGCAATACACCGTGTACGGCGACCCCGACACGATGGCCAGCATGATGGAGCGGTTCATGAAAGGGCTGTCAATCGGGACGTTCGCCGACGGTCTGATAGCGGGCGCCTCGGAGGACGCCAAAGACGCCGTCCGCGGCCTCGCGCAGACCCTTGGCGGCCCAGTGGGCGCAGCCGTGGAGAAGCTCGTTGGCTCGGACACACCCGACGAGCCGGCACCCTCCGCGCCGGCCGATGCCGAGCCCGCCACCGCGGAGGCATAGCGCAAGCCGCAACAGACTCGACCAGGGAGCCGGCAGAGGGCTGGCTGGCTGCGCGCTTCGCGACTCCGGCCAGTCCCGCACCCCAAGGAGGGACCCGTCGTGTCAACCGGACCACACGCCGTGCCAAGCCAGGAAGCCCTCACCGATCCGGTGGCCCAGTGGACGGGCCCGGCCGTGGACACCTTGGCCGTCTTCTGCAGCGATGGGCGCTTCAAGCAGATGGTCGACCAGTTCCTCCGCGACGGGCTGAAGATTCCCAACTGCGATGTCTTCGCCGTGCCGGGCGGAGCAGGCTGGCTTACCGTCGGGATGTTCAATCACAAGGAATGCGATGTCGCCAACCGCTGGCTCGACGCGCTGATCCAGAAACACAACCTGAAACGGGCCGTGCTGCTCGCCCACGAAGATTGCGCCTTCTACAAGGAGAAATGCAAGGGTTCCAGCCCCCTGGAGATCCAGAAGCAGCAACTCACCGAGCTGCACGAGGCGGGCGACCGTCTGCAACGCATGGCCGGCAGTGTTCAGGTGGAGCTGTACTATGCGGACATCGTTGACGATCACGTGACGTTCAAACGGGTGAAGTAGCACGGGACCGCCTCAACCGTCCTCAACTGCCGCGGCGCGACCTCGTGTGGTTTGGGCTGTTTGCATTTGTCTACGTCCCTTTGTGCGTGACCCTCGAGGCCTCGGTGCCCTGCCGAGGCGGCCCCGACGAAGGGGACCACTACCTCTACATCCGCGCCCTGGGCGACACCTGCCGCCTCCCTATCCGGGCTCCGGTGTATGCGGGCCGCCTGGGAGGCGGTGACCGCGTCAGTCGCCAGATTCAGCATCCGCCCCTCTACTACCTGGTCGGAGCGGTGGTCTATCGGCTGGCAAAGCCTTGGGGACCGGCCGCGACATGGAAGGCAGTGCGCGGCCTGAACATTGCTCTGGGTGTCGCAGCGCTGTACTTGTTGCTTCTCACCGCGCGCTTGGTCCTTTCCCGTCGTCGCGACCTCTCCTTCGCCCCGGTTGTGCTGTGTGCCTTGGTGCCCGCCTCCGCCTACTTGTCGTGTGTGGTCACCAATGAGACGGGGGCTGCGCCGTGCACCAGCGCAGTTCAGTATGCTTTGGCGCGCGTGATCTGGCTGGGACCGTCTCGACGCCGACTCGCGGCCTTGGCGCTGCTCCTCGGCTTGGGGGGGCTGACCAAGTACACGGTGCTGGTGTGGCTCCCTGCCTGCTTGTGCGTGGTGCCAGTGGTCGTGTGGCGTGCCCGGCGCAGTTGGCGCTTGGTGGCGGAGGGCGTAACGACCATCCTCACCGTCCCCTTGGCTGTGTGTGGGGGATGGTTCGTCCGGAACTACCTTCTCTACGGAGTCCCGGTGTTTCGCAACGTGATCAGCCCGCCCCTGTTCCCCGGCGGCTTGCCGCAGATCGCGGCTCTCCCTGACGAGCTGCTCCTGTCCTGCTGCCACTTGATCTACCGCTCGATCCCGATGGCGTGGACCCCCTATTGGCTGATCGCGCAAACCCCGGGCTGGACACGACTGCTCTGCAGAGGATCGTTCGTGATCACCGCGCCTATTGCGCTCGGCGCGGTTTTCAGGGCGGTTTAGGTTCGGCGGCGGTGGGCCGTGCGCCGGCTCCGCCGCCGTGAGCTGTTCTTCCTGACCTCCACGCTGGCACTCCTCCTGCTCATTCTGGGGGGCTTCCGAGAGGCGTGTCTCGTGGATATGGGGGTGATGGTCTTCGTGGGACGCTACTACGTCGCCCTCTTCCCTGCCACGGCCCTATTGGCGGTGTGGTGGCTTCTCTCGCTGGGTAGGGCTTGGCGTCGTGCACCGCGGGCCGCCGCGTGTCTCGGCGTCTGCCTCCTTCTGGCCGTCTGGGCGGCCGCTTACCTGGGGGTCTCTCGGTTCTACAACCTCTACGGAGTCGGGGCGCCGCCGGAGTTGTAGTCCGCCGCCGTCTGGCTCCCGCCCCGAAGGCCACAGGGCAAACGTCAGAACGAGAAGATCTCGTGCCCCCGCACACCGACTGCGAAGTCGATGAGCACCCACAGCCCAGCGCTGACGAACTCCCCGAGGATCAGTCCGAAGGCGCCGGGCAGCACTTGGCGGTAGACGGCGCTCCCGCCGTACTTCATTACAGCGCTCTTCGCAGTCCACCCCAGCAGGATGGCGAACCAGAAGTTGACCATCGGCCACGTGGCGCCCATGAGGTAGCCGATGGGATGGAACGGCCACCACAAGAACGTCCGGTGCAGGACCTGGATGAAGACCATGCTGCCCGCACCCGCCAGCATCGTCCAGACCGACGGGAGCGACCGCGGCTCGCCGTTGACCAGCAGGTTCGCCGTCCACGAGCAGTACAGGTTCTTCGTGTAGTAGGTGGTGAACCACGTGTTGAGAGTCAACCCGCCGTTGGCGTACACGAGGCGCATGTACGACCAGTACGACACCGCCGCCGCCACCACCACGCTCGCCGCCATCGCGCCGAGCAGCCTGCGTCGCTGGATGCCGGCCATGTCGCCGATCTTCAGCCCCTGCACCAGGCAGGGCATGAGCGGGCTGCGGTTGTCCAGCATGAGCAGGTGGTCGAAGAACACCAGCATGGTCACGCGGGCCGGCCCGAACGCTTTGCTGCCGACGGCCGCGAAGAGCATGTTGATCGGCCGGAACGGGTGCTGTACATACAGCATCCCGCCTTCGCACACCAGCCGAACCGCGACCGTATGCACCAGGAAGAACAGCACGAACAACACGGTCGTGCTCCCCGCGCCCGCGCCGGCTGCGCCACCCCAGGCGATGATCGTCGCCATTCCCGCAACCAGGCAGAGCAGCGTGCCGCGCGCTGAGAGCGCTTCCTTCGCGGTGTAGTCGCGCTGCCGCCCCAGCACGCACTCCCACCACTGGCGCAGGTGCGGCCGCATCCCCCAGAACCCATACAGCCCGGCGACGACGATGCCGCCGATCATCTGGTGGGCGACGAACGCCTTCACCGGAAAGGCCTGCACGTTGGGCATCGGGAACCCCGCCATTGCCCCGAGGAGCTGCTGCACCAGGAAGAAGAAGTAGAAGAACCACAAGCTGAACGACAGGTTCGTCGGCAGCAGGAACGTCAGCCCGATGATGCTGAACAGCACGCGGAGGCGCAGCAGTTGAAGGGTGTCCCACGGCTTCCCCGTGAAGTACTGGCCCAGCGGGATGAGGTGCACGTTGATCGCCGGCACAAAGGGGAAATGGAAGTGCAGCCCGTTGAGGGTGTGGAGGCAGAACGGCAACAGGAAGCACCACCACATGAGCTTGTTGCGCACCAGCGTTGGCAGCGCCCACCGGTGCCCCGCCTCGACCTCCGCAAACTGAACGGGCAACTGCACCAGCGGGAACACCAGCTTCTCGTTCTCCACCCACTGCCGCCGCAGCAACGCCGACAGCCCGAAGAGCACCAAGTACACACCCGCAATCAGGATGCCCCACCCCAACACCGGACTCCACCAGGCACTCCACGGAATCGGCGACGAGGGCGCCCCTTCGTACAGCCCGATCACCGCCTGTTCGGAGCCGGGATGTAGCCACTTCGGGAGGTTGGGGAGGATCAGCTCATCCCACCGGTTCTCCGGTCCGGCGAAGTAGAAGGGCCCGGCGATGTACGGGATCAGCAGCCCGACCAGCCCGAACGACGGGATCCCCGCCGCGACCAGCAGCATCACGAACACAGTCAGCAACTCAGCCCGCGTCAACTGCTTGCCGAGGCGCGCCAGCAGCGGGTTGACGCCGACGGACAGCACGAGAAACAGGAAGAAGCTGGCAACGGGGAACGCCGTCAGACCCACCCATGTGCCCTTCATCACCAGGTCGCTGTAGGGGATGGCGAGGGCGAGGGCGGCTGAGAGGAGGAGACCGAGGAGGAAGGAGCGGAGGGTCATGGAGTTGAGTTCGTTGTCGTCGCGGTAACTACTCACCTTGCCCGCATTCGCGCCCAAGCGCCGGTTCATGCGGTTCAAGTTCGGACGCTATTTTAGCGCCTCCCGGTCACGTTTTCAAGATTCCTCTTGCGTTGGCTCTTGGCTT
>Ga0210015_1001214_pt1 | contig 25921 bp, 29 predicted proteins | sample CryGeymeta201522_FD_185471 | JGI IMG/M metagenome (GOLD analysis project Ga0210015, IMG submission 185471) | Groundwater microbial communities from Crystal Geyser aquifers in Utah, USA - Crystal Geyser metaG 2015-22 (SPAdes) (version 2) | ecosystem: Environmental > Aquatic > Deep subsurface >... | reverse complement strand
AACTTTTTTTGACGAAAATCCAGAAAACTAATTTGGACTCGGCGGGGCAAACTATTTTTCTGGGGTTTTGGAATTGCCCCGCCTCGGCTTCCGTCCCGCCCGCAGGAGGGGTCTGGGGAGGAATGCGGGCGGGTTTTTAAACCTTTCCTTTTTCGCTTCCGAATTTCGTGCCAGTTGAAAACTGGCGCGCCACCTTTGATATTAAATTAACACAAAACAAAATAAATTCCTAAAGCAAAATATAAAATCCCAAAAATCCAAGGTATCCAAAGTTCAATATGCGAAAAGGGATAATATTTTGATTTGTCTTTTCCTTCGCCTAAAATTTGCCATTCATATTTATACAACGCAAGTGGCAAGCTTTTTTCTATTTCGTGAATAACCGCAAATTTTCCAGTATTCAGTTGTTTATATGATCTAATCAGGAAAAAGAAAATAAAACAAATAATAATACCTAGAATCGCAACCAAAATTTTAAGCCACGGCGAACTTTCAAAAATCTTAATTTGAAAAGACAAGCCAATCAATGAAATCAAAGCCGTATTGATAGTAATAAAATAGTTATTCGCTTGTTGCCGTCTATCGCTCGTTTTTTCTATACTCTCAATAAAAAGTTTATATTGCTCAAAAAGGTGGCTTTGATAGTCATCGCCATAATCCTTTTCAGATTTTGAAAATAAATCGCTCATAAAATTTTATCTTCCACCTTTAAGAAGTTTTCCAACATTTTCCCATGTCCATGTGTAAATTTTATCCTCGGCTTTCGCGGCAGTCGGCTTTGAACAAGTTTTATTACTCCTACCTTTGATCAAAAAATATGGCTTGCCTAATTCTTGTGCTATTTTTATTTCTTCATTTATCCTAGTAGCTGTATGAGTATATTCCCCACAAATCACGACTACCTGCTGGGCATTTATTATTTTTTGTCTGACCTTTGCTTTCCAATCACCTAACAATGCTTGCTTTACCGATAAATCACTTATTTCAAATGGAGTATCGTCATGTTTTGCTTTACCAACAAACAAATGCTTCAAATCCTCGTCGTGATCAAAATCAAAACTGATAAATACTTTTGTTTTGGGTGTGTAATTCATATTATTTAGATGAGCTTATTAGAATTTTGCCTATTATATGCTTCAACAATTTTTTCCAATAATTCTTTTGGCAACGCTTCATATTTTACAAATCCTTGCATATTGTCGTGCTTAAGATGAATTTGTCCCTCTCCCGTATTCCCTCTATGCTGTCCTTTCGAATAGAATTTATTACTTTCAACTTCTTTTGATGCTAATATCCAGTATTTTATCGTATCTCGCCAAACGCCAATCCAAACAAAAACATCACAACATTTTGGTTTAACCTGTTGGAAATTCATATCAAAATGTTTTTTTGATCCCCATTCAAGAGCTTTGACATATAACGGCTCTTGGCTGTCAAAATCAACCGCTCGCGAGGCTTTAACCTCAATTTTTATCATTTCCTTGTTTGGCATTTGATATAAAAAATCATATTGCCCAGAGTAGTTTTCTTCTATTTTTTTGGTTGGTTTTATGAGTTCTGGAGCAAGTTCTTTCAAATGCCCTTGTGCCCATTGTTCGCCAAATCCATGAGGTGCAGAAATTTCAAAGATGTAGAGAAACATATTGCGAGCAACATACTCATCTCTAATCTCTAAATAGTCATCAAGTGTAATTTTGTCTAAAGCCAGCAAGCTAGAAATAATATATTCGTATTCATTAAATGGATAGACAGAAATTAAATCGTCTAATCTATTTTTTACTTTGTCTCGATCGGTTGCAGACAGAGTGTTGATAAGTTTTTCAAGTTGTGATTTTAAAGTTTGCATATTATTTATTAAATTTCTTAATATAATTTATCTCTTTTGACGAAAGAGAGTATTTGTTCATAATATAATTATCTAACTCCTTGTAATAATCCTTATTTTTTATAGATTGATCAACTAATTTAGTAATTTCAGAAAAAGTTTTTTTATCCCAAAGAGGTAATGGCATTTGTTCGATATGATTTCGCAAAACTTTTATACTGGAAAACTTTTTCTGAAATATAAACTGATACAAGGACGAGTTGAAAAGTGCCGCAATAACCTTTATTGGGTAATTATCAATTTTTGGAATAACAATATTCGCGCTATTTAAAGTCAGTTTTTGCTCATCATCATAAGCAAAAACCAAATATTTTGAAATAAATCTGTAAATCAATTTTTCTTTAGCACGATACTTTTCGGTAGGTGCAACTTGTTGAAATTTTTCTGGTGTAAATTTTATATAACTTGAAGGTTCGCTTAAAATAAATCTTTCGACATTCTTTCCTTTAAATATTGGCTCAAAACCGTCTTTTAACTCGTTGGTAATAAAACTTTTGTTATTTCCTGTTACAATACCCAAAGCCCAATCGGCTTTATTTTCTAAAGTTGTATGACTAACAAAATATATTCTATCAATAATTTTTTCATCAAAACCGCTCGAATGTATGTCAAAAACATAGTCCTGATTTTTCAACCACCTCGTTTGTTCAATATCATATTTTTCAATCGCTTTTTGTATTTGAATACTGCCTTGATTTTTCTCACTTTTCTGAATATCCAGCCTAACAACAGGTGTAAAAACATTTTTAAAAACTCTATCAAGATAGATTATTTTTTTAATTTGAGAGTTTTTTAAAATAATTTCTCTTATATCTTTGTGTGTTTTTACATTCAAAATTGATTCTGGCAAAATAAATGAAATTACCCCGTCTTTGCGGAGGAGATCAATGCTTTTCTTCAGAAAATATGAGAAGGACTCGAAAGATGTGATTGTTGGATAAATTTTTCTTAACTTTTCTGTGTCTTCTTTTGAAAAATGCACACCCCAAGGTGGATTTGTTGCTATTACATCAAAATCTCTTATGTTTTCATCGTTTAAACTAAACAAATCATAATTGCCGACTTCAAAAAGTGTATTTTTGCAAACTATATTCGGAGCAAAATCCTTATTTTTGAATTTAATTAAAATATTAAGACGGGCAATTCTAACAGCAATTTCATCAATATCAACGCCATAAATATTTGATGGATTTTCTATGACATCAGAAAATGCTAAAAGAAACTGACCTGTCCCACAACAAGGATCAAGCACTTTTGAATCTTTTTTTACATGCTCTTTAATAATTTCATCAACTAAATTTGAGGGCGTGTAATATGAACCGCTTTGCGACTTTTGCCCTTCCATTAAAAGAGATTGATACAGAAAACCAAGAACATCTCTTTGTTCTGGAATGTCGCAATTTAATAGAAAAGAGAGCTTATTATTTAACTTTTTTTCATCTGTCTCTGAAAGCCAAGATTTTATTTCTTCGTTAATCTGTTTGTTTGTTATATGTAAATCTTTTTTTTGAATGAGATCATCAATATTTACTTTAGACAAAATATTTTCTTTCTTAAGCAAATTCAAAGTGATAAGTAAAATGGCTGAAAATAAATCAACATTATTGCTTTTTACAAATTCAACAATGGAGCTAAGTTGTAAAAATCCATTTTTATCTTGTGCATATTCGTCTGGTACAAAAGTTTTATCTGCCTTTGCTTTGTTAGCTCGTTTATTTAATTTTTCCAAATCTCCGTTAAGAATTTTAGATTTTACATTCTCAATATCTCTTTTATGGAAAAAATATTTTGTTTCCTCGCCAAGTGTTTTTAAATGACCACATTTAACCCAATTTCTAACTGTTGCAGTAGAAATACCCAAAAATGTAGCAGTGCTTTCCAGATTGATTACTGCTTCATTGTTGTTAAATATTAAATTGTTTTGAAAATTATTTGCCATATTTCTACTTAATTAAATCATCAACACCAACCTCAAGTGCCTTGGCGATCTTTTTTAAAGTTTCAATAGTTGGGTTATTTTGCTTTCCCACCTCGATGTTAATAATCGTATTATTAGAAACATCGGCAAGACGGGCTAACTTTTCTTGAGATAAGCCCGTTTTTTCCCGTAGTCGCTTTATTGTTCTTGCTATGTTATTTTTACTTAACTCTGCCATAATTTATTGGTAATATTAAATTGTGGTATACTTATATATGAACATCATCGCTTCCCACAATCTAATATTACCAAAATATTTGATAATAGTCAAAGAAAAAGGGAGTAAAAATTCAAAAGCACGCGCACGGGAGGGTGGGGCAAGTGCTTTTACTGCTGTTTTATCTTTCTTTTCTGTTTTTTTAGTCCCGCCGTCCGTCCGCCGAAAAGTTTTGGGGGCGAAGCCCAAGCAGGCGGGCAAAAAGGAAGGGGTTTGGGGGGAATTCCGCTTTTTCTTTGCGAAATCAAATTGAGGCCAGTCCCGCTACCTGCCCAAATACTTGGAGGGCAGAACACCGCAGAAAAATACTCTTTTCATTAAAAGAAGAAAAAATCGGGCGCGCGCAAAATGAAAAGAGCAAAGAGTATTTTCCTGTGGTATGGCTAGCTTGTCGAGCAGTGGCGGGACTGGCTTCCTTAGTTAGGGTTTGCTCAAAGAAAGTTTGAACATCAGTCAAAAAACACCATTATTTTACGATTTGAAGATTTAAAGTAAAGATATTGTGTTAATAATACTGCTTGAAAATTTTTTTAATATAAAAAGCAAACAATTAAACAACATGCAAAAACTTGCTCGTAGTTTAACTAAATCAAAACCAATCTAACATTATGACAATAGTAATTATAAAGTAAAAAAGAGAATACAAAAAGCAGAGCAGTTGCAGAAAGAAGCAAAAGAAGAATTAGAAAAAGCAAAGCAAGAAGTTGAAAAGATTATTTTAGAGCAAACATCTGTTTTCACTCTTTCCATGGCTTTAATAGCTTAATTTCAGTTATTCCAAATGGTAAATATTTATGCAGCACTTTTGGAATTTCAACTGTTCCTTCTTTTCTTTGAAAATTTTCTAAAATTGCAACAATCACGCGCTCGGTTGCTAAGCTCGTTGCATTAAGTGTGTGAGCAAAAACAGTAGTTCCATCTGGCTCTTTGTAGCGAATACCTGCCCTGCGCGCCTGGTAGTCTTTTAAATTTGACACTGAGTGCGTTTCTCGAAATTTTCCTTGTGATGGCATCCAAACTTCAATATCATATTGAAGGACATTCATATCACCAATATCTCCAGAACAGCAATTTATAACCCTGTAAGCCAAACCAAGATCTTTTAAAATTTCTTCTCCATTTTTAAGTATTTCTTGATGCCATTTTTCAGAGTCTTCTGGAGCACAAACCACAATTTGCTCAATTTTATCAAACTGATGCACGCGAAAAATCCCTCCTTCATCTTTGCCGTGCGCGCTTGCCTCGCGCCTAAAATTTGTTGAAATTCCTGCGCATAAAAAAGGCAAATCCTTTTTCCTAATAATTTCATTATAAAAATAAGCTATCATTGGTTGTTCGCTCGACGGAATAAAATAAAAGTTTTCATTGTCATTGTCTGTGAATTTGTAAAGACTGTCTTGAAAATTTCCAAAATGCGAAACAGCTTTCATTGCTTTTTCGTTCAACCAAAAAGGAGGCCACATTGGAGTAAATCCTTTTGAAACCATTTTTTCCAATGCAAATTGCAAAAGAGCTATATTTAAGAAAACAAGTTCATTTTTTAAATAATATGTGCGGCTACCTGCTATTCCTGCTGATTTTTTCAGATTTGCTATATCTAAATCAACCAACAAATCAGAATGGCTTTTCAAACGCGTTTCAATACGTTTATATGTCATTTTTCCATTTGTTGCTTTTAAAAAACCAGGCAAATCATCTTTGAAAACAGATGGTGTTCCATAAAATGAAATAGGCAAATTCTCTTTATCTGACTTTCCATCAGGCACTCTTTCATCAAGCAAATTCGCTACTCTATATCTGTTCTCATCTCGCAATTTTAAATATTCATCAGCATTTTTTTCCAAATCTATGATTTTTTGCTTTAACTCTTTCATCTTTTCTGATTTTTGTTTTTTTTCAACAGAAGATGCTGTCGCAAGCTCGTGAGAATTTTTGTTAACTTCTTGCCGCAATTTTTCGACTTGAATCAAGGCTGCGCGCCATTGTTTGTCATATTCAATTGTTTTTTCAACAAAACCCAAATCCTTGCTTCTTCTTTTTTCACTTGCAATTATTATTTCAGGATATTCGCGGAATAGGTTTATGTCTAACATAATTTATTTGTTTATTTTTAGATAACAGCACCCTTTTTTATTTCTCTAATTTCTAATAAATGAATACAATAAACACATTTCTTTAATAAATGAATACAATAAACACAATTACTTTATTGGTTTTTGCTTTTTCCCGCGGCGAATTTGCTCAAGGGAAACACCATTAACTTTTATAACCAAATACTTAACCCCAGGAATAGCACCCTTTGCTCCACCTTGCGCGCCATGAACACTCTCAATTGTTACAATATCATGCTCTGCAATATGTTTTTCAGCTCCTTCTCTCGGCAAAAATGCTGTAACTTGACGACCACTTTTAATTAGCTGAGTCCTAACAACGCGAATAAGACCTGAGTGGGGCTGCTTTTGCTCAACTGTTCGCTTTTCTAAAACAAGTGCGCGCGCCTGAGGTGAGCCATCAAGAGGATCAATACCTTTCTTTGTTCTTTTAATTAATTTGTGTACATATCGCTTTTTCTGCAATTTTTGCGCTTTTTTTTGCCTCAATAATTTACGAATCAAAGCCATAACAAACCCTCTGTTCGCAAACTCTTGCTTTTTTTAATGATGCCCATAATCTTTTTATTAACACACAAACCAAAAAATTAAAAATCTTATGCGAATTGCAATCCTTCATATAGACCACTGTTTTCCTGAATAATCTTTTTATTAACACACAAACCAAAAAATTAAAAATCTTATGCGAATTGCAATCCTTCATATAGACCACTGTTTTCCTGAAAAATGCAGCCATGAATGTACGCGATTTTGTCCGCGTGTTTTAATGGGACAAAAGACAATAGAATTTGTTAAAAGTGAAAAATACCCAAAAATCGATGAATTTACTTGTGTAGGTTGCGGAATTTGCACAAAAAAATGCCCTTTTGGAGCAATAGAAATAATTAATCTTCCTGAAGAGCTAAGCAATCCATTTCACCAATATGGACAAAATATGTTTAGGTTGTTTAAATTCATTACTCTTCCAAAAGGCAAAATTGTAGGTTTGCTTGGAGAAAACGGAACAGGCAAGTCGACAATATTGAACATATTAAGCAAACAAATAATTCCTAATTTCAACAAGAATGCGTCTGAGCAAGATGTTGTTGATTTTTTCCGCCGCACGCAAAATTTTGATTTTTTTAAATCTCTCTATGATAACAAAATAGAAATTAGTTATAAACCACAAATTCTACCAAAGGTTCTACCATCAAAAAAAGTCAAAGATATTATTAAAAATAAAGAAATAATTAATGATTTAGAATTAAGCAACATTTTAGAAAAAGATCTTTCAGAACTTTCGCAGGGTGAATTACAGCGCGCAGCAATCGCCATAACACTAGAAAAAAACTCTGGTTTGTTGGTTTTTGATGAACCATCAACATTCTTAGACATCTACCAACGAATAAATATAACAAAAGCGATTAGAAAATATTCTCAAAATAAATATTGTGCTGTTGTAGAGCACGATTTGTTGGTCTTAGATATTGTTGCAGATTATATCAATATTTTATACGGAAAACCCGGAGCATTTGGAATTGTTTCAAATATAAGAAATAGTCGCAGTGGAATTAATGACTTTCTTCGCGGATTTTTGCGCGATGAAAATGTTAAAATGAGTGATCCAATCACTCTTACACAACCAGGAACTAAAAAAACTATTAATTTTACAAATAAATTGCTCTTATTTCCAAGTTTCACAAAGACCTACAAAAACTTTTGCCTAACTTCAGAACAAGGAACAATTTTTCAAGAGGAAATTGTTGGTATTTTAGGAAGAAACGCAACAGGCAAAAGCACCTTTTTGAAAATTTTGTATGGTATTGAGAAAAGCGATCAAAAAAACATTGAAACATCAATTACAATCTCATATAAACCGCAAGAAATTAGCGCCAATAAAACAACCCTTGTTGCAGATTTTATAAATCCAAAAAATATAGAAAAAAAATCAGAAAAATTCAATTTGATTGTCGCCAACTTAAATATATTTCATCTTCTAAACAGGCCCTTAAATTCACTTTCAGGAGGAGAATTGCAGCGAGTGTGGATTGCTGCTTGCCTTTTTAAAGAGGCAGATATTTATCTTTTAGATGAACCAACAGCATATCTTGATGTAAAGCAACGGCTAAATCTTGCAAAATTTTTGAAAGTTTTCCTGAGAATTTACAAAAAAGCAGCATTAGTGGTAGATCATGATCTTTCATTTTTAGAATATATTTCTGACTCGTTGATGTTGTTTGAAAAAAAAGAAATAATGTGCGCGCCAGAAAGTGCGACTGCAACAAAAGGAGAAAAATACGCACTCATAAACAAACTTCTCAGCAAACTAAACATTACACTTAGGCGCGATGTTGAAACCAATCGCCTTCGCGTCAATGAGCCAAATTCACAAAAAGATATTGAGCAAAAAAACAATAAGTGTTTTATAGAAAAATAAAAATAATATAAAAGGTATTGATAGAGTTTATGGAAATTTTGAAATTAATGAACCTGTTATTTTAGAATTAATAAATTCCAAAACCCTTCAACGATTAAAAGATATAGCTCAGGGCGAATATTTTAAATCTCATTCTCTTAAAACTACATTTTCCCGCTTTGAGCATTCAATTGGTGTTTATTTGCTCTTAAAAACATATGGCGCGCCAATTGAAGAACAAATCGCAGGACTTATTCACGATGTTTCTCACACAGTTTTTTCTCATTGTACTGACTATATTTCAGATGCTGACTCAGAAAAAGAGCAGAATTGCCATGATAAAATTTTCGATGAGTTTGTGAGAAAGTCAGAAATCCCCGAAATACTGAAAAAATATAATTTAAATTTAGATTATATTTTGGACAACAAAAATTTTCCATTAAAAGAAAAAGATTTGCTAGATTTGTGCGCAGATAGAATAGATTATGGTTTGAGAACAGCTATTTTTCATAAGAAAATTAAAAATGGAAAATATTTTATTAATAATCTTTTAGCAGAAAATAAGCAATGGGTTTTTAAAGATTTTGAAAGTGCTGAAAAATACGCAAAATTATTTTTAAATTTAAATACTAAATTTTGGTCTAGTTTATCTTTAACAGTTATATCTAGGAATGTTGGAGATTTTCTTTGGCACGCACTTTCAAAAAACTATATTTCTAAAACTGATTTATATACCACCGATAAAATTGTTTTAGAGAAGATAAAACCACACATAAAAACAGATTCAAAATTAAGTCTGTTATTTGATAAAATGAATAATAAAGGTAGTTTCAGAAACAATCCAAAAAGTTATGATGTAATTGTATTTTGCAAGTCGCGAGTAGTAGATCCTCTTTGTTTGCATAAAGGAAAAATTAAGAGGGTTTCAGATATTGATCTAAAATGGAAGAGCATAATAAAACAAGAGTCCAAACCAAAAAAGTATTTTTTGGAATTTGGGAGATAGGTGACGCGCATCACTATTATTAAGCACAGCTAACAAATGCTCGTTGATTTCAGGACAAATTACTTAATAAAAACAAAACATATAAAAACATATGGGTGACGAAGCAAAAGAAGCTAAATTAAGAAACGCAGCAATCATAGGAGCAGCAATAGTAGTAATTTTTTTATATCTTATTTCAAGCATTAACTTTTCAGACCTCAGGGGAAAAAATTGGGGCGGCGGATCTGGAGATGTTGGACGCAAAATAATCACACCCTATGAATCAATGCCATTAGGAGAAATAATGTTTAGCAAAACCCAAGAATATTCTCAAAATTTAGGAAAAGCGCAAATTTCACCTTCTGCTTATGATGTCATACTTTATGAAAACAATAAAACCCAAAATATATCTCAAAAAAATTTGTTTTTAGGTAGGGGAACAGATTCAATAGCATTTAGTTTTTTAGTTCAAGATTATGATGCTTATTTTGTAGGTGCATCTCAGCAAATACTACTGCAATTTACAATAACAAGCGCAGGAAACAAACCACTCATAATAAAGTTAAACAACAAAGAAATATTCAACGACAAACTTCCTGTAGGGCTTCAAGTCATTCAATTTGACAAAAAAGCAATACAACTAAACAATAAAATTGAAATAACAACAGTCGCAAACCTATGGGAAACAACTGAATATACTGTGAAAAATATTAAACTTTTTTCCCATGACTATACTCAAAACATTGTGACAAAATCATATAAACCAAGCGACAATAAATTTAAAGCAGGTAAGTTGAAATTTGATGTCATAGATGTAAAGCCAAACCAGCCTGCAAAACTAGAAATAAAGCATAATGGAGAAGGTATATTTTATAATGATGTTGTACCTATAGCACCTTATTCAACAAGACTATTTACAAACATTTATCCAGAAAGCTCAAACACTCTATTCTTTTATGTAATCCCACCTTTCAAAATTAATATAAGCAATATTCGCATAATATATTGGGATGGAAAATTTGTGACAAAGGAGCTTAGTTTTAATATTCCAAAATTAAAAAAAGAAAAGCAATTAAGGATTGTATTTTTCGTAAATGAAACATTAGCAACACTACCTCACGAACCAATATTTGTTGACCTAACTACGCGTACAGGTGAAACTCAAAAAGGAACTATGATAAACCCTGCCCCAGGACCAAATTATTTGTATTTTCAACTTCCTGCTGATTTTACAGAAGGAACTGCGCACTTAACATTTTCAACAGAAAGCTCCAAGCCATATAATATAACAAAAGTTCAACCCTATATACTATGATTCTAAAAGTACCTTCTTTTTTAAAAAAAATGTGCAAGCAAGAAATTGATACTTTACTTGAAATTCAAAATTTTACACCTTTTTTTAAAAACAAACCTATTTCAAAAGAAGATGTGGGATATATTCTCAATAGTGTTAAATTTGGAATAAAACGAGAATCACAAGAGCCGCTGAGTTTTGTGTTTATTGAAAATCAAGACATAAAAGAGCTTTTAAAAAACAAATATCAACAAAATCTTTTTGTCACAGCACCTGTTGTAATTTGCGTTCTTGGTAGTTTTGCGCCAAAAACAGAAAAATTAACTCTTGAAAAAAAGCAGCAATATCTTTGGTTTCAAGTAGGTAGCGCGATCACAAATATGTGTTTGGCAGCAGCAAATATAAATTTGGGGTTTTGGTTTGAAGAATATACAAGCGAATTTGATAATATTAAAAAACTCATTGGCGCAGATGTTAATAATTATTACCTAGTTGGCTTTTGCTTTATAGGAGAACCTGAATTGAAAAACCTAAAACCGCGCACACTAAAAGATCCCTCTATATTTTTTGACAGATTTAATAATAAAGAAAGAAAAAACAAAGGAACTTATTTTACAACATAAGATTTTTCTTTTGGTTTTTGCTTTGTATTATTTTTATAAATGGTCGTACTTGGATTTGAACCAAGGACATCTGCTCTGTGAAAGCAGCGCGCTACCACTGCGCTATACGACCCTTGCTAATATAATATTATTGTTATTTAATATATTTTTTATCTTTGCTTTAAAATAAGTGCCACTTAAATTTTTTAAATATAAGCTAAAAAACACACATATTTTAAATATAATCTAAAAACAGATACAAACCTAAAAAAAATATGCCTATATTAGATTTTAAAACAGAGATAGTAGAACAATTAAAGTGCGCAGGAGTTGAAAAAATTATAATTCTTACCCCCCCAGATCCAAAATATGGCGATGCAAGTGTTTTTATCTCAAATTCTGCTGGTGTTGTTGGGAAAATTAAAACAGATAAATGGATTGATCGCGTTGATATTGCAGGAAAGTATCTTAATTTTTTTGTTAATAAAAATAAACTAATAAAAGAAACACTCCATCAAATTATAGAAAAGCAAGAACATTTTGGAGAGATGAAGAAAAAGGAAGAGGTTGTTGTCATTGAATTTCCTGGGCTTAATCCAAATAAAGCAGGACATATTGGAAATGCGCGCAATGCTTGCCTCGGAGATTCAATTTCAAATATTTTAAAAAAAGCAGGTCAAAACACAATTCAAATAGATTACATCAATGATATGGGCATGCCCACAGCAGCTGTTTTTTGGGCAGTTAAAAATTTGAAAAATCTTCCTGCAGCAGAAGGACTTTTAGAAAGAGCTGACTTTTGGCAAGGAAGCATTTATACAAAAATTAAACAATTGATGGAACAAGACGAAAAAATAAATGCGCAAGTTCATAAAATGGCAGAAATGCTCGAGCAAAAATCCAACCTCAAATACAATAAAGAGCAAAAAACTTTAGTAAATAAATGTATTAAAGCACAATACCAAACATGGCAACGACTTGGCATAAAACAACCAAAATTTAAAATATATGAAAGCGACATTGTATTTTCTGGCTTATTAACAAAAGGAATAGAAATATTAAAAAAGCAAGGTAAAATCTATGAAAAAGATGGGTGTTGGGTTGCTAATTTGAGCCAATTTGAAGAATTTAAAGGCATGAAAAATCCTGACAAAATTTTAGTAAAAAGCGATGGGACTGCTACATATACTGGAAAAGACATAATTTTGCAGATGTGGAAATTTGGCCTTGTTGAAGACAAATTATTTGGTGGAAAATGGAAAGGGGCAGACAAAGCAATTACTGTTGTTGCTGTTGAACAAGCATATGTGATGAAAGTATTGTCTTATATATTAAAATTACTAAGCTATGAAAAACAATATAAAAACTCAATTCATTTATCATATGGGTTGGTTGGATTTAAAGAAGAAGCGAAAATTTCAAGTAGAATAGGAACAACAAATTTATCTATTACAGAAATTTTAGATGAAGCAAAACGACGCGCCAAAAACATTTCTGCTGAAAAGCAAACAGAACCTAATGAAATTGAAAAAAATGAAACCGCTGAAAAAATAGGAACAGCAGCAGTCAAATATTATTTGCTGAAAACAGAAAGGAAAAAAGACATTAAATTTGATTTTGACTTAGCACTTGATCTTAAAGGAAATGCAGCCCCTTATCTGCTTTATGCATATGTGCGCGCCCAACACATTTTAGAAAAAACCAGCAAAAAGCCAGCAATATTTAAAGTTAATTGCTTGACAACTATCCAAACACTTCCTTTGATTAAATTGTTGGCAAAATTTCCAGAAGTTGTGGAAAAAACAGCAGAAACCTATGAACCTGCTGAAATCGCTAAATATACTTACTCATTAGCAAATGAATTCAATCAATTTTATCGCGATGTTAAAGTTTTGGGAAGTTGTGATGAAGAAAGTTTGCTGTTCTTGGTAAATTGCTTTGCTGTCGTGCTTAAAGAGGCGCTGAGATTGTTAGGAATAGATGTTGTTGAAAAGATGTAATTTTAGTGCTTATAGGGTGTTGTTGAAAAGATGTAATTTTAGTGCTTAGAATGTGTTATTAAAACAATATAAAAAGAGTTTTGTTAAGATGTTTAAATAAATTAAAAAACAAAATCTACCAATAAATCTGGATACTCTTCACTGTCACATTTTTAGAAATATAAGATATGTGTTTTTTATCTAAATAAACATACAATTCTTGTAGGTGCGCGAAAAGTTTGTTTTGCTCTTCAGAAGTGTATTCTGCTCGTTCTGATGAATCTATTGCAAAAATGCGGCTGCAATTGTTGTATAAAGTTATGCATTGTTTTGTATTTTCAAAAAAAGCATAAGAAAACACATCCAAATCAAAATAATCTATTTCTTTTGCAAAAACCCGGCAAGTTGTGTTGCAATCTATTGCTGTTGTGGTGTTGAGTATTGACGCAAAAGGCAAGGTTCCATATGGCTTTCCTGGTTTAATATACCCAACTTTGTCTTCACCTTTTCCTTCTTTTGTTCCAGCCACATCAATAAATACTCTTCCTTTGTCATGTGTTTGGAAAACATTTATCATATGGCCTGCGTTGTTGGTTTCTGCAAATTCTATTTCAACAATTCCTGATTTAAAACCATGCGCGCGACTGTTCTTATACAAATCTAAGGAAAAGCCTGTGCAATCATAAGTTTGTTCATTGTATTGTGTTTTCTCTGTCTTGTCTGCTTCTAAAAAGCTAACAAGCTCTTTAAATAAAGGATTTGTAAAATTTGCTTGCTTGGATTGTAAAAGTTGTTTGTACGCTTGTTGGGTGTGTGTTAGTTGTGCCCTGCAGTCTGAAATATCTGCGGCAAGAGAACGAGACGTGTTCTCTAATTCTGCTTTTATAATTGACAGACCTGCTAGTTCTGTTGATTTTTGCTGAACTTGGTTATTTAAAATCAAGAAAAGATATGCACTTCCTGCTAAAATTATAAAAACCAGTAACAAAACATATATTTGTGATGATTTCATAATATTTTTTGTACTTATTTAAAATAATTAATAGTTTATCTCATCAAATGAAAGGCCTTTTTGTTGGACACTAAGTTTGCAGCAGTTATTTTTGGTATATTGCAAATCCTCAATTGCATAAAATATCTCAGGGTTGCCCTTGAACTTTACACAAATAAGTGGCCAGGCTTTAATTCGCAAGCCAAACAAAATCAACTTTTCAACATCATCTTTTTTCAAATAAATATGGTCGTCGTTAATTGTTTTGCATTCTACAATTATAAGCTTTTTTCCATTTCCTGCAATAATATCAGGGACTTTTTTGTCTCCTGAACCAGCTGCGCGCATAGCAGCCCAACCAGAATCCCAAAATCGCTTGAATAATTGCCTTTCAAAAGTCACACCTTTTTGATATTGCCACATAATTTTTATAAAAATTATAAAAAAATTATAAGATGCACAACAATTTAAATAAAAGCGGGGTGGAGCAGCATGGAGTGCTCGTCGGGCCCATAACCCGAAGGTCAATGGTTCAAGTCCATTCCCCGCTATGTTTATGTTGATGCTGTGTATTTTTTCTTTTTTCTTTTGATGCAAATTCAAAATAGTTTGACATATTAAATCAACACATCAGTAATATCAACACAAACTATTTTTTAAGTTTGTCTTCAAACCACAATTTCAAAACTTCTTCCGCAACAAAGGAAGGAATTCTTCTGCATGCTGATGGATAAGATATTCATAAAGCTGAAAAACAATCATAACTGCCAACAAAATGCCTGTACCTCCGCCATATGCACCAGTTAAATTAGCAAACGCAGCAAGCAAGCCAACAAAAGCACCACCCATTGCAGCAAGATAAGGTATGTAATTTGTCAACCTCGCTTCAATAATGCGCGGATCTCTTCTAAAACCTCCGATGCTCATTCCTGCTTTGTGGATTTGAGATGCAACTCCTGATGGTGTGCTTGCAGCAGTCATTTCCAACCACAACAAAGCCATCATAGCAGATAACACCACATATAACAAAATATGAGAAAAAGATTGCATATACATTGTTGTGGATGCTGTACCTGACAGTGCGTGAGTAATAAAAGATGGGGGGATAGATACAAACCAGTGAAGTCCACTAAATATTTGCTGAATAATATCTGTTGAATGGTTTGCTATTGTATTAAATACTAATCCCATTTCAGCTATAATAATTGAAGCAAAAATTACAGGAATGTTGCTTGTATATATAAATTTTAATTTCCAGCTGTGGCCGCTAGCAAATTGATTATATGACAACGGAACTTCTACTCGCAATAACTGCGCAAAGTTTACAACTGCGAAAATAACCAAAGTAAATATAATGGGAAAAAGCAAATCAATTTCGCCAATATTGCCTGCAACCAGATTTCCAATATATTTAACAACATCTCCAAGATTTAAACCCACAACTTCAAAAATATTAAATCCCCTATATATAGCTTCTTGCGCCACACCCAGCAAAATAAACCAACTTATTCCACTTCCAAAACCCCATTTTGTAATAATTTCGTCAAGAAAAATTACAAGGATTGCACCCATAAAAATCTGAATAAATAAAAAAACTTGCGGAATCCCTTGCGCAGGAGATAGTATACCAGTAACAACAAAAACTAAAGAAAATGCGAGCGCGAAAAATATTGCCAATACTTTTTGAAGTGCGCCTAATTGTGCTTTTCCTTGAGAAGTAGAAACATCAATAGATATAAACTTCATACCTAACAAAATCTGCAAAAGAATGGACGCATCAATAATAGGAATAATACCTAAAGTTAAAATAGTCCCAATACTTGATGCTGTTAAGATTTGCAAAAGCTCAAACTGAGTATATACTCCCTCTGCAAGGCCTATAAGAGGAATACTTCCTAAAATTACATAAATTGCGCAAACTATAAAAATCCACATAAATTTCTCTTTCAAAGATGTTTTTCCTTTTGGCGCGCTAACAGTCGGCATAATTGTTGCAAGAAAATTAGACATAAAATTACCCAATCACAACTTCAATGCCGGCTTCATTTAACTTTGTTTTTGCTTTATCTGAAACAGCATGAGTAATGATTTTTTTAATGCCTTTTGGAACATCCCCCAAACTGAGAACTTTGTCATATTTTGTAGAAGTTAAATCAAGTACCTCGGTTTCCAATGCTTTTTTATTCTCAAAATATTTTAGTTTTTGGGTTATTTGATAAAGATTAATGCCACACATGTGTTTTGTTCTGCGCGCAACCCCCCATGTTCCAAAATGATCAGGAGCATATTTTAAAGTAGTTCCAAGTTTCCATTTGTTTAAACCAGCCAACCCACAACCACCTTGCGTTCCTTTTCCGCGTTGTTTTTTTCCTTGCCCCCTTCCTCCGCGCTTTCCGCGCGCTTTTCTAACTTTTCTGTTTATTGTTGCCATAAACTTTTGTTATAAAAGTTTATAAAAAGTTTTGTGTAGAGTTTGTGTTTTATTACAGATGTTATAAATTTTAGAATTATCTCAAAAACAAATATATAAATATAAAAACAAGTATATAATTAAGACATAAATTGATTTATTTTTAAAAGCAGCACAATTAAAAATAAAGACTTCTTTGTTTAATCAAAGTTGCTACTGAAACTACACAAACAGCTGCAGGCACCCAGTAAAAATCGCAAACACCAAGCAAAAAAACAATTAAAATAAGTGTAATAAAAACAGCGCCGCCAAATAAAAATCGTTTAAAATCACGCTGCATAACTACATTTTTAACTGCTGACGCAACATCACTAATCTGCCATCCTTTTTCTCGCGCTAAATTAACAATTTCTTCTTCTGAAAGCGATCTTAATGCACTGTTAATAAAGTGTTGGAGGTTGGCGCGCGCACCTTCTCCTTTTTCATACTTTGGCATAAAAAAGCGTGGATTTAAAAGCATCCAAACAATAAATGCTGACAACAAAGCAAAAAGCGCGACAAGTGGCCAAGCATATTTACTGCATAAATATCCAAAAATAATTTTTTTATCACATTCAATTACATTAAATACATCAGAAATAGACAAGAATTGTTCTTTTTTTAGAGTAAAAATATGACTTCCTTCGCTCGCATTAAAACAAATACTATATTTATTTATACTATAAGACATATTATTATCTATAATAAGTTCTACATTTAATTCGCTCACATCAATACAAACACTTTCTTCTTTGCAAAATGGTTGAACAGACATAGTTGAAGAGTAAATTCTATATTTAATTTTAGGACAAACACCACAATCTTTTGGGCTATTTTCGCAATTTTCGCCAATGTTTTTATCGCAAAAACCATCACCCGCAGCCCATTTATTTTCTCTGCAAAATCCGTGAACACAGTGCTTGCTCTCGCAAGACTCATCTGAATAGCACACATCTCCTATTTTGCGATAGGGTGAGCCGCAATCAGCAGGACAACTTTGAGGTGTTTCTCCTGAACTGCAAATTCCGTCGCCGCAAAAAATAGGATATATTTCAAAATTATATGGGTTTGTTGAATAATTTTTGCTGTTAAAATAACAAGTAAACAATATTTTGTGTTTTCCTGTTGTTAAATTTTTTAAATCGACCCTATATCTGGTTTGATTAATTTTTTCAGAAATTTCTTTGATAGAAAAATTATCCAAAATATAAAAGCATGCGCTCGCTGACTCTTGGGTAAACACATCGAAAATTGCGCGATTTTTTTCAAAAGTGCTGCCAGTATATGCATTAAATTTTACAGAGTCTTCATCAGCAGCAAAAACAGGAGTGAAAAGTATTAAAATTGCCAAACCTAAAAGCAAAATTTTGTGTCTCATATATTATTTGGGTATTTTATCTTTTTTTGTGTGCGCGTCAATAATTGTTTCATTAGTCAGGGTTGTGGTTTTAGTGTTTGCATTACTATTATTATATGAGTTATCTGTCTGCGTTGTGGTTTTAGTGTTTGCATTACTATTATTATTATTTGAGTTATTGGTTTGTAATATAGAAGATTGTTGCGTTTGTTGCAAAAGATGGGTTGTGTTTTGAGTTATAATTTGGGAGTTAATATTAAAAACTTCTTGCATTTCGTCTAAGGTAAGATCATATTTTATAGGAGATAAAACATCAATAAACATTGGACCCCACAAAGAAAAGGAGTAAAATTTAAAAATATCAGAAATTCGTTCGGCGCTGACAGTTAAAACAACAGTAACAAAAAAAAGCTTTGTTTTCTCATCTTGTTTTGGCTTACTTATATCTATTTTCTTAAAGTTTATATCAAGCATTTGCTTTTTTATTTCATCAATAATTTTTTCTGCAAAACCATTTAAAGATTCGCTATTTCGTCCTGCAAAATCCTGCATAATTTGTGCTTCTATAACCATATATTTATTACACCTATATTTTCCACAAAATTATTCCAATAATAGCCAAAACAACAACCATTCCAAGCAATGAAAGATTGCTAGTTTGGGAAAACATACCTGAAATCGCAGATAAAGAAAGTAATTCTGTATTCTTAGTTATGCCTCTGCTTGTTATAGTTTGACTTTTTTCATAAGGAGCGTCATCTTGTTCTATATTTTGCTGCTCTAAGATATTGTCTTTATTCACACCATCACCCTTACTTGTATTGTCTTTATTCACACCATCACCCTTACTTACATTATTATTTGTTGTGTTGTTATTCTTATTTAAATCTGTATTGTTCGCCGAAGTTGTTGTGTTTGTGGTTGAGTTGCGCGCACTTTTTGTTGTGTTGTTCAAATCTGCGTCCAAAGATGTTGAAGTATTGCTCTTACAAACCCCATTTTTACAGCCAAAGTTACAGGTCTCAATTTTCTTTTCAATTTGACTGCAATTGCTTTGTTCGTATTTTTGATAAACATTGTCCAATTTACAGTATTTTTCGCCAATGAATTTTGCTTCACAAGTTGATTTTGGTGCTGGATAATTACCAACATTTATCTTTATATCAGCATCGTGGTTTTTAGTTTTATCTTCTACTTTTTCTTTAAACCTAACTCGATAAATATATTCTCCTGGTTCAACATTTTCTATAATATTGTTTTTTAAAACTTTTTTCTCACTTCCATTAATACTAAACCCACATCTGTTTTCCTGCCACCCTTTTTCGTTAGCATAAATTGTTTTATTTTTAGTTTTATCATATTTATAGATATAAGAATATAGATGTCCCTCAGCATAAACATCGCTGTAAATATTAATTGTAATTTGAAGATTTTCGCCAGCAGATGCACTTAAAGGTGCTGAAATAATATCAATAGAAACACCAGCATAACAAATATTGCTAAAAGTAAGAATTAAAAGCAAAAAACAGAAAAATTTGCGCACCATATTATTTTTGGCTCTTTTTAATCAACTCAAACAAAACATCAGCAGCCAAAACAGATGTCCTGTTTGCTTTGTCATCAAGTAAAGGATTTATCTCAACCACATCGCCGCCGAGCAAATCAATGTTTAGATTTTCAAAAATATTAAAAAATTGACGAGTGTCCAAACCATTGCTTTCAGGAGTTCCTGTTCCTGGTGCAAATACAGGATCAAAAACATCAACATCAACAGAGATATATGTTTTTTTATCTTTGCAAATTTCATTAATTTTTTCAAAAGAACTTGTAAAAATTAATTGTTCTTTGTGTTTTTCAACAAACAATTTTTCGTCATCATCAAATGCGCGGCCCCCAACCACAATAATTCTGATGTTTGTTTCTTCTATAATTCGACGCAAAAAAGTGCAGTGTGTATATTTTTCACCATTGACTTGGTCTTTCAGATCAAAGTGCGCGTCAAAAACAAGCAAAATATCTGGCTCTAAAATTTTAATAGTCCAATATGTAATTAGATGCTCGCCACCAAGAGTAAAAATCGGCGAAGAGGATTTTTTTCTAATTTCGCGCAGAGTATATTCAACTCGTTTTCCTGTTTCTGTGATATTTGCAGGCACGCAAACAAGATTTCCTAAATCATATAAATTTAAATTTGCAGTTTCTTTTTGGAAAAATGCCTCTCGCACTCGCAAAGGCGCTTGTCGAGAACCAGGAATTGCGGTTGTGGTTGAATCAAAAGGAACACCAAGAATTAAGCTGCGCGCACTTTCGAGTTTTGTACCAAAATCAATTGAAAATGATTTATCAAGATAAAAGCCCATAAGATTTTTAAATATTTAAGAGCGCTTTACACACTATAACATCAATGTTAGTATTTTCTAATCCAACAACTTATCGCGTTATCATCATCTTTTCTAACTCATCAAGCATTGCTTTAACTTTTGGCTTTTTAAAATGTTCTCTTGCTGGCTCCAAAATTTCAATTATTTTTTCAGCAACAGCTAATTTTAAATCCAAAGGATGAAGATTTTTTTGCGCAAAATCTGTTTCTAAATCGCTGTAGGAAGTGTATATTTTGTTTCCGCCAAACTTTTCTGGCCTCTTTATTTGGAGTTTTGAATCTTTATCTTTAAAAATCAAATATTTTACCCAATCTAAAAGAGGGTTAAACTCTGTTTCACCTTCAGGACAAAACGCCTCTTTTATTTTTATTCTAATATCTTCTGGCGAATCGTGAATAAATATACATGTTTTGGGCTTTGATTTGCTCATTTTCAATAATGACCATAATTCTTGTAACCGGTCTTTTGGCACAGGCCAAACAGGCGGCTTTCCAAGACCTAAAATTAAGTGATGGTGAACAGCAACTGGCTTTATTTTGTTTCTGTTTTTATTAAGCAAAGGATTTATTTTTAATTTTAGTGCAACATCACGACCAATAACTTGCGCTTTTCGTTGATCAAGTCCTGCGTGAGGTAAATTAACACCCAAACTAAAAATGTCTGCTACTTGCATTGGTGGATATAATAGTTTAGCAAAATCAACTGCGTCTCCTTCTTTTCGCCCCAAAATACTTATGCTTCTATTAATTCTTGACAATGTGGTGTTTTTGCTAACTTCGACCATTGTTGCCCAATATTTATTATTATTGTAGTAAAGTTCAGAACCCAAAATAAATTTTAATTTAGTTGGATCGCCGCCAACACATTTGAAACTTGCTTTTATTCCTTCTTTAAAATATCCAACAGCCACACTTTGTATTTTTGCCATATCACCACCGAGTTTGTCATTTATCCAACTATGCCAATCAGCCAAAAAAATCGCGCAATCAACTCCTGCATCCATAAAATCCTTGACTTTTGACATGCACATTAAACCAGTTCCTATATGAATTTTTCCTGAAATTTCAAATCCAATATAGTGATTTAGTTTCTCGTTGTTTTTTAGTAGATTTTTTAGGTCTTCTTTGGTTATAATCTCTTCTGTGTTGCGCACAATTAAATCAAACTTTTGTTGAGTATTCATAATGTATTTAAATAAAAATTATACTAAAAAAATAATATTGTAGTTTTGATAAATTTTAAGATTTGAGATAATAATATTGTAGTTTTGATAAATTTTAAGATTTGAGATAATAATATTGTAGTTTTGATAAATTTTAAGATTTGAGATAATAATATTGTAGTTTTGATAAATTTTAAGATTTGAGATAATAATATTGTAGTTTTGATAAATTTTAAGATTTGAGATAATGCTAAGGAATGCAACAGAATAGCGGTTTGTCTAACTAACGCACTTTTTTAAGATGATCAAATTTCCTTTAAAATAATCTTTGCCTTCTTGTGGTTAAAATATATTTTTAAGTAATTTTATTGCCAATTATTTTGTGGAACAGAGAGCAGGTCTATTTGCTCCTTTTCTCATTCGTGGTCTCTCATCACAACCTTTTCCAGATTGTCCGCGCCCCTTTCCAGAACCATCTTTTTTCATAACTCCTTTTAGCATATTTTCGCCCCTTTTTCACTAATCTGCTTTTCTATCCTATTTTCAGCAGTTAGTTTTAGCAACAGATCTAAAATTTCCTGAGAATCTTGTGGCTTATTAACTCCAAGATATACTGTTTTTGTTTTGTTTTCAAGAATATAATTATAATCAAAAGCCACTCTTCGCTTATTTTTTCCTTCAATTGTTGGATGAACTTTCATATGCCATAGCATATAATCATGCAATGGTGCTCTTGCCAATACTTCTTCTGATAATGAGGCGCGAAACAAGATCCTTTTATTTGTAATTGTTACAATACCTTTCCACACAGTAATAGGTGGAATGTGTAACAGCCCGTTGAATTGTTTAAGAACAATTTCTTTTTCCATAATATATATATTAAAGTTTTGGGTTTGATAAGTTAAATGCGCGCAAATTTGTTGTTGAGATATTAATTAAAATTATATAAGTTGTATGTTTTGTTCAGAAAAACCCATGCGAATCAGCTCTTGTTTTATCTTCGCTGTGTGGTTGCCTTGAAGTTCAATTGCTCTCTTTTCTTTGTCAAAACTTCCGCCGCATGCGAATTTTGTTTTTAATTGTCTAACAAGGCCTTTTAAATCCAATGTTTTGTCAAATCCATCAATAATTGTTATAACCTTGCCATATTGCCTTATTTCAGTTCTAGCTATAATATGTTGCACATTAGTTGATGGTTTTTTGCAAACACACAACTCTTCAGGCAAACCACAAATAGAGCAAATTTTACTCATTTTTCTTTGTTTCTTTTTCTTTTATTTTCTTTACTTGATTTTGAAAAGTTAAAATCCTCGCAATATCTTTTTTTATTTCACGAATTTTTTTTGGTTTTTCAAGTTTAGCTCCTGCTGCTGCTTGAGTTCTTAATTTTAAAATCTCATCACTAAGGTTTTTTTGCTTTTTCGCCAACTCTATTTTGTCAAGCATTTTCAAATCTTTCATTTTAATATGCATATTATTTTTAAGAAACATTCTCTATTTTTGTTTGAATTGATTTTGCCGAAGAGTTTGCCTTTGCCAATAAAATAGGAAGTGTATCAGGAGTCACAAGTTCAATACCTAATGCCAATGCTTTTGCGTTTCTTGCTGCTTTTTGCATATGTATTTTTACAGAGTAGGGTGTTGGAATTCCAGCACTAACACACAAACTGTTCGCCCTTTTAACAGCAAATAATATATTGTTCGCAAAACCAATAATATCAATATGTAAAACCTCACCATCAAAGAGTTGGTTGTTGGTTACTGCTTGTTTTATGTAAAATCCTTGTTTAAATGGTTTAATACCAAGCATTGTTAGGAGTTTTATAACAGCTGCTGACACAACATCTCCTTTTTTTGTCACAGTTGTTTCATCTTTTACAGCAATAAATCCTTGTTCTATTCGTGTTTTTACACCTGCTTGCGTGAAAGAAGAGATTGCAGGGCCTGGTTTTTGGTTGGTCTTTCCTTTTAGTATAACAACATCATCTAATGCCTTTGCACCTTCTTTTGCAGGTGCTGGTTGCATTTCTTTATCTAATAATAAAGTAAGAGCAAATGGGTTTTTATTTGAAAACGCAAAAAGTGATTTTGTTTTATTTTGCTTAAGCATTTGCACTGCTGTTTTGTTGCCTGCTTTGTTCAAGACATTTATTAACAGATTTTTTCTTCCTCCAAAAATCAAGATTTCTTTGCCTTTAATTGCTTTTCTAAGATTCATAATTTGCTCAGATATTAGATTTTCAATATCAATAATGGCAATTGTTGAGTATTGCAATATTTCTTTTTCCAGTGTTTCAAGTTGTTTTGATTTTGCTTCCTTGTTTATTTTTTTAAGAGCAATTTTTTTAGGCATTTTTTCCTCCTAAAAAAAAAGTATTAAAATATAGATATTTTAATATCATTTTATATCTCCACTGCTACTGGCGCAGCCATTGTTTGTTTAATAAACACTTTTTTGAGTTGTGTGCGGCCTTTTGGTAGTTTTGCGAGAACAGCTGCTACAACTGCATTAAAATTTTCAATAAGCTGTGAATCATCCATTTTTTCATAGCCAAAAAGAGTTTGCAGTTGCATTTGCATTCCTGTTGAAAGTCGCACGATTCTGCTTATTTTTTTAATATGTTGTGCAAGATTTGCTTCTGCTCCTGAAACCATTAATGGCATTTTATTTTTAGGGCCTAAAAATGCACCAAGTATGCGCGCCATTGTTCTTACTTCTACAACATCGCACAAAAACGCATCAAACTTATTAGCCAAGTGCTTTATTTTTTTTTTGTCTTGTGCAATGCTTTCTAAATATATTGGCTCAATAACATCTAAGCCCTGCTGATAAGATATTTTTCCTAGATTTGTTGTTGTTTTTGCGATTACTGCGAGTGAGTGCGGTTTTTTAAAAGGTGAATGAGGAAGTATGACTTCAAGTTTTATACGTTGATCTGGCTTTTTAACATCAATATTCTGCAAAAGAAAAACAACATCATAACTTTGGACAAAATTTCGCTTACCTACGTTCTTTTTCATTTCCGCAATTGCTTGTTCGATTTTCATTGTTTTAATCTCCTACCACCAAGATATATTTAGTGTAGTACTTTATTTTAGAGATTTTGTTTAAAAGGAAATTTGTATTGGTTTTGTTAAATACAATTATTGATATATTTTATTGTAGATTGCTCTTTTTAAACCTCTTTTAAATATCTTACTAAATACATTATGGCAAAAGATGAACCAATAAAATCTAAGGCTCTATTTAACAAAGTAGTTATCACAAACAAAGGATATAGATTAGGTGATGTTGATAATATTATTTTTGTTGTGCAAACAGGCGAACTTATCAAATTAGTATTAACAAACCAAAGCGCATATGCTATAAATTTAGACTTGGAAAAAGAAAATGGAAAAAGTGTAATCCCATATAATACTATAATTAATGTTGGCGATTATATTATAGTTGATGAGCAAAAGCTTAAAGAAAAGATATTTTAATTCAAAGCAAATCTAAATTCAGGCTATTTTAATTTTATCTATGATTTATTTTAGATATATTTTATTAACTAACTTTAACACTTATTTTTTCAATAAATTTAATAAAGCGCGCGCCTAGTTTTGTGTGTAATTACTTGTTTTCACAAACAAATTAGATATATGAATGCTTATAATTTATTTTTTAACTGGCTGAACAAAGCCCAATTAACCAGATATTTATTAATAAAAAGCTAAGGATGGTTGGCAAATGAACTATAAATTTAATGATTTTGCAACAGCAATAATTATTTGTAGATTGTGGGATTTTAGCACTTTTTTTGAAAATAAAAGTGGCTTACTAATTCTGAAAAACTGCAAAAAACAAGGAGATTTTAAGTATCTTTACTAAAAGAAATAATATTCAAAAAATACAGCAAATATAATAAAATAAAATATGTATTATAATAAAAACTTCTTAAGGTTTGTAGGCACGAAACTAATAAAAATCATTAATAAAGATCTACTTGAACACACAATTTCAAAGAATACGGAAATATACACACATGTAAGTGCTAGGGATTTGGGTAAGATAAAAAGCCCTTTAGATTTAATAATGAAGAAATCAGATATGATGAAGGAGGTGGAAGGGGATGAAGATTAGCAGTCTGCCAGA
>Ga0210015_1001210_pt1 | contig 25949 bp, 21 predicted proteins | sample CryGeymeta201522_FD_185471 | JGI IMG/M metagenome (GOLD analysis project Ga0210015, IMG submission 185471) | Groundwater microbial communities from Crystal Geyser aquifers in Utah, USA - Crystal Geyser metaG 2015-22 (SPAdes) (version 2) | ecosystem: Environmental > Aquatic > Deep subsurface >... | reverse complement strand
TTGCCATAAAACCGTTATACACGATTCCCAATAGAAAAACCAGTGAAATATATTTGCGCTACGATATCAACAGGCTATGCCGAACTATGACATGACCCTGGTTCCAGCGATCCCTAATTGACATTTACACGTGTTTTTGTATAACATTTCTATTTTTAACGGGGCACATCATGGCTTTTACAGTTTTTGCAGACCGGAGCGGGAAGATTTATGATCATCCTGAACTGGAGCTCTCCGGGCAATCCGGGCGGCAATGGATCCGTATCCCTGAATCGGAATTGATCCCGCTTCCTGAGGGGAGCAAGCTTTTTACCATGCCCGGACGCGCCGCCGTGGGATGGGATCCCAAGACCGCGGCGTATTCCGTGTTCAACGGCTGGAAAAGCCTCGATGAGAACCAAGGTATCAAGCCTCACCAGGCCCATTCAGGATCCTTCACGGCCGTGGCCGCTTTTCTCCCTGCCGGTTATACCCGCCTTTATCTTCCGGCGGTGTCGGTCGAAAAACCGAAGCCTTACCTCCCCCTCTGGACCTACACGTCCGTTGGGTGGACGGAACAAGGGTTCTGTGCGCCGGCGGTACGGATCGATCCCATGACCCACTCGGAACCCTGTCATTATGACGACCGTGAAATCATAAAGCACGTGGAGAAACGAATCGCCATGGACCCGGGGAACCGCCTTCTCCGCCATCTGAAGCGCTGTGCCCTTTCCGACCATTGTTTCGCCGCAAAAAATCTTTTCATGGGGCGATGGGAGGCCCCGCTCCCCACCTCCCCGTCATGCAATGCCTCTTGCGCGGGGTGCCTTTCCTTGCAGCCCGAAAACGGGTGCGCCGCCTCTCAGGATCGGATCGATTTTGTCCCGACCCCGGATGAGGTGGTGCGTACGGCCCTTCCCCATCTTAAGCATGTGAAACAGGGGATCGTCAGCTTCGGCCAGGGGTGCGAAGGTGAACCCCTGCTTCAGTCCGCCCTCCTTTGCAAGTCCATCCGCAGGATGCGCCAAGAGACCGAGCTGGGAACGATCCATCTCAACACCAACGGGTTCTCTCCTCAATCCATCAAGGGCCTCAGAAAGTCGGGCCTGGACAGCATCCGGATCAGTCTGAATTCACCACGAGAAGAGACCTACCAGGCCTATTACCGACCCAAGGCTTACCGATTCAGGGATGTGATCCGTTCCATTGGTACGGCCGTGGACTCGGGGCTTTACACCGCCATCAACCTCCTGGTCTTTCCGGGCATCACGGATCTGGAACCCGAGGCTGCGGCCCTTCTCGATCTGATCCGAAAGACCCGCGTGCAGATGATTCAAATGAGGAATCTCTCCATCGATCCTGAAATCTATCTCAATCTTTTCCCGTCGCTTTCCGGCCGGGCCATCGGAATCCTTAACCTCATTCGGCTGCTGAGAAAAGAGTTCCCGCAGATGGAGATCGGCTATTTCAACCGCCCCAGGGAGTTATTCAAAAAGCAGTTGGTCCGGGAGTTGACGATCTGACTTCCGGACGGCAAGGTTCTTCTGTCCGGAGGCAGGATGCATAGAGAGTCTTAGATCATCTCCAAAAGAGTAGGTGAAACCATCAGGGGTCAAGGGGCCAAGGAGTCAAGGGGTTGAGTGAAGTGCTTTTCAAGACTTGAGGGGTCAAAGATTCAAGGGGTTGAGTGAAGTGCTATATAGCCTTGCATAAATAAGGCTACATATTGTCATTCTCCGGCTTGACCGGAGAATCCAGATTTTTTTCTCTGGATTGCCCGATCAAGCATGCCCTCCGATCCCCCGATCAAGTCGGAGGACAGGCCCGATCGGGGGGTCGGGCAATGACGATAGAGCAGACAAGATTAAGTATACTATGCAACGTTAAGAATAATATTATGTCGCTTTAATTATGCAATAATATATAAAAAACATCAGGGTTCAAGGGTTCCAGTGTTATTCTCTGGAAATTTTGCTTGCATTTAAGTATTTCACTTGACCCCTTGGACCCTGGAATCCTCGAACCCAAGATACGTTTGGGAGAAAAACCAGAATTTCAGATGATAATCAAATGCACCATGATGTCCAGAGGAAGGAACAATGAAACAGAATCCCATTGAAGTGATCTTCTTTGATCTTGGGCGGGTGCTGGTTGATTTCGACCTCCACCGGATCGCGGAAAGGCTGTCTCTTGCATCCAGCGGCCGAGCGCGGTTGGACTCGAAAACCCTTTTTGAACGGGTCTTTGGTCCTGAACAGGGGCTCTCAAATGACTTCAATGCAGGCAGGATCAGCCCTGAAACATTCTATTTTAGGATCGCCGAGGAATTCGATCTTTCACTCCCGTTCGATTCCTTTGCTCGGATCTGGGCCGAGATTTTCACGGAAAACCGGGAAGTCACCCGGATGATTGAAGAGCTGGCAGGACATTTCCGGCTCTTCCTGCTCTCGAATACCGATCCCATCCACTTCAAATATATCGTGAAAACATTTCCAGTACTGCGGCTCTTTGAATCCTGGATCCTCTCCTATGAAGTGGGTGTATGCAAGCCTGATGAGAAAATTTATCAGACAGCCCTCAGCTATGCCGGGGTCAGCGCCGGCCGCGCCGTTTATATAGATGATGTAGAGGAATATATCCGGGCGGCTGAAAAACTCGGGATCCGGGGGATCCATTTTACATCCGCAGAATCCTTGAAAAAGGACCTGACGGCGCTTCTCCCTTTCCGATTCAGACCCTGAATCAAAGCAGCTTATAGAGGGGGACGGATCTTCATTCAACGCAGGAGTTTCAGGATATTTCGTGCGAGCTTCTCCGGGTCATGGCGAACCTTTTGATCATCGCTTGACAGCAGATCCGCTTCAACAGGATGGACTCCCATCCTGCGGATTTCTTCTATATCATAGCGCGTGGCTTCGGCCCCTTCGCCGTGGTAACGGGACTTAAGATGAAGGGGAAGCGGGGCATGGTTGATCAGGACATGATCAATCAGGCGAAAGCCTGCGTGTTCATGGATCACACGGATATGATCTTCCACGGTGAAGCCCCGTGTCTCCTCCGGTTCAGTCATGAGATTCGCGACAAGAATCTTTCCGGCGGGCGATCTTTTGATCGCGTCGGCCACCCCGTGAATCATCAAATTCGGCAGGATGCTGGTATAGAGGCTGCCGGGACCGATGATGATCCCATGGGCTTTCTCCAGTGAAGCGATGGACTGATCCAGTGGTCTTGCGCCCTCCGGTTCGATCATGATCCGGCGGATCGGCTTTGGACAGGCATTGATCGCGGTCTCGCCCTCGATCATGGATCCGTCGGCAAGCTCCGCCCTGAGAACGGCTTTTTCCAGCGTGGCGGGAAGGATCTGCCCGTTAATAGCCAGGATGGAACTGAGGTCCGAGACGGCCTTGAAAAAACTCTGATTGATTTCGGATAAGGCCGCAAGGATCAGGTTCCCGAGACTATGGCCCGAAAGCCCGTTGTCACCTTTGAAACGGAATTTCAGCAGCTTCGCCATCAGGGATTCATTCTCGGAGAGTCCGATCAGGCAGTTTCGGATATCCCCCGGCGGAAGGACGTTGAGTTCATGGCGCAGGCGGCCGGAACTCCCCCCGTCGTCGGTCATAGCGACGATGGCGGTGAGCCGCTCTCTAAAAGACGGCTCGATCATGTTTTTATCGGAATTCGTGAAGAGGTAGTGTTTCAACCCTCGAAGCAGAACCGGCAGACCGGTTCCTCCGCCGATGGAGACGATACGAAGATGGGGGTCCACCTGAAGCTTCCCCCCTGAAAGATCCTGCCCGGGTTCCATCTCCCAACGGGTCATCCCGGTATGCGCATCCACTACGGAACGGTAAGAAACCTCCCTGACGATTTCGTTTCCTTCTTCGTCATAGAGACGGATCGGGATCTTTTTCTCCATAAATTCAGGATAAACGATTTTGTTTTAGAAACCAAGCGGAAACTTTTTTCAAGAACCCGGGTGTGCGACAAATTTGTGGGTAAATATTTCTCTAAGAACGTCATTCCCCGACCCCCCGATCAAGTCGGGGGGCATGCTTGATCGGGGAATCCACCCTTCGGCAGGCTCAGGGTGACAATTGTCATGGTGAGCTTGTCGAACCATGGATTGTCCGGTCAAGCCCCGGTAAACCGCCCCGGCAAGCCGAGGGCAAGAGGGGAAGCCGGACAATGACAAACATATATAATCCTGATGTTTACCCATAAATTTGTCGCAGACCCCAAGACCCCATTCATCTTGCCTTTTTCATTAATGAATGCTAACATGGTCTTAAAAGCGTTGTAATTTTAATGAGTTATGGAGATTTCAAGAAAGGGCATCCCCTGCATGATCACCCAAAATGATCTCGTGATCAGCGAGAAAAATTATAAAAGGACCCGCCTTGTCCTCGACATCCTTCGCCGGTTTCTCAAGGTCAACATCAAGGTCCATAACCTGACCGGCCAGTTTGAAACAGGGGACATTTTCCTTTTTAATCATTTCGCCCGCTTTGAGACCTTTATCCCACAGTACCTGATCTTTGAGGAGACCGGGAAGATCAGCCGTTCCCTCGCCGCTCCCGAACTGTTCAGGGATGATACCTTCGGAAAATATCTCATGAGTATCGGCGCTGTTCCCACGAATCTGCCGGACATTATCCATTTTATGGCCTGTGAGATCAACCGCGGATACAAGACCATTATATTTCCGGAAGGTTCCATGATCAAGGACCGGCGGGTTTTAGGACCCAAAGGCCGTTTCCGGATCTATGCAAGAGAAGAAAAGACCTACCGCAAACCGCACACGGGAGCGGCGGTGATCGCCCTTTATGCCCAGCAGTTGCGAGACCTTTTCATCCTGACTTATGAGAGGAAAAATCAAAAAACCCTCAAGCAAATTTCATCCCTGTTTAAGATCGATGACCCTGAGCGATTCCTCTCGACCGCATCCCGGCCGGTGATGATCATCCCTGCCAACATCACGTTTCACCCCTTGCGGGGGGATGATAATTTTCTCAGAAAGATTTCAGAACGCATGGGAAGGATCAAGAACAACCGGATGGAAGAGGAACTGATCATAGAAGGGAATATCCTGTTCAAGGATACGGACATGGATATCCGGCTCGGAGATCCCATTCCGGTCAAGGACTATCTCGGCCGCACGGATTCCTTTCTCTTAAAATCGAGATATTTCATGATGAATGAAGCGATGCTGAAAGGCGCGGCCACACGCCTGCTCAACCGCCTGGAGATCGTCCGTTCAGAAATCCTTTCCGAACGGATCATGACCCACTACATGAAGTCCATCTACTCCCTGGTGACCGTCAATATGGAACACCTCTGTGCCGAGATCATCTATGAGCTGATCCGGAAATATAAACAGCGTGAGGTGTCCAAAACTTTTTTTGTCCGCTCCCTTTATCTGACCATTAAGAAGCTTCAGAGAGCCGAGGGCGTTTTTCTTCACCGCGGTCTTCAGAACCCGGACCGGTACGATTCACTGCTCAAGTTCACCAACCGGGACCTCAGGGACTTCTTGATCAATGCGGCAGCTTCCGGGCTGATTCAGGAGAAGGATCATCAATACCTATTCCTGCCGGCGCTTGAGCAGAGCTACGACTTCGACGTCATTCGTATCAAGAACTTCATCAAGGTCCGCTACAATGAGGTTCAGCCCGTTCCTGCGGTCAGGGAGATGGTACATGAAGTCCTGACCCAATACGACAAGCTCAACACCCCGCAATCCAGGGCCGCTCTGCTCTATGATGACGACAAGAGAAGCTATGTCTGGGATCAGGCCATTTTTTGCAAATCAAAATATGAGGAGATCAACAAGGAGGAAACCAGGGTCCAGCCCGGAGATCCTTTCTTTTTCATACCGGAGCATGGCGTTGAACCCAAGGCGGGGGTCCTGCTGATCCACGGGCTGAGCGCCTCCCCTGCCGAGATGAGGCCTCTCGGGGAGTTTCTCTCCGAGCAGGGTCTTTTTGCCTACGGCGTGCGCCTTAAAGGACACGGCACCTCCCCCTGTGACCTGGATTTCAGAAAAATAGACCAGTGGTATCATTCGGCTTTCCGCGGGTGGGAAGCGCTTCGATGTTACTGCGATAAGATATTTGTCGCGGGATTTTCCATGGGGGGATGCATCGCATTGAAGCTTGCCGCCGAACATCAGCATGAGGTGACGGGGATCGTCTCTATCTCCACACCGCTCCGCATCCGGAATAAGAATATCTTATTTGCAAGCCTCGCCAACCAGATCAACAGGCTGGTGGCCGTCCTTCCCTACCTCAACGGCATCAAGAGATTCAAAAAATCCTTTCCCGAAAATCCTGGGATCAACTATCAGAACATTCCCATCAGCGCGATCCATGAATTCAAAAAACTGATGGAACAGACCGAGGTCTCTCTGGGGGAGATCTACCAGCCGGCCCTGATCATTCAGAGCAAGGGAGACCCCACCGTAGATCCGGTCAGTGCCGAGATGATCATGAAAGGGATTTCCTCCAAGGACAAGAGGCGGCTGATGATCGATTCCAATAAGCATGTAATCGTTCTGGATAAGGGTTCCCTCGTCCATCAGGAGATCCTGAGATTCATCAGGGAGCACGCCGGTGGCGACGGCGCCGGTAGAGACAAAAGCAGGGGTTTTCAACTCTCGATCCCCCTGTCTCCCCCCTTAAGTTGAGGGATAACCCCCCTTCATCCCCTCTTAAAATAAGGGGGGAAAGAGGGGGGTTAGGAATTTTTCATTTTCCACGAGAACTTCGGTCCAAATAATCCTTGAAACAAGGATCACTTTTTGCTATAGTTGCAATCAACATCTTTCATAGAAAGGAGACGGTCTATATGAATCCTCGCATCACTGTGGATCCCGCCGTTTGCGGCGGAGAACCCTGCATCAGGGGAACCCGAATCCCTGTGCATGTCATTCTGGGCCACCTCGCCTCCGGTGAAGATTATCAGACCGTTCTCAAGAACTTCCCCAATATTACCCGTGATGATATCCTGGCCTGCCTGGAGTACGCTTCATTTCTCTCAACCGAAAAAGCGGTCAACCAGTGACCTTCATTTTAATCTCGAATCAGTCCAAGGTTACCTCGTAACCCTTCATAAAGAACAAACCACAACCCGTCCGCCGCTTAAGAGTCAATAACCCGCTTTTCTGCTTTGCCTTGTCCTGCATACCCTGGATTGCCCGATCCAGTCGGGCAATGACGCCTTTAGAGAAATGTTTACCCATAAATTTTTCGCACACCCTTTTCCATTTTCCGCCTTGACATCTCGTATGCCGAATAGTAATCTTGTAATCGAGGTGATGAAAGATGAAAACTAAAAAAGCCGAAGCCAAAAAATTGTGGGACGAACTGCGGGAGAACATATCCAAGAGACCCTCCCCTTTCGCAGGCATGACCGAAGAAGAGGTTATTAAACAACTGCGTAAAACCAGAAAAAAACTCTGGGAGAAAAAGCTTGCGCCTCGTACTTGACGCCAACGAGTACATATTTGCTCTGGGATTTGCAAAGAAAGAGAGTTGCGAGTCTCTCTTTAAACTGCTCATAGATAATTTTCCATCACATCCTATCTCTGTATGCCGGACGATTGTTGAAGAAGTGCGGACAAATCTAATTCCCAAAGAATTCCAAAACTTCATCAAATTCATCAATATCATTTCTACCATTGACGAGGATTTTTCCATACCTTTTGAGATAGGCTTTAAATATGAAGCCATAGGACTCAAGGAAGCCGATGCACTCATCGCCGCATACACGGAATGGGTCGGTGCAGACGTCCTCGTCACCGAGAACAGGCACTTCCTGAAACACAATCCGGTTCTGCCTTTCAAAGTCTTAACCTCTGAAAAGTGTTTGCGCATCATTTAAGTCAGAGTTCCTTTTTCTGCAAAGAGTTTATTCTCGGCATAAAGATCCACCCTGATCATAAGAAGCTGTATATATTAATGCCTAAACAGCATAATGGCAGAAATCACAAAATAACGTCTAATTCATAGCACGATTTCAGAAAATGTCAAGGTAAATTAAATTGACGAGGATTATTTGACGAATTGCAGCGAACCGGGTTTTGATTTTGAATAATCCTTGACAGTAGGTCTTCTATAATCTAAATTCATAATTATATTGGAAAGGTTATTCTATTGATTCTGACAATATCGTGTTGTTATTGCCTCTAAGGGAAGGTTTATGAAATTACATGTCATCATTGAAAAAGATGAAGCCGGTTATTTTACAGCCGAGGTGCCGGCCTTTCCAGGGTGTCTCTCCCAAGGGAAGACGTATGAAGAAGCGATCGCCAATATCAAAGAGGCTATAGAGGGGTGGCTTGAAGTGATGGAATCCAAACAACCGCTCGATCCTTCAAGACTTATTGAAGTCGCTGTCTAATGGGAAAATCTCTAAAACTCTGTTCCGGTTCGGATGCAGTCCGAAAATTTCAAAAGGCCGGATGGACTCTTGCCCGCCACAAAGGTACATTTCAATAAACAATTCTCTCAAAAGGGAGACGATAAATATGAAACAGCCGGCAATGAAAAACACCATGGACATGCTCCACAAAATTGAGAGCATTGAAAAAGAGATCAAGGATTTAAAGATATCCGTCCTCAAGAAACTCACACCTTCCGGCAAAAAGATTATCAGGCTTAAAGGAATTATTAAGGGTGTGAAAATCAACGATGAAGATATCGCCTCTGCAAAACGTTCATCTACAGCACTGTTTCAGAAAATGTCAAGGTAAATTAAATTGACGAGGATTATTTGACGAATTAAGGTCGGAAGCCGTATCACCTTGAGCCGTGATGGGCGCGGCTGGTTAAAGACTCGAAAGGTTTTTAACCTTCAAGGGAGCATGTCCGGCGGTCAGATCATAACAATTTATCTAAAAGTGAGTTAGAGGATTTCCTTCTTGTTTCTGATCCGAAATTTCTTGCAAAGATGCGGTGATCAAGTGCAGACCTTTTAGCCGGGAAAACCAAATCTATTAATAATCTTAAAAAGGAAGTCGCTGTCTAATGGGAAAATATTTAGGTAAGAATTACTGCTTCAAGTTCAGATGCCTTCCTGAGATGAAATTCGTCCGGCTCGCCCAGGTATCCCATTTCTCTGGCTGAAACGACTTCGATCTTTCGTCTCCTCAAGCCTTCAACAATAGAACGTTCTATATTTTCATCAGCATAAATTTTGGTTCTTCGCGTAAGAGTGTGGGTTGATTCCAATAACAAAAACCTTGTCATTCCCCGACCCCCGATCGCAGTCGAGGGCAGGCTTGATCGGGGAATCCACCCTTCGACAGGCTCAGGGTGACAATTGTCATGGTGAGCTTGTCGAACCATGATAGGGGTAGGGAAGGCTTTCGCCTCCCCCCCCTCCGAACCGGACAGGCGGATTTCCCGCATCCGGCTCTCCAGTTAGCGTTTTCCACATCGGGATTGACGAGCCGCATCTAAGGCTGCGGTTAAGGTGAACAGCCCAAGATCGGCAAAGTAGGTATTCGGCCATGTCAGATGGTCAAAGCCTCGCCCGACTCCCTTCCGCCCGTGCCGCTTCCGCAAGATGCTTCTCAGTCTCATCCTTATCCATCCGTCGAGAATCTGAAATGTTCGCCTCTCGCTGTGGCGGAAGTATTCAAACCAACCCCTCAAGCTCCGGTTCAGGTCATCGATAATAGCCGTCAGGCTCTTTCCCGATGTCCGTCTTGTCTTCTGCCGGATCACCTCTTTGAGTTTGTCCATGCTCTTCTTGCGCGGCCATCTCCTGTTTCGCTCAAAGTGGTAGCCAAGAAAGTCGAACCCTCCTTCTATTGTAACATCCACGATTCGTGTCTTCTCAGGATGCAGGAAGAGCCCCCTTCCTTCTATCATCGCCTTTACTCCGGTCAGCGCCTTCTCGGCTTCTTCCCGGCTTGAGCACAATATGACGAAATCGTCCGCATATCTGACCATCTCTTGTCCCATTTGCTGCATCTCGTGGTCAATGGGGTTCAGATAAATGTTGGAAAGTAAGGGACTAATGACCGCACCCTGGGGGGTGCCTCTGTCCGGTTCCCATTGGCTCAGACCCTCCATGACGCCTTGCTTCAGGTAGCCCCTTATGAGATCCAATACCCGTCCGTCCGCCACTTGTCTTTTGACTTCTTCCATCAACCCATCATGGGGAATGGTGTCAAAATAGCTCCTGTTGATTCTCCAGCTCTGCCAGATACCTTTCCTGGTTGCTTTGAAATGCCTCGATGCTCTGATTGTCCACCCCGGCAGCCCCTCCGTCGGCCTTCACTCTGCCCCAGGCCGCTTTGAGACTTCTGCCAGCGTAAACCTTGTCCATCAGACTAAACCACTTGCCTCCTTCTGACTCTGCACACTCTCAGGCGCACGATTCTCCGGCCGAGCCAGACAATGATGAAGAGTAAGCTGGATTGTCCGGTCGGGCCTGTCCTCCGATCCCCCGATCGGGCCTGTCCTCCGACTTGATCGGGGGATCGGAGGACAGGCCCCATCGGGGGACCGGACAATGACGAAAGAGGAGGGCTGAGCAAGGGAACTCGTTATAATCCCATCCCCATCTCGATGTAGCCGCACGGGCATATGAGGGAACAGATGTGACAGCCGTTGCACTTTGTGTAATCCGTGAACATGACCTGGCCCATGGGCCGGGCGAGGTCCCTGCTGACGGCCTCCCTCGGACAGTAGATGCGGCACTGATCGCAGTTGAAACACAAACCGCAGCTCATGCACCGCTTGGCTTCGGCAACGGCCTCATCCCTGGTCAGTCTCTGATAGATTTCCTGAAACCCCCGGATCCTCTCCTCTGCGGGAAGGCTTTTCTTCTCGTGCCTCGGAGCGTCCTTGTAGTAATCGAAGCGAAGATGGGTCTCTTTTATGGGCCGGATCATAGGCAGGGGCTTATATTCCCGGCCGTTGAGATAGGCCTCTATGGCCTGAGCGGCCTTGCGGCCTTCACCCACTGAACGCGAGGAGATCCCCAGGCCCAGGACATCGCCTCCGGCAAAGACCCCATCGAGCCCGGTCTGCCGGTTGTTCCGGATATTGATCCATCCCCACTGGTTGGCCAGTTCCATCAGGCCGCCCGCAAGATCGGGCTGCTGGCCGATACCTGAGATCACGGCCGTGGCCTCTATGGTGAATTCCGACCCCTTGACAGGGATGGGACGGCGCCGTCCGGACTTGTCAGGCTCGCCCAGTTCCATGCGGATGCATTGGATCCCGGCCACGCGTCCGTCTTGCGTCAGAATCTCAATGGGGGCCGCAAGAAATTCGATCCGGACCCCTTCTTTTTCGGCCTCCAGGATCTCGTGTCCGATGGCCGGCATCTCGGCGCGGGTCCGCCGGTAGAGAATGGCTACCTCGGCATGGCTTAAACGCTTGGAGACACGGGCCGAATCCAGGACGGTCTGAGCCGACTCCGTATCGAACTGGTCCGCATCGCCTGCGCCCTTATGGGCCATGCGAAGAGAGACTCGTGCCGCATCGATGGCGCTGTCCCCGCCGCCGACCACCACCACCTTATTGCCGAGATCCACTTTGACGCCGGAGTTGATCCGGTTCAGATAATCGGCGGCCGTGAAGACATTGGCCGCGTCCTCACCCGGGACATTCAGCTTGGCGCCCCGGTGGGCGCCGATGGCCACATAGACGGCGTTATATTTTTTACACAACTCCTCAAAAGGGATATCCACACCGACCCTGGTGTTGCAGCGTAGTTCCACGCCCAGATCCAGGATGTTCTTGATCTCCCCGTCCAGAACCTTGTCCGGAAGCCGGTAGGAGGGTATCCCGTAGCGCAACATACCGCCGGGTTTGTCATAGGCCTCAAAGATCGTAACCGGATAACCGCGGCGGGCCAATTGATAGACACAGGAGAGTCCGGACGGACCTGATCCGATTACGGCCACCCTTTCTTTTCTCACCTTCTCGGTCAGCTTCTTGAATCTGAGCCCGCGTTCGAGACCGTGATCTCCTACCACCCGCTCAAAGTTGTTGATGGCCACGGGGCCGTCGGACTTGTTCTTTCGGTTGCAGCCATCCTCGCAGGGATGGGGACAGATCCGGCCGTGCGTGGCGGGCATGGGATTCTTGTCCGTCAAAATGTGCCAGGCCTCGTCCAGGGCTTCTTCAGGGCTCTTCTTCTGGTATTCCGCAGCAGCCACAACCGTGAGATAACCGCGGATATCCTCGCTGCTGGGACACTCGTTCCGGCACGGCGGCATCTGCCGGACGTAAACCGGACACTTCCAGCTCTCACCGCAGGTCACCACGACGTCGGACGGTGACGCGGTTTGGTTTTTCACGATCTCCAACTGTGCGGCCCTTGCCGGGACAGATTGTATTTCCATGATCGTACCCCTCCTATAATCTGACCTGTGAGGATGTGTTGAATGTGGTACGGGCAAAGCGGTAATTGTCGATATGGTACTTGGTGAACGGAAAGCCCGTGACCTCGAAAAAGCGTTTCCATCCGATCCGGTCTATCCACTCGCCCATCCGTTCGTAAGGCTTGGCACTCGCTCTGTAGGCTTCAATAATCTTGCTCACGGCGGCACTCACCTCGGGCCAGCGGGGCGGATGGTTGGGGAGCCCATAGGTAGCCAGTTTCATAAAAGAGGGACCGCTTCGGGTGCTGGCCGACTTGCCGCCGACCCAGATAGACAGGGTGTCGGTTTCGGCGTCACGGATCTCCATGCTCGGGCACTGTCCGTGGCAGGCCCCGCAATACATGCACTTCTCTTCGATGACCTCCAGGGAGTCCCGGCCTTCCACCTTGCGGGGGCGGACCGCAGCCACGGGGCAGATGGCCACCACCTTGGGATGCTCACAGATCTGCATCTTGTCGTGACTGATCCTGGGCGGCTTGTGGTGCTGAAGATTGATGGCGATATCCGTCTGGCCGCCGCAGTTGATCTGGCAGCAAGAGGTGGAGATCTTGACACGCTGGGGCAGGCGCTCGCTGACAAAATCCTCATAGAGCGTATCCATGAGGGCCTTGACCGCGCCGGCGGCATCGGTTCCCGGGAGATTGCAGTGAAGCCAGCCCTGGGTATGGATGATATTGGAGACCGAGGGGCCTGTGCCCCCCACGGGAAAGCCGAGGACGTCGTGGACTTCCCGAATCAGGGGATCGATATCCTCCCTGTTTGCGAGCAGAAACTCGATGTTGCACCGGCTGGTAAAACGCAGATGACCCTGGCAATACTTGTCCGCGATCGTACAGATCTTCCGCACCGTATCCACGCTCATGGTGCGGGGGGATCCCGCCCGGACCGTGTAGAGGGCGTCCCCGCTTTCCGCCACATGCACCAGCACACCGGGACGCAGGTTCTCATGATATTTCCAATGGCCGTAATTTTTGGCCATGAGGGGGTGCAAAAACTTCTTGAAGTCCGGCGCCCCGTTGTCCCTTGGAGCCATTTTTTTCTTTGATTCCATGATCATCTCTCCCGTGTTAAGAGGTTGTTTCCTCGCCTTCGAGCTCCTTGTCCACAAAGGGCGGAACTTTCTTTTCTTCCCCGGCCATTCTGGGCCGCGTGTACTCCTCGAACTTGATGTAAGGGTTGCTTCTCGGCGCTCTGACCATCTGCGGATCCGGCAGGAGCCCGATGCCGTCGAGGAAGGCGCCCAGTCCGACCCGGTCAATGAATTCCCCCACACGCTCGTGTTCCATCCCATTCTCGCCCCAGAAGTCCCAAATCCTCCGGACCAGGTCCGTCAGTTTTTCCCGATCCTCCTCAGTCTCCATCTTCATGAAGGGGACCAGCACGGAACTCATGGTATCGCCGATCTTCAGGCTGCGCTTTCCCCCGATCAGGATGGTCACACCCCGGTCCTTACCGATAGCCAGGGCCTTGTGCATCACGTTGATACAATGCATGCAATGGACACAGTTCTTATCGTCGATCTTGATCGTTCGGTCCTTCAGAGTCATGCACTGCGTGGGACACCGGGTGATCACATTCTTGATGACAAACTGCTCGCCCCTCTGATCGATGAACTTGGCCGCCTCTTCCTGGTTGACCTGGATCTCGTCACGCCAGGTCCCGATGATCGGCATGTCGGATCTCTGCATGGAGCAGGCGCAGTCATTGGCACAGCCTGAGATCTTGAACTTGTACTTATAAGGGAATTCGGGACGGTGGAGTTCACTAATGAAGGTATCGGTGATGTATTTGGTCAGCCCCAGGGTATCGAAGCAGGACATCTCGCAGCGGCCGGGCCCCACACAGCAGGCCAGGGTCCTGAGGGCCGCGCCCGACCCGCCGATGTCCCAGCCCTTTTCCATGAGCGCCTCTCCGGCCTCGAAGGTCTGTTCATTGTTGGAGCCGAGCATCAGGATATCACCGGTCATGCCGTGAAACTGCAGGATGCCGGCGCTGTGCTTCTCACTGATGTCGCAGAGTTCCCGAAGGGCCTCGGTGGAATAGACCCAGCCCGAGGGCTCAAGGATGCGGATCGTGTTGAACCTCGCCATCTCCGGAAATTTCTCTGTTAGTTCCGAATATCGGCCGATCACACCCCCGCCGTACCCGTCGAGGTTGATCACAGTCCCCTGCCAGTAGTCGGTGCAGGTCTCGTAGGACTGCTCGAGCTGTCCCAGGAGCTGTTTTATGGCCGGCTTTTTCCTGGAGAGCTGCTTTAAGTCTTTCACGAAGCTCGGCCATGGCCCCTTTTCCAGCTCGTCCAACATAGGGGTTTTGATCTCATCCGGTTCTTTGGGTCCTGACATGGCGATTTCCTCCCTTTTATTCTGATATTCTGAACCCGTTAAGTTGGTTTGACCGGCATAAACTGATGCGGTTCATAATTAATTAATAATTCTCATGACTTGGGCATATTAAAGAAATTTCTTATTTGAATATTGCTATATTAGGATCTATTCTTCTGTGATATATATCACAGAAATCAAAGTTGCTCAGGATTAAGGGAATTTAGATTATACAGCGTTTCCAACTATACCTCAGATCGCAAAAGACGTCTATGACCCCGCCAGCCCCGGGTGTGCGACAAATTTATGGGTAAATATTTCTCTAAGAGCGTCATTCCCCGACTGGATCGGGGAATCCAGACAATAAAAAACTGGATTGTCCGGTCAAGCCGGACAATGACAAACATATGTAACCCTGATGTGTACCCATAAATTTGTCGCAGACCCGCCGATCCCGGAAACAGCGATAGGATGGCACCGATCTATCATCAGTCCGGGCAGGGGAAGTGTCTGACTGGCCACCAGGACGTCTTATAGGAAAATATTTTCCTATAAATGGAACTTTATTTCTATTAAATGGAAAACTTTTTCACACATAGAGCCGCCGGAGTCTCTTCATATCAAACGGTTAAACGAACCTGATATTTTAATATAATTAGATGGTTACAACCGAATTAAAATTTTATTTCAAATAAATCGGAGAAAAAGATCTGTTGGTATAATTTTTGCATAATTTTTTAGAAATAATGAGGAAAACTTTTATGGATTATCTTTTAAAAAAATTCATCCTTGTCATCCGGCTCTTATCTTCTTTTACCCTTCTCATGCTCGGCTGTTCAGGAGGCGGGGGTGGGGGAAGTTCCCCGGCAGCCGGTGTCGAGGAGTCAGCGCCAAAAGAAGTCGTGGCCCTTTCAACCCTGGATACCTACCAGACACCCGGCACAAGTTACAGCATCTTGAAAGACGGGAACATCGTCTATGTTGCGGATGGCTCCGATGGCTTGCTGGTCTTGGAGATTTCAGATCGTTCAACATTAAAAAAGATCGGTTCCTTACCCATCAGCCAGGGCGAGGCCTATTCCCTGGCTAAAAAAGGTCATTATCTGTATGTCGGCACATCCTCTCTGGGCGTACTGGTTGTGGACGTATCCATACCCGAAAGCCCTTCCCTCGTCTCCTCGTTCTACACCACGGGAGCTTTATATTATATCACCCTTGAAGGGGATACCCTGTATCTCAGTTCAGTGAGTGGATTCTTGAATGAATTCTTGATCCTCGATATCAGCACGCCGGATGCGCCGGTTCTAACAGGACAGGTTCAAGGATTCGATGTTTATTTACAGTCCGTCGTATCCAACCAAGTGGCCTATGTCGCCTCTTCTGATCAGGGGTTGAGCATGATCTTTATCTCTGAGCCATCCTATGCAAAGATCATTCAAAAGATCAACATGGGATATAAGATTAATGCCGTTGAAAAATATGGAGACTACCTCCTGACGGCCGGTGAAGTAGGCGGACTCTCCATATCGGACATAAAAAATGTTTATCCAACGCCTGTTTCTTCTCTTCCATTGACTGATGAGAATTCGCAATCGAGCGACCAGCCTTCCTATCAGATCAACGTTCAGGGTCACTATGCCTATATAGCCAACGGCAACAACGGCGTCCAGGTCGTGGACATCCAAGATCCCGCCGCGCCGTCCTTTGCCGCCCGTTTGGATACACAGGGATTTTGCACGGATCTTTGGGTGGATGGAGACCGCATGGTTACGGCAGACGATACCCACGGCATTCATCTTATAAATATTGCGATAGAGCCTGACAGCGACGGCGACGGCGTTGCAGACAGCAAAGATGCCTTCCCCAACGATCCATCAGAGACCTTGGATACGGATCAAGACGGCATTGGGAACAACGCCGATGCGGATGATGACAATGACGGCGTATCGGATGCGGATGATGCCTTCCCATTGGACCCGAGTGAATGGCTCGATACGGACAATGATGGTGTTGGGGATCATACGGATCTCTTCCCGAATGATGCCTCGGAATGGGCGGATGCAGATAAAGACGGAATCGGAGACAACGCCGACCTCGACGATGACAATGACGGTGTGCTGGATGCGGATGATGCCTTTCCATTGGACCCGTCCGAATCCGTGGATACGGATCAAGACGGGATAGGGAACCACGCGGATACGGATGACGACAATGACGGCGTATCGGATGCGGATGATGCGTTCCCGCTGGACTCGAGTGAAAGCGTCGATACTGACGGAGACGGGATCGGAAATAATGCGGACCTTGACGACGACGGAGATGGAAGGACAGATGATTCAGACATTTACCCGCTCGACACGGACAACGACGGCATAGACAACGACGTGGATGACGACGATGACAATGACAGTGTATCGGATATCGTTGATGCATTCCCCCTGGATGAGGAAGAATGGGAGGACCTGAACAGCGACGGCCTCGGAGACAATTTCCCGAGCAACAGGTTTGCTGTGATTGAAACCAACTACGGCACGATCAAGCTCGAACTCTTTGAAGACCTCGTGCCCCTCACCACAAAGAACTTCATCAGCCTGGCAAAGCAGGAATTCTATGACGGATTGACATTCCACAGGGTGATAAAGGATTTTATGATCCAGGGAGGCGATCCCAACGGAGACGGAACCGGAGGGCCGGGCTACAAGATTGTTGACGAGTTCCCTAAAGACGATTCAGGCAATCTTCTTTTGAAGCACGATGGGCCAGGCATTCTCTCCATGGCCAACTCAGGGCCCAATACGGGCGGGAGCCAGTTCTTTATCACGCTGGCGGAAACATCCTGGCTTGACGGAGTTCATACGGTCTTCGGCCGGGTGGTTGAAGGGATGGACGTGGTGCAGGCGATCGGCCTCGTGCCTACAGACAAAAACAATGATAAACCATTATCGGATGTCATCATAAACAAGGTCAGCATCACACCTTTCTGACCGCAGGGGTCTTGCTTCCATCCGGAACGATCACGCCTCGCCGGAGCGGTGCCCGTGCTGTTCGGAACCCGGCTTCGGGGCGGCTGCGCTTCCATCTCCCGTCACCTCTTCCGCCGGACCCCCGCCGGCCGCCCTCAGGGCCACGATCATCCGCCTCGCCTCGACCTTCAGGGCCGGCAAATAGACCCTGAAGACCACTGATCCGGCGATGCAGAATACTCCGCCGATGGCCACCGTAACCGGCGCGCCGATCCGATCCGCCAGCGCCCCCGAGAGCAGCGCACCTAACGGCGCCATGCCCATGAACATCATGGAGTAGACCGCCATCACACGCCCTCGCAGATGGTCCGGCGCCATGGTCTGGATGAGCGTGTTCGATGCGGCCATCTCGATCATCATTGAGAAACCGACCGGAATGAGCAGGGCCGCCGAAAGCCAGAATGACCGGGAAAGCGAAAACAGGATCAGGCTTGCGCCGAACGCCCCCGCCGACAGGGCAACCCAGCGTCCCAGGCCCTTCACGCCCTGCCTTGCAGCGAGCCTCAGCGCGCCCAGCAGAGCGCCGACTCCCGATGCGCCCATGAGCAGTCCGAGCTCTCTGGCCCCGCCGTGAAAGATCCGGCCGGCAAAGATCGGCATGAGTACCACATAGGGCATTCCCATGAGGCTGATGATCCCAAGGAGGATCAGCAAGGCCCGAATCGGCCCAGGGGCCCACACAAAGCGGAACCCCTCGATGATGCTGGCCAGCGCTGATCCGAGTAATGGAACGCGCGCCTGCGCCGTGATTCTCATCATCAAAAGCCCGGTGATGACGGCAAGGTAGCTCATGGCATTTGCGAAGAAACACCACCCCTCGCCGATGCTCGCCACCAGCACGCCCGCTAAGGCCGGGCCGACAATCCGGGCGCCGTTGAACATCGAGGAGTTCAAGGCGATGGCGTTGAGGAGATCGTCCCGGCCCACCATATCCACCACGAACGCCTGCCGAGCCGGGATGTCGAAGGCATTGACCACGCCGAGGGCGGCTGCGAGCACGAAGACGTGGACCACGTGCACGCGGTGGGCCAGCGTCAGTGCGGCAAGTGCGAAGGCAAGAAGCATCGACGCACTCTGCGCGGCAATGAGGATGAGTCGCCTGTTGTGCCGGTCGGAGACGGCGCCGCCCAGGGGAGCGACCAGAAACACGGGGATCTGGCTCGCAAAGCCGACCAGTCCCAGCATCATCGCCGAACCGGTCAGACGGTAAACGAGCCACGACTGTGCGACCGACTGCATCCAGGTGCCGATCAGGGAGACAAGCTGGCCGGCGAAAAAGAGCCGGTAATTCCGGTGGCGAAAGGCCTGCAACACCGACCACTCCCGCGATGCGGCCGCCCCCTCTGTTTTACTGTCTGGAGATTCTCTGTTCACCAATTCCATTCTCGCAACGAAGGAGACTCCTGGTCTTTCTTGGCTCATAGAACATTAAGGGAATTCCGGCAGTATTTAATGTTGAACCTCGGCGCTTGGGAAAACTTCCAAACGCAGAACCGCTATTCTATACAGGAAGACGCCGAAGGAGATCACCCCTGCGGTGATCGCGATCTCCATCCAGGAAGGAAAATAGGAACCGCCGTGTGCGGCCTGGGTCAGAAAATTTGTGTCAAACCGGTTCAGGATCACGCCGGCCATGACAAGGATCTGTCCCCCCAGGATTCGTCCGACCGGCCCCTCACGGCTTGCAGATGCAAGGAGAAGCATGGGCACGATCACGCCGGCCATGATTTCAATAAAGAAAAGCACACTGGCTCGGCTCCCTTCCAGCATAAGAGGAAAATTTCCCCTAACGGCAAGATCAGTGAACCGTACCGCCAAATAGATGAGAAGCGAAACCGCCGATCCCTTGGCGAGGCCCCTCAGAATCCCGACCTCATATCCCCTTTTGAAGGCCCATGAACTCACGATGCTCTCAAAAGAGACCATGGCCATGCCTGCGGCCACGGCCGAGAGGAAATAAAGAAGGCCGATGAGAGGCGTGTACCAGAGGTGGTGGAGTTTGTCGGGCACAATCAGGAAGAGGTTTCCCAGCGAAGACTGGTGATGAAAGGAAAGGGTCACCCCTGCGATGACCAGAGGGAATAGGACCAGTTTGTTCTTCATGAAGCTTGCGAGACCGTGCATACCGGCCCCATCAAGCAGGGCCGGCGAAAATTCCATGGCCAGCACGGCGGTGTAGAGGGCGATGCACCAGACCACCTCAAAGAGAACCGAGCGGTACTGCCACATGACCAGCGGATGCCAGAACGAGAGCGGCTTCCCGATATCAATGATCACTCCCATGACAAGGAGAAGGTAGCCGAGGAAGGCCGTCAGGACCGCGGGCCGGGCCACGGGTTTGTATTTCTTCCAGTTGAAGATATAGATAGCCGCAGTGAGCGTGAACCCGCCTGCGGCCAAGGCCACCCCCACTAAGATATCCATACCCACCCAGATGCCCCACGGAAAACTGTCGCTGAGATGTGTGGAGGCGCCGAGTCCCATGGCAAAGCGGTAGACCATGCATCCCGCGCCCAGCGCCATCAGGAAAAACAGGGGCCATGTGCTCCTGGAAATCAACGGGATGTCTTTGAGCCGATTCATGTTGGAACCTCAACAGGGAGAATCCGTCAGCAATCAGCGATCAGCTTTGAGCCAAACATCCTGACCCCTTCGAGAGGATTTCTTCCCCTTATTCCCTCTCCACTCATCTCCCTCCCCTTTATCCCCTCCTCTATGAGCCGTTGGCTCCGAACCATAGGCCATCAAGAGCGGGGAAATAAGTCAGGATATTCTCAAAAACGATGGGACGATTCATTAGCTTACTTCTATTCTTTCCCCTCCCCATCGCGGGAGGGGGTTAGGGGGCGGGGGTCTTCCGCGTTCCACCCTCTGCCTCTGGCCCTCTGTCCGTGGTCTGCCCTCCGATCTCTCCCCTGTTTCTTATCCATGCAATCGCCCCAAGAAGCGCCACCAGTGCGGTCACGCTGAAGGGGATCTTGGCAAGCGACTTCCACGTAATCGCCGGCAGGACCGCGCTCCCCACATGGGTGTTGAATCCGATCTTATCAAAGGGGACACCGGAGATATAGATCCAGGAAGTCCCCCCGGCCTCTTCCAATCCGTAAATATGGGGCACATACTTTCCGGGGTTTCTGCGGATACGCGCTTTAGCCTCCTTGACGATATCGTCATACTCACCGTAGAGCATAGTCTCGGTCGGACAGGTCTTGATGCAGGCCGGAACCAGGCCGTCTCGGATCCTCTCCGAACAGAAGCTGCACTTCTGCACCCAGGGAAAGGCGCTTTCCCACTCGTACTTCGGGATCTCAAAGGGACAGGCCAGCATGCAGTAGCGGCACCCGATGCACCGGTCGAAGTGATAGATCACAGGCCCGGCCTCTGTCTTGGCGAGGGCCCCCACCGGGCAGGCCGAGGCGCAGGCCGGTTTCTTGCAGTGAAGGCACTGGTTCTTGACAAAGCTCCAGACCGGCACGCCGTCCATTTCCTGCTCATGAAAGCGGATGTGGGTATAGCAGTCGGAGTTAAGCCTGGAAGGATTGGTGAAGTTCCCGGACAGGGTCGTTCTCCGCGCCTTGCGCTCATTCCACTCCTTGCACGCCGCCTGGCACCCCCGGCAGCCCGTGCAACGCGTGAGATCAATCAGTACGCCTTTGGGCATGTACATGCTCCCTTCGGTCGGAGGAGTATACAGAATATATTTGCGGCAGAATCAGCTATAGTTTCTCCACATTCACCATAAACGCCTTGGTCTCCGGGATCATGGTGTTCGCATCGCCGATGGTGGGCGTGAGCAGATTCACGCTGTCTCCGCCGCTCCCGTCCTCGGGATACTGCCATCCGAAGTGGTAAGGGAGTCCCACCTGATGCACCGTGTTCCCCATGACCTTGAACGGCTTGAAGCGCGCCGTAACCATGGCTACGGCCTTGACCTCTCCGCGTGCTGAGGTGACCTTGACCCGGTCTCCATTCCTGATCCCCAGATCGGCCGCGAGTTCGCGGCTCATCTCCACAAAGAGTTCCGGCGCCATCTCCAGGAGCCAGGGCTGGTGGCGGGTCATGACCCCGGTCTGCCAGTGTTCGCTCACACGGTACGTGGTCGCCACAAAGGGATAACGGTAATCACAGGAGTAGAAGATATCCTCGGCGTTCTTCCCATCCTCCACGTAGAAAAGTTTCGCCGTAGGGTTGATCCGATGTCTGCTCGACATGGGGTTTTCCTGGATCGGGCACTCCAGCGGCTCATAGTGCTCGGGGAAGGGGCCGTCGTTTCTGTCGGGTCCGAAGATGTGGGCCGCGCCTCCGGGCTTCATGATGAAGGGATTCCTGGAGTCCGGGTTGAGGGCGCCGTCAGGCTTCTTCAGGGGAGGCCATGCCCCGTCCGGCACGTCTCCGACCCACTTCTCATCCTTCCATTCAATGACGGCCCTTGCCGGGTCCCACGGCCGGCCGTACTCGTCCACCGAGGCGCGGTTGTAGATGATCCTCCGGTTCACGGGCCAGCACCACCCCCACTCCGGATAGAGCCCGATCCCTGAGCGGTCTTCTACTGAACGCCGGGCCATCCGGTTTCCCTCTTCAGTATAGGAATTGCAAAAGAGCCAGTTGCCCGAAGAGGTGGAGCCGTCCTCTTGAAGCAAGGCAAAGCTCGGCGCCAGCGTCCCTTTCTTGTAGAGCGTCCCCTTAATCTCTTTATCTTTCAGGAAATAACCGTTGATTTCTTTCGCGATCCGGTGCGTGTTGATCTTGTCCGGCGAACCTGCCGTATCCCCGGACCCATAATCCCAGGCGAGCTTGAGCACAGGGTCGGGAAAGACCCCTCCCTCTTGTTCATAAAGTCTCTTGACCCGGCCGTAGAGTTGGTTCACGATCTCGGCATCGGGCATGGACTCTCCCACGGGCGGAACCGCGGCGTACCGCCACTGCGCCCATCGCCCCGAGTTGGTGATGCTCCCCTCCTTCTCCACCGAAGAGGCGCAGGGGAGAAAGAAGACCTCGGTCTTGATCTCCTCCGGATTCACACCCGGGCCCCGCCAGAAGGAGCCGGTCTCATTATCGAAGAGATTGACATTCACCATCCAATCGAGCTTCCCGAGCGCCTTTCTCACCTTGCCGGCATTGGACCCGGAACAGGCCGGGTTCTGCCCCCAGGCGAAAAAGCCTTTGAACTTCCCCTGCGCCATCTCATGAAAGAGCGTAAGCCACGAGGCATCCTGCGTATCGTCCAGCTTGGGGAGCCAGGCATAACCGAAGTCATTCTCCGGTGTTGCGGCCTCACCGTACGCGGCCTTGAGGAGGCTCACCGAATATTTCGGATAATTGCCCCACCAGTTCGCGCTCATGGGCTCCTTCGTCTTGAGAGTATATTTTTCATGGTAAAGAGCAAGGCTCGTATCCGAGGCCCTTGGGGCCTTGAGGTATCCGGGGAGGGCATCAAAGAGAAGGCCGTGGTCGGTGGATCCCTGCACATTGCTCTCCCCGCGGAGCGCATTCACTCCGCCCCCGGCTCGTCCGATATTCCCGAGAAGGAGCTGGACAATGGCCATGGCCCGGATGTTCTGGGTGCCCACGGTATGCTGGGTCCAGCCCATGGCATAGAGGATGGTGGCCGCCCTGTCGGGCCGGCCTGTGGAGGCGTAGACCTTGTAGATCTTTTCAAGAAGTTCCCTGGGCGTGCCCGTGATGGAGGAGACCGTGTCCGGATCATAGCGGGAGACGTGCTTCTTCAGAAGCTCAAGCACGCAGTGGGGATCGGACAGGGCCGGGTCTTTCCTGACAACGCCCCGTTCGTCCGTCTGAAAGGCCCAGGCGGATTTATCATATTTCCTGGAGACCGGGTCATAGCCCGAGAAGACCCCGTCCAGTTCACCGGGCATTTTGAATTCCTCGTTCACCAGGAAGGAGGCGTTGGTATAAAGGCGGACATAATCTCTATGGTAGAGATCGTTTTCCAGGATATAGCGGATCATCCCCGCGATGAATGCGATGTCGGAGCCGGAACGGATCGGGGCATAGATGTCGGCCTTGGAAGAGGTGCGCGTAAACCTGGGGTCCACGCTGATCACGGTGGCGCCCCGATCCTGCGCATCCGTGATCCACTTAAAGGAGATGGGATGGTTCTCGGCAGGGTTGCTCCCCATGATCAGGATCACATCGGCATTCCGGATGTCGATCCAGTGATTCGTCATCGCCCCTCTGCCGAACGACTCTGCCAGAGCCGCTACCGTGGCAGAGTGTCAAATACGGGCCTGATGTTCGATGTAGACAAGCCCGATGGAGCGGAGCCATTTTTGCAGAAGGTAACACTCCTCATTGTCCAGGGCCGCACTCCCCACATGAGCGATGCCGTCGCAGCGGTTGACAAGCTGTCCCTTGTCATTGGTCTGCACAAAGGTCTCATCCCGTGTCTTCTTGATCCTTTTCGCGATCTCATTCAGGGCCCAGTCCCATTCGACTTCTCTCCATGAACTTGCGCCCGGCGCCCGGTACATGGGCCGGATCACCCGTTTGGGATTGTTCACAATCTGAATCAGGGATGCGCCTTTGGAGCAAAGAGAGCCTTTGTTGATGGGGTGATCGGGATCCCCCTCGATATTCACGACCTTCCCATCCCTGGTGTGGACGATCATCCCGCACCCCACCGCACAATAGGGACAGATCGTAGTGGTCACGGCTGCCCCCTGAATCCGGTTCTCCCGTTCCCTGGCCTCGGCCTCGGACGAGCTCAAACCTGCAATGGCGCCTGCTGTTACTGTGGTTCCGGAGAGTTTCAGAAAGTCGCGGCGGGTCAGTGACATGCTGCATCCTCCATTTGCGAACTATAGCATTTTGACTGCATGGAGTCAAACTGGGGCTTAGAACAACTTGGACTTAGAAAACCGTTCCCATGACGTACCTCGATGCGGAAAGCGCCGCCATGGCCCCTTCGCCCATGGAGGAGATGACCTGAGCGTTCTCCCGGACTATATTGCCGCAGGCGAAGATGCCTGGAATTGATGTCTCGAACTCCAGGTTGACCTTGATGAACCCTTTGTCATCCTTGTCCACGTCCACAAAGGACGTATTGGGCATATAGCCGATATAGATAAAGACCGCGTCCATGTCCATTCGGGAGGAGACGCCGGTCTCCTGGTTTCGCACCTGGATCCCGGTGACGATCCTCTCTCCGAAGATCTCCTCGACCACGTAATCCTGCATCATCTCAATCTCTTTGGTATGGAGCACACGATCCTGGAGAATCTTCTCACTCCGAAAGAACTCCCGGCGGTGGATTAGAAAGACCTTTTCCCCGATCCCGGCAAGGTAGATCGCCCCCAGGAGGGCCGACTCCCCTCCGCCGACCACGGCGATCCGTTTGCCTTCGTATCCGAAGCCTGCGCAGTGGGCGCAGTAATGGACGCCCTTGCGGGTGAACTCCCTTTCTCCGGGCACATTGAGGAGCCTGGGCCGGCCGCCCGAGGCCACGATCACCGCCTTTGCGAGATAAGCGCCTCGGGAGCCGATCACCTTTCTGACCTTCCCATGCGTCTCTATGCTCCGGACTTCTTCCGGTTCAATGACCCCGACACCGAGTCCCTTGATATGTTTTTCCAGACGGGTGGTCAGGTCCCAGCCGTCCAGGTCAGGAAATCCCGGAAAGTTCTCGATCCTTTCCGCCACCGCGGGCTGGCCGCCGAGGACGGCCTTCTCAAGGATCACGGTCTTCAGCAGATTGCGCCCCGCAAAGACCCCTGCGCTCATCCCTGCCGGCCCGCCGCCGATGATCACCACATCATAAAGCTCGAACATTTTTCCTCATTCAATTCGATTGATGCTCCAAGGGCGATAATACCCGAGAAGTGATGCTCCCGCAAATGCCCCGAAATGAATTCAACGCCTCGATTTCCCCAAAGGTGTCAGACACCAATTTCCCACTTCAATCCTTGTTTTCATGGATGGCCCTCTCAACAAAGTCAGAAGTCAGAAGTGAGAAGTCAGAAGAAAGGTTTCAATCCTTGTTTTCATGGATGGCCCTCTCAACAAAGTCAGAAGTCAGAAGTGAGAAGTCAGAAGAAAGGTTTCAATCCTTGTTTTCAAAGTTTCAATCGTGGCAACGAGTTTCAATCCTTGTTTTCATGGATGGCCCTCTTCAACTCGGTACGGAGGCTCACGAACAGCCCATTCTACGCCGTTTCAATCCTTGTTTTCATGGATGGCCCTCTTCAACCGACAACGGGAGTC
>Ga0210015_1001203_pt1 | contig 26021 bp, 36 predicted proteins | sample CryGeymeta201522_FD_185471 | JGI IMG/M metagenome (GOLD analysis project Ga0210015, IMG submission 185471) | Groundwater microbial communities from Crystal Geyser aquifers in Utah, USA - Crystal Geyser metaG 2015-22 (SPAdes) (version 2) | ecosystem: Environmental > Aquatic > Deep subsurface >... | reverse complement strand
AAACAATATATCCAGCACCAAGGTGTTAAACCAGGTAATTACTATATTATTCATAAAGACCAGCTAAAACTATTATGATACCTCGTCAGCTTGCTGCGAGGAGAGTCATTAGCTTCTACTTAACAGGTAGGAGCTTTTTTATGTTTGATAGGCAAAGAATCATTGAATATTTAGAAGATAAGCATCTTCCTGATGGCGGGTATTTCTTTGCTAAGGTAGAACCATCAAGCGGACTGGATACCTATTTTGCAGTAAAAACATTAAAACTTCTGGGTACAAAACCAGGAAATATTCAGTCAGTCATCTCATTTTGGAAAAATGAAGACAGAAGTGGAAATATAGATGATTTGGAAGGGTTGTATTTATATGCAGAAACGCTTAAAGAATTAAGTATATGCACACAAGCTCTAGAAAGGCATAAAAAATTGCTGAATGAAATATATCAGGATAACCAGTTATTAAGAAAACGGGCATTTAAAACTGTTTCTGGTGATTTCGGTTTATATGACGCTTCAGTCAATACTCTTTTTACGGATATTCTTGAAGGAGAATTGAAAGAACTGTATTATTTCACGAGTTTAATTTCCCAGTTCCAACTTGAAATTGAAGAAAAAAGGATAATTCAATTTATTTTTTCACTACAAAATAAGGATGGGGGTTTTGGAAAAATAAGAGATTCGCAATCTGCAACAACATATTATGCTCTGAAAATATTAAATCTATTGTCCTATCCTGTTAAATCCCTAATTAAGACAAAGGAGCATGTAAAGAGAGAATGGTCAAAAGTAAACTATTTGGAGGATTTATTTTGGCATATAGAAAGCCTTTCTCTACTTAAGCTTCCTTTTCCATCATCTGAACAGATCATTTTGTTTCTTTATGACTGTTTTAGGGATAATGGAGGATTTTCCCGTTCAAGGAATTTAGGTATCCCGACTATTGAATATACATACTATGCGGTTTCCATTTTAAAAAGACTCAGCAAAATTCATAAAGTATTCATGGATGATTATAAGGAGCATACGGAATGAATGGAGTAAACATATCTATTATTATCGGATTATTATTCAGCCCAATGGCAGGACTTTTGGTATTTCTTATAACTTATGATGAATATTCACACCATTTTACGGATAAAAAAATTATCTTTAAATACTCTTTAGAAGCTGGTTTATTTGCGTTTGTTGTATTTATGATAATTTCAGCCTTGATAGGTTTGTTTTTAAATTGGGGTTTTAATTAGGTCTTTATTCCAATCGGGGTATTTTTTTATTCTACTATATATTTTGTACGTTATTTCTAATTTTATTTAAATCTATATCAAGCTGGGTAAGCATGCTTTCCTGAGTTAGTATGGACTTGGCAACATCTTTCTCTGTATTTTCCGCTTTTTCGCTTTGTGATAATCCTTTCTGCATGGCTGTTTTGATACCAGTAATAATTTCATCCAATCTTTCGTCTAGGTTACACCTGAATTCATTTATGCTTTGTAAAACACGCTGGTGGAAGTTATACCTGCTTCTTCCGCAATGTTGGTCAAATACCTGAATGACTTTTTCCCTCATGTTTTTATAAAGAAGTTTATGGGACAGGAATTTAGGGAGTCTTGAGATAACAGGAGTATATAAATCCAAGTCAACCTGGTATTCATCAAATGAAAATCTGAATTCGTATTCTTCTACTAGACTGGCTTCAGTTTTCAGTTCTTCTACTTTTAAATTAAACAAACTTGCGGACAGGTCAACAGCTTTTTTAATGAAATCATTGGTTTGAGATGAAAATCTGTTTAATATAGATTCAAGGGATTTTTGAAGTTTGCCTTCTTCCTCTTTTCTCCAACTGCTGAATACTTTTTTGATGGATTTTTCCAAAAATTGGTCAAGAAATTTAGACAATTCAGTACCGTTTTTATCCTGATGGGATTTATAAAACTGGTCAAATTCGGATAACATTACCGGAAGTTCTTTCTCATTCAGAGATTCTATATCATCAATCAGTGTTTGGCTGACTAATTTTTCCAGTTGCCCGGCAAGGATATAATCATTATTTTCTTTTTCCTGTTTGATCGCCTCAAGTTCATTATTAAATGCAGTAATTTTCTCCTTTAAAGTGGCTACAGGCATGGAAACAGATTTTTTCTCAATCTGCAGGATAAGGTTTATTTCCTTAACAATTGATAGCATTTTTGTAGTTATGGAATTTATAAGTATTTGAGATTTTTGGCTGGTGAAAATATGGTTCAATTCATCCTTAAACTTGGAAAACTTGCCGTCTTTCAGTTTTTTGTTATCTTTTTGAGTATTCCCTTCAATAGCAAGCTTTGCAGACATCTGATAAAAAGTTATATCCTTTACTCCGACTGTTTCTTTAATAACCTTCTTGGTAAATTCCAATGATTCCTCCCTGTCTTTCTCTGAAATCTGGTCTATCTTGTTTTGGACAAAAATAATCTTACCCAGATAATCCTTTATTGAGGTTAAAAATATCAGTTCTGATTCACTAATAGGCGGATCTGCGGTTACGACAAAAATCCCAGCGTCAGCTTTAGGTACAAATTCATAGGATACATCCGTGTTATGTTTGTAAACAGAACCTACCCCGGGAGTATCAATTATTTGGATGCCATTTTTAAGATAATCAGAGGGATACTCAATGATAACTTGATCCACATTTTTTACATTCTTGGGATTTTCTGCTTCAGTAACATACTTATGTAATTCGGAAAGAGAGATATTCTTATGTTTCCCGTCAAGAAAGATAACATTAATATTCTTTTTTTGGCTGTATTTGAGAACTGTAATAATTGAAGTCAACGGTACAATTGCCGTGGGTAGAAGTTGTTCTCCAAGTAGAGCATTTATCAGCGTGCTTTTTCCTCTTTTAAACTGGCCTAGTATTACAAGCTGAAATTCGTTTTTTTCCAGTCTTTCTCTCAGATTATTTACTCTTTTCAGGAGTAGTGGATTTTGCCTGATAATCGGCAAATCAATTACTGAATTTAGTAGGTTTATTAATTCAATATTTTGCATAGAAAGTAATAAAAAAGCTTCTACCTTATAATAGTAGAAGCTATCACTCAACGACTTTTTGAGATTATGCGAGCTTCATCGCTTTACTGTATTTTATCATAATACAATTATGTAAGATATTTTACCCTCAAGTATCTGTTACAAATCTTAACTTCCTTTATATTACTACTTTTGACATTATATTAGCATATGCTAATATGTATGTATGATATATGATATTTATTCCGCCTTCGGAAATCAGGTAAGGGCAAAGCTTATTCTTTGTTTGGCAAAAAAACCTAAAAACGTCACGGAGCTTATTGCTACCTGTAGTTTATCACAATCTGCAGTTTCACAACACCTGAATAAATTGAAACAATCTGGACTCGTTGAGACGAAGAAAGAAGGGAAAGAAGTATGGTATTCACTAAAGTATAAGAAAGCCGCTGACATAAGTTCATTATTAATATCACTTGAGCAGGAGGTTCTATGAATTATAAAAAAGTTAAAGTATATGCAACTACTACATGTTCTTATTGCATAATGGTTGCTGATTGGTTAATCAGTAAGAAAGTGGCATTTGAAAAGATACTTGTTGATCAGAACTAGCAGGCAGCCGAGGACATGGTCAAAAAAACCGGACAGATGGGAGTACCTGTTACAGAAATTGAATATGCTGACAGGAAACCGGAATATATTGTCGGATTTAATCAACCGCAACTGTCGTATATGTTAGGAGTATAAAAAATTTATGAAAGGAACATGTCTTATGTTAAAACAAAATGAAGGTTCACTAGACCGAACAATACGTATCATAATCGGTATCATGATACTCGTAGCCGGATTTTTCTCTCTTACAGGTCTGGGGCAGACTATTACCATAGTTATCGGAGCCATCGCTTTAATAACGGGAATATTAGGTTTTTGTGGATTTTATACACTTTTGGGTATATCAACCTGTCCGATAAAAAAATCGTAGGTTTAACCGAAAGTTTTACTGAGTTGATTTAGATGCGGAAGCCATAGTGAAATCATAATTTTATTGTTCCTCTAACAATCTTTTATACCCTGTTTGACAACACCCTTTTAATATACTATTATGAATATGTATTCAATTCAGAAAGGAGGTGAGATGTTATGCCAGCAATGAACGGAACAGGACCGCAAGGACAAGGTCCTATGAGCGGACGCGGACTTGGTCCTTGTGGACAAGGAATGGGTTGGAGAGGAAAATCCGGTTTTGGCGGAGGTTGGAGACAGGGTTTTAGCAGAGGTATGGGTAAATTTTTCGGATGGAATTTGCCTCAGTCCAAAGTTAACCAAAAACAATCGCTTGCCAACTATAAAAAAGCTCTTGAGGATGAACTCGAGGTCGTTAAGAAAGAAGAGGAAGACCTAAACAAGGCAGAATAAAATTTTATTAAGGAGATCTAAAAATGAAAATAGCTTTAAGCTCTTCAGGAAAAGATACGGAGAGCAATATAAGTGAAGTGTTTGGACGATGCGCCAATTTTCTTATTATGGAAATTGAAGATAAAAAAGTAAATGGAATTGAGGCGATAGAGAATACAAGTATAAATCAGCTGGGAGGAGCAGGGATTTCTGCTGCCCAAATGGTAGCAGAAAAAGGGATAAAAGCAGTAATCACAGGAAACATCGGGCCAAGAGCTCTGGATGTTTTTAGGCAATTTAATATCCAGGTTTACAAAGGTACAGGATTGGTAAAAGAAGTAATACAAGATTTTATAGATAGTAAACTCACAAAAATTCAATAACTCTGACGATATGAAAATATATGGTCCAGTACCGTCGTGGAGATTAGGTAATTCCTTAGGTGTAGATTTGATTGAAGTTCCAGAAGGCTATGACAAGGTTTGTTCTTTTAATTGTGTTTATTGTCAATTAGGTCATAAAGTATTAAAAACGAATTCCCCGAAAAAAATTACTATTACAGAAGAGGATTTTAAAAGATTAAGAATAAAAATTAGAAAAACCAATCCTGACTATATTACTTTTTCAGGAGAAGATGAACCCACTTTAAATCTTAACTTAGGATATGCTGCAAAAAGAATTAGGGAAATGACTAAAGTGCCTATCGCAGTTTTGACAAATGCATCTTTTATAAATCTTCCTGAAGTTAGGGATGGGTTGAATGCTTGCGATTTGGTTATTGCTAAAATAGACGCTCCTCACCAGAATTTATTTAAAAAGATTAATCAACCTTATGAAGGCATATCTCTTGCAGACATCGTCCAAAATTTGAAATTGATAAAAACAAAACTGGCTATTCAGACCCTGCTGTTTTCTTATAATAATCTAACAAATTCTGATAAAAATTCAATAACCAGCTTAATAAGTATTTATAGAGAGATAAATAATACAAAGCCAATTACTATTTATTTGGGAACTGCTTATAGACCAACGGATTTTATTGGAGTCAGAGCCCTAGGTGAAGTACAACTTAAAGCTATAGCAAAAAAAATCTCAACTCAACTTGGGATTGAAGTTGACCATTACCAGGAAAAAGAGCTTGAAATAATATCTAGAAAGTTTAATGATAAAGAATTAAGAAAGGAGATTCTGGAGTTATTAAGAAGAAGACCATGTACTTATAAGGATATTTCAAGCAGATTCAGCAATGCGGATATATCTGGTGTATTAGAATCATTAATTGGAAAAAACTTATTGGAAGTAAGAATTCATAATAATGAAAAATTTTATTTCAAAATAGAATCAAAATGAAATTAGTCATTCCAACCAATGATAAAAGGGGCTTAAAGGATACGGTGGCAGAGCATTTTGGCAGATGCAATACCTATACTTTTCTTGATGATAAAGGTAAAGTAATTGAAATAATCGACAATACCAGCGAACATATGGGAGGTAAAGGCCTTCCGCCCGAGCTGATGAAGGAGCACGGGGCAGATATTCTATTGTGCAGAGATCTTGGTCCAAGGGCGCTGAATTTATGCAAAGAGTTGGGAATAGATGTATATGCATGTCAGGCAAATACAGTAAAAGAAATATTTGATTTATGGAAAAATAACAAAATAAAAAAAGCAGGTTTTGAAGATATTTGTGAGGAACATAAGGTATGAAAATCGGAATTATTATTTGTGATCGTTACAGAAAATGTGCAGGAGGTAAATGTTTCCGGGCAATGCAAAACCGTGAGGGTGCTTTTGATATATATGATAAAAGAAAACCTATTGATATTGTCGGATATACATCGTGCGGTGGTTGTCCGGGAGGCAATATTGAATATGCACCGGAAGAAATGATAAAAAACGGCGCAGAAACAATTCATTTCGTCACAGGACTTGTCGTTGGTTATCCTCCATGTCCTTATATTAAAGAATTTAAAAGCTATATTGAGAAGCGATTCAAAATAAAAGTAGTTATAGGAACACATCCAATCCCGCAAAAATACTATCTTATGCATAACATATTAAAAACATGGAAATCTAATGAGTGGAAAAAGTTAATAAAACCAACTTTATCAACTGAAGCTATTCGTAAGTCATATGATTAACTTATATTAAAAATTGAGAGTAAAAAAACTATGAGAATTGCAGTTACAGGAGGCAAAGGCGGGACAGGAAAATCAATGGTTGCCGTATCTCTGGTGGTTGAGTTTGCCCGGAATAATTTCACCATGCTGGTTGATGCTGACGTTGAATGTCCCAATGACCATCTGATGCTTTCGGCAAAAAGAAAAAAATATATTACCGTTTATCAACCCATCCCTAAATGGGATTTAGACAAGTGCGCCAAATGCGGCAGATGCGCTCAAATCTGCAAACAGAATGCCATAGTATTTGTAAAAGATAAATATCCGGTTTTTGTTAAAGATCTATGTATTGGTTGCAAAGCCTGTATAGTTGTCTGTCCTTACGGGGCTATCGCCGAAACCACAAAAGAGATCGGGATAATATATACCGGAAAAAATTACAATGTGAATTTAGTTACCGGTGAGCTGAAACTTGGCGAGCTTGCTTCAGGCGAGGTGGTTGCCGAGGTAAGGAAAAAAGCTGAAGAAATCAATGAAAAAATTAAGGCGGAGGTTATGCTCATAGATTCCGCTGCCGGAATCGGCTGTCCAGTGATTGCTTCGCTTGTCGGAACTGATTATATTGTGGCCGTAACAGAACCTACACCCTCGGCTCTTCATGATCTGAAAAGAGTATTGTATCTTGCCAATCATTTCGGTATTAAACACGGAATTGTAATAAATAAATTTGACCTTGAAAGAAACTTTTGTTTAAAAATCGAAGAATATGCAAAAAAAGCTAAAATCCCGATTCTTGGCAGAATTCCTTACAGAAAAGACTTTGTCGATGCGATGATTAAAATGAAACCGGCGGTTGTAATTTATCCGCAATATAAAAAATTATTCAAAGAAATTGCCAATAAAATGAGCAAAGAACAAGCATGAAGGAAAAAATTGCGTTAATTTCAATACTGGTCAATACGGTTTTGGCCGGAGGCAAGCTAACAGCAGGATTTATGTCAGGTTCCGCTTCCGTATTTGCCGAAGGTTTGCATTCGGGAATGGATATTTTGTCCTCAGCCATAAGTTATATAGGGATTAAGATATCCAAAAAACCGGTTGACGATGAGCATCCTTACGGACATTATAAATTCGAGGTTTTAGCCGGTCTGATAATTACAATTATTTTGCTTTTAACAGGCTTTTTTATTATCAGCGAATCTATAAATAACTTAAGAAATCCTTCTCCTGTAAGTATAGGTTATTTTGCTTTGGGTGTGATGCTTGTTTCTGCAATGATTAATGAAGTGATGGCGCGTTTAAAAATTTATACAGGCAAAAAAGAAAATTCAATCAGTCTTCTTTCGGATGGCTTCCACTGCCGAGTTGACGTTTTTGCTTCTCTGGCGGTTTTTGCCGGTCTTTTTCTGACAAATTATTGGATTTACGCCGATTCGCTATTGGCTTTATTAATCGGTTTATATATTATCAAAGGATCTTTTTCTTTGGGGAAAGAAGCGGTTGATTCTCTGCTTGATATTTCTGCAGGAAGTGAAACGGATGAAAAAATTAAATCAATTGCAAACTCTCAAGACATTGAAATTTCTTCTCTAAAAACGCAGAAAAAAGGGTCAGTAATTACTGCTAATTTGGAGATAGAATTACCTAGTAGTTTAAGTGTAGAGAAAGCTGCCGATATTTCCAATAAATTAAGAGAAAGTCTTATGAGAGCAATTGGTAATCTTTGCTATGTTGCTATTCAAATAAAAAGTCATGAAGTAGAAACCGGATTTTACAAACCAGGCTTAGGACAGGGAGTCAGCTGGCAAAAAAAAGGCAGGTTTAAAAAAGAAATTGAAGAAGCAGAAGGCCGGGGTCCGGGCGGATATTGTGTTTGTCCGAAATGTGGCTATAAAATTGAACATAAAAAAGGTATTCCCTGTTCATCTGTATCATGTTCTAATTGTAAAATTAATCTAGAGAGAAAATAGTTCGATAAACTCACTATAAATAATATGCCAAGACCAAGAATTCCAAGATGCTTGCGTTTTAAGCCAAATGTCTATTACTTTAAGCCTCAAGGAATTCCTCTTCGGGAACTTGAGGAAATAGTTTTACTGCCGGATGAGCTGGAAGCTTTGAAGTTGCACGAAATAGATGGACTTGAACAAATAGTAGCTGCAAAGAGAATGGAAATATCCCAGCCTACTTTTGCCAGAATTTTAGGCAGTGTACATAAAAAAATTGCCGAAGGGATCATTTCCGGAAAAGCTATCAGAATAGAACGGACCTCTTAATATCTGCAATACATTTGCATTAATCTATTGATATTTGCCTCTTTTTAGCTATAATATAATACAATTAAATTGCGTTAAATACATATGAACTTCGATTTGACACTTTCAAGCCTGCAAGATAAAGGATGCAGGATAACAAAAATAAGAAAAGAGGTTGTCAAAATTTTTTCCAGGACACAAAAACCCTTGTCAGCGAATGAATTAGAAAAATTGCTGCTTAAAGCCAAATTAACTGTAAATAAAGCAACCATCTATCGGGAATTACAGTTCTTCCTTCATAACAATTTCATCATAGAAGTATTTCTCTATCCGGATAAAATATCCTATGAATCTTCAGAATTAAAACATCACCATCATTTGATTTGTGACAGTTGCGGTAATATAGACAACATTACGAATTGTCTGATTGAGGAATTGGATGAGGATGTTTATAAGAAAAAGGGTTTTAAAATAAAAAGACACATGCTTGAATTTTATGGTACCTGTGCGGACTGTACAAAAAATTCGACGCATCGTTAAATATTTGAATATATATGAACTCTATAATCCATGTTCCTAATGATATATTAACCAGCCTAACACGAACGGTTATACACTTTGATAAGAAGTTGGAACATCTTGTTTCGGAAATGAAAAAGATACTACTGGTAGCGCAAAAACCGAAAGGAGTAGGACTTTCAGCAAATCAGATTGGTGAGCCATATAGTGTGTTTATTACCAAACCTACTACTAACTCAGAAATTTGTACATTTACAAATCCAAAAATAATTAAACAGGTAGATGAATCTCCAAAAAAAGACGAGGAAATAAAAGATGATGGGAAACTCGAAGGTTGCCTATCAATCCCGGATATTTGGGGTCATGTTCACCGTGCAAAAGAAATAACGCTGCAATATCAGGATATAAACGGGAAAAAATACGAAGAAACTATTACCGGATTTTTAGCCCAAATAGTCCAACATGAAACAGATCATATCAACGGTATTCTTTTCTCGGAGCGTGTGGTAGAGCAAAAAGGTAAATTTTTCCATTCCGCAACTATTAATGGAAAGAATGTACTAAAAGAAATAGTTTTATGAAAATGAAAGTATTACATACTGCCTTGCAGTATAAAGATGAAAAAAAAGCAGAAATATTTTTTGGTAAAGTTCTTGATTTAAAAAAGCAAAATGAATTTACACTGTCATCGAATTTCTCAGATTTTGTTTTCGGTATAAAAAAGGATATTAAAGTTATAGTGTATTCACAAAAAAATACAACATTTGAAATATTTATCGCTCCGAAGAAAGCCAAAAATATATTCGAGCATTTATGTATTCAAATAAGCAATAAAGAGGAGTTGATAAAAAGATGCAGGAAATACGGCATTAAAATGATATCTACGGAAAGAAATGGAAATAAATATTTATTTATAAGGGATTTTTCCGATTATCTGTATGAAATAAAAGAGAAGAATTAAATGTGGCGAAATGTCTTAATATTTATTTTGATTTTATTAGCTGGTATATTTTTGTATTTAAGATTAGATCGAGATAAAAGAATAAAAACAATAAGACAGATAAATTCAGATACTATGACAACAACATCAAAAACTGAAAACGAAAAATTATCAATAATTACTGTTTTTGATAATTACAGGGCTGACCCCCTTTTAAAAACCGGTTGGGGTTTTTCCTGTCTCATTCGCCGAATCCGCCCAATTGGCGAAAAAAGCGGATCTTTGAAAGAAGAAAACATTTTATTAGATACAGGAGCAGATAGCGACATTTTGCTCTCCAATATGAAAAAATTAAATATCATTCCGGAGACAATTGACTTTATTTTCATTTCCCATCTTCACGACGACCATATTGGCGGTCTTAATGGAATTCTGAAAATAAGACCAGACTTAACTGTATATAAGCCGGAATTATTTCCTAAGGAAAAAGAGATTATAGAAGATGTTTATACGACAGGATCATTGGGAAATGATATAAAAGAGCAGTCCTTAATAATCAAATCTGAAAAAGGACTAATAATAATCACCGGTTGCGCGCATCCGGGAATTGTAAATATATTGGAAAAAGCAAAAGAAATGTTTCCTTCCGAGAATATTTATCTAGTTTTAGGAGGATTTCATCTGGAAGATGAATTGTATCCTGAATTGAAAAGTATTATCAGCGACTTCAGAAAGTTAAATGTCCAAAAAGCGGCTCTATGCCATTGTTCGGGAGAAAGAACCAGAGAATTATTTAAAAAGGAATATGGAGACAATTATATAGAGAATGGTGTTGGAAAAGTAATTAACATAGAATAGAAAATGTGAAGCGAAATCCCGCATCAAGCTCTGCTTTGGTGCGGGAGAGCAGGAAAAATTATTGAAATTTCATAATAAAAAAAAGGAGGTGATAAGAATGGGTAGTCATCATCATAGTCATGACATAGACAGTCTTGATGAAAAAGGTAAAGATTTAGCGCGGGCAAGACAATCTCTAATTGAAGAGCTGGAAGCAATATCTCTTTATGAAGAAAGAGTTCAAGCAACCAGCGATGAGTCACTTAAGAAACTGCTTGATCACAATAGGGATGAAGAGAAAGAACACGCAGCCATGCTTACAGACTGGTTAAGAAAGAATGACCAGACTTTTGACAAAATGTTTTCCGAGCATGATTAAGAAGCAACTAAATGATAAGACGATGAAAATAATTGTCGGTTCGTCAAATCCGGTGAAGATTAAATGTGTGCGTAAAATATTCGCAAAGTATTTTGAAAAGATATCAGTAGAGGGAAAAAAAGTTGAGTCAAAAGTAGGCCGTCAGCCGGAATCGGAAGAAGAGACAATAAAAGGGGCAAGAAATCGAGCTAAAGGAATTCATACTACTGACAATCCGGATTTTGCCTTAGGAATTGAGGGTGGACTCGAACATATTAGGAAGAAATACTATGCTTATGCCTGGATATGTATAAGATCAAAAGATAGGAAAGAAAGCATGGGAAGAACAGCAAGCTATCCGCTTTCCTTTCGGATGATAGATATAATAAAAAAAGGCAAAGAACTCGGTGAGGCAAATGATATTGTTTTTAAAACTAAAAAAAGCAAGATAGGAAAAGGGGCAATCGGTTCCCTGTCAAAAGGATATCTTGACAGATCGGGTCTTTTGGAACAGGGAGTAATTTGTGCACTACTGCCGTTTATTAATAAGGATTTATATGATTAGTCGATGTTAAATATTATTAGTATTCTAGTAGATAACATTACCTTTACAGATGAACATTTTCTGGGGGAACCTGGATTATGTTATTGGATAGAAGCGGAAGGTAAGAAAATACTATTTGATTTGGGATTTTCAGATACCTACATTAGAAATGCCAAAAAATTAAAGATCAGCTTATCAAAGACTAATTACATAATTTTAAGTCATGGTCATAACGATCATACGGAAGGGTTAAAATTTTTTCCGTTTGCTTCTAAAAAAATACAACTAATATCCCATCCTGATTGTCTTTTACCGAAATATGTAAGTGGTGATCAATATATTGGATCACCATTAAATAAGGAAATAGTATCTGACAAATTTTCTTATATTCAATCAGAAAAACCATATTTTATAACTCCAAATATTGCTTTTTTAGGCAGGATAAAAGAAAAATATGATTTTGAAGAAAGAGAACCGATTGGTTTTATTATTAGAAATAATAAAAAAGAAAATGACTTATTGTTTGATGATTCTGCTTTGGCTATTAAAACGAAAAAAGGAGTAGTTATCATTACTGGTTGTTCTCATTCGGGGATCTGTAATATTGTTGCTTCCGTAAAAGAGATTTTTAAGGGAGAAAAAATCTATTCGATTATCGGCGGTTTTCATTTGAGAAAATCTAGCATGGAAAGATTAGAAGAAACAATGAAAGTACTAAAAAAGGAAGTTATGGGTCTTATTTATCCTGCTCATTGTACTGATTTTGGAGCAAAATGTTTTTTAGCGAAGCACCTGAAAACAGAGAAAGTGTATGTTAGTAAAAAAATTATATTTAATGAAAATTAAACAAATTATAATCTGGGGTTTTATCATTCTGACTTTTTTATCCTATTTTTATTTTCCTGTTTTTGCACAGGAAATGGATAATTCACAGACTAATTCTTCTTTTGAAGAGACTCTTGTGGGAAAAGTAGTTAAAGTGCTTGAAGAGAAAAAAATTGAAGTTGAGGGACAGGAACCAACTCAATACCAAAAGTTGGAAGTTCTGATAACAGAGGGTTCTTTGAAAGATAAAACTATTAATATTGAGGTTGGTGATATTGCAACTGTCAATCAGCAGAAATACCAGCCGGATGAAGAAGTAGTCATCACTTATACAAAAGGATTCGATAATGAAGATGTTTTTTATATTACTGATTATGTCAGGCATAAATCACTTGTTTGGTTATTTGTTATTTTTGTTATTCTTACAGTTGTTATTGGCAAATGGCGAGGTATAAGTTCTATTTTTGGAATGGGGCTTTCCTTTCTGGTCATATTCAAATATATTCTTCCCTCCATCTCGCAAGGTGCTGATCCGATAAATACGTCAATTATCGGTTCTCTGTTTATTATCCCCATAAGCTTTTATCTTTCTCACGGATTCAATAAAAAGACAACAGTTGCCGTAGTCGGTACCCTGATTGCCCTGGTAATCACAGGCTTGCTGGCGAAAACTTATATTGAAGTGGCCAGACTGACAGGTTTTGCATCTGAGGAAGCAGCTTTCTTACAGGTTGCCAAACAGGGAGTCATGAATATGAAGGGACTGCTTCTAGCGGGTATCATCATCGGTGTTTTAGGAGTGCTAGATGATATCACCATTTCCCAATCTGCCGTAGTATTTCAATTAAAGAAAACCAACCCTTCGATAAAACAGGGAGAACTATATAAAGCAGCCATGAATGTAGGACAAGATCATATCGCTTCCATGGTTAATACTCTGGTATTGGTTTACACAGGTGCAGCCCTACCGCTTTTTCTTTTGTTTATCAATAATCCCAAACCCTTCCACCAGACTATCAATTTCGAACCAGTTGCAGAGGAAATAGTAAGAACTCTCGTAGGTAGTATAGGTCTTATTTTAGCCGTACCAATTACTACTTTTATTGCATCATTTATTGCTCAGGGAGGTGAAAAAAATGAAAGTTCTTAAAATCGGTGCAGTCTGGTGTAACGGCTGTCTTATCATGCGTCCCCGCTGGCAGGAGATAGAAAAAGAAAATCCATGGCTTGAAACACATTACTTTGACTTTGATAATGATAAGGAAACAGTTGAGAAATATAAAATAGACAGCGGAGTGTTGCCAGTTTTTATCTTTCTTGATAAAAATGGTAAAGAATTTCTTCGCTTAAACGGAGAGGTAGAGAAAGCTACTCTTGTCAAAACAATATTGGAAAATAAGGAAAAATAATGAAACTGATTAAATTATTTGTAGGAGTATTAGTTACTCTTGTATTATTGTTTGTACTTATTAAACCAATAATAGCCCAAGAGAATAATGTAACGATTCATTTCTTCTGGGCAAATGGCTGTTCCCATTGTGCTAAAGAGAAAGTATTTCTGCAAAATCTAACAATAAAATATCCTCAAATAGTAGTGCAGGATTATGAAGTAACATCGAACCGCGAAAATGTATCACTTCTTCAAAAAGTAGGCAAGGAATTAAACGCTGATGTTTCAGGTGTTCCTTTTACTGTGATAGGAAAAGATTACATAGCAGGATATTATAATGATGAAACAACAGGTAGTGAGATCGAAGAAAAAGTGGAATGCGCTATAAGAGAAGGTTGCATTGATATCATTCAAGACATTAACTTGGAGACTGATATTTCAAATGATAAAGAATCAATAATTCCCCAAAGTCTGAATATTCCCATATTTGGCAGCATTTCAACAAAGAACCTGTCACTGCCAGCTTTTACCTTTGTGATTGCCTTTTTAGATGGGTTTAACCCCTGTGCCATGTGGGTTCTTCTATTCCTTATTTCCCTGCTTCTTGGCATGCATAATCGATTGAAGATGTTCGTCTTGGGTTTTTCTTTCATATTTGCATCAGCTATGGTGTATTTCCTCTTTTTATCCGCATGGCTTAATATTTTTCTTTTTTTGGGTTTCATCGCTTGGATAAGGATAGTAATAGGTATGGTTGCCTTGGGTGCCGGAGGGTTGAACTTAAAGGAATACCTTACCAATAAAACTGGAGGGTGCAAGGTAACCGGTGATGAAAAGCGAAGAAAGATATTTGACAGAATCAAAGACATAACCCAGAATAAACAATTTATCGTTGCGTTATTTGGAATAGTTCTTTTGGCTTTTGCAGTCAATCTGGTGGAACTTGTTTGTTCTGCAGGATTACCTGCAATTTATACCAAGGTACTGACAATGTCCAATCTTCCAACATGGCAGTATTATATATATCTCCTTTTCTATATCCTGATTTTCATGTTGGATGATATGTTCATATTTTTTACAGCCATGGTTACGCTTCATGCAGTTGGAATCCAAAGTAAATATGCAAGGGTTTCACATCTTATCGGAGGGATTATGATGTTTGTCATAGGATTATTGATGCTTTTTAAACCTGAACTTTTGATGTTTGGATAAAAACTAATATGGAAATAAATCTAACAACCATAGGAATTGCAAAAAATAAATATAGAGAAAAATATAGAGATTGGGAAGATACTGTCACAAAAATATATATCGATGAAAAATATCAGGATGGACTTTATAAGCTTGAAGAATTCTCCCATATCCAGGTGATCTTCTATTTACATAAGGTTAAGAATTACAGCATAAAACTTGTTCCACAGGGCAAGATTGGAATATTACCCGAGGTTGGTGTATTTGCCACCCGTACTCAATACAGACCAAGTCCTATTGGAGTTTCAATAGCGGAAGTGATTAATATCAAAGGAAATGTTATTACCGTCAAAGGGTTGGATGTATTGAACAACACTCCGATTATTGACATAAAACCATATATTCCTGATCACAAAAATATTAAATATAAAATCCCTTCTTGGGTTAAGAAACTTGAAGAAATAAACAAATGAGATATTTTTATCTGTAGATTTATTATTAATAGTATTTATTAAAGAAAGAACAATTTTATGGAACCAGTAAATCAAACCAGTCAGCCAGAAGCAGTATCCATGCCAAGAATTGGAGATAAAGCTCCGTCATTTAAAGCAGTTACCACACAGGGGGAGATAAACTTTCCCGACCAGTATAAAGGAAGCTGGGTAATTCTTTTTTCGCATCCGGCTGATTTTACACCGGTCTGTACGTCAGAGTTTATGACTTTTGCCAGCCGGGAAAAATTATTCTCAGATGCCAATTGTAAACTGGTTGGCCTCTCAGTTGATGGTTTGTACAGCCATATCGCTTGGCTTCGAACAATCAAGGAAAAAATTGAATACAAGGGAATGAAAAATGTGGAAGTGAAATTCCCCTTAATTGAGGATATCACTATGGAAGTGGCCAAAAAATACGGTATGATCCAGCCGGGAGAAAGCAATACCAAGGCGGTAAGGGCTGTATTTTTCATTGATCCCAAAGGAATAATAAGAGCTATTATTTATTACCCTCTGAGCATGGGCAGGAATTTTGACGAATTATATAGAGTAATAATTGGTTTACAGACAGCTGATGCTTTTCCCGTAGCCCTACCGGCAGATTGGCAGCCCGGTGATGATATCATTGTTCCGACAGCCGGATCATGTGGAGTAGCGAAACAAAGGATGGAGAATAAGAAAGAAATGAAATGCTACGACTGGTTTTTCTGTACCAAGAAGCTGGGAAAGCAGGAAATAGAAAAAAAGATAAAAAAACATAAATAAAACACAAATTATCAATCCCAATCAGGTTGATATGATTGCTGTTTAGGATACTATTCAAGCAATAATCTTATCGAAAAATTTACTTTGAAAAGGAGAGTTAAACATCTTTATGGAAAGACTTATTTTTATTATTACTGCCAATTTTTTGATTAGTCTTGCTTCTTTGATAGGTGTTTTTACTATTTCAATCAAAGAAAAAATATTATCAAAATTTCTTCTATCTCTTATTTCCCTTTCTGCTGGTGCTTTGATGGGGGGTGCTTTTCTTCATCTTTTACCTGAGGCTTCTGAAAAACTTAATAGCGGGAATATGTATCAAATAGTTTTATTTTCCTTTATTCTGTTTTTTTTAATAGAGAAACTACTTCATTGGCGTCATTGTCATAAAAAGAACTGCGATGTTCATACGTTTGGATATATGAATTTATTTGGCGATGCTGTTCACAATTTCATAGATGGTTTGGTTATCGCAGCTACATTTTTAACGGATATAAGGTTGGGTATTATAACAAGCTTTGCCATTGCCTTACATGAAATTCCACAGGAAATTGGTGATTTTGGTGTACTTCTATATTCAGGATTTAGTCGAAAAAAAGCTCTTTTTGCAAACTTTTTAGTGGCATTAACCGCAGTTTTTGGAGGTATTATCGGATATTTTCTTTCTTTTCAAATTGAAAATATGACCTCATACTTGCTTCCTTTTACTGCAGGAGGATTTATCTACATTGCCGCTTCAGATCTAATGCCTGAGATAAGAAAAGAGACAAGTCTTAGAAAATCCATGCTATCTTTTGGCGTATTTCTTGTTGGTATTGCCATTATGTTTTTAGTCAAGTTTATTGGTCATGAATAGAATATTTCAATATAAAAAATAATAAGATGGATAACTTTCCATTAATTAATTTAGAAAATGGTCAAAAAGGGGTTATTATCTCAATAGCCGGAGGTTTTAGAGCAACAAAAAGGCTAGCTGACTTGGGACTGACTCCGGATACTGTAGTTGAAGTTTTGAAAAAAGCGCCATTTTCCGGTCCTTTGCTGATTAAGGTTCGCGGTTCTAATTTGATTTTAGGCAAAGGACTGGCAGCAAAAGTTTTCGTGAGATTAAAATGAAAAATGGAAAAAAATTAAAGATTGTTTTAGCTGGCCAAGCCAATGTCGGGAAATCTGTTATTTTTAATTATCTTACCGGTCTTCACCAGCATATAGGCAACTGGCCGGGAAAAACCGTAGAGAAGGCAGAAGGGACTCTTTTTTACAAAGGCTATACAATCGATGTTTTTGACTTGCCGGGAATTTACGCTTTAACCACTTATTCTTTGGAGGAAATAGTTTCCAGAGACTACATCGCCTTACAAAAGCCTGATTTTGTAGTGAATGTAGTAGATAGCACTAATCTTGAAAGAAATCTGCTTTTCACCCTGCAGCTTTTAGAACTGGAAAGACCAGTAATTTTGGCCTTAAATATGGTCAATTTACTGAAAGAAAAGGGCATAGAGATTAATACCCAAAAACTCCAGGAGTTATTACAGATTCCTGTCATACCGGTGGCGGCAATTTACGGCAAGGGTATCACAGAAGTTGTAGATCGTGGAATAGAACTGATTAAAAGCAACACAAAAGAGACAACTTGTGAATGTAAGCTAAAATTTGGAAAAGAGGTTGAGGAGCGGATTGAACAATTGATTAGGGTTTTAAAAGATGTTGATTTATCTTATCCCAAAAGGTGGTTAGCCATTAAACTTTTAGAAAAAGATAAAGAGATAGAAAAATTAGTTAAAGACAAAGAAATACTCACGAATGTTGAAAAATTAACTTCCGAACTGGAAGAAATTCATGGTCATGATTCTTCAGTAGTAATTGCCAATGAGAGATGTTATTTAGCCTCTCTAATCATAAAACAAACAGTGAAAATCACTAAACCAGCAAAAATAGGCCTTAACGTAAGGTTAGATAGTTTAACTTCAGATAGAATTTTGGGTTATCCGGTAATGATTGGCATTTTAGCTTTAATGTATTTAACTATTTTTACGTTTGGCAGTTGGTTTTCGTCTTTCCTGGAAGAATTGACTTCCGGCTGGCAAATCCTTTGGGAAAATATTTTCGGTAATTCATTTTTTACTTCTTTAGGCTGGTCAACTATCGAATCAGCCCTTGCCTTAATTCAGATTGCCCTGCCTTATATTATCCCTTTTTATTTCCTTTTGTTTTTATTGGAAGACTGGGGATACCTGGCTCGGGTTGCATACCTGACGGATAATTTGATGCACAAGCTTGGAGTTCATGGAAAAGCTTGCATCCCCTTGATGCTTGGTTTTGGCTGCAATATTCCTGGTTGTCTTTCCTGCCGGATTATGGAAACAGAAAGAGAAAGATTTCTGACTGCCTTTTTAACTACTTTAATTCCTTGTTCTGCTGTAACCGTTATTATTATGGGATTGGTGGGAAAGTTTTTAGGTGTCGGTTGGGCGTTTGGTCTTTATTTGTTTAATATTTTAATTATCTTAATAGTAGGAAAATTAGCCTCAAAAATTCTACCGGGAGAACCCACAGAACTTATTATGGAAATGCCTGATTATAGACTGCCTAACCTTCGGACCATAATTCTTCAAACTTGGTTTAGATTAAAAGAATTTATCTTTCTTGCCGGGCCGTTGGTGGTAATTTCAGGGGTAGTTATTAAAGGAATTCATCTGGCTGGATGGTTGGAAGCGACTGCCAGTTTTTTAAGCCCGATTACCGTAAAATGGCTGGATTTGCCGGCTATAACAGGAGTTTTACTTATCTTTGGCATTTTGAGAAAAGAATTGATTTTAGTGATGCTGGCAACCCTTTTGGGAACAACGAATTTTGTTTCCATTTTAACTCCGGTTCAGATGTTGACCTTGAGTATACTTTCTATGTTCTACATTCCTTGCGTTGCCACAATCGCTGTCCTTTTGAGAGAATTTGGCTGGAAAAAGACACTGGGCATTTGTATTTTTGAAATATTCTTTGCCATTAGTCTTGCAGGTACTGTTTCAAGAATTTTGCCTGTATTTCTTTAGATATTAAGAGGATTTTCTTTGAAAAAATTCCAATATCTTTGTCTTTCTTCCCTCGGGAGTTAAACTGCTTATAATTCCAGGTCCTCCAATACATCCTCCGGGACAATTTAAGATATCGAGCAGTCTGATTTTTGGATTTGTATCAAATTCTTTTATTGCTTGTATATTATTCTGAGTCCCTGAAACGATTTTTATCTCACCTTCCTGCATTTGGTCTGTCAATCCGCTGCTGTGGGATAGTCCTCCATCAAGCGCATACATCCTAGTCAATCCTGTTTCTGAAATATCAAATTTATCATCAGGGTTAGTCTCCTCCGAAATATTAAAATGCCCTAAAATCTGTTTTAACTCGGTATAAGTAATTACAAGTATATTCAGATCAGGCACATCTTCTATTGCCTCAAGTTTCTTGACGATACAGGGTCCGATAAAAACAGGCTTGTATCCGGGGTATTTTTCGATGACAATCTTGGCTGTAGCCATCATTGGAGAATCAACGCCGTGCGAGAGATATTTTTCGTATTGAGGCATTTGTTTCCGTATCATACGAACGACCGTAGGACAAGGACTAGTGATATAACGGGCGTCAGGATTTTCTTTTAAAAGTCGCAGTAGCTGTTCATTTGTCTTTTTGGCTCCTACTGCTACCTCAACAGTATAAGAAAAGCCCAGTTTTTTAAGCATTGTGATTATTGTTGGATAGGAAAAAACAATAGGAAAAGAAGGAGCCATCATAGCTGCCAGTTTTTCCTTTTTATTGATAAGTTCGATTAGTGTATTTACTTCGTTCATCTGACTTCTTTCCTAAGAGTCTTGATAATGAAGTAGGATAAAAAACCTCCCGTGCAGGTAGTAACCAGTTGTATCATACCCATTGAGGTGACAAACATTTTTGGAACGATATGTAATTGGTAGTATATATTTGCAGCGATAAAAAGAAGAAAGTATTTTGATAGCGCAGAGGCAAATACTCTCAATGTATATTTCTGCTGTCTAGCAAGAGAGAAGACGCCGGCTTGCAAATAGTTTCCTAACCAGATGAAAGGAAGAAAATATACCAGAAAAATTGTCTGCGGATCAAACAACACTCCATGGGTAATTGCTCCTAAGCTTGGAAGAAAAAGAATGGGATATAAAGATTTTCTGTCCAGTTTTTCCGAAGCTGTAAAGATCAGGGCGTTTACTATCGTTCCTGTAAGAAATTGAGGTCGGGCAATTATAAAAGGAATTGCATATCCCAGAATATAAATAACCAGATTCAATCTTAAGGCAAGGTATTTCTGGAGATTTAAAACAAGCATTTTCATATATTTTTTTACTAAATTAATTGAAGGTGGGACATAATTCCCACCAGTACCTTAACAACTTGCAATAGACGAATATCACCCCCTAAACTCTAATTGTAGGCAGAGAAAAGTATTGCGGTATGAAGTCAAGAGGCAATTTTAATTGCATTCAGACAATAAACTCCTCTCTCCATTTTCAGGAGTTAAAAGGAGCAAGCACCTTAACAAAAGAATAAATGCGATCCGGTTAAAAACAAGATAAATTTATTGACGTTTTTAACTTCAGGATTTCGGTTGGTCTCCTTTCTGGTTACCCGGTTGATAAAATCTCTGATCGCGCAGCATCGCAAAACAGAGGCGCACCAGTTTCCGGGCAGTTAATACTAATGCGCGTTTGTGTTGGTGTTTGGGAACCTCTTGGTACTTCCGTTCATAGTAGACCTTGTATTCTTCATTGTGGACTCGCAATGAAGAGGCAGCTTGTACCAGGTAGTAACGTAGATAGGTATTCCCAGGTTTTCTGGGAGTTTCCTCAGCCGTAAACTCACCGGATTGGCTTTTTTTCCAGGCAAGACCTGCATATTTACCCACCTGTGATTGTCTTCTAAATCGTGAAGTAGTTCCCAATTCGGCGGTAATACCGGCGGCGAACACCAACCCGATGCCTTTGATTGACGTTAGAGGATTAGTGTATCGGGAAAACTCTTTTTCAATCACCGCATCAATAGTTTTTATCTTTTCCCCAAAGTAACGGATATTGTCATAGGTATTGGTGAGAATAAGATCAATCGGTTCTTTGAGTTTGTTTGCCAGTTGATAAGAGGAATTGGCTACTTCTTTAACAAGAAGTGCAGTTTTCACCGGATCAGCCAGCCGGTTACGGGATAAACCAATCATTCGTTCAGCAAGTTCTGTAATTGATAGGTTGGTGATTTCCTCAGGATCAAACTTGGAGATAATCTCTTGAGCCGTGGTTCCAAAAGCAGATGAGAAAGGTTTTATCTTTTGCCAGGAAGAGTATTTTAAAAACAAATGAGTGAGAAAGTAATTCTTCTCCACAATCAGACTCGTTACCAGATGGCAACGGAAACGGGTTAAGCGTTTGAGTGGTTCATATACTTCATCAATCAAATGTGATTGTGTGACTTTGCCAAATCTCACGGTATCGGCAATAACAGAAGCATCAATCGGATCAGTTTTATCTAAATCAGCGGTTGCCTTATGAAACCGTTTCACCAGTTTTGGGTTGAGGGTGAAAACGTCAAGGATATATTCCTTGTTTAAAGTTTCATCTTGAACCAAGAACTGGTAGAGATGCCACCAGTAGAGACTGGTTGCTTCCATACCGATCTTGATGGTAGCTATCTGATATTGTTTGGCAATCTGAATGATTTTCTCTTTAAACTTATTGGCTCCGGGAAGATCATTGCCAACAGCAAAAGTAGCCAGTTGTTTGCCAAACGTATCGGTAACAACTACCTGATTGCTCTTTAACGAAAGATCAATACCAACATAGAGTGTGCCTGCCTTGTCGGCAGACAGGTTTGAGTTTATGGTGGACAAATAAATCACCGCCTTTCCTTGAGAGAAATCTCATGGTGAGGGTGATGTCCGAGGTTGATAGTTGTGCAGCCTCGCTGTAATGAGAAGTCGTTTCGCTTCTCTTGGGTCCACTTCGATCATGCCGGATGAAAGAAGAGAAACGGCGTCAACAGATTGCGGGTAAGCATTGATCAACTACCAACTGGGAACAGACTTTGACAAGAAATCAATCCGTCATTGACGAAATGTTTCCAGGAGGTGAAAGAACTTACCCTACCATGAACTCAAGCACATTCATGATACCAGGGATATCTATTAACTGACAGGGAAATTCCCGGCAGGCGCTTGTCCCTCACCTGCGGATTAGTATACGAGGAGGTGAATACAAAATGAGAAATGAAGACCGTGGAGGACTATGTTTTTTAATGGATGACCTATTAGCGAGACAAGGAGGAAATCCCGTTGATGTCTGGGAAGGTCAGTTAAAAACAGAACCTATACAATTAACATCTGATTTAAGACCAGCTGTCGAACAGTATGTCCAGACGATTATTGGGGTTACGCGCATGGGATCTTTAAGACCAGACGAATACGCTCGTAAAATAATTGAAGAAAACCAAGGGCTTCCACCAACATGGCGTCCTTTATCAAAATCAGTAGCCCGAGTTCATGAGCGAATGGTCGAGGATGCAAGAAAAAGAAACGACGAAATGGGCGAAAGTGTCGCATCAGCCCTGTCCACAAGTTTTATACAAGTAATACAAAGTGCAGGTATTCGTTATGAATATGACATGGGAGGAACGATGAGGGGGTTACTTGATAAATTTAAGAGGTTTCCTCAAGAATCTAGATAAAATGGTTTTTGTTTTCGCAAAAACCAAAAATCGCGCGCGCGAAACATAAGCGAGGCCGAAGGCCCCTCCAAGGGCGGGCAGGCGAGCGTGAAGATGGCGCGGCGAGTGGGGGGACGAACCCCATCGCTACCTTTACTCAGTCCGAATTTTTTCGTAAACAGTCTACACGTGACAGACACGCAGGTATAGGACTTTAAACGAAGTCTTTACATCCTATTCTCTTTTCTTTTCCACACCGTAGAATCTAATTCTGTCCCCTTTGAAAATCAGATCGATTTCGCCCCCGGGACCATTCCTATGCTTGGCAATAAGTAGTTTCACGATTTGCTGATCCCATTTTTCAAATGTTTGATCCTGGTTTTCCTTATATAGAAACATTACTACATCTGCATCTTGTTCTATTGCTCCGCTTTCTCTAAGATCTGCCAGCTGGGGTTTCTTCTCTCCCCTATGTTCCACAGCCCGGGAAAGTTGCGATACTGCAATAACCGGAATTTTCAATTCTCTGGCCAAATTTTTAAGCGACTGAGATATCATAGACACCTCTTGAACCCTGTTGTCCATTCTTCTTCCCGGATCTATCAGCTGCAGATAATCAACAATTATCAATCTCACATTTTGACTTACCTGCAGTCTTCTCGCCTTTGTCCGTATTTCAAATAGATTAAGACCCGGTGTGTCATCTATAAATATTGGGGCTTCTGCAAGCTCTCCCATCGCTTCAGACAGCTTGGTAAAGTCGTTATCATCAAGTTTACCTGTCTTAAGTCTCCATGCGTCAACATCTGCCTGGGAGACTAGAAGTCTGTCAACCAGTTCCTCCTTGCTCATTTCAAGCGAGAATATTCCTACACTTAGCTTTAAGTTAACTGCAATATTCTGTGCTATGTTCACTGCAAAGGCAGTTTTACCCTGACCTGGACGGGCAGCAAGAATTATTAAGTTGGAATCCTGTAAACCGGCAAGTTTATTATCTAAATCTGAAAACCCTGTCGCCAATCCGCGAAGCGCAGATCCTCTTTTGTGCAGTTCATCAAGCCGGTCAAAACTTTCGGCCAAAGCATCCTTGACATGAATGAAATCTTTGTGAGTGCGATGCAGGGCTATAGAGAGAATTTCTGACTCCGCCTTATCTAAAATCAGCTTGGCATCAGCTTTATCATCAAATGCAGATTCAGCTAGCCTGGCTGAAGTTTCTATGAGTTTTCTTTTAATATAATGGTCAGCTACGATTCTGGCGTAAGTCTGAATATTTGCAGACGTGGGAACCAAGTTGGTCAGATCTGAAAGATATGAGGAACCTCCGATTTCCTTATATTTTCCTATCTTCTTCAGTTGTGAAGTAACAGTTACTATATCTACCGGTTCATGCTTCTCAAAAAGAGCAATCATCGCGGTGAAAATAAAATTATGAATGTCCTTATAAAAAAATTCCGGTTTGAGAAAATCAATAATATCGGCAAGTGCGTCTTTATCAATAAGTATCGCACCTAATATCGAAGCTTCTGCTTGTTCATCTTGAGGTGGAATACGAGCGCCGGACATTTTTATATCAAAAAATTAAAATTGTGATAATTATTCTAGCATGACTATCATGGGTTCAATCGGAAGTTTTTCCTTCGAAATTATAAGTTTTGGTTGAGGTATAATATTTTCTTTTCCGGTTTCCTTTAAAAACTCGCTTACATCAGCCAAATTAGCTGAAATTTCAGACCGGTAACCGGTAGTCTTATAATGCATCGGGATTATGATAACCGGTTCAAGCTGGGTTACTATCTCTGAGGCGACAACTGGTGAAATGGTAGTCACTCCGCCTACAGGCAACATTAAAATATGTATTTCCCCTAAAGTCTCTATCTCTTTCTCATTTAACTTATGTCCTAAATCTCCGCAATGCACTATGACCACACCTTCAATCATATAATGATATATGACATTGTTACCTCTTTGAACCCCTTTCTGACCATCATGATAAGTTCTAATTCCAATAATTTTGATACCCTTAATCTCATACTCTCCCGGACCAGCGATTACGACCGGATTTCCACCCACGCCTTTGGAATAATTATGCCCAGGATGATCATGAGATATGCTGATTATATCTGCTTCCGTGTTTGGATATTTAATACCCACGTAATCGGGGCTAAAAGGATCTGTCACCAATGTTGCTTTTTTACTGCAAATTTTAAATGACGAAAGACCTAAATAGGATATTTCCATAATGTTTCAAGTCTATGCTAACTGTGCATAAAAACATATCATGTTTAGGCAGTCTTGACAAGAGGTATAACTAGAGTGTTAGTGCAAAATGATAACTTCCTATTATTGCAATATAGAAACTTCCGCTTTTAGGGTTTACCCTTGATGGATTACTGCCATTAATTATCAAGGAGGAAAACCGATGAAAGGAACAGTAGACCTGTTGCGTATTAGTCTGAAAAGATAACCAGGTAAGGGTATGCTTTTGGGAAAAGGTTAATTATCCGGAGAAAGCCAAGTGATAGTTCCAAATCCCCGCGGAAAGAAGATTAAGGGTATCGTCAAAGTTCGCTCTTTTATTACGGTAGACATCAGTTGTTGAGCGTAATCTCTTCATTCCGGCAATGGCATGTTCAACCGTTACCCGGAAACTGCTGATTAATCTGTTATTCTCCT
>Ga0210015_1001196_pt1 | contig 26096 bp, 15 predicted proteins | sample CryGeymeta201522_FD_185471 | JGI IMG/M metagenome (GOLD analysis project Ga0210015, IMG submission 185471) | Groundwater microbial communities from Crystal Geyser aquifers in Utah, USA - Crystal Geyser metaG 2015-22 (SPAdes) (version 2) | ecosystem: Environmental > Aquatic > Deep subsurface >... | reverse complement strand
GCTATCATTTCTCCAGCGTGTTCCCGCACTTCGTCATCTTCGGCGAACAGCACATTACAGCGACGGATAGGAAGATTGCAAACGTGAGCTTTCACGTCGATGACGCCGCCACGCTGTTTTACGACTTCGACGCCTTCGGCAAAGTCATCGATGCCGGTCCGCACATGGCAAAGATCGTTGAGGCGAAGCGTGAGTACGGCAGAGACATCGTGGTCGGTGACTATCCAATGCTCTTCTACTTCACTGGCAAGTATGAGATCTTTAAAGCGGAAACCGTAATTGGTACTGTCACGGCGGAACACAGGCCCTCTTTCGCTATGCCCGGGCCACAAGGCATCAAGCTCGACAACAAGATCCACGTCAACCTTGCGTTCAAGGACGACGCGACCGTCAATGAAGCCATTACCGCGGTTCACACGCTGCTGCGCTTCCTGGAAATCATTGCGGGCCGTCCGCAGACCGTTCTTCGCCTTGTCTTTACGATTACAGGTCGAGAGGACAAGCCGAACATCCTCGATGTCTACTGGAGCATGTCGCCATCGCGCGATAGCGATGACACTGTTCGGAAACCACACCCGGCTGACCTTCCAATCCAGGCTGCACGCACGCCCGAGTATTTCGCCAGCATTCTCGCCTCCTGGCTGGCCCGAGACCATGAGTGGCGGAGCGCACGCTTCCGTTTCTCGACAGCGTTTGCTCTGCAGCGCAGCTTCACCATCGACCGACTTGTGGGCGCTGCGAATATGTTCGACATCCTGCCCGCTTCGGCTGTGCCTGCGGATGTGCCACTGACGAAGGAGCAGGAGGATGCGAAGACTGCGTCCCGTGCGCTTTTCAAGGCTCTACCCCCAAGCCCCGAGCGGGACAGCGTTCTGAACACCCTCGGTAGACTCGGCAAAGCCAGCCTAAAGCGAAAGGTTCGCGCCCGCGCGAAGCTCATTCTCGATCGCATCCCAGGCCGCTTCCGTGAACTCGAACTGGTCATCGACGAGGCCGTCGATTGCCGCAACTACTTTGTCCACGGTTCGAAGGCGAAGATGGATTACACCGACGAATTTGATCAGGTGATCTTCTTCACCGAAACGCTTGAGTTCATCTTCGCCGCATCCGACCTTGTCGAGTGCGGATGGAACATCGAGGAGTGGTCAAAGCAAAGCAGTACGGTGTCGCACCCATTCGATCGCCTCCGGCTTGACTACGAACCCCGTCTCAAAGAACTGCAACGCGCATTGGAGGCCGCCAAACTATCAGCGGCAGCGCCAGACGCCGCACCCTAGCCCCGGCCCCGTTCGGTTATGCTGCAAACCATTTCATGGATTCAGTCGTGTCGAAATTCCGCACATCAACCCTGACAAACCAAAGAGGTCTTAAATTGCAATGACTTGCGCAATTACAGATATAAAGATCCAGGGATATCGCATCCACAGAGACCTGACCGTCAAACCGAATCGAAAGTTCAATCTCGTCGTCGGCGCAAATGAGTCCGGGAAGTCGACGTTTATGGAGGCGGTCACCCTTGCACTGACCGGTCGGATCAACGGGCGAAGTGCTTCTGATGAACTTAACCCTCACTGGTTTAATACCGTCGTCGTTGACGAATTTATCCAAAAGCGAAAAGGTGGCCTTCCGGCAGGGTTTCCAGTAATCCTTATTGAACTGTCATTCGAGGACGTTCCGGAACTCCAAATTCTGTGCGGTGCCATCAATACCCATGTGCCCACCCATGCTTGCCCCGGGGTGACCATGACGATAGCGCCCAACCCTGAGTATGCAGATGAGCTTGAGGCCTGGGCCAAAACACCTACCTCACTGCTGCCAGTGGAATACTACAAATGTGACTGGAGGTCCTTTGCCGACAAAGAGTTGTCGAGCCGGCCTAAGCTTTTGGCCACAGCTGTTATCGACTCGCGGACAGTGCGAGCATCTACGGGGGTTGACTACCACCTGCGTCACATTCTTGACGACCAGCTTGTGCCTGCCGAACGCGCAGAGATTTCACTCGAATATCGTCGGGTCAAGGCATTAATGTCGGAAACGGCGCTGAGCGCCGTTAATTTGAGGATGAGCACTGTGCATGCAACCCTGCACAGCCAGCCAATCTCGCTGGCCATGGATCAAAGCTCCAGAACATCTTGGGAGGGCGCTGTAACGCCACAAGTGAACAACGTGCCGTTCTCAATGTCTGGTCAGGGGCAGCAATCTGCAATCAAGATTTCATTGGCCATGAACCGGAATGCCGGGCGTGTCAAATTCGTGATGATTGAGGAGCCTGAGAATCATCTCACGCATACAAGCCTTGTGACGTTGCTTGACAGGATTGAATCTCTCGCGGGCGCGGAACAGCAATTGTTCATATCCACCCACAGTTCTTTTGTGCTGAATCGCCTTGGGCTAGATTCATTGATATTGATGGGCCATGACACTGCCACTAAGCTGGCTGATCTTCTCCCCGGCACCATTACCTACTTTAAAAAACTTCCCGGATACGACACCCTGCGTATTGTCTTAGCGAAGAAGATTGTCTTAGTCGAAGGCCCATCCGATGAAATGGTGTTTGAGCGGATCTTCTTCGACACCTATGGCAAGCGGCCGATGCAATGCGGAATCGACGTTCTCAGCATGCGCGGCATATCACTCCCGCGCGGACTTGAGCTCTGCAAGAAACTCAACAAGCCCGTCACAGCACTTCGTGACAATGACGGGGCGGACCCAGCTGCCCTTCGTAGCTCAGTTGAGCAGTGGCTGAAGACAGGCGAACGGGAGCTCTTCATTGGCGATGTCGCCGAAGGTAACACCCTGGAACCTCAGCTCATCCACCACAACAGCGAAGTGTTGCTGCGTGAAATTCTTGGCATCACTGCTGCCGCAGACCTGCTGAAATGGATGACGCGCGAGAAGACTGAGGCCGCACTTCGAATCAGTGCGGCTTCTAAGAAGATAGTTCCGCCACCGTACATGCTTGCGGCTGTCGAATTCGCACATGGGAAATGAGCTTACCCTGGCCGTTGCAGGTTCGCGAAAGACACAGGGAATCGTTGAACGCTGTGCATCGCTACCCGGCGATCGACGGGTTCTTGTACTTACCTACACTCAAACCAATCAAGAGGAACTGCGCAGCCGCCTCAAGGAACACGCTGGCGATCACCACAACATTGAGGTGATGGGTTGGTTTTCATTTTTGTTGAGCCACTTTGCCAAACCGTTTTTCCCCTTCAAGTTCCCGCGGCAGCGCGTTCTCGGTTTCAACTTCGACGGAAGGCCAGACCGATTTGCCCGCGGAAGCAGTCGCTTTCTGGATGCGAGGGGCGCGGCGTATGCATGCGAACTTGGAAAGCTCGCCCATGAGCTCGTCGCCGAAAGCAAGGGCTCTCTTTTGCGAAGGCTTGAGTCCATCTACGATGAAATCCTGATAGACGAAGTCCAAGATTTCAGTGCACACGATTGGGAGATCATCGATGTACTGCTCCGCTCGTCGACTGATATTCGAATGGTGGGAGACATTCGGCAGTCAGTCTTAGCCACTAATCCTCGCAGCAAGAAGAACGCAAAGTATTCGTACGCCAATGCGATAACTTGGTTCCGTGAACGTGAAGCGGATGGCCTGTTGGAGATCAAAGACAGCGTGATCACCTGGCGATGTCAGCCACAAGTTTCGGCTTTCTCAGACATGATATTTGATTCATCTTGGGGTTTTCCCGCGACACAGTCCAAGAACGACGCAGTAACCGACCATGATGGTGTGTATTTGGTAACCACAAAGCACGTCAATGAGTACGTCGATAGGTACAAGCCGCAGTGCCTGCGGCATAGCGTGAGCTCCGGCAAGAACTTCGACCTCGATTTTCTGAACTTCAAGGTCTCAAAGGGCATGACGTGTGAGCGCGTCTTGATCATCCCCACAGAGCCAATTACAAAGTTCATACAGTCAGGTACCTATCTAGGGCCAACTCCGGCCTCCAGTTTCTATGTCGCGGTTACGAGGGCAAAGCAGAGCGTTGCCATCGTCCTCGACGATGCTGGTGCGTCAGCGCTTCCGTTCTGGCAGCCAACTAGCTGATACCGGCCATTGGTGAATGACAGCTCCTGCGTCAGGCGAAGTCCACTTGCCAATGAGAACTCCCCCTGAAGCGGTCATCCGTGATGGGGGTTCGTAAGATGATGTCGACTGTCGGGTGATGACTTCGCTGGCCGTTACACCCGCAACGGAAGCTGTTTTTCAATCTGTCACTGATCTTCCAGGTCAGGCTGACAGACACACGACAGGCACCACAACATGCGCGACTGCCGAGCTGACAGGCGAATCAATTGCGGCCCCGTGGCCGGCCACACGCAACCCGACAGCCAACACAAAATCCAACGACAGACGCGCGGACAGGCGAATCAATTCACCAGCAGCGTGGGAGGAGGGAAAGACTCACTGTGCAGGGTAAGGGCCTTGTGCCCACGTTTTGTGCTGCGCAAAAAACTTGGCAGTGGCCCCCTGCTCAGGGCGTTGCCCCGAGACCCCGGTCAACCACGTCGCGCTTCGCTTGACTTGAAACGGGTATAGACAAGGCTGCGAGCCTGCTATTTCGGCTGTTTTACCATTCCATTTATAAATTCACCCGTTTCGGGGATACAAGACGAATCTTGGCGGGAATAATCAGCCACCTTCTCAAAATGATGAGTGTGGTAGCATCTTTCCGATAGGCGCGATATTTGCTTCGCGCGCGGGCCACTTGGCCCAGAAAGATGAGCTTGACCAAAACCTTGGATGTCTCGCAGACGCAGCGCGAACGACTCGCGTTCTTGGAGCTGCGTGCGTTTTTCACCGGAGAACTTCGACGAGGGGACATCGAAGCCCGATTCGGGGTCAAGCCCGCCGCCGCTTCGCGCGACCTGAGCTCATACCGGGAGATCGCACCGGACAACCTCGACTACGACGCCCCGGCTCGCTGCTATCGGCCGTCGGCATCGTTCAAGCCCGTATTCGAGTTCTCGACTGAGCGTGTCCTTGCCTGGTTGTTGCAAGGCTTTGGCGATGGGTTGGATCTGAAGCTGCGCCAGGTCGCCCCCTGCGAAGGACCGGGGCAACTCGTTAAGCCTGACCTCGAAGTCCTTGGAGTCATCACCCGCGCTTTGGTCGCCAAGAAGGCCGTGCGGGTCAACTACCTCTCTTTGTCATCAGGATCGAAGCGCCGCGAGCTGGTGCCTGTGGCATTGGCCGACAACGGCTTGCGTTGGCACGTCCGTGCGTTTGATCGGGAGCGGGATCGCTTCGGGGATTTCGTTCTCACGCGGATCGCCAAGGCCCAAGAGATCGATGGCGAGGTGCAGGAGTCGGAACAGATCGGGGCCGACGAGCAGTGGGCACGGATCGTGGACTTGGAATTGGTCGCGCATCCAGGCGTTGAGTGGCCCAAGGCGGTAGAAGCCGACTACGGCATGAACGAAGGTGTGCTTCGGATCAAGTCGAGGGCGGCCCTCGCGGGCTACGTGCTGCGCCGCTGGAACATCGACAGTTCGCCGGACCATCGGCTTGATCCGGCTTCTCATCATCTTTGGCTTCGCAACACGCAGACGCTCTATGGCGTCGAGAGCGCGGCTCTGGCCCCCGGAGCGTCCGCTTCGACATCCAAAGGCGTCGCATGACCCGCGAAGCCATCTTCATCAGCCACGCCACCCCCGAGGACAACGGCTTCGTGCGTTGGCTCGGCGCGCGCTTGGAGCTCGCGGGCTTTCGGGTCTGGCACGACCTCGACCGGCTCAAGGGCGGTGACCACTTCTGGGACAAGATCGAGAAGGCCATCCGCGAGGAGTCCTTTCGCTTTCTGGCCGTCGTGTCCAAGGTGTCGGTGGAGAAGCAAGGGGTCAGAAAAGAATGGGCATTGGCCGAAATCATTGAATCGAAGAATCCCGGATTTGTAATCCCGGTGAGGGTCGATGACTACGATCACTCGCTCTTGCCTATCGGAATTCTTCGCAAGAACGTCTTGGACTTCAACGGCAAATGGCATGCGGGGCTAGCGGCTTTGGTCGATACGTTGATCGATGCCAAGGCGCCGAAAGTCGCCGACCCCGATCCGCGCGCGGCGAGGCACTGGCTGCCTGAGACCAAAGAGGGCGCGATCCTGCGCACCGACTCGAAGGAGTCGCTCGACTCGACTTGGCTGAGCATCATGGAACTGCCGCCCGCCTTGGAGTCGGCGCGGTTCTTGGGCCGCGAGCGCGAGATCAAGCTGACTGAGGCGAACCGGCTCATCCCGTGGTTCGAGCACGAGGATCGCATCGTCGGGTTCGCCAAGAGCGCCGACCTCGTAACGCTCATGAAGAACTCGGCCATGCTCAAGGCCACCACCAATGCGGTGGATGCATCCTCATTTGTCGAATCCGGCTCGACCTTGGGGGACAAGCCCGTGACGAAGTGGGAGGCCCGCAAGCGCGTCGCCAACTTGGTTCGCCAGGCGTGGGAGCTGGCCATGGAAGCCAAGGGCTTCGGCGTCCACATGCAGTCCGGAGGCCGCAAGGTCTTCTACGTGCCCCCCGAGCTCACGGGAGGGCGCGGCGAAAAGGTCGCCTTCATCGACGTGGACGGGCGCAAGCGCCGCAAGGGGCTCAATGGCCGAAGCGAGAAGCGCAAAGCCAATTGGGCTTATGCCGTGGGCATGGTTCCCAACTTCGACGATCCATGGCGGGTGGAACTGCGCTCGACCATCGTCTTCTCGGGCGACGACGGCAAGCCCATGGATTCGCCCGCACGGGCTCAGCGCCTGCGCATGAGCTTTTGCCGCAGTTGGTGGAACGACCGTTGGCGCGGATTCCTCCGGGCGTTTCTGGCCTTGGCTTCCGAAAACCAGCCGGAAATCCGGCTGCCGGTGGGCTCGGGCCGTTTCGTCGTGCTGTCGGCCACCCCCATCGTGTTTTCGGCGCCTGCGGGTCTGTCCGACCTGGCCCCGTCGATTGACGCCGATCCCATCGACGAGCCCGACGACGACTTGGGCGAGTCAGACGAGATCGATGAAGAGGAGGCCGCATCGTGAGCTTCGACCCGACCCTGATCGAGATCGCCGAGCCGGAGCTGCTGTTCGGATACGGGCAGCGTATGGAGCACCCCAAGGACGGCTTGCTGCTGTATGGGCCTTTGGAGAGCCCGCGCTCGGGCGGCAACCTGCGCATTGGCGTGGTGTCCACCAAGGAGGGCCTCGAACGGTATTCCCGGTGCGTCGCCAAGCTCGCCAAGCCCATCCCCCCGGCGCGGGCCGACGACCCCAACCACACCCTGTTTCCGGGATTCCAGGCGGTGTTCGGCGTGGAGTGGCCCGCCAAGCCCGCCGCTTGGATCGAAATCGACAAGGTGGAACTGGAACGGGCGATCCTGATCGGCGACCGGCACCAGGCCATCCACAAGGCGGTCTCGCTCTACTCCGATGCCATCGCCGACCACATCCGCCAGGACAGCGAGTCCCCGGTCGATTTGTGGATGGCCGTCGTCCCCGAGGATGTCCACAAGCATTGCCGTCCGCAGTCGAAGATCGACAAGGACAAGCGCGGGGAGTCCGATGTCCTGATGGACAAGTCGGCGGCGACCCGGCTGCTGCGCGAGCCGGGGCTTTTCGAGGAGGACAACAAGTCCGCGGAGATTTACCTCTACGAGCTCGACTTCCACAACCAACTCAAGGCCCGGCTGCTGGAGCACAAGGCCGCCGTGCAAGTCGTGCGCGAAACCACGCTTACCCCCGAGGACTTCAAGAAGGAGAACGGCATGCCGTTGCGCGGCTTGCAGGATCCGGCGACCCTCGCGTGGAATCTGGCCAACACCTGCTTCTTCAAGGCGGGCGGCAAGCCGTGGCAGCTTGGGGGCTCGCGGCCCGGTGTCTGCTACGTTGGCATCGTGTTCAAGAAGGACTTCTCGACCCACGAGGCGGGCAACGCCTGCTGCGGCGCGCAGATGTTTCTCGACTCGGGCGATGGCGTGGTGTTCCGAGGCGCGGTCGGCCCGTGGCTGACTTCGACCGACCACGACTTCCACTTGCCCAAGGAGAAGGCCAAGGCGCTCATGGCCTTGGTGGTGGACGCTTACCGGAAGAATCATGGCGGTGCGGCCCCGCGCGAGCTGTTCATCCACGGCAAGACCCGCTTTTCGGCCGAAGAGTGGGATGGCTTCAAGGAGACGGTTCCGCCCGAAACCAACGTGGTGTGCGTGCGCATCCGGGAGGACTCGGGCATGAAGCTCTACCGCCACGGCACGATGAATATCCCGCGTGGCCTAGGCTGGGTGAAATCGCCTTGGATGGCTTACTTGTGGACCAAGGGCTTCGTGCCGAGGCTGCAAACCTATGCCGGGCGCGAAGTGCCCAACCCCCTGTCAATCGAGGTGTGCAGGGGAGAGGCAGACATCAAGCAGGTCATGGCGGACGTGCTCGCGCTCACCAAACTCAACTACAACGCCTGCATCTATGGCGACGGGGTTCCCGTGACCCTGCGATTCGCCGATGCGGTCGGGGAAATTCTCACGGCGGCGCCGCGCAAGGGCGAGCTGCCACCGCTGCCGTTCCGCTACTACATATAAGTCAAAAGACAGGACAGGGAATCCATGAACATCGCAGAAATCGAATCAGCCCTGCGCGAGCTTGTCGAGAAGCCTTTCAACCCAGAGAGCTTCGTCTTCGAGTTCCTGCGCATCTATGACGCCCCCAAGGCGACCGTCACCAAGCTGCGCCAAGCCCAAGCAGGGGACTTGTTGCAAAGCGGCGAAATCGTCTGGAAGAAGAAGCTGTGGTTTCAGCCGACACCGAAGGGCAAGGCCGCGGCGGCAATCGATGCCATGTCCGCCGATCCGGGCAAGCAGGCTCCACGCTTCTTGGTCGCGACCGACGGCATCGAGTTCTACGCGCGGGACACCAAGTCCGACCTGAGCATCGATTCCGATTTCGCCAAGCTCAACGACGCGTTCGATTTCTTCCTGCCGCTGGCCAATATCGAGCGCTATGAGGGGGTGGACGAGAACCCTGCGGACATCAAGGCGACGGCGCGCCTGGCCAAGCTCTACGACGCGATCTTGGAGGCCAACCCCGATTGGATCGGGGCAGACCGGACACACGACCTCAACATCTTCATGACGCGGATGTTGTTTTGCTTTTTCGCTGAAGGCACTTCGATCTTCGAGAAGGGCCTGTTCACCACGACCTTGATGAACGTGTCCCGCGAGGACGGCTCGGATTTGGCGCAGGTCTTGGAGACGCTGTTTCTGGCGATGAACGCCGATAGCAAGGATCGGGCGGGCATGCCCGAATTCGCCAAGCGATTCCCCTATGTAAACGGCGGGTTGTTTCGCGACAAGACGCTGATTCCCAAGTTCAGCAAGCGCTCCCGCCGTTTGCTGCGCGAGTGCGGCGAGTTGGCTTGGAGCCACATCAATCCGGACATCTTCGGGTCGATGATCCAAGCGGTGGTCGAGCCGGGCATGCGCGGCGACATGGGCATGCACTACACGTCGGTGCCCAACATCATGAAGGTGCTGCATCCACTCTTCCTCCTTTCCCTCGAAGAGGAGTTCGAGGCGGCTCGCGACAGCGATGCCAAGCTCGTCAAGCTGTTGCGTCGCCTTCAGAACATCCGAGTCTTCGACCCGGCCTGCGGCTCCGGAAACTTCTTGATCATTGCCTATCGGGAGTTGCGAAAGATCGAGAGCCGGATATTTGAGCGGCAGCGCGAGATTGGGCAACGGTCGCTTCCGATGACGGGTGTTCACCTCTCACAGTTTTTCGGCATCGAGCTCGCGGACTTCGCCGCGGAGACGGCCAAGCTTTCGCTTTGGATCACCGAATACCAAATGAACGAGCAGTTCAAGGCTGAATTCGGGACCGCTCCGCCCGCGCTGCCTCTTCGGGACAGCGGCAACATCGTCCATTGCAACGCACTGCAAGTAAACTGGCTTAAGGTCTGTCCGCCCAAGGAGGGATCGGAGACTTTTGTAGTCGGCAACCCGCCATATCTTGGGCGCGCACTTCAAAGCGCGGATCAAAAAAATGACATGGCAACGGTTTTCGCTGGCGTGTCCGACAAATTTAAAAATCTTGATTACGTCGCTAGTTGGACCATCAAGGGTGCCCAATTTGCAAAATCTGTTGGTGCCCATTGTGCATTTGTGACTACCAACTCCATTTGTCAGGGTGAGCAAGTGGCCCTCCTTTGGCCTCTTGTTTTCAGGCTGGGCATTGAGATCGGATTTGCTTGTCAATCCTTTAAATGGCGGAACAACGCTGCGGCAAACGCCGGAGTGACGTGTGTTGTGGTCGGAATTCGACCTCTCTCAAATGCAAAGAAGATGATCTTCGCTGACGACCTTGTTCGTGTAGTGAAGCATGTCAGTCCTTACTTGATTGAGTTCGATGACACAGTTGTCGAAAAGCGAGCTAAACCGCTTTCAAACATTCCCCCCATTGACTTCGGCAGCATGCCCAACGACAACGGGTGTCTCCTGCTTGGACGGGAAGAGCGTGAAAAGCTCTTGGCGTCCAACCCGGCATCCCGAGACCTCATCAGAAAGCTCACGGGCTCGCAGGAATTCATAAAAGGTGTCGAGCGTTGGTGCCTTTGGATTGATGACGAGAAACTTCCTTTGGCCAGCTCAATTCCAGAAATCGCCAAAAGAATTGATGACTGTCGCGAACATCGCATGAATAGTGGCCGGGAAGCGACCAACGCGCTCGCTCAAACACCCTACCGATTTGGGGAGGTTCGGCATGAGGATACCGAGGCAATCGTCGCACCGTTGCACTTCTCGGAGGACCGGCCTTACTTGACCTTGGGCCTTGTGGACGGTTCTCAGTGCGTCATATCAAACTCGGCTTCGGCCGTATTCAATCCACCGGGCTATCTATTCGCGATCATGTCGTCGCGCTTGCATTTGGTGTGGACAGCATCAGTCGGCGGGCAATTGGAAACTCGACTGCGCTATTCAAATACGCTGGTCTACAACACATTCCCCATCCCTGAGCTCTCATCAAACCAAAAGGCAACACTCGAGTCCCATTCCGTAGACATTCTTTCCGCAAGAGAGGCTCACCCAGGAAAAACCATTGCGTGGTTGTATGACCCGGAGACGATGCCAGCGAATGTCCTCGCGGCGCATCGTGCACTGGACGAGACGCTTGAAACAATCTATTTGGGCAGAGTCTTCAAAACTGACACCGAAAGGTTGGAGCACCTCTTCAAGGTTTACTCCAACATGGTGCGCAAGGGCCAAGAGCCCTCGCTGCTAGAAGCCAATGACAAAAAGAGGAGGTCCCGTGGCTGATTTCGTTAAGGTTACCTATGCCCAGACGGGCGCGAGCCAAAGCATCGACAAGCTGGGCATGCGCGCCATGCAGACGCGGGCGTTCGGGGAGCGCAATTCGCAATTCCTGCTCGTGAAGGCGCCACCCGCCTCAGGCAAGTCGCGCGCGCTCATGTTCATCGCCCTCGACAAAATTCTCAATCAAGGAATCAAGAAGGCCATCGTCGCGGTTCCCGAGCGTTCCATTGGTTCCGCATTCCGCTCGACAGCCCTCACCGAGGGAGGCTTCTTCGCCGATTGGACGGTCGATCCGAAATGGAATCTGACCGACGCGGGAGGGGCTCAAAAGACCAAGGCGTTCGCCGACTTCATGGGATCGGCGGACCGGATCATGGTTTGCACGCATGCCACGCTTCGATTCGCTTACGAGCAGCTTGGAACGCAAGCCTTCGACGATTGTTTGCTGGCCATCGACGAGTTCCACCACGCTTCATCCGATGAGAACAGCCGCCTTGGCGAGCTGGTGCGTGGGCTCATGGATCGCGGGCGCGTTCATTTGGTGGCGATGACGGGTTCGTTCTTTCGCGGCGATGCGGCTCCGGTGCTCCGTCCCGAGGACGAGGCGCGCTTCAACCGCGTGACCTACACCTACTACGAACAGCTCAACGGCTACAAGGACTTGAAGACGCTGGGCATCGGCTACCACTTCTACCGTGGACGCTATGTCGAGGCGATCAACGAAATCCTCGACCCCACGCTCAAGACCATCCTGCATATTCCAAGCGTGCGCTCGACCGAGTCCACGACCGACAAATACAACGAGGTGGATCGAATCCTCGACCATTTGGGGACTGTGCTGGGCAAGGACCCGAAGACGGGCTTCTACCGGGTGCAAAGGGTAGACGGCGCCGTAATCAAGGTGGCTGACCTTGTCGATGATGGCCCCGACCGGGAAACGGTGATGACGGCGCTGCGCGACATCAAAGGCCGCGATGACGTGGACATCATCATCGCCTTGGGCATGGCCAAAGAGGGCTTCGACTGGATTTGGTGCGAGCACGCTCTGACGGTTGGGTATCGCGGTTCATTGACTGAGGTGATCCAGATCATCGGGCGCGCGACCCGCGACGCCCCCGGCAAGAGTCACGCTCAGTTCACCAATTTGATCGCCGAGCCTGACGCCACCGAGGATCGCGTGGTGGATGCCGTCAACAACATGCTCAAGGCCATCGCGTGTTCGCTGTTGATGGAGCAGGTTCTCGCGCCGAACTTCAAATTCAAGACCAAGTCGGACGCCGATGAACTCGACGGAACGCGCCGGGAGTCGAGCATCGAATACACGGGGGAGGACACGGTCATCGCCATCAAGGGCTTTGCCGAGCCTTCGACGGCCCGCTCGCGGCAAATCATCGAGACCGACATCGCCGACCTCACGGCGGCGATCTTCCAGGATGAGACGGTTCTAAGGGCCAGCATGAGCCCCGATGATTACGCTCCGGAGGTGGTCAGCCAGGTGTTCATCCCCAAGGTCATCGCCAAGAAGTATCCCGACCTGACCGAGGATGAAATCGAGGAGATTCGCCAAGCAGTCGTGGCGGGCGGTGCATTCAAGAGCCCTCAGATCAGCGTCGAGAAGGATGGGCGCGGCGACACCAAGTTCCTTCGTATGGCCGAGAAGCTGGTCAACATCGACGAGCTCACCATCGACCTGATCGACAGCATCAATCCCTTCCAGCGGGCCTACGAAATCATGTCGAAGTCGGTGACGGCCGACGTGCTTAGAACCATCCACGGCGCAATCGCCATGACGAAGGTGGCCATGTCCGAGGAGGAGGCCGTCGCCCTGTATCCCCGAATCAAGGCCTTCAATGCCGAGCGTGGGCATGAGCCTAGCCTGACGAGCCCGAATCCCCTTGAACGGCGCATGGCGGAGGCGTTGGCTTGGCTGCGCGAAGCCAAGCGCAAGAAGATGTCCAGCCGGGAGGCCTGATGGCGACCAAGAAGACGCTGGGGGAGCTGCTCGCGGAGGAGGACGACTCGGGCCTGCTGGATGTGAAGCCGCGCGCGTCGATGGCCGTTTCCGAGGATGCCCGCATTGTGCAGGCGTTCGAGGAGATCAACAGCTTCCATGACCGGATGGGCTTCGCGCCAGGCCAAGGTCCCAAGGAGCGAAAGATTGGCGTCTCCGAGCGCGCTTTGCAGTCGCGGTTGAAAGCCTACTTGGACAATGCTGAGCTCGCGCAGTCGCTGAGGCCCCATGACCGGCACGGCATGCTGGCAGCAGCGGCCCCCGCAGAGCCTGCGAGCCTAGATGAGTTGCTCGACTTGGACGACGACTTGTTGGTGGACCCGAACGAGTCCATCTTTGAAATGCGCATCGCCAAGGCGCCAGCGGCGAAGCCCGACATGGTGTCGGAGCGCGTGCCTTGCCCCGACTTCGAGAAGTTCAAGCCGTTGTTCGACCAAGCTGCGGCCGAACTCGCCAGCGGCAAACGCAAGAGCATGAAGTTCGCCAACGAGCAGGAGATCGAGGCGGGCGGATTCTTCATCCTCAACGGAGTCACCGTCTACGTCGCCGAGGTGCGCGATCCGCACATTCGCAACGGCAAGCGAAACGCGCGGCTGAGGCTGATCTTCGAGAACGGCACCGAAGGCCAAAACTTGCTGCGATCCTTGGCCACCGAGCTCTACAAGGACCCCAACGGGCGCCGACTGTCCGACCCTTATGCAGGACCTCTATTTGGCCCATCCGATACCGAGATCGTGAGCGTGGCCGCTCCGAAGGACCGTGTCACTGGATGCATTTATGTCGTGCGCAGCCTCTCGCCGCTTCCCGATATCGCTCGGCTCGATGGGCAGCTTTTTAAAATCGGTTTCACCACGGGCACGCTGGAAGACCGCATTCGCGGCGCGGCCGACGATCCAACCTTTTTGATGGCGCCCGCGAGACCCGTGCGTTCATTCGAAGCGATCAACCTCAACGCCAACAAGTTCGAGAACATTTTGCACCGCCTTTTTGCTGAGGTGCGCTTGGACATCGAGATCATGGACCGCTTCGGCAAGCCCTTCCGGCCTCGCGAGTGGTTTCTGTTACCGCTTCCGATCATCGAGCAGGCCATCCCCATGATCCTCGACGGCTCGATCGTGCGGCATCGCTACGACCATCGGGCGTGTGCAATCGTTCCAGTATCGAAGTAGGCGAAGCACCATGCCAAACATTCGATCCATTGACATGCTATTTCTTGACGAGCTTTTCGAGATGGGTGGCGGCTACGTTCTGAATTTTTCAGACAGGACTATGTCACGTTTCTTTGCCGAAGAGCTCAACGTCGATATCGACGACCCAGGCTATTCCGAGAAGGGTGGTTCCAAGGGCAAGCGGCTTCGTTGCTACTTACAAAAGGTCAATATTCCGATGGTGGTTCGGACGCTCAACGCTCTGTGGGAATACCGCGAGGCGATCAGGCAGCGAGACGGGAAAGTGGAAGCACTCGAGAACGCTGAGGGGCGGCTGCTGTCGCTGATCAATCGGCTCGAAGGTAAGTCGGATTCTGCGGCGAGCATGGGCCACCCACCGAAGCCCGCGTTTGATCGCTCGAAGCTTCTGGTATTGCGAAACGATTTGCTCGGGTTCCCCCAGCTAACCCCGCAAGCGCGCGGCTACGCGTTCGAGACGCTGCTGCGCGATCTTTTCAATGTCTTTGGGCTGGAGGCCCGAGAGCCGTTCCGGCTCAAAGGCGAGCAGATCGACGGGAGCTTCCTGCTGCAAGGCGAAACCTACTTGGTGGAGGCCAAGTGGCAGGACGCCCTGACGGGTGTGGCCGACCTGCACACCTTCCACGGCAAGCTCGAACAGAAGGCCGCATGGACGCGGGGCCTGTTTGTCAGCAACAGCGGTTTCACCGAGGATGGGCTTGTGGCTTTCGGTCGGGGCAAGCGGGTGATCTGCATGGACGGACTCGACCTCTTCGACACGCTCAGTCGTGAGTTGCCGCTCAATCACGTCTTGGAAAAGAAAGTGCGCAGGGCGGCCGAGACAGGCCTGCCATTCGCCAGAGTGCGCGACATCTTTCCAACATAAGCAACAAAGGATCAAACATGGTCGAGCGCAAGGATCGAGTGCCGTTGGAGCCTGAAGGTTCAATCAAAGTGGGCAGCGTTCGGACGTTCCTGACCGAGATGGAGAGGTTCGAGCCGGAGAAGGGCTATACATACTTCTTCCGGGGGCACTCGCGATTCAGCCATCGCCTGGTGCCAAGCATCTACCGCGACCCGAGCTGGATTGCCAATGAGGATGTGCTCTTCAAGGAGTTGGTGCTTCGCTGCCCCAACGATTTCTCAGGCCAGGAATCGACGTTCCAATCGTTGGTGAAAATGCAGCATTACTCGCTACCGACTCGACTGCTCGACATCACCGCCAATCCCTTGGTCGCCATGTATTTCGCTTGCGAGCAGGAGGGCCAGACGCGTGAAAGCGGAGAGGTGGTGGTCTTCCGCATTCCGACTGCGGAAATCAAATATTTCGATAGCGATACGGTGAGCGTCCTTGCCAACATCAGCAGGAGGCCATCGAGCTTCGAGTTGCCAGACGCCGACTTGGATCGCGAGGCCTTCAACGACCACACGCAAATCCACTATCTGCTCCACGAGGTGAAGAGGGAGAAGCCCTACTTTGAGCCGTTGATCCTGCGGGCTCACTTGGAGTCTGTCGTGTGCGTCAAGCCGAGGCTCGACAACGCGCGAGTCATCAAGCAAGACGGCGCCTTTCTCCTTTTTGGCATGAACGGCCGCAAGACCGAACCGGCGTCGGTGCCCATGGGATTTCTCGCGGCGGCGGCATCGAAGCGATTGCTCGTGGAGCCCACCAAAAAGGCCTTCATTCGAAAACAGCTGGAGTCGCTCGGATTGACGCAAGCCACCATTTTCCCCGAGATCGACAAAGTCGCCGAGTTCATTAAGCGGACCTACGCCACTCCCGCCCTCACGGCTTCGAGCGAGTCGAAGCTGTGAGGGCGATACCGGACATGACCCAAAGCATGCATATAGCTGATGAAGACTTCTCGAACCTTATCGAAGCCAAGTGCGCCGCGGAGTTCGAAAACTCGCGAGTATGGGTGCACCAATTAAACTCAAACAAAAAATAATTTAAATAGGGACGGCATGGCAGAACTAACAAATATCTTGGTCGAGTATTGGCACATCGCCATCGTGGCGGCGCTTTTGCTCATCATCAGCATCGGCTTTTTTGTCCGATTTGTGTTCCCCGCGCTGCGGCTGTCCAGTGAGCTCGATTCCGCCATCGCCGCCTTGAAGGACATCCGCTCTCGCATTGATGGCAACGTGGTCGAGCTCGGGGAGATCGAGTCCAAGGCCATGTCTGGCCCAGCCTTGTCGCACTTGTGGAGCGAATACGCCAAGACACTGCACCCGCAAAGGGAGGACGGGGATAACGGGCAAAGCCGAATCGGCCGTTGGCGCGCGACCTCGCTGGCGGACACTTTCTTTTCGGAGCAGTCCGTCGTCGATACGCGGCTCAAGACCGAGTATTACAAGCACTTGCCCGGCATCCTGACTGGCCTCGGGATCATCGGAACTTTCACCGGCTTGATTATCGGTCTCGGACGCTTCGAGGTGCCCAAGGATTTGACCAAGGTTCAGGAGCAGCTCGGACAGCTCATCGATTCGGTGGGGCATGCCTTTTACGTGTCGGCTGCCGCCATCGCTTTGGCGATGCTCTTCACTTGGATCGAGAAGTCCCTCGTCGCCGCCCGCTATCGCCAGGTCGAACTTCTTCGGGAGCTTGTGGACAGCATGTTCAAGGGCGGAGCTGGGGAGGAATACCTCGAGCGGCTAGTCGCGGCGGCGGAAACATCAGCCACGCAGGCGGCCCACATCAAGAATGCATTGGTCGCCGATCTCAAGGAGATTTTGACCACGCTGGCGAACCAGCAAATCGAAGCACAAGCCCACCACACGGGCATGATGTCGGCGGACGTGGGCAAGGCGATCTCCGAAAGCCTCGGGCCGCCCATGGAAGCGATATCCAAGGCCGTCCAAGGCGTCAGCGCGAATCAGGGCGAAGCGGTCAACAAGATGCTCACCGATGTGCTGGCGACCTTCTCCGCCCAGATGCGGGACATGTTCGGGGGCCAGATGCAGGGGATGTCGGATTTGCTGCGCGAGACCAGCGAGTCCATGAAATCCACGGCCCTGCAATTCGGCCAGCTCGCGGCCAACATGGACGCGGCCGGAACCAGCACGGTCGATGCGATGGGCGAGAAGCTCGGCAAGGCCCTCGACGGCATGGAGGCGCGCCAACAGGCCATGAACACCCAAATGACGGCCTTCGTCGATCAGATTCGGGCATTGGTCGGCGAGTCGCAGTCCGAATCGTCCCGCAAGCTCCAAGAGGTGTTGACCAGTGTCGGGGATCAAGTCGCGGGCGTGGTCGCGGAGCTTCGCAGGCAGGCGGAGGCGTCGGCCGAATCGCAAGGCCAACGCCAAGAGCGCTTCGAGAGCGCGACCGGCGCGGCCATCGGTTCGCTGTCCCAGCAAATGGAGGGGCTGCTTGCGCAATCCGTCGAGACGAACCGCTCGCTGCAAGACACCGTCGCCAAGCTGGCGGGAGCCACCGACAAGGCCATTGCGGGCATGAATTCAGGAGCCGAAACCTTGTATATCGCCGCCAGCGATTTCGCTAAAGCAGGGCAAGGCGTGTCGGACACCATGAGGGCGTCCACAGCAGCGGTTGAGGCGATCAAGGGAGCTTCAGGTCAGCTCACGCTTGCCACGGACGGCGCGCGAAGCCTGTTCGCCGACTACGGCAAGACGCGTGACACCTTCTCGCTGATGGTCAGCGAGTTGAAGCAAACCATCGACAACGCCAAGCGAGAGGCTTCGATGACTTCCGAGATCATCGGACGAATCGAGTCCGCAGCCGCCCAGCTCGGGACGGCTCAGAAGGAGTCCGAGGAATACCTGCGCGGCGTCAGCGAGGTGCTGGTCAAGGCCCACGACTCTTTTGCGGAGAACGTCGAGCGAACACTGCGAAAAGGCAACGGCGAGTTCCAGCATGAACTGACGACTGCTGTCAGCTTGTTGTCGGGGGCGATCAAAAATCTTGGCGACCTGTTTGATGATTTCCCGCCACGGAAGTGATAGGCCATGATTGGAATCAAAGCGACTAGGCGCAAGGCGGGCAAGGAGGAGGCGGAAAAGCCGTTCTGGATTTCCTTCTCCGACCTGATGACGGCCCTGATGGTGCTGTTCTTGGTGGCGATGGCGGTGGCGCTCATCGCGGTGACACATGGCTTGGCGACCATCAACAAGGACAAGGAGGAGCGCGACAAGACTATCCAGTCCTGCATCGCGGACGTGGATGCGCTCACCAAGCAAGCCGAGTTCAAGGGCGTGTCGGTCCATGGCAACTCCATCGACTTCGGCACGCTGGTGCTCTTCGGCAACGACAGGCACACATTCGAGAGCCCGGCCCACGAGCACTTCGTCCGCAAGTTCGTCCCCCGCGTGCTCGACCTGGCCCGAAGCGAGAAGTGCGACAAGTGGCTCAAGCGCGTGGTGGTCGAGGGCTTCGCGAGCCAGACGGGCGACTACCTCTACAACCTGAATCTGAGCTATCTGCGCTCGCAGCGCGTGCTTTGCGTGCTGCTCGACTCCAAGGCGGCCGACTCCATCGCGCCGACGGACCGAAAGCTGGTGCAGACCTTGTTCCTTGTTGGCGGCTCATCGTTCAACACGGCGGCGGGCGAGGCATCTCAGATGCGTCGCGTGGAGCTCAAGCTCGAATTCCGCGATTTGGGAAGCGACAAGGAAAAGGCGGCGGATATTCCGCTGGACCCCGGCCTCAAATGTCCGAATGACCTGAGATGAACGCCCCGCTCAACATGCTTCGGATGGGTCTCGGGTCTTTCGCCACGGGGCTGCGCGCGCCCGAGGCATTGTCCGATCCATCCGACATGGTTCGAGCCAAACAGCAAGTCTTGCGGGAGCATGGCGGAGCGGCCATCGTGGCGGACACCCGGTCCATCATGACGGCCATGGCGAGCTTTCGACGCGCGGGCAAGGTCGAGGGCTTCCGGGATTTGAAATACGTCTGCTTGGGCATGGGAGCGGTGGACGGGCAGGGTTGGTGCGCCATCGCGGATGCCCGCCTTCGAAATCGCGTGGCCGAACTGGTCGAGGCCCAGCCCGAAATGCGCCGCCGCATCCGATGTTTCCAAGCCTTGCTATCAAGTTTTTGGAGCTTCCCGCTCAATGGCAAGCAGGCCAGCGCGGAATCCAAGGCCGGGTGGGTGGAACTGCGCAAGTGGCTCAGGGCCGAGCGCGAGCGCATCCTCAAGTCCAAAGAGCAAAAGCCGCCATGGTTCGCCGCCTTGACCAAGCACGTCGCCTTGCTCAGCGAACAGCCCTGCGAGCACTTCGGCGCTGCCTTGCTGCGTGGAGATTCCAGCGGGTTGCGCGAGGCGATGGATAGCCTCGCGATCCCTTCGGATTCGTGGGTGCTTGAAGAAGCCGTCATCGCGCAGATGCGGGCGGGCTGCGCCTTGAACGACGAGCCCTTCAAGGCGACGCTGTCCAACCTGATCAACATCGGTTCGGGTCGCGGCGGGGTCGAGTTGGGCGAATCGTTGAGGCTTCGAAGCGTGGCGCTGCTGGTGTCTAGGTATGCCAAATGCAGCGAGCGGCCCGAACACATGGCCCTGCGCGACGCGGCGGTGGGCATCGTCGGCAATCCATGGCTGCGCCGCGCGAACTGGGATGCTTGGGTGGTCGATGCGCGAGGCAAGCCCGACGACCAAAGCCGCGAGATGGTCAATGGCTGGCTCAAGCGGCGCCTGATCACCGACTTCTTCGAATTGCTCAGCGTCGATGGGACCGGCGACAGCCGTCGCGTGGACTACTGGCTCCGGTTTGAACCTGCCATCGAGGATATGTGGTTTGCACTGGGGGCCGATGCTCAATACCGGCGCGGCGAGCAGTTCAATGACTTCCGAAACCGGGCCAAGGGCCGCTTGCTCGATCTGGATGGCACGACCGCCGACAACAACGCTTTCGTGATGCGCGTGGGCCGCTATCTGCTGGTCGAGTTCGGGGTCAAGGGCAACGCGATGTATGTCTTCGAGTGGGGCGCGCTTGGGCAACCCTTGCTTGAAACGCTCACCTCGGGCAGGGCAAGGGCACCGATTCACGTTCGGACTATCAGGGACAGTAGCAACATTCAGCGATTGATCCACCGGGATTCGGCGGCGCAGAGCTGGGAGCAGAAATTCGACGCCTATTTGGTCCCGCGCATCGGCAGGCGCCCAAGCGATCCGCCGAGGCGGGCCGGAGCGGTGCGCCGTGTCCGCAACGAAAGTTTTTCGCCCGACACATTGACTTTTTTTGCGCGGACGCACGGATTGAGGGTGGAGGACCACCGATCAAGGCAAGGCGCGCTGTGGGTGCTTGGGGTCGAGCAGCCGAGTCATGTGGCCGCCCAGCTTGAAGCATGGGGCTTCAAGTCGCGGGCGCCCAGAGGCTGGTTCAAGGAGTAGCGATGCAGTGGTCCCCGTTTCGATCCAAGCCCAAGGCGCCCGAATCCAGCGAGGCCAAGGGCTCAGCCATCGCCGTTTCATGGAACAAGGAGGGCGCCGAATTCCGGGCGGTGCCCGCCCGCGAAGGGTGGCTCGGGGATTCGGGGAGCTTCGAAGCCGATGTGGAGCTTGCGATGCTGCTGGGGCAGTTGGAGGAGGAAGGCTATGCGGAGGCCCGAGGCGAGGCGGTTTGCCTAGCCTGGCAGGACTTCTACCGCGTGGCGGCATCGAACGACCACGGGACGAGCCTTGAAGCGTTGAAGCTCCCGCACATTGAACATTGGCGCCCAGCCTTGTCGAGCAAGGAGACCTTGATCGACCAGGGCTTTGCGGTGAGCATCGCCGGATGGTTCGATCCCCAGGGGCAACGCCCGCAGGGGAACGTGGTCATCGAAGGCGCGGTCATCAAGGCGGGCAACCGCGTGTCGATCCTTCCTGAAAGCGCATGGCGCGTCGTCGAATCGGTCGCCCAGTTTTGGGCGCGGCCAAGCAGCGAGCGCGCCGCGGACTCGAATCGCCGAGCGTGGTCGGCCATTCGATCCCACGCCGCGAGCGCGGGCGCCGACATGACGGACTTTCTGCGAAAGACCGTCGTGCTGACGCCCGAGAAGCTGCGCATGGGCATGCGCAAGGGGGATGTCGGCGGGGCCAGCATGGTCGAGCTCCAGCCGAGCTTCGACGGCGCGCCAGATCGCTGGCTCGAAATCTTCGACCGCATCGGGGATGTGCCCGAGCGCTACGACATCCCGGACGGCAATGGCATCGTGCATGTGATGCTGGCTCCGGAAGTGCGCACGGTGCTGCGCGAGATCAGGCGGATGCCGGGGCGGCGCATCGCGGGCGACCGCGCCGAGGCGTTCCTGCGCAACCCCTTCGCCACCCTTGGGCCGGACGCGGCCAAGGTGATCGACCCGGAGCAGTTTGAGAAGGCCAGAGAAGATGCGGGCGTGTCGTTCGCCCGCTTCACCGCGCGAGTCCTGCGGGACGAGAAGGGCTATCCCTTTGAAATGGCGCTGATGGTCGAGGAGTCCATTGGCGGAGAGGTCCGATCCGACGAGCTGCGCTTCGAAGGCGCCCATGACTTGGAGAAATTCGTCGCCAAGCTCGAAGCCCGCATCGCCGCGTCGGCCCAGTGCTGCCACTGGCAGGGCTACGACCTCGAAATTCTGGGCGACACGCCGGACCAGGCCAAGACTCTGCGCGAGGCGCTTCGAGACATGGCCGCTCCCGGAGCCATCAAGGCCTCGGAAATTTTCGACCTCTCCAAGTATTCGGAACGGGTCGAGGGGTTCGGGGTCGAGAAGCCGTATTACTCGCCCTTCATCGCCCGCAAGAGCGATGACTCGGGTTGGTTCCCGGAGAACGTCGATTTCGGCCTTTGCTACACGCCCGAAGGAGGGGGAGAAACGGTCGCGGTCGTGCTCAACGAGGATTCGATGGCCGCGTTCCGCGACGAGGCCAGAAAAGCACAGGACGAAAAGCGCGAAACTTTCGACTTCCCCGGCTGCCCCAAGCCCGTGCCCGTCAAATGGGCGAACGAGGCTCTCGACGCCATCGGCAACGCGCGGGCTGACGTTTCGAAGCGCGAGTTCGATCCGAGCAAGCCAGCGACCAAGGCCAAGGCGTCCGAGCGCAAGGGCTTGGTGGTCAAGCCGAACGTGGACACCCTCGACTATGAGGAGCGTAGAGGCGCGCTCGCACCGACCGGCGCTCCGCCTAAATTGCCCGCGTCTCTCCGTCCTGAGATTGCCCTCAAGGACCATCAACTCAGCGGGGTCGCATGGTTGCAGCATTTGTGGAGCCTCTCGCCGACAGCCTGTCGCGGCGCGCTGCTCGCCGACGACATGGGCTTGGGCAAGACGATCCAGCTTTTGACCTTCATCGCGGCGGCCATCGAGGAGAAGCCCGACATCGATCCATTCCTGATCGTGGCCCCGGTCTCGCTGCTTGAAAACTGGAAGGAGGAGATCGCCAAGTTCTTCGCTCCCGGAGCCATGCGGGTTCTCACGCTCTATGGCCCGTCGCTCGCGGTGAAGCGCGTCCCCAAGCGGGAGCTCGAGGAGGAGCTTGTCCGGGGCGGCGCGACCCGGCTCTTGGCCTCTGGTTGGCTGGGCGGCGCCCAAGTCGTCCTGACCACCTACGAGACCTTACGCGATCTTGAATTTTCACTGGCGGCCCAACGCTGGTCAGCCATGATCTGCGACGAGGCTCAGAAGATCAAGAATCCCAATGCGCTGGTGACCAGGGCGGCGAAGAAGCAGAACGCCCGGCTCAAGATCGCCTGCACAGGCACGCCCGTGGAGAACACGCTGACCGACATTTGGTGTCTGTTCGACTTTGTCCAGCCGGGTTTGTTGGGAGCGTTGAAGGATTTTGGCAATCGCTACCGCAGGCCCATAGAAGCGGAGACCGACGAGGAGAAGGAGCGCGTCGCTGAACTTAAAGCGTTGATCGAACCGCAAAAGCTGCGCAGGACCAAGGCCGAGGTGGCCAAGGATTTGCCCAAGAAGATCGAAGTGGATTCATGCAGGGCTTTGCCGCTGTCGGATCGGCAGCGCGCCCACTATGCCGACGCGGTCGCCGCATTCAGAAAGCGGGATAAATCAGGCCCGGCCAGTGGGCTGCAGTCGCCGTTGGGCTTGCTTCAATATCTGCGCAGGCTTTGCTCCGATCCGAGGCCTCCTGGGCAGGTTTCCACTGATTCGGAACTACTGTCCGATATTGAGCTGCGCTCGCCCAAGATGGCGTGGCTCATGGGCCAGCTTCGCGTGATCGAGGCCAAGGGCGAGAAGGTCATCGTTTTCTGCGAATTCCGGGACTTGCAGCGCACGCTCCAACGATGCATCGGCGAGCGATTCGGCGTGGTGCCCGACGTGATCAATGGCGACACGTCTGCGGATTCGGCCAACGCGAACAACCGGCAGCGGCGCATCAGGAGGTTCCAAGAGAAGCCGGGGTTTGGCGTGATCGTCTTGTCGCCATTGGCGGTGGGCTTTGGCGTGAACATCCAAGCGGCAAACCATGTCGTCCACTTCACCCGGACGTGGAACCCGGCCAAGGAGGATCAAGCGACGGATCGGGCTTACCGCATCGGGCAGACCAAGGACGTTCACGTCTATTACCCAGTGGTGGTCGCCCACGACTTTCTCACCTTCGACGCCAAGCTCGACAAGCTGCTGGATTGGAAGCGCGGGCTTTCGACCGACATGCTCAACGGTTCAGGCGACGTGAGCCCCGCCGATTTCGGGGACTTGGAGGCGCCGGATGGCGGCAACGCTTTTGGCAACGAGCTGCTTGGGGCAGACGACATCAGGTCCATGGACCCGGAAGCATTCGAGGCCTTATGCGCATTGCTTTGGAGCAAGCGAGGGTATCCAAGGACGATCAAAACCCCACGCTCGGGAGATGGCGGCGTCGATGTCGTGGCTATCCGCGGGACGGAAGGCGTCGTGATCCAGTGCAAGAGTTCCTCTGTGGCGGGACGGGAGCTTGGATGGGAAGCCGTCAAGGATGTAGCGGCGGGTGTTGGGGCCTACGCCCAGAGGCATCCGGGCGTGGTGTTTTCCATGGTCGCTGCCACGAATCAACGATTCAACGGCACTGCCAGGCAGCAGGCCGAAATTCTCCGTGTCGAGCTGGTGGACGGAGACGATCTTGAGAGATTGCTCGCCAAGCACCCGGTCAAGCGAGGTGAGCTTGAGCGGTTTTTGCTCGCCAATTGGATGGCGGCATAGAGGTAAATGTTGTTTTGAGTCGTAAGCAAATCACGCGAAAGGAAGTCGAAAAACGAAATTGATCAAAGTCCGTGTCCAGAATTATCGGTCCGTCGAGGACAGTGGAGAATTCGAGATCAGCGACCTCACTTGTCTTGTTGGAAAGAACGAAGCGGGCAAAACTGCTGAGCGCGATGCGTGGGCTCAAGCCTTCGCAGCCGTTCGAATTCGACGAGGTTATCGACTACCCGAGCGAAAGGTGAAGGCTGCTACCCAATCTTTGCAGCCAATTTTTCAGCTTGCAGGTGGGTGTACTTTTTCAACATTTGCAGTGTTTTGTGGCCGGAAATGGATGCGAGCTCAAGAATCGAAAAGTCGCCACGTTCGGCATATCTTGAAATTGATTCGTGTCTCAAGTCGTGCCATGTGAAGTCTTCAATCTTTGCCCGTTTACAAGCCGTTTTGAAAACTGAATGCAGGCCCTGTTTTTCAACCAAGAGGACTCTGTTCCTGTCGGCGCGAGGAATTGATTGAAGCACTTCAATCGCGCGCCCCGACAGCGGCACCGCTCGCGCGTCACCGTTTTTGGTGACTTTTAAGAAGGCAATGCGCTTTTCAAAGTTCACATTGTCCCAATTCAGTGCGAGTAGCTCGCCCTGACGCATGGCGGTTTCTACACTCAACAGCAAAGCCGGCTTGAGCCAGCGATTTGATGACCGATCACAGGCTGCCACGAGCTTGTCAAATTCCTCATCAGTCAGACGCCGTTCACGAGATGGATTGTTTGCCGGCTTACGGATCAACGCAACGGCGTTGCCGGTTGGCAAGGTCATTCTGAATTCTTTGCTCGCCACGTCAAGCACTTTTGAAAGCAAATCCAATTCAGTCTTGACAGTAGCACCGGAAATTCTTGGTGCTTTTTCGGCATCGGAAAAGCGTGGGTCAGGGTCGGTAAGTCGCTGATCACGATAGAGCGCAATTTTGTCAGCCGTCAACGAGGCAACTGAGTGCGTGCCGAAGTGCTTCACCAGATGAGCCAGCTTGTATTTCCAGCTCATGCCACGGTAGTGAAACGGTGCAAATTCTGTGCTGAATCGTGCAGCCAGATCTTTGAACAAAGTTTTTTCTGCCGCAACGGTTGAAACGTGCGTACCTTTGTCAATTCCAGACTCAATAGAGCGCGCCCACACTTGGGCGTCAAGTTTGGTCCGGAAAGTTTTTGACTGAGAAGGGAAGCCTTTACGTCGGATTTTTGCTTGCCACCAGCCAGATTCACGTTGTTCAAAAACTGCCATGTTTGGATATCTCCAGCGAAATTAGTGTCCCCGTTTTGTCCCCGTATGCCAAATTTAATGGTTAAAGTGATTGTAACACTATGATTTAAAACGAGAAAGTACAAATAAATTTCACCCCTGCTAAGGGAGTATGGGGTGTAGAGCCTCATCGAGGGTTCGAATCCCTCCGTTTCCGCCAAGTTGAAACAAAAAAGCCACCTTTGGGTGGCTTTTTTGTGGGTGATCCGACGACAAATCCAGT
>Ga0210015_1001156_pt1 | contig 26495 bp, 33 predicted proteins | sample CryGeymeta201522_FD_185471 | JGI IMG/M metagenome (GOLD analysis project Ga0210015, IMG submission 185471) | Groundwater microbial communities from Crystal Geyser aquifers in Utah, USA - Crystal Geyser metaG 2015-22 (SPAdes) (version 2) | ecosystem: Environmental > Aquatic > Deep subsurface >... | reverse complement strand
GGCTATGCAAATTAGTCTTATACCACAAGGCTTTGATATGCATATTGGAAACTCCTTAGTTATTTGCAGGAGTCTCAAATGTTTCGTAACTTATTCAATTATATATCCCTTATTCAAATCGGAAAAATTTCAAGATAATATTCATTATTAAAAAAACGCGGCTGAAAAGCCGCGTTTTTTAAAAACTAGAAACCGTTTATATCCTCGGTTTAGCTACGTTTACTTTTAGGTTTCTTCCCTGAATTTCTTTTCCGTCTAATTCTCTTACTGCTTTGTCTGCGTCTTCATCATTTGCAAAAGTAACAAATCCAAATCCTTTTGATTTGTTTGTTAATCTATCCATGATTACTGTAGCTTCTTTAATTTCACCGTACTCAGAAAACATGCTGGAAAGTCTTTCATTATCTATATCATAAGAAAGATTGCCTACATAAAGTTTATTCTTTTGATCCATTTTTTTATCCTTATTTTTTTTAATTATTTATATCGACCCCGGCTTGCGATCTTCGGGGCACTAATATAATTAATACTCACTACGATTCACCAAACGGTAAATTCATTGTACCAGATTTTAAAATAAATGCAATAGTCATATTCAATAAAATCGATTGCTAGAAATCCATCCCCAAAATAGTAGTAAATCTTCCTTCCTTGATTTTTTGATCCTGAGATTTTCTATAAGAAAAATAATCCAAACTAGTATAAGTATTTATGGAGCTTATAGTTATATTTTCTTTTAGAACTCCTAAATCAGTAAACTGTTTTATATTTTCAGCCGCTAAATCTATCATGTAAGATTCTTTATGGATATAAGGTCCGAATTGACTGACTATGCCTTTGGGATTAGCACCAAAATTTTCTGCTAGAAGATTGATTACTTTCTTTGCTAGATTACGGGAGGTGGTTTTTTTACTCAAATGAACCAATGCAACGACTTTTTTAAATGGATCATATAAGCTGGCTGGCAAACAGTCGGCAGTTAGAAGCATTAAACAAATATTTGGCTTATTTGTAATTAATGCATCTACTTTGGGTGCATTTCCCAAATCGAATATGCCTTTACCTAAATTCTCTTCTTTAACAATTAATATATCATCTTCATGATTTATAACATTCATGCAAACAGTGCTTTGCATATCTACCTTAATTTTCTGAAAATATTTTTTCCTGTTATTTAAGACCGCTTGTTTATTGTCAAACCTAAAATCCAAATTCCCATCTTTAGCATTAGAAACAAAATATTTAATTTCTTTAAAATCACTTAGCGTCATAATTCTACCAATCTTTTTTCATGGCCTCGGCTTTTAATTTTTTGAGCAACATAAACCGCTAAATTATTAAATTGCCAAACCAGCTCTATATTTAAAAAAGACGCTTTGGTAAGCAGGTCAAACTGCCCAGATAAAGACATTGGCATATCTTCTTTAAAAGCATGCTTAAGCCAAACCTCAAGCTCTCCACCTGATAGATTTTTTCTTAAGTAATTTTCATATATCTTGCTATATTGTTCGGTTATTTCAGATTCTTCCCCTTTTATAAAATCAGCATTAACAAATATGCCGCCATCCTTTAAAGAACCGTAGATCTTTTGAAACAATTTTGCTTTTTCTTGGTGATTAATATTATGAATAGCGATAGCAGACACAATAGCATCATAATCGTTGTCAAAATCTATTTTATTAAAATCATCTTCAATCAATTTAATTCTGTCATTATAGCCTTTAAGCTTTTCTCTTGAGTTGGTAATCATCTTATGGGAAAAATCAATACCTGTGACTTTAGCATTTAGAAATTTTTTAAGCATTAAGAACATACCATGACCAGTGCCGGAACCTAAATCAAGAATCTTTAATTTTGATTTTGAACCAAAATTAAGAGCATTCACCATTACTTTATGCAACTCATTATTTCGCATTACAACTTTATCCGCTACATAGTCATAGTCATCTACGCTTTTGGCAAAATGATTATATATCTTTTCGTTATCCATGCTTTTATTCTAAGCCCCAGTTGCTCTCTTTATACTTATCTTCTTTTAATAATTCTTCGATTACTCTTTGAATCTCTGTAATATCGTCATCATCCATCGGCTTGGCATTATCATAAAAACCAGTTTCCCTATGGGGAAAATGTAATGAATCTCCATATTTTTGCTTAGGCGCGCTTTTCGCTCTTCCATATAAATGAATATGAAGATATGAACCCTGGGGTGAAAAAACACTCCAGTTTCCATTATCCTGATAATTGATTCTCCCGATATCTATCCCCCGATTATTCAAACCTTTCACCATTGCCTCACCAGCTAACATTATTAGTCTTGCCATTTCAGTCGCTTCTTTTGGAGAAAGAGCTGTTCTATCTACAACTCTCCTCTTGGGAACTATTCTGATATGGCCGCCATCTTCTCTACTAACGTGGGGTTCGCTAACAGCTTCAGCTATAAAATTTTTTGTCTCGTAAATTAATTTATTTTCCATTTACTTATTTTACTCCAAATTCATATAATAATTATATTTTTATCTTTATTAAATGGAAGTTTTTGCCATTAAGTCCCTTGATATCAACCGACTCTTTTTGAAACTTATTTTGATCTAACTGATTTGGCGATAATACAAGCATATGATAATTTTCATTGTCTTTTTCTAAAACGCCTGCGCCAACCCAAAACTTTGCAATAGATCTTTTGGTAGTACCTACTGCCACAGAATTTGGTAAAGGCTTTGTGATTATAAAAATCTTATCTGGGGTTCGATAGTAAGGACGCCTTTTGGAAACTATAGAGTATCCTTCATGAACAAGAAAAACTTTTTCCCGCCACTCAGAATCATTATCATAACCTGGTTTTAATTTAACATTTAAATCTACAAGACGTATTTGCTCTGGTGTTAATTTTGGAAGGCCATTTAACTCCTCTTTTACTTTTTCTATATTACCAAATAATTCTTCTTTGAAAGCATCGTAACTTGCATACTGATCCCCAACTCTATTTAGGGTAAATTTTAGATTTTCTGGGATATAAGATTTAATAAAATCCAATAACTTTCTAAAACTTTGGATATATCTTTCAGTATCTTCCTTGGGTACATTGTCCATTAGCTCGAGGATTACATCATCAGAATAAAAATCAAACCATACGCCAGGTTTATAAATAGAAGCAATCGGTTTTAGCCAATTAGCATAATAGATAAGACTAAACAGCTCAGCCCAATCAACCTCTGGTGCTTCCTCAAGTCTCCATAATTTATAACCACCAAAACCAATGTAAGTTTAACAGGCTCATCCTTATCAACGCTTGTTGAAATGGCTTGGCGAATATGCTCTAAATATTCAATATTTACGGCGTACTTACGAAACTTCTTAGACATCAAAAGCCTGAAGATTTCAGCTTTAAGTTCGTCTTTGGCAGAGATTTTTTTTACTCTATCTTCTTTATTTAGCTCTTCTAATTTTGAATTAATGTAATCTTGTATCTTCATAATAAAAATGGAGATGCGGGATGGGCACGATTCCATCGTATATAGCCTTGCGGGCTATCACCTTTTCTCGGTCACCGCATCAGTAATATTTTACCATTTTTAACTAATTAATGTAAAAAGGATCTTTTGACATTTGTGGACGCTTACAAGATAATTTATTTAAAGAGTTAAGTATGACTGATAATAATCAATCCAAAAAATGGTATAGGCAAAATCGATTTATAATCCTTGCTCTTTTTATTTTCTCACCGCTAGGCGTCTTCTTGATGTGGAGATACAGCGACTGGCCAATTGCTCGAAAGTGGCTTTATACTCTTTATGCCGGCTTAGGTCTGTTAGTACTTCCAATTTTATTTTGGCTTTTAAGCAATTATTAATCACGGGGCATAATCTCTATTTCTTTTTACAGAGCGTATTCATCTAAATTAATTCAATCAAAAAACAGAAATAATCAAAAAAAATAGCTAAAACTTGGATGTTTTGATAAATATCTTCGCTGTTATTTATTTTAAAATAAAATTAATAACAAATAAGGAGGGTATATGGAAGAAGACATGAAAAGCAAAATGATGATGGAAGCGGATAATATGATGAACTCTATGGAAAAAATTGAGGAAATGTCGGCAGGAATGGAAATGGATGAAGAAACAACAGACAAAATGATGAAAATGAAAGAAATGATCGTTAGCATGAAAAACATGATGATGAATATGTAATTATTTCTGCTTTGGAAGCCAAAAAAGGAGCCTGAGACTCCTTTTTTGGCTCTTGAGTTTGCTCCAGTCGGCCGGCTCTCCGCCATTTTTTTCATGCCATTTTTATCTTCATCTCATTCTTCCTTGAAACAATATATTCCAAATATTGATGCGTTAACCTATGTATCTATCTAAACCGTCTGTAAGATTTTTAAAACGTGCTAATGTTTGCTCTTTGCTAAATGCAGGTTCTGAATAAATGCTAAATATTTTCGATATTAATTTCTCTTTAATTAATATCGAAAAATTAGTAACTGTAATTTCTGAATTTTCTTTTAGCTCTAAGTATTCAAGAATTTTCTGATCTAGCAATTTATTTAATTCATTTTTTGATCTGTTATTTTCTAGTACATCAATACATTTTCCATCCTTATTAAACCTACAAGGCTTGCAAATATCATCTTCTTCAATGCTTAGAACAAGATTAGCCTGCTTATTTCTTAAAATATTGTTTCCTATTCTATAAAAATCATGACCATATTTCTCATCTGGCTTAAATTCATCAATTCCAGAACCGTATAATTTAATTATATCTAAAAAATGGTGGGGTTTGATTTTCATAAACTAATATTAACGTAGAATAACCACAAAACCAAAAAACGGAAAATCATTAGAAATTAGATCTGTTTTTTATATTTTTCTCAATAAAATCCTTTATAAGCTCAACTATCCCCCGTTTAAGCTTCGGGGAACTTTTAGCCACGTCAACCGCCATTTCATAAATCTCCTCATTGGTTACAGAAAGCCACTTTTTATTAAATAAAAGGAAAACCAACAAACTCGTAACAGCAATCCTCTTGTTCCCATTAAGAAAAGGGTGATTTTTAATCATTAAATAAAACAAAATAGAAGCCTTATCAATCAAACTAGGGTAAAGCTCTTTTTTGGCATATGTTTGAAATGCTGTAGCCAGACAGCTCTCGAGTTTACCGGGATAACGAGTGCCGAAATCCGGAATCGGCTCATCCCAACCCATCTGTTCTTTAGCGAGCCGATGAGCAATTCGTTCAACCTCTTCGACAGTAATCTGTTTCATCATTCCTTTCCTAATTTTTTCAAAGCGGGCTTAAATTCTTTAATTACTTTATCAACTGCCCGCTTTACCTCTTTTTCTTCTTTGGGTGTTATTTTCTTAAAAATACCGCCCAAAGAATCTCTATCCACTACATAATTACGGCCAATTTTTTTAGCCTTAATTTTTCCGGAACGAATTCTTTTAAAAACACCTATTCGACTAATACCTAAAATTTCGGCGGCTTCGGATGTTGATATTAACTCTGATTTATTTTGCATGTTAACCTCTTTATTCTAAATTAACATATGTTAACCGACGCGTCAATGGTTAACGTAAAATATTATCATATTACTTGGAATATAAGAGTACTTTGCATGGTAATAAATGTCAAAATACAGTGCGAATAAAAAAAGAAAAATTACCAATGATTTAAAACAAAATTATTTCGAATCGTTTAGATATTTTTTAAGCTCTTCAAAACCATAAGAATTTTCTACTATATTTTTTATATAGTCAGTGTCTATCGATCCGTTCTTCCACGGCATTGGTATTGTCATCTTTTTTAATTTTAGAAGATTTAGTTTCCGATAATAATTATATCTCCACTGATGATTTCTTATCATTACTGCAATATAGAATAATAAATAAGGATCGTATTCTCCTCTTAATACCAATACTGCATTATCTCCGCTAGTAAGAAAATAATCGAACTGGAAAAATGTCTCACCAACACTACCATTCAAAGCAACAGTTAAACATTTCCCTTGAAAGTTCGGCTCGGCATCAACAAAATTAGACACCCCATTATTAAGTGATGAGGTTGTAACATATGCGGTTTCACCTATCTCCAATGCATTCTGTGGTAATGCTGTTTTTTTCTCAACCAAGCAAAGACCATCGTCACTTTCACCTTTAACGTAAACTAAATGCACTAGCGTCATCTTTGGTCTAGACTTCATTGAATGCCTTCTCCACTCTCTCGTTTTTATAAGATAACTTAACGATTCCTTTATAGAGCTGTCAAGTTGCTTCTCTATCTCTTCTAGTTTTGGAATTTTACTATCAATGTAAATCTCTGGAACTAATTCAAAATTTTTATCGTTTTTATCTAATTTGCATATTTTTTTGAATTCGGCAATATCATCAAATCTTAAATTTTGATTAATTAAGAAAGCTTTCAGTTCATCTTGAATTTCTTTTAGCTGATTTCTTTCTTTTTTATCTTTTATTCTCTTTCCCTTCTTCTTCCTAAATCCATCCGTTATAGCTCTAGCAAAATAAACGTTTTGATTATCAAAATCATGAGGAATACCTTTCTTAATAAATATACCTACAGTACCAACGCTAACAGGATAAAAAAGATCTTCCGGAAAAGTTATCACAGAAAGTAATGTATTGAGCTTTAACAGCTCCTCTCTCCAAGCTTTACCGCCACCACCTTCTACCATTACCGAAATAGGAACGATAGCAAAAAGATATCCTCCATCCTGCATTTGAGATAAAGCATAATCAACAAATTTTCTTTCCTTTTGGTCTTCTTTCTTCAGTGCAAAGGGTGGATTCATCAAAACTTTAGTAACAACTGGTTTTCTGATAATAAAATTACCTACTTTTTTCTTAAATTCACCCGTTAAATCCCCATCCTTTGTTATTTGTTCTATATTCTTTTGAAAACAATCCCCCTCACTCATGTTATTTCTTCCGTCACCTCTAAAAATCATATTTACAAGAGCCAAAGCAACAACTTCATCGTCCTGTTCTATGCCAAAAAGATTATAATTCTTAAATTTTTCAATCTGTTCCTTCCGGGAATTTTTTTTGACATAATCAAAGGCGGAGACTAAGAAACCACCCGTTCCACAAGTTGGATCGAGAATATAATCATTATATCTAATACTAAGAACATCAACTGAAAACTCTGTAATATGTCTTGGTGTTAAAACAATTCCAATTTCCTTAGCACCATTACCATATTTTAAAAACTTCTCATAGAACTCACCTAGGACATCCTTTCCTGAAGCCATTGCATTCTTTATGTCTAGAGTCGCAAGCTCTTTTAATGTTTCGATGATTGCCGTTCGATATTTTACATGATTTTCTGTACTTGGGGGAAGTTCAAGTTTTAAAAAATTATAGAAGTTATCTTTATCAACTTCTCTAAGCTTTTTCTTTATTAATGCATTAACACTTTCTACAAGAGTAGTAGTATCGTCTTCCTTCAAATTAATTTCTTGATTTAGAGAAAGAGATAATATAAGACCAGCAATAAATCGAGCTCTTTTATTTTTATTTATTCCTGCATTATGTAGAGTCTCATTTACATACAAAGCCGCACTTATGTATTTTTCTTCAGGTAAATCTGGTAAATCTGACCATTCAAATATGTCATGATTTAATATGTATTGAATCTGAGCCTTAGAGAGCAATATATTTTTTGTTTTCCCGTTAAATAATACTTCTTGCCATTTTTCATCCTTCAAATATTGATTCTTAACAATATATCCATCCGTATCGTTACCAGCAACACCAGAAATTAAAACACATTTTATTTTGTTACTTTTATTAAGTTTGTCAGCATATTGGTTCTTAGCTTCTTCAATTGCTTGATTGATATCCTTTTTATCTCTTTTACTCTCAATCACCCAATATTCTACCGCATTTAATTTAACTATTGCCTCCGGCATATCCCTATTAAGCACTTTTTTAATTTCTAGGTTATATAATGCTTCATTTTGCTTATAAACTTCTCCGTCAATAACCCTCGCCGGATTTTTGACTACCCAACCCAGTTTCTCTAGTTCTTCCTTGATATAAGTATAAGCATCTACTTCGCTATTTTTAGGTTTATTAGAATGCATCAATTTTCACCAAATATTATAAAAATTATAACATTTTTCAATAAACCATGGAAGTTCTACCTAATAATAATGCCCACATCTTGAAAAGACGTTTAGAAAACAGGTGTTTTGAAAGCGGTTCTAATTTCTTATTAGAACAAGAACCTGCTAAGTCGAGCAGAAAGAGTGTTAACATCTTGGAGTAAGACCGCCTTTGGCGTTCAGGTTCTAAAGCTTGAAAAATACCCGTTTTTAGTCTTTTCAAGGCAGTGGGCGATTTTGCGCAACTTTCTAAAAAGTGGCACGAATTAAACTTTGTTCCTTCGGTTATGAAAGAACAAATCGATTATCTAAGAAATAAAAAAACTGACAAAATTTTGTCAGTGTAAAGTGTGAAATAATAAATTAGAATTACTGGCTTGGCCAGATAAAATAATAGTCTGTTGTTTTTGTTCCTTTTGCTTCTGTCTCGGTCATCTTCCAACCATCAGGATTGAATGTACTTATACACCTAAAGACAATATTGCCATTAGAATTGTAGTGGAATTCCTCTACTTTGAACTGCCCTTTTGAATTATTATTATTTGGCAACAAGCGTGCCTCTGCGATTAATTCCTTAGAGGTTCTATTGACTGTACGCGCACCCTTTGCAATAAAATCATGCTTCGAATCATACACAAAAACACTCGCAAAGTTAGTAAACTCGTAACAAATATCTATATAACTCGAGAAATCACTGACAAAATATTTAAATGCCGCATACTGAAAGGGTCCTTTCTCTTTATAAAACGGTGGCACTTTATTGGGATCAAGTGGAAAAACTTCTGAGTAATTAGCTTCACTGGCCATTTCTTCACTTAGGGCAAGATCTTCATCTGTCCAAATTGGTGTATCCAGCTGATCTATAATCTCTTCTGTATCTTCAATGTCTTTTAAATCATTATGGCTAGATTGGCCCATCCGTTCTTTTTCTTCAACAGTAAGCGTGTGTCCTTGTGGCTGCTTAGCACATCCTATTAAAGTAGCAATTAAAATAGATATAAGGATGGTGATTATCGTCATCTTTATTGTTACCAACTTCATGATTTATCACCTCGATTCCAATTTTGTAAAACAAGCTCAGGATAAATAATTATTATTAACAAACTACTTGGTTTGAATAATTATATTTCTCTACTAGCTTCTTCACAGGATATGAAGCAAGCAATAATGCAAGTGCAGCATGATCTCTATTACAATATTCAACATGCCATAAGTCTTTTAATGAACCAGCAACGGATCTATACTCCCAACATTCATTTATAGCAATTCCGTTCTTAACGTCTCCTAAATATTCTTTATCAAGATGTACCTCAAAGCACCTGTCATTATCTTCGGTATCGATTTTTTCATGAAATTCCATGAAATCGATTACTTTCTCTAAAAGATATATTTCAAGCATGATGCTTTCAACGAGTTCATCTATGGTATCAAAATTTTCGTCAGGACCTATTGGGCAATCTCTTATATATGTACTTGTTCCAAGGCTACATTTACCTGTGTTTTTATTATAATCAAGCCTAAATTGAGGCAAACCATTAGTCCCAAATACGGATAGTTCTGCATATTCATTGTATTTTTGATTATTATCTTTTTTGACAGGCTTAACCTGTCCTTTCATGCCGAATCTCATAATAGCTCTCTCTTCCACTAGCTTTACCCCCATTCAATAATTTCAATAGTGATTACTGACCTGTTTGAAATCTTTTGATGTTTGTTTGAATATGAACTAATTGAATAATTCCGCCTAATATCAAGACTAGCTGAGCAACTGAAACTTCTAATTTTTGCGGGAATAGTCCGAAAAATATACAAGTAATAAATGCGATAATTCCGCAAACAGCTAAAATCCCTGCATATCCTGTTATGGTAATAAAAGCGTAAAATGAGTTAGCTATATCACCTTTTCTCCAAAAACCATTAATAAGTCTGAGTCTATATAGGCGATAAATAAAACTACTATTGATATCCATATAATTAATTCTCCGGCATTGAGAATTATAGACATAATGCACACCCCCTTTGTTTTCAAAAAGCGAATTAAGATAGTATATCCCAATAACGGAAACAATGTCAATCCAATAAAAAAACCGCGATACTAAAACGCGGTTTTAGCTTACTCTTATATTCAGATTTTACTGGTAGTAACGTCCAATATAATGATAAACAATTAAGCATATAATAATTACTAAAATACCGACTGATATCAAAACATAAATTGAAAGCTTATTATATTTCTCAAGAGCTGACTGTAAAACCTTTTTTTATCCAGTTTATCAACACTTGGCAAAGAATTATCGCGGACTACGGATAAGAAAAAATCGTTTTTCTGTGCGCGAGGACAACGATTTGATAATTCTTTTATCAAAATAATAAACTGACTTTGATCAATTGAACTAGCAGGTATAGCTATAATTTTCTGTCCAGTATGATTGTAAACATTCAAATAACATAGAAGTTGTGTAATAAAGCCCCAAATCGCATAGATTGGAGCAAAAGAAAACTCAAGTTCAATCTTGCTTATATCGTTTAATTGTATTCTTCTAGTTCCTATAAGTGTATCATTAAAAGATGGGGTATATATTAACTCGGCGTCCGCAATAACAATTTTTGTTCTTACCGCTAAGAAAAAGGTTAGTATAGCCAGAATCCAAGATATAACAACTATTACAAATCCAATAGTATTTCCAACTAAATCAGAGTTAACACCTGGTAATGTTGTATAAGTTATAAAAAATGCCCAAACTATAAGAAAAAAGGTTAACAATTTAAGCTTCGGTGCTGCCCCAATAACCAAGTAATTATTACTCATATAATAGAAAAATTATCAATGTAATAATTACATAAATGTATAATTTTTGCAAATAAAAAAACCGCGTCTTCGCGGTTTTTTCGATTCTGACTTTTAAGTACAGAATTCCCGGCACTGGCCTACTCTCCCAGGACCTTCCGATCCAAGTACCATCGGCTCTAATGGGCTTAACTTCCGAGTTCGGTATGGGGTCGGGTGTTTCCCCATCGCTTAAAGCACCGGAAATTCTGTACTTAAAATAATGCAAATAAGTAAATTATTAAAGTTTACACACTTTGTGGTTACAGGGTCACAATGATCATTAGTACTCCTCGGCTGAACATGTTACCATGCTTACACCTAGAGCCTATCAAGGTTGTAGTCTTCAACCGATCTTAGAAGTCTAATCTTGAGGGAGGCTTCGCACTTATATGCTTTCAGTGCTTATCCCGTCCGAACATAGCTACCCAGCGATGCCCTTGGCAGGACAACTGGTACACCAGAGGTTCGTTCCCACCGGTCCTCTCGTCATGTTCCTCCCCTATTTCTAGGAGCATAGACTATATCTTCACCCTTTCCCGATAAAATCGGGATTAGGGGTCGGCATATTACCCATATAAACCTGCTTTTTAAAGCTTTCCAGTTTATATAAGTCCGCTCCAATTGGAGCAAGTCGTTACGGGGTCATTCTTAAAACTTTCAGCAATTCTTCTTTAGTTTTCTTTTTTCTTGTTCCGTAATTTTCATTTTGAATTACCAGCATATTATCTACAAGTTTTAGAAAATCTTCTTTAGTGAAGTTTTTCTTTTGAAGCAGAATAACACTTTTAAAAAGTACTTCTGCCTGAACTTTCTTAAATTGGATAAAGGGTATAAATAATTTTATAATTTTTTCTACTTGCTTATATCCGTTTATCCGAAGTTCTGTAATGCCATCATTCCTCTTGGATATGTATCCGATACTAAAAGCATCTCTTATCCAAATTAATGGCTTATCGTGACGGGAATCCTGATAGAAACAGATTGTTGCCATAAACCTTGAACGACCATTGTCGCTTCGTTTTTTAATCTGGAGCATCAAACTTCCATCACCATCTAAAAAACCTGCAATATATGCTATTTGTGTTTTAAGAAGACTTCCCACGGTATTGCCTTAAAAATTATCTGGTCATCAAGTAAGTATATCATAACCGGTTGACCGAAACCAGTTATTTCTCCGTTGCCAGATATATTTATGAAGGTTTCACCGTTATTAGCCGAATTGTCATTACGGATCTCTCCGTAAAGTAGCAATTTCTTACTAGGTGGAACTCCTCTCAAACTTCAATGCGCCTACGACAGATAGGGACCGAACTGTCTCACGACGTTCTGAACCCAGCTCGCGTACCGCTTTAATTGGCGAACAGCCAAACCCTTGGGACGTACTTCCGCCCCAGGATGCGACGAGCCGACATCGAGGTGCCAAACAGTGCCGTCGATGTGAACTCTTGGGCACTATAAGCCTGTTATCCCCGGAGTAGCTTTTATCCGTTGAGCGATGCATCTTCCACACGAAGTGCACCGGATCACTAAGTCCTGCTTTCGCACCTGCTCGACTTGTAGGTCTCACAGTCAAGCTCCCTTATGCCTTTACACTTTCAGTCCCGTTTCCATTGGGACCAAGGGAACCTTTGAACGCCTCCGTTACTCTTTAGGAGGCAACCGCCCCAGTTAAACTACCCACCAAGCACTGTTCCACTCTTTGAGTGGTTAGAATCAAAACTTAATAAGGGTGGTATTTCACTAATGACTCCACTCCGGCTGACGCCGAAGTTTCAAAGTCTCCCACCTATGCTACACAAATTAAGTCCTGACCCAATACTAAGTTATAGTAAAGCTTCACGGGGTCTTTCCGTCTTGTCGTAGGTAACCGGCATCTTTACCGGTATTGCAATTTCACCGAGCCCCTCGTTGAGACAGTTTCCAGACCGTTAAGCCATTCGTGCGGGTCTGAACTTACCAGACAAGGAATTTCGCTACCTTAGGACGGTTATAGTTACCGCCGCCGTTCACTGGGGCTTAACATCTCCGCTTGCACGGATCAGTGTAACCTTCCAGCACTGGGCAGGCATCAGTCCCTATACTTCCTCTTTAGGAGTTAGCAGAGACCTGTGTTTTTGGTAAACAGTCGCCTGGAATCTTTCGCTGCGGCCTCGCTTGCGCAAGGCAGGCCTTATCCCGAAGTTACGGCCGCTGTTTTGCCGAGTTCCTTAACGAGGGTTTTCTCGAACACCTGAGGCTACTCGCCTCGTCTACCAGTGTCGGTTTACGGTACGGTTTCTATAGACTTTAATTAATCAATTTTCTAGGCTCAACCTTCAAGCGAATTGCCCAATAAAGGACTTTCATTCTCACCCTTCGGGTGATTAGACACTTATAGCCATAAAAATGCCCGCTCTTTTGTTAAGCGTCTTGATTAGGAACATCTATAGAAGTAACGGAATATGAACCGTTTGACCATCGCTCTAACCCTTTCGGGATGAACTTAGGACCGACTAACCCCTCCCTGATTAGCATTGGAAGGGAAACCTTAGACTTACGGTGTGCAGGTATCTCACCTGCATATACGCTACTAATGCCAACATTCTCACTTCCTACTCGTCCACCCAACCTTACAGTTGAGCTTCATCCAAATAGGAACGCTCCTCTACCGATCCATCAAAAAATGATGAATCCCATATCTTCGGTACTACACTTAGCCCCGTTAAATTTTCGGCGCAAGATCACGTAACCCAGTGAGCTGTTACGCACTCTTTAAAGGAATGGCTGCTTCTAAGCCAACCTCCTGGTTGTCTATGTAATCTCACATCCTTTTCCACTTAGCGTAGATTTAGGGACCTTAGATGATGATCAGGGCTGTTTCCCTTTTGACTATGAGGCTTATCCCCCACAGTCTGACTGCTGTAGTAAAACAGATAGTATTCGGAGTTTGTTTAGAAACGGTAGCCGTGAAGCCCCGGTCCCATTCAGTGCTCTACCCCTATCTGCTATTGTACAACGCTAGCCCTAAAGCTATTTCGAGGAGAACCAGCTATCTCCAGGTTCGATTGGTTTTTCGCCCCTATCCACAGCTCATCACCCGGTGTTGCAGCTCCGGTGTGTTCGGACCTCCACTACCTTTTACAGTAGCTTCATCCTGACCATGGATAGATCACCTGGTTTCGGGTCTAGGAAGTATAACTAATTTCGGACTATTAATCCTCGCTTTCACTACGGCTCCGTCATTCGACTTAGCCTTGCTATACTTCACTAACTCGTTGGCTCGTTCTACAAAAAGCACGCCATCACCCGATAAATCGGGCTCTGACTCTTTGTAAGTATATGATTTCAGGTTCTATTTCACTCCCCTCACCGGGGTTCTTTTAACCTTTCCCTCACGGTACTAGTTCGCTATCGATCAAAAGGAGTATTTAGTCTTGGATAGTGGTCTACCCGGATTCCCACAGGATTTCTCGTGTCCCATGGTACTTAAGAATAGTTGTATAAGGCCAAAAAATTTTAATGTACGGGACTGTCACCCTCTATGGTGGCCCTTTCCAGGGATCTTCTCTTAACTTTTTGGTTTTTTACCTTATTCATAAACTGTGATTAAAATTAGCTAGACAAAAATCTTCAGGTCGGAATAAATCTGAAACTGAAGATTTCTGACTAAACTAAACAACTACCTTACAACACCTACATTTATTACTCACATAAAACCAGTTATAAAACTGGAAAATATTTGGTTTAGACTCTGCCATACTTATATTCGAAAAGATAAGTACGGTCTTTTCCCCGTTCGCTCGCCGCTACTAAGGGAATCTCGGTTGATTTATCTTCCTCTGGGTACTTAGATGTTTCAGTTCCCCAGGTGCCCATCCGTTAAAATAACGGACATCTCGAGTTTATCGAGATAGGTTGCCCCATTCGGAAATCCCCGGGTCAAAGCTTGCTTAACAGCTCTCCGAGGCTTATCGCAGCCAGCTACGTCCTTCTTCGGCTCCTTTTGTCAAGGCATCCATCATATACCTTATAATTAGTAACCCTATAACCACAAAATGTATAAATTGTGATCAAGAAATTGTTTTTTATTAACCTACTTTTTTTGCATTGATTCTATATTCTATTTTTAAGGTTCTTGATGAGATTTAAAACAAAAAAACCGCCGTAAGACAGCGGTAAAAATTAAACTATGGAAGTATTAATTCCCGATGTCTTTAAATCCTAAAATGTGGTTTTTTCTCATATAAATTTGTCTCATCCGTAATACATTTAAGTTTAAAACAAGGAGGATATATTGTCAACACCTAAAATTGTTGGTATTTTTGCTTTACCGTAGATTGATATGTTTATATATAAAAATACCCGCGAATTCGATAAAAATTGCGGGTATTTTTTAAGAAATTTCAGTAAAATTTAACCTTCTATTTCTCTCCGCAGTTTATCTAGAATATCTCTGGCCAATCCCTGTCCTCCAAGCCCAAACGATATACCTACAGCAATAGCTATTGCCCCAACTACCGCAGTAAATAAAGTTTGAATAAGCGCAGTAGCAATACCCAATTGCACTAAAGCAGCTAAAATGCTGAAAATTACAATTGAGTAACGCGCAACAGCGGCTAAAAAATGAGCGGCTTTGAATTTAGCACCTTCAGCGGCTCCAAGAACAATTTCAGCTAAGAAATAAGCCAAAAGTACACCCACAACCAATATTAATACGGCAACCATTACATTCGGAATGTAAAGTAATAAACTGTTGATAAACGCGCTTAGGGCTTCTAGCTGAAGAGCATTGGCAGCTGCTAGAAAGGCTATAATATAAACAAACCATTTGGTTAGCCATCCTAGTATTTTAGCGATACTAAGCCTAATACCAACTTTTTCAAAAGATCTTTTTATTCCAAATCTTTCAAACAAAGAATCCAGATGAAGAAGCTGAGAAACTCTTTCAATAATTTTACCCGCGATAACACCGAAGATTATTCCAACGACAATAATTACAAAAGCACCGATAAGATTCGGCAAAAATCCAAGTATTGTCCCCACCACTCTCTGTAGAGAGTCCGTCACGGCGGTTCCCCAATCTTGCACAACGCCTTGGGACATAAATACCTCCTTTTAATTTATTTATTAACTAAATTTTAACTATTATTATACCTTAAAGTCAAATTATAGTTATTTAAATAGTTTTGAATATGTGAAATGTAACAACGGTTGCTAAGCAAACTTCAAAAACTAATGGGGCATAATAATTATTTATTTTTATTTTTTGTTTCAATATTTTCCAGAGAGTAGTTTGCAGAATCTTTTTCATTCAATTCGCCAGTACCTGCCTTATCATTAAAAGCAAAAGCAACAACAACACCTAATAGAATTAATAGAATTGTTAGGATCAAAAAAATAAATAAAATCATTTTTAACCTCTGGCTACATATCTACTGATTCTTTGAGCTAGTTTGGCCAATGGCATTGTTTGAAGTACAACCTTCCCTGGACCTTTGATTGTAGCCATAAATAAACCTTCTCCTCCAAAAACCATGTTTTTTATGCCTTTTATCATTTGAACATCGTAAGTCATGGTTGGCTCAAAATAAGCTATATATCCATTATCAACTTTTAGTTCTTGATTATCAGCTAGATTATATTCTACTGTTTCTCCGTCTATTTCTATAAAAACTAAGCCTGGACCTTTCAGCTCTTGCATAATAAAACCCTCTCCTCCAAAAATACCTCGGCCAAGCTTCATTCTAAAATGTATTTTCATTTCTACAGATTCTTGCGCACAAAGAAAAGAACTCTTTTGACATATAACTGATTGACCTTCCGCTAGTTACATAGGCAAGATTTTTCCAGGTGAACAAGAACTGAAAGAAATTAAACCAGTACCCGAGGCTGAGCTAAAACGGTTAACAAATAATGATTCTCCAACTAATAATCTTGATACAGCCTTTCCCAAACCTAAAGCATTGGTCTGCATTTGAATATTAGGAGACATCCAAGACATTCCTCCGCTTTCACTATAAATAGATTCCCCCTGCTTAAGTTCGATTTGCAAAACTGGCATATCTTCGCCGGTGATTTTGTAATCCATATTTCTCCTTAAATTATTTTTTAATAATAACTACTTATTTATAAACCCAGCAAAAGAAAAATTAATAAAGCAATTGCGCTAACTCCCATTAAAATAGTAACAATCCATCCCCAAACATTAACCCAGTGCGGATTTGTAAATTCACCCATAATTTTCTTGTCCCGTCCGATTTTAAATATAAAAAACATCAAAATAGGTGCTACAATACCGTTTAATATAGCCGCGTAATATAAAGCCTTAATCGGATTAATATGTAAAAAATTCAATCCTAAACCAACAACCATAGAAACAATAATAATACCGTAAAATCCTCTGGCTTGCTTAAATTTTTTATTCAAACCTTCGTGCCACTTAAGTACCTCAGAAACCGCATATGCTGAAGAACCAGCTAAAACAGGTACGGCAAGCAAACCGACACCAAAAATACCAACTGTGAAAAGCAAAGAAGCAAAATTACCAGCTAAAGGACGCAAAGCCATAGCTGCATCTTCTGCAGAATTAATATTTGTAATCCCGTTTTTATATAAAACAAAGGCAGTAGTTATTACGACAAAAAGAAACACAATATTAGCCAATGCCATACCTATATAAGTATCTTTCCTCATTTCTTTTATTTCGTGCCTTGTAGCAATTGCCCTGTGATCAGATAATATACCCTTATCTCGTTCTTCTTCAATCTCTTCTGATGCCTGCCAAAAAAATAAATACGGAGTGATAGTAGTACCCATAACCGCCACCATAGCAGCTATAAAAGCGGAATCAAAACTTATTTTAGGAATTGCTATACTTTTAACAACCTCTAGCCAATCCGGCTGAATTATAATACCGGTAATGATGTATGCAAATAATGATAATGTAAGCCATTTTAATACCTTTGCATATTTATGATATGGCAGTGATACTTCTAAAAAAATTATAGCAAATGTTAGTATACATGCTCCTATATAAAAATTTATCGGGACTATCAGCTGAAATGAAGCAACCATAGCGCCAATATCAGCACCTATATTCACTGTATTTGCGATAACAAGTAATATCACAAGCGGATAAATTATTTTTTTTCCGAAATATTTACTGATAGCGCCGGCCAATCCTTTACCTGTAACAATGCCAATTCTCGCCACCGTTTCCTGAATAGCGGTCATCATTGGCAATAGATACAAGGCTAACCAATTTAAACCTAAACCATAAGTAGATCCGACCATTGAATAAGTGCCTATACCCGATGGATCATCATCCGAAGCGCCGGTGATTAAACCGGGACCTAATGTTTTTAAATAAGAAGCATGATGCTTAGACCTGGTCTTCTTTGGTAAGTTTAGATATTTTTCTATCTCCTCACGAGGGATTAAGATTAATCCATTATCAACTATGGGAAAAATAATATCTTTTCTAATCAAAAAGGATAATTTTCGTATAGAGATACCAAAAAGTTTCTGAGCTTCTTTTAAGGTAAAATTATCTTTCTTTTTTAATTGAGCCTTACTGAGAATGATAGACCTCATATTAACTATTTATTAATATTTTTGTTAATCTTAGATAAAACTTTTTTTAAATCATCTAAACTTTTTTCCGGACCAAGCTGGGTTGATAAATAACCTTCATATTTATCAAAATACTTTCGCTCGCCTGCCCACATTTCAACAAACTTATCGTCAATTCCATGCAAAGGATAGAGTTTTATATGAAGATGATTAATACCCATACCCTCCATAACCATTGCAACCCTGTGCACACCTAAACCTTTTTCCAATATTTTAGCCACTTTTTTTGAAGCAATCATAATATCTTTAACAATATCATCATCTAAATCAAATAAATAAGAATCTTCGTGTCGTTTCGATAACACCAATGTAACTCCTTCTGTATTAGGATTAATATCAAGAATTGCAATATATCGATCATCTTCCCAAATCTTTACAGAGGGAATTTCATTGTTTATTATTTTGCAAAAAATGCAATTAGTTGTCATTGATAAAATTATACAATTTATACTTAATGTTTCCAATAAAAATTATTCTAAGTGATAGCTAATATGAGATGTCTTTTTATATTTCAAAAATAATGTAATTACCTTCTTCAAGAGCATAAACAGGTAAATCCTTCTCTCCATATTCAGAAAGCTCTTGATATGCTTTCTCCCAATCAATAGAACCACGCGGATCATCTTTACCCCAATCCGATTTATAATGCGGGATAAATTTGATAGGTAATATTCCAAGACCATCCATGCATTGACGCCAATCACAAGTCCAAAAATATTTTGATAAAGCATTCGAACTTGCAGAATTTGTCGCTACAACTTTATCTCTAAAGATTTCTTGTAAATCAAATTTTTTGAGCCAATATTGCACTAAGTGATCATCTCCTCCGTGAATATTGATCACATCGCATCTTTCTACTTGTTCTACAAATTTATCAGGAAAAGCTAATTCAAAAATAGGTTTTATGTCTTTGTCTATTAGTTCAAGAAGACCTTCGGTATATTTTTTGTACTTCTCCTCCCAATTTTCTCTCTTCTCGGCAAAGAAGCAATATAGAATACAAGGCTTATTACCTAATCCTTTGATTACTTCATTATAAAATTTGACCGCTTTTGCAGGGTTATTCTTTAAACCGCCTGAATTTAGAATATATTTTGTCATAAAAGTATTATAACAATTTACAGAATAGTAAAATAGATAGTATCTTGACCATTTATTCTATAATAGAACTGATATCAAGCACTATTCGATTTCTGGTTTCTTTAATTTTTCTAAAAGTTCTTCAATATATTCATTAATTTCATCATAAAGATCATCACCCTTCAAGGTAGAAGTATAATAAAGATATTGTTTGATTAATCTATCATCTTTCTTATTTTTATTAGGGCTCAACTTTTTAGACTGCCATTCCTGATAAATTTCTGCATATTTTTGAGCCTGTTCATCATCTACAAAACTGTTTAGTAATGAGTATGACGTCACTAAATTATCTCTTAAGTCACGGCGATACAGCTCTCTTTATTAATGATATCTTCTAGCAAAATAAAGTATGCGCATTTAATTTTCGGTGCAGTATGGTAGCCAAGAAGTCCTCCTAAGGATGGCCTCTCCTTCTGTCCCCTTGGCAATACACGCCTTATAAACTTCTACAATCTCATTTGCCTCTTTTGCATCCATGCTATTATTTGTTAATAACAAATTTGATATAACCCTGGCTGGAACCTGGCGAAGATGATAAATTGCCGGATTTATGAACTGAGTTAATCTCTATTATATAACCATAAACATCAACTTTATCACCCTTATGAACCAATTTTTTTGTAGATTCTCCTGTGCTATTTTTATTAATACTTAACCATGCAGAATTATCATTTATATTGATGAGACCAATAGATAAATCCTCAAAACGCATTTGAGTCCCTTGGCTAAGAGTTTGCGTATTTGGTGGATCTAAGTTTGGAGAATTATATAAGCCTATATAAACAACGATGCCAAAAATAATTATAGTTATAATGACAATAAATAATGATGATTTTGTTAATAATTTGCTTTTCATAAAGTCATTATATAAAAAAACAGCCAAAATGGCTGTAAATAAACTTTGGTGGACTAAGAAGCGCAGGAACCAGATACTAAAATATAAGAATTGATAATAAAAATTCTAGAAAAATAATTAAAATTATTAAACTCTTATATATTATAAGATTGTATAGCTAAAAATATATGTCTATTCTTGTTTCTCCCCAGACATTATTTTTATTAACTTAACTACACTCCAAGCTACAACTGCATATACAATCATGGCAATAATAGTTGAAGGTTCAAGAACTGCAGCTGTTTCAACACCTTCCCCAACCCCTGAACGAAATATCTGCTCAAAAGGAAAGACGAAAATACCGCTTAGGTTATAAATGAAATCTACAAAACCACTTGAATGACTTGCTCCTAATAGCTTAAGAACAAAACGGAAGGCTAAAAGTATTTCTAGCGCTCCTAGCAAAAAATAAACTACATAACCTACTGTCTGAGACCCTGTTGCCTCCCTTTTTGATGAAGCACTCTCAGTTGGATTGTTATTTTCCCTGGTTGTCACTGTTTCTTTATTAAATTCTGCCATTTTTCCTCCTTTTTTACTTTTTATAGTTATCCCTTTAATCTCTTTATTTTATCAACGCTTATAAAAAAACCGACCAACTAGGACGGTTTCACTATTTTGCTCCTCATTCTCTATATGAGTTCTTAAGCCTCGAGAGTGCCCAATAATTACTTAGCTTAAGTTAAGGGCAATCCTATATTTATTTTTTTATACTATGTATATAAATTAATTATACTACACCTAAAATTCTTGTCAATGTCAAGAACCACAAAACAGCCAAAATGGCTGTAAAATTAATTTACACAAAACAAAATGAAGTAGTGGTGTTTGTTGGAAAAAGTCAGAACCCATTTTGAACAAAATCCCGACTGATTGCCGCCCTGCGGGCGGCAGAACCGAAACTGAACGCTCGGGCGGGCAAAAAGGAAGGGGGTTGGGGGGAAGGAATTTTTGCCCGCCCTCGCTTTTCCGCCGCCGCCGAATTTCGTGCCAACGAAACTGGCGCGCCGCCTGAATTATTTTGCTGTTTTCTGTTCTTGTGGCGGTATTTGCGGAATCATTATCTGCTGGAACGGAATATTTTTTACCAAAAATACGCCGTTGCTATTCTCGTATAATTTAATAATTGGTGAACGGTCAAGTAAAATTTCAAGCACACAATACAATTCCCAAACTTTTTCTCGCAACGGCATATTTTCTCTCAAATCAGAAACTTTAATTCCGATTGTTTTTGCTTCGTTTATTCCAATCGGTCTGCCGTGCGATAACCATTTTTTATGGTCTGCCAAATTTTTAGCAATCCCGTCAGCTTTTTCTGCCGCTTTTACATCGCCTTTAAACATATATTTAGTTAACCAATCTTTTACTAATTTTTCAGATAATTTCTTGGCGTTCTCGCAAATTTGCAAAATATGTAAATCATATTTATTCAAAAGCGGCAGATAAGCAGGTAAAATATCGGCTCCGGCTTCCAAAATTACTTTTTTAGCTTCCTCAAAGCCGTCAATCAAAGTTTGCGCTGGGACGAAATTCCCGTTGATTTGAATTTGCGGGTCGATTGGTCCAAGTTCTGACCTATCGTCCATTAAAATTTCGTCGCCAGATAAAACCATCATTGTTGCCGCGCTTTTTGCCATATTCGGAACAATAAAGCGGATATTATCAAAATGCTCACGCAACATACAAACAAGTGATTGTGTGGCTTCTGCGGAACCGCCAGGGCTATGGATTATTACATCAACACCATTTTTGTCCAAACCTTCAACAATATCAGCAAAACAAGTTTTATCATCCCAAGTAATAGCACCGGCGGGGTGATTTTTCTTTAAGTCAGAAAAATAAACCAAAACATCTCGTTTGGTTATTTCCTTTATTTCTTTTATCTTTTGTTTTCTAAACGAGTCAATATATTCAACCTGCTTTTCTGGCTGAGGCCGTTTATTTAACTCATCTAGTAGTCGTTGAAATGTTGGCATAATAATCTTTTTTAGAAAGCGAGCTGGAATAACTGCCCCTATATCTCGGCTTCTGTTTAATAGTCATCGCGTCAATTGCTTGCTCGTATGTTTTTTGAGCATTTTCAAAGACCTCCAACGCTTTTTTAATTTTTGGATTATCTTTTACGCTATTAAGTTTTTGCTGAAATTGTGTATCCATAAGATAATTTTATCAATTTTTAATATCTAATGCCAGTCTTGTATTTTGGGACTACAATTCTCTCTATCTCTCTACTTTTCTGCCTTTTGTCTTCTTTCCTGAATACTTTTCAATAAAAACGGGGCTGCTTCCTCGTATGTTTTACCCGACTTAATACTATTACAAATTAGGCAACTTGTCTTTAGATTTTCTTTCGTATGTTTACCGTCTTTATGTTGTGGAATGAGATGGTCAAGGGTCGCGTTTTCCGGGGTAACTTTTTCGCCACAATAATGACAAATGTATTTATCACGCTCAAAAATTTCTTTCCGTTTTTCTTGATTTGTAAAATAATCTTCTTCTACGGGATCGGCGACAATCGAAAGTTTTTCTTTTACTGACGGAATTTCTTCGGGAAGAAAGATTGTGTATAGTGTGCCATCACGATTGGTGTCGCCGATTTTGACGCAACCTTTTTCTTCTAAGCCGTCAACGAGTTTTGTAACATGGGCGTAATTCGTCTTCTCGCCACGAGAAGCACCAAGATTATCGGCAATGGTTCTTTTACCAATCCTGATTTCTGGAGCATTGTTTTTTATGTACGAATTTCGCAAAAAGAAAATATAAAGACCTGCCTCATAGGGTGTAAGTGTAGGCAACAGAAAATCTACAAATTGCTCAATGTTTTTTTGTAAGTCATTTTTCATAGCAGGTTCTCAATTGAAACGCCTAACGCTTTGGCGATTTTCGCCATAGTTTGAACGCTTGGCTTATTAACTGTGCCGCTTTCGACTTTCATAAGCGTTGTGTATTTAATATCTGCATTCTTAGCTAAATCATCTTGAGTTAAGCCAAGCTGACTTCGTAATTTCTTTATATTTTCGCTGATTGTTTTTCCACTTGTCATATAAATAAAGTTTTGGTAGTATTATAGTATATAAGGTTATTGCTTCTATTATTATGCTACCAAACAAAATAAATTTAAGCAAGCGAAATAAAGGGAGTGAACCTGTTGTGTGCGCACGGGTGGGCGGGGCAAACACAACTTCCTTTCTGGCGGTGCATTTCGCAAAGCGAAATACGAAAAATTGCGGCGGCGAAAAAAGAAACGGCGAAAGCGAGGGCGGGCAAAAATTCCTTCCCCCCAACCCCCTTCCTTTTTGCCCGCCCGAGCGTTCAGTTTTTGTTCTGCCGAGCGAAGCTCGGCAATCAGTCGGGATTTTGTTCAAAATGAGTTCTGACTTTTTCCAACAAACACCACCAAAGACGATTTGTCGCCTCGCTCGGGGCTTCGCCCCTCGCTTCGGTGGGCATTTCGGCAAGATAATTCCACGGATTTTTGAAATCAATCGCCAATTTTCCCGCCGCAAGGCGGCGGTTCACAAACTTTTAAGTTTGTATTGCGGTAAAGCCGCAATGAGCCGATGGTTTTCTTTCGCCTTCGGCGAAATACAAAATGAAATTTTACAAATTGTCGGTGTAAAGCGTTGCTTTTTATAAAATTAAAAACTTCTAGAAAACTATGATTAAATACTTTATCTATTGTCGCAAATCAAGCGAGGACGAAGAAAGACAAATTTTGTCTATTGAGGCCCAGCTCACGGAGTTAAGAGAGTTTGCCAAACAAAATAATCTTTTCGTGGTTAAAGAATATTACGAGAGCAAAACCGCCAAAGAGCCGGGCCGAGAAGTTTTTAATTTTATGATGTCGGAGATTGAAAAAGGCAACACTTCGGGAATTTTAGCGTGGAACCCCGACAGACTAGCCAGAAATTCAATAGACGGTGGGCGTGTCATTTATCTTGTAGATACTGGAAAAATTACCTCGCTAAAATTCCCTACATTTTGGTTTGAACCAACGCCACAGGGCAAATTTATGCTTTCAGTGGCGTTTGGACAAGCAAAATACTACACCGACAATTTAAGAGAAAACATTTTGCGAGGAATTAGGCAGAAAATTCGCCGTGGAGAGTTATCAGCAAAAGCCCCGCTTGGATATTTCAATGAACCACGACTTCGTACGATTGAACCAGACAAAAAAACTTTTAACAAAGTAAAGGAAGTTTTAAGGGCTTTTGTCACCGGCGAATTTACGCTAACAAAAATCCAAAGCAAAATGTTTTCTCTTGGCTTGGTTGGCGCGAGAAGCGGAAAGAAAACGCCCTTGTCGTCTGTTGAGCATATTTTGAAAAATCCTTTTTACTACGGACATTTTCTTTATCGCAACGAAATTCACCAAGGAAGCCACAAGCCAATGATTTCAAAGAAACTTTTTGACCGAATACAGGAAGCGTTGATTTTGAACGGCAAACCCCGCAAAAAGCGAGGGCCAAAAAACTTTCAATTTCTCAATTTTGCGGTTTGTGGCGAATGCGGCTATTCCATAACCGCGGAACGGCACATCAAGAAAAGCGGATTAAAGTTTGTCTATTACCGTTGCACCCATAAAAGCAAAACGCAAAATTGTTCGCAAACTCGCTTTTTGCGGGAAGAAGTTTTAACCGAGCAAGTAAAAAAACTGTCAAAAAGTTTCTTTGCCTGACGATTGGCGGGAAAAATATCTTGCCAAGGTCGGCAAGTGGGAGAAAGAAAACAGCCAATCGTCAAATCTTTTCGCTCAAAATCTCAAAACCGAACTTTCCGCCATTAAAACAAAAATAGACCGTCTTATGGACGGCTACCTTGAGGGAAGTTTTGAACTGGTGGAATTTCAGGAAAAGAAAAATAAACTAATGGCGGAAAAGAAAGATATTGAGGAAAAATTATCGGATTTTGAGCGAAAAGGAAATCATTGGCTCGAACTCACCCGAAACTGGATTTTAGAAGCCAACCAAGCCAAAAATCTCGCTTTGCAAGATAATTTTTCGGAGATGAAAAATTATCTCAAAAAAATCGGCTCGAACCGCCGCCTTGCGGCGGGAAAATTGGCGATTGATTTCAAAAATCCGTGGAATTATCTTGCCGAAATGCCCGCCGAAGCGAGGGGCGAAGCCCCGAGCGAGGCGACAAATCGTCTTTGGTGGGTCCGGAGAGATTCGAACTCTCAACCAATGGCTTAAGAGGCCACTGCTCTACCGTTGAGCTACAGACCCTCTCTATAAAATAGTATCAAAATAAAAATGGTGCGCCCGGCAGGATTCGAACCTGCAACCCACAGCTTAGAAGGCTGTTGCTCTGTCCTGTTGAGCTACGGGCGCCTAAATAAGTAAACAGAAAACGGTTATCAGTAAACAGTGTAAAACAAATACATTACAATAAAAATATTTTAGCAGATTTTTCTCTCTAAATCCATATCTTAGACATAGCAATCACAAAAAAACAATTTACTTTGCCCACCTTTTGAAAAGACGTTAAGAAAACAGATTTTTTGAAAACGGTTCTAATTTTTATTAGAACAAGAACCTGCTAAGTCGAGCGGAAAGAGTGTTAGCATCTTGGAGCGAGACCGCCTTTGGCGTTCAGGTTCGAAAGCTTGAGAAATACCTGTTTTTAGTTTTTTCAAGCCAGTGGGCGATTTTTGGTTACTTTTTCTAAAAAAGTAATAGAAAAAATGTTTTATTCCTTTTTATTAAGAAAAAGAAGAATCAAAAAATCCTAATGAGTATAAAAACCTGCGTTTTCTATTTTATACTGTACGCGTCACGCACATTTGAGACTCCGGAACAGTTTTTATTAAATAATCAATGGGTGAAATATTACCCAAAGATTGGTGTATTCTCTTTGTATTGTACCATATTAAGTGTTCCATGAGTTTTTGA
>Ga0210015_1001149_pt1 | contig 26562 bp, 22 predicted proteins | sample CryGeymeta201522_FD_185471 | JGI IMG/M metagenome (GOLD analysis project Ga0210015, IMG submission 185471) | Groundwater microbial communities from Crystal Geyser aquifers in Utah, USA - Crystal Geyser metaG 2015-22 (SPAdes) (version 2) | ecosystem: Environmental > Aquatic > Deep subsurface >... | reverse complement strand
TGCTGAATACCGTAGGGGCGAATCCGTGTATTCGCCCCAATACCGGCGATCATGTAACAAGGGGCGAAAACATAACGGGCGAAAACACGGTTTCGCCCCTACAGGGTTTGGGGAAATACATTTCATGGTTCAAACGAATGTCCACCAATGAATATATCCGCGGCGTAAAACAACGCGGTTGGCCCCCGTTTCCCGGCAAATTATGGCAACGCAATTATTACGACCACATCATTCGTAACGAATCCGAATTGGAACGCATCCGGGAATACATTGTGAACAATCCGTTGAAATGGGAATCAGACCGGGAAAATCGGAATATACGGGTACGGCATGCCATGCCCCAACAGGATGAACCATGGCGAATATAACCGAAACACCTTCTGGAAGGCCGCCTGCGGACGGTGCTTCAGGATATAAATCCCCGTATCCCGCCAAGTGCGATTGAAGATGCTGTAAGAAAAATCATCCTGACGGAAATAACCAGTATCATCAAGGATGTCAGGAGACCTGATGTTCCAATAATCTACTAAAAGATACCAAATTAGTAGTTGCGCTGAATCTACTAATCTGGTATTTATTAGTACATTTTTAGGACACATGATGAAGAAACCACTTTTACCACCACAAATTCCGGATATTATTCGGAAGCTGGAAGCGCAAAACAGACTCGAAGAAATATTCGAACTGGCTCGCCTCCAGCCATTTACCGGCGATTACCTGCATTGGGACAGGCTTTATCATTTGCGCCCGCCGGATGGATTCACCGTTGAGGAGTGGTGGCTCGTTATCAAATTGCAGCGTAGAGGTTTTCTCAGGCAGATACCATTTAAGGATAAGCAGGGGCGCTCGTTTCAATTTCTATTGCCGGACGTCGTGCAGGAGCAGTTGCATCACATTGATATGGGAGCGGGCGGCACAATAGGCATCCCTGAGCCTATTGTCAATCCACAGACACGTGACCAGTATTACATAAAATCCTTGATTCAGGAGGCCGTCACATCCAGTCAACTGGAGGGCGCTGCGACAACGCGGAAGATCGCCAAAGAAATGATTCAGACAGGGCGAAAACCACGGGATCGAAGCGAACAGATGATACTGAACAACTATATGACTATGCGACGAATCTCGGAATTGAAGTCAGAGCCGTTGACTCCTGTTCTGGTTTTTGAAATCCATCGTTTGATTACGGAAAAGACGCTGGACGACCACGCTGCGGCCGGCCGTTTACGCAGGAGCGATGAAAGACGTGTTGTGGCGGATGTCAAGGGAAACATTTACCATGATCCGCCGCCTGCCGACGAACTGCCGGAAAGAATGGCCGCTATATGCGCATTTGCCAATGGTGAAACACCAGATTATTTTATTCATCCGACGATCAGGGCGATTATTCTCCACTTCTGGCTTGCATACGATCACCCCTTTGTGGACGGCAACGGCAGGACGGCGCGGGCTATCTTCTATTGGGCAATGCTTCGCCAGGGATTCTGGCTTTTTGAATTTATATCCATTTCGAGCATTCTCCTCAAGGCGCCCGTTAAATATGCGCTCTCTTTTCTTTACACAGAGACGGATGACAACGACCTGACCTACTTCATTGTCGCCCAGATGGAGGCAATTCAGAAGGCTACAAGGGAACTGCATTCCTATATTGACAGAAAAGCGCAAGAGGTCCATGAGATCGAAACCCGCATGAGGATACTTGATCGTTTCAATCACCGGCAGGCCGCCCTGATTCGCCATGCCCTGAAACATCCTTTTCAGGAATATACCGTAGGCAGCCATCGTAAGAGTCATAACGTCGTTTATGAAACGTCGCGAACGGACCTGCTGAATCTGCATCAACGAGGTATCCTGGAAATGAAAAAACGGGGGAAAACTATCGTCTTCACTGTTCCCCGCGATCTTAGCGACAGGTTGAAAAGATTAGAGTAATCATCCATTTTCCTCAATAACGAGATTAAAGCGCGATCAAGGAAAAATGTTGTTCAGGCAAGGTCCTTTGCCGAGATGCTCGAAGAAGCTATTCGAAAGTATCAGAATAGGGCTATTGAAGCGGCTCAGGTTATTGAGGAATTGATTGCGCTTGCCAAAGACATGCGAGAGGCCCAAAAACGGGGCGAAAAGCTCGGACTCAATGAGGACGAAGTCGCCTTCTATGATGCGCTGGAAGTCAATGACAGTGCGGTTAAGGTGCTGGGTGATAAGATACTGAAGGCGATAGCCCAAGAGTTAGTGACGGCCGTTCGCCGTAATGTATCAGTGGACTGGACTGTACGAGAAAATGCCAGGGCCCACATTCGTGTAGTGGTCAGGCGCATCTTGCGTAAATACGGATATCCTCCCGATAAGCAGGAAAAGGCCACGCAGACCGTTCTGGAGCAGGCGGAGGTTTTGTGCAAGGACTTCATAGAAAAGGAAGGGGCGGCTTAATGGGGGAGAAGGGGGGCAGTTTATTTGAATAGAGGTAACTACTCAGGCACAAAGTGGCAAAGGCACATAGGCACAAAGCAGAAAGGCTTACTCCTCCGACTCGCCTTGGCGACTCGCCATCACGAAGTGCTTTGGCAAAACAGGGGCGTTTTGTTATTTTTTCCTACTTTGTGCCTTTGGTGCTCTGTGCCTCTGTGCCTACCTGAATAGTTACGAATAGAGTTGCTTATTGACGTAAATTGGGGGAAAGGATATAAACTTACTATAGTTAAGTGCCTAAAGTGAGCTAAAGTTTAAAGTGCCTAAAGTTATTTAAAAAGGAAATTCCATTTATACACGGGGTGGATCGGTTATGGCGGGGGAATAGGCAATCCTTGTAAAATCAAGAGAAATCAGGGGACTGGTATGCCTTAATAGGAAGTTCATGTGAAACCAGAAGAAAAGGCGAGGCAAAAAATTGATCAGCTCCTCGAAGCAGCCGGTTGGAAGGTTCAGAACCTCCGAGAATTAAATCTTGGGGCTTCTTCGGGGGTGGCTGTCTGTGAATTCCCTCTCGAGTCCGGGACTGCTGACTATCTGCTTTTCGTGGATAGGAAGGCTGTTGGGGTTGTGGAGGCAAAGTCCGAAGGCGCCACATTAAGCGGGGTTGCTGAACAATCTGAGGTTTATTTAACGGGAATTCCTGAAGGTCTTCCCCATGTTCAGGATCCCCTTCCCTTTGCCTATGAAAGCACGGGCATAGAAACCTTTTTCAGAGATTTGAGAGACCCGGACCCCCGCTCACGCAGGGTATTTGCCTTTCACAAGCCTGAGATACTTAATGATTGGCTTTTACAGGGGGAGACGCTCAGAGCAAGACTTAGAGATATGCCTCCCTTAAGTACAGATGGCTTAAGAGACTGCCAGATTGAAGCCATCAAAAACCTGGAAGGATCCTTTGCCGAGGCAAGACCAAGGGCTCTTATCCAGATGGCATCAGGCGGTGGAAAGACCTTCACCGCCGTGAGCTTTGTTTACCGATTAATAAAATTTGCCAGGGCGAAAAGGGTACTCTTCCTGGTTGATAGGAGTAATCTGGGACGTCAGACGAAAAGGGAATTCCAGCAGTACATAACTCCTGATGATGGCAGAAAATTTACAGAGTTTTACGATGTCCAGCACCTTACTACAAATACCCTCGACCCTATAAGTCGGGTGTGCATCACCACTATTCAAAGGCTTTATTCCATGCTCAAGGGAGAGCCTGAATTTGAACCCGAACTTGAGGAGCAATCCATTTTTGCCCTCTCCCCCGTGGAAGAAAGGCCAGAGGAAGTTTCCTACAATCCCCGAATTCCCATAGAAACTTTTGATTTTATCGTTACTGACGAGTGCCACCGTTCCATTTACCACTTCTGGAGGCAGGCGCTTGAATACTTTGACGCCTTTATTATTGGACTGACGGCAACACCCTCCAAACAGACCCTCGGTTTTTTTAATCAGAATCTTGTCATGGAATACAGCCATGATCGTGCAGTTGCCGATGGCGTGAACGTGGGATATGAGGTTTACCGGATCCAAACTGAAATTACCCGGGAGGGCAGCAGGGTTGAGGCCGGTTATTATATAGACAAACGCGATAAACTCACCAGAAAAGCACGATGGGAACAACTGGATGAAGACCTGGAATACGCTCCCGGCCAGTTAGATCGAGATGTAGTAGCCTCTGACCAGATAAGAACGGTTATACGAACATTCAAGGAAAAGCTCTTTACCGAGATATTTCCGGGCAGAAAAGATGTCCCCAAGACCCTGATTTTTGCCAAAGATGATTCCCATGCTGAAGACATTGTCCATATCGTGAGGGAGGAATTCTGTAAGGGAAACGAGTTCTGCAAAAAGATAACCTACAAGACCACAGGCGAGAAGCCTGAGGATTTAATTGCCAGTTTCCGTAATTCCTACAACCCACGCATAGCAGTAACAGTAGATATGATTTCCACAGGGACGGATATTCGCCCCTTAGAGTGTCTTCTATTCATGAGAAATGTCAAATCGAGGATCTACTTTGAGCAGATGAAGGGGCGTGGAACCAGGGTCATTTCCCCAACGGACTTTAATGCGGTCACTCCCGATGCCTCTCATAAAACGCATTTTGTGATTGTGGATGCCGTGGGTGTGTGCGAGAACGACAAGACCGACTCGAGACCCCTTGAGCGAAAGAGAAGCATGTCCTTTGATAGACTCATTATGTCGGTTGCCCTGGGTAACAGGGATGGAGATACCCTCACTTCTCTGACAGGCAGACTTGCCAGGCTGGATCGGGAGATAGACGAGAGAGATAGAAGGGAGATCGAAGATTCCGCGGGAGGTAAGTCCTTAAAGCAGATCATCAACAATCTGCTGGATGCCGTTGACCCGGAGAAAAAACTGGAGAAGGCAAAGGAGCTTTTCAATACGGAAACTCCGACAGAGGAACAGATTAAGAAGGCTTCCGAAGAATTGGCAAGGGTTGCCTGCATCCCTTTTGACAATCCAAACCTGAGAAATACAATCATAGAGATCAAGAAAAGAAACGAACAGATTATTGATACAGTTAGCAAAGACGAGGTGATTTTTGCCGGCTTTGATACTCAGGCAAAGGAAAAAGCCCGTACTATCGTTTCTACCTTCAAAAGATTCATTGAGGAAAACAGGAACGAGGTCACTGCGTTACAGATTATCTACAGCAAACCCTATGGAAAACGCCATCTCACATACGAAGAGATCAAACAACTTGCCGAAGCGATAAGAAAGCCACCCTACCATCTTACCCCGGAACTTCTTTGGCAGGCCTATGAACAACTGGATAAGTCAAAGGTAAAAGGAGCGGCCCCACAGAAACTTTTGACCGACATCATCTCTCTTATTCGTTTTGCCGTTGGTGAAAGTGATGTCCTCGAACCTTTCCCCGCAGCCGTCAACCAGCGATTCGAGCATTGGTTGTCTCTAACCGGTCGTCCCTTTACACCTGAGCAAATGGAATGGCTTTCGATGATAAAAGACCACATCGCAACATCGTTAAGTATCAGCATAGAAGACTTTGAACTTGCTCCATTCTATGAAAGAGGCGGGGCCATCAAGTTCTATAATATCTTTGGCGAGGAATCCAATGTGTTGTTGGAAGAGTTGAATGAGGCGCTGGCGGCGTGACGAATGAAATAAATAACTTAGCTGAGCTTCCTGAAGGCTGGGTGTGGGTGAAGCTGGCGGAGATAATCGAAAAAGTACCGCTCACCGGGAAGAAGCTGAAACAAAGTGAGTATCAAGAAAAAGGGATACTTCCAGTTATAGACCAAGGGCACCTTTTTATAGGAGGCTACACAAACAAAGAAGATTTGAAAGTTTGTTGTGAATTTCCTGTTATAGTTTTTGGTGACCATACAAGGGTTGTTAAGTATGTGGATTTTGACTTTGTAGCAGGAGCTGATGGTGTGAAGGTGATAGAACCTCAAAAAGCATTCTATCCTAAGCTGTTTTACTATTTTGTACAGATGATCCAACTGCCAGATAAAGGTTATGCAAGGCACTTTCAATTTTTAGAAAAGTCGCTTATCCCCCTCCCCCCTCTCCCCGAACAGCACCGCATAGTTGCCAAGATTGAGGAGCTTTTTACAAAGCTGGATGCTGGGGTTGAGGCGTTAAAGAAGATAAAGGCACAATTAAAGCACTATCGTCAGGCGGTTTTGAAGTATGCCTTTGAGGGGAAATTTACAGAGGAATGGCGGAAAGCCCATAGAGACGAACTGGAACCCCCCTCCGTGCTTCTGGAACGAATTAGAAAAGAAATGTCTTTGCGAGGAGCAGAGCGACGAAGCAAACTGACCCAAAGGGTCATTCCGAGTGAAGCGAGGAATCTCATGGAGATTGCTTCGCCTTCAGCTCACAATGACAGTCTGCCAGAATTGCCAAAGGGATGGATATGGACTGAGTTAAGTAATATTGCTGAATTCAAGAATGGAATTAATTTCACTAAGCATCAAAAGGGCGATAAAGGAATTTTAACTATCGATGTCCTAAATATGTATTCTAAAGGTATTTTTGTGGATTTGAATGGACTCTATAGAGTTAATAAACCAGTAAATAAAGAATATTTATTAAAATATGGGGATGTCTTATTTGTTCGCTCATCCGTAAAACGAGAAGGCGTAGGGTGGACATCTGCATTTAAAGAAGTTTCTGAACCCATTACTTTTTGCGGTTTCATAATCAGAGCGAGGCTCCAAGATCGAGGCATCCTTCCAGAATATATTACCTATTTCCTCAGAACAGACTCTGCAAGAGAGCTTATTGTCAGTAAAGGTTCTCAGGTTACAATCACAAATATTAACCAAGATTCTTTAGGAAAAACTCCGGTTCTACTTCCCCCTCTTCCCGAACAGCACAAGATCGTTGAAGAGATTGAGCGGCGGTTTTCTGTGGCGGATGAGGTAGAAAAGGTTGTGGAAGAGAGCCTCAAACAGGCGGAAAGATTGCGCCAGAGTATCCTGAAAAAGGCATTTGAAGGAAAGCTTGTCCCACAGGACCCAAGCGATGAACCGGCGGAGAAGTTGATGGAACGGGTAGGACTTTTGAGAGAGGGAATGCAGAAGACAAAAAGTCTTTCCTCTAAAGCGAGGAGAAGGAAAAATGCCCAAAACTCCTGAAGAATGGCTGAAACAGGCTGCTTATGATATAAAAACAGCCGAAGTCATGTTCGAAAACAAAAGGTATATTTATGCAATCTTTATGTGTCATCTTTCGGTAGAAAAGGTTTTGAAGGGCTTATATGCTCAGAAATTCAATAAAATACCACCGAAAACCCATAACCTGATTTATCTTGTAGAAAAAATTAAAATTGACCTTTCTGATGAACTGTATGATTTCATTTTCACTCTTAACGGGGTAAGTATCCCCACGCGCTATCCAGATGAAATAGATAGAATGCGAAAGAATTATAATAAGAATAAAACAAAAGCATTACTTGAAAAAAGCAAGGAGGCCTTAAAATGGCTAAAAGCAAAATTAAAAAAGTGATTAGATTTTTGGAAGAGAGGTTGAAAGAGAAAAACTTAAATATCTCAAAAATTATTCTCTTCGGGTCACAGGTTGAAGGGAGGGCATCTGCCGAAAGCGATATAGACATTGTAATTGTATCAGAAGATTTCCATGATAGAGATATTTTTGAACGGGTAAGATTAATTAAAGAAGCTGAAATAACGACCATTAAAAAGTTCATGATCCCTCTTGATATTATTACCCTGACCCCTGAAGAATTTGAAAGTGAGACATCCCTTATTTCTGAGTATGCGAGAAAAGGAGAGGTTGTCTACGCAACTTAAGATTCTGGTGGTTATTGCTTAAAAATGGCTAACGAGTCAACAACAATTGTTCAGCGCCTCTGGAACTACTGCAATGTCCTGCGCGATGATGGGGTGAGTTACGGCGATTATGTGGAGCAACTCACTTATCTTCTGTTTTTGAAGATGGCGGATGAGCAGACAAAACCGCCGTTTAACAAACCTTCAACCATCCCCAGAGGTCTTGACTGGCAAAGCCTCATCGAAAAAGATGGAGATGCTCTGGAAAGCCATTATCGCCATATCCTTGAAATGCTGGGCAAAGAAAAGGGGATGCTTGGAGTTATATTTAGAAAATCGCAAAACAGGATTCAGGACCCTGCGAAGCTCAAACGCCTGATTATGCTCATCAATGATGAAACCTGGGTCGGTTTGGATATTGATGTCAAGGGAGAAATCTATGAAGGGCTTTTACAGAAGAATGCTGAGGATATAAAAAGCGGGGCAGGGCAGTATTTTACTCCAAGACCACTTATCAAAGCAATGGTTGAAGTGGTGAGGCCAGAGCCACAGATGACTATCTGTGATCCTGCCTGCGGCACCGGTGGGTTTATTCTGGCTGCCCATGATTACATATCAAAAAAATATCAATTAGATAAAGAACAGAAGATGTTTCTCAAATTCAATACCTTCAAGGGGAAAGACATTGTTGATAATGTAGCAAGGCTGTGCGTGATGAACCTCTACCTGCACGGTATTGGCGGAGACGAAAGCCCTGTTGAGGTGGGTGATGCCCTTATTTCTGACTCAGGAGACCGCTTTGACATAGTACTCACAAATCCGCCCTTTGGTAAAAAGAGCAGCGTTACCATAGTCAATGGTGAAGGTAAGGCTGACAGGGAGTCCCTGATTTATGAGCGACAAGATTTCTGGGCAACCACTTCAAATAAACAACTGAATTTCCTACAGCATGTTAAAACATTACTGAAGATTAACGGGAAAGCGGCTATCGTAGTTCCTGACAATGTCCTCTTCGAGGGTGGCGCCGGTGAGACAGTAAGAAGAAAATTGCTTCACGAATGTGATGTTCATACCCTTTTAAGACTTCCTACAGGAATATTCTATGCTCAGGGTGTAAAGGCGAATGTACTTTTCTTCGACAGGAAACCCGCAAGTGAAAAACCGTGGACTGAAAAGCTCTGGATATACGATTTACGAACCAACAAACACTTTACGCTCAAGACAAATCCCTTACAATATGACGACCTCCAGGACTTTATTGACTGTTGCAATCCAAAGAACCGGCAGGAAAGGAAAGAAACCGAGCGTTTCAAAGCTTTTACTTACAATGAAATTATGCAGCGGGACAAGATAAGCCTTGATATATTCTGGCTTAAGGATGAGAGTCTTGAAGACTCAGAGAACCTTCCAAATCCAGATGCCCTTGCAAGGGATATTGTAGAAAACCTTGAATCCGCATTGGATCAGTTCGGCAGTATCTATCAAGATTTAGAGGGAGTGTTTCCTGGTTCTAACCTATAAATTTCAAGACCCCTTCTGAAAGGATCATTTACAGAAAATCTTATAAGAACGGGGGAAGAAATACTACGGCTATTGATGTGATTTGGGGAAAAGGATATAAACTTACTATAGTTAAGTGCCTAAAGTGAGCTAAAGTTTAAAGTGCCTAAAGTTATTTAAAAAGGAAATTCCATTTTATACACGGGGTGGATCGGTTATGGCGGAAAAACAGGCAACCATTGTAAAATCGAGAGAAATTAGAGGTGTGGTATGTCTTGCCCTGGGTCTCTTCCTATCCCTGTGTCTGGCTTCTTATCACCCCCTGGATCCTTCTTTGACTCACTATGTAGCGCAAGATATAAAGACTCACAACCTTGCAGGTCCTGTCGGGTCCTACACATCCGATTTCCTCATTAGACTTTTGGGGTTTACTGTTTTTTTGCTGCCGATTTTTTTCTTCACTATTTCTTTCAAATACTTTCTTTACAGTGATTTTAAGATTAGACCTGCAAGCATTACCGCTTTTGCCGGCCTTATAATTTCCACTTCCACTCTCCTCGCTTTGATATTAACGGATATTCATATTTATGGCATAAACCTCCGTGCCGGGGGACTCCTGGGGGCCGTCTCTGCCCGGGTTTTGGATGCCCATCTCAACCTTGCCGGCACCTATATCTTATTGATTCTTATCTTGACCGTCTCCCTCATAGTAACAGTTAATCTGTCCCTCGTATCCCTCGGCAGAGGGACAAAAAGAGTTGCCTCCCTGATATGGAGGGGGGGGGAAGGATTCATCACTTTTTGTATCGAGAGGATCAAAGGGAGGCAGGATGCACTGCAAGAGGATGATAAGAAGTCTTTAAAAACTCTCCCCGTGATAGAGGGAATGCCTCTTTCGTTAGAAAAGACGGGACGGAAAATAACGGAACAACCCCCGTTTGATTCTTTTCCGTCAAGAGATATCTTTAAACTGCCGCCACTGACATTGCTTGATAAAGTGGAACGTAAAGATACGAGAATAAAGCGGGAAACCCTTACCATGAACTCCCGGATTCTCGAAAAGAAATTATCCGATTTCGGTGTGGAAGGAAAAGTAGTCGGGGTCAAGGCGGGTCCTGTCATTACCATGTATGAGCTTGAGCCTGCACCGGGGGTAAAGATTAATAAGATTACCAACCTCTCCGATGATCTTGCCCTTGCCTTAAGGGCGCCGAGTATAAGAATCCTTGCCCCCGTACCGGGGGAGGCGGTTATCGGTATTGAGATCCCTAATCATCAACGGGAATCTGTGTATTTGAAAGATGTCCTTGATAATGAGGCGTTCCTCGCATCCGAATCCAAGCTTTCCTTTGCCTTGGGTGTAGACATCTTAGGGGTCCCCGTGATCGCGGACCTTACCAGGATGCCCCATCTCCTGATCGCCGGTACAACCGGTTCAGGAAAAAGCGTTTCCCTTAATGCCATGATTTGCAGCATTCTTTTTAAGGCGCCGCCTGATGAAGTCAAATTCCTCATGATTGACCCCAAAAGACTGGAGCTGTCCGCATATGAGGGTATCCCCCATCTCCTTCACTCCGTGGTATTTGACCCCAAGAAGGCCGCTCTTGTCCTGAAGTGGGCGGTAGAAGAAATGGAAAGGCGTTATAAAATAATCAGCGAATGGGGGGTCAAAAGTATAGAGGGGTATAACATGATGATCGAAAAGGATCCGAGGGCAAGAGAAAAGCAAATAGCCCGGGAAAAAGAGAAAGCGGGTTCGGAAGAGACCGACAATCGGTCCGATGTTATAGTTTCCGGGCAAACCCCTGTCAAGCTTCCCTATATCGTGATTGTTATTGATGAACTTGCCGATCTGATGATCGTGGCACAGAGGAACGTGGAGGAGTCTCTCGCACGCCTTGCCCAGATGGCCAGGGCCGCAGGAATCCACCTTATCCTGGCCACGCAAAGACCATCTGTTGACGTTATTACAGGCCTCATAAAGGCTAATTTCCCCACCCGGATTTCCTTTCAGGTTTCGTCGAAGGTGGATTCAAGGACCATCATAGATCAACTCGGCGCCGAAAAGCTACTGGGGACCGGCGATATGCTCTTTGTTCCTCCGGGTACGTCAAAACTTATCCGTATCCACGGGCCTTATGTTTCAGACAGGGAGATTGAGAGGGTCGTGGAATTTGTGAAAAAACAGGGTCAACCCGCTTACGATGCATCAATTATTGAATACAAGCCGTCATCGGAGGAAGGTGAGAAGTCGGACGAAGCCTTTGATGAGAAGTATGACGAGGCCGTTGAACTGGTAACCGACCTGGGGCAGGCGTCAATTTCTCTGGTGCAGAGATACATGAAAATAGGCTATAACCGGGCCGCCCGTATCATTGAACGGATGGAAGCGGAAGGCGTCGTCGGGCCTTCCGACGGCGTGAAACCGAGAAAGGTGCTGGCCAGAAAGCTGCCCCATTGAAAGATAGAAAAGTACACCTTGTAAGCCTCGGTTGTTCGAAGAATCTTGTTGACTCCGAGGTTATGGCCGCCCTTCTTGCAGAGAGCGGTTTTCAGATCATTCCCCGTGCAGACGAAGCCGAGATCATCGTGATCAATACCTGCGCCTTTATCCTGCCTGCAAAGGAGGAATCCATTGATGAGATCCTCCGCATGGCCGAATGGAAAAAAAAGGAGAAGGGGGTCTGTACCCATCTTGTTGTTACGGGCTGTCTTTCCCAGCGGTACGGAAAGACCCTCGAGGCGGAACTGCCCGAGGTTGACCTTTTCCTCGGAACCGGTGAAGTTCCCAATATCGTCCGTCATATTGAAAGATTAATCCTTGAAGGATCTGCGAATTGCCGTTCCTTCATCGGGAGGCCTGCATTTTTGATGGATGCAAACCGTCCCCGCCTGCTCTTGACGCCTTTTTACAGCGCCTATTTAAAGATTGCTGAGGGATGTTCCCACCATTGTTCGTACTGTGTAATTCCATCCATCCGGGGAAAGGCGAGGAGCAGGGAAGTGGATGACATCCTGAGAGAGGCAGAATCCCTTGCCGGAAAGGGGGTCAAGGAGATCATTCTCACTGCCCAGGATACGACGGCCTACGGCAGGGACCTGAAAGGAAAGCCTACTCTGAGCAAGCTCTTGAAAGAACTTGTCTCTCTAAGGGGAATCCGCTGGATCAGGCTCCTCTACACATATCCGGCAAGTGTCACCGAAGATCTTCTTCAGACAATTGCCGAGGAGGAAAAGATCTGCAAATATCTCGACATCCCAATACAGCACATTGATAATGATATCCTGAAGGCCATGAACAGGGAGGGGGGAAGCGAGCAGATCAGGGACGTCATCACCAAGGCAAGGAGTATGATCCCAGATCTAGCTCTAAGGACGTCCCTGATCGTGGGATTTCCCGGGGAAACAAGGCCGAAATTCAACAGATTGCTGGCCTTTATCAGGGAGGCAAGGTTTGATCACCTTGGCGTTTTTACCTATTCGAGGGAGGAAGGAACGATAGCCGCTTCCTTCAAATCCCGGATAACGGAAAAGGAAAAAGAGGTGCGCCGGCAACTCCTCATGGAAGAACAGGCGATCATTTCCCACGAAATTAATCACTCGCTGATAAATTCGCATCAAGAAGTGATGATCGAGGGTAAAAGCGACGATATCCCTCATTTCCCGTTTGTCGGCAGGTGTCGCCGTCAGACGCCAGATGTTGACGGCATTACCTATGTCAAGGGGGAAAATCTGGCCACAGGAGATATTGTGAACTGTAGGATCACCGCCGGCGGCGAATACGACCTCTTTGCTGAAAAGACAACGAAGGATGTTTGAACAAGACGTGTTAAAGAAAAGAAACCCGCATCCGTATTGAATGTGTTGACATCCCTCCCTGATTATGTTATGAGTGTTCCCGTCAGAATGACAATTGCCCCCGTAGCTCAGGAGGATAGAGCAACGGATTCCTAATCCGTGTGCCGGGCGTTCGAGTCGCCCCGGGGGTACCATGAAAATCAATTTATAGAAGTACCGGTTTTCAGGATTCTATTTTTAACTTTTTTTCTTTCTCATAGTTCAGCAAGATTCGTTCGATCTCTGCCCGGTCATATTTACCTGTAGCCGTTACAGGGATTTCTTCTACAACAGCAATGCGTCTGGGAACGGTATATGTTTCGCTGACCGCGGCAATGTGCCGCCTCAATTGAAGCGCATCGAGATGAGTCACCACGAGGGCGGCGAGTTCGTTTTGACGTCCCGTCTTGCTGGGGAGGGCTATAACCATAGCATCACAAACCCCCGTTATCTTTTTCAGTTTAGTCTGCACAGAGGCCAGGTCAATTCTTTTCCCCCCGATCTTGACGATATCGTCCTTTCTGCCTCGGAGGATGAATCGCTGATCTCCGTCAGAATCAGCACGATCGGCTGTGGCAAAGAAGCCGTCTCCATCGAGGGAGAGGGTCGGAGAGATGAATGCCGATCGAACATGCAATCTTCCATCCAGTATCTTCCAGTCTACAGTCGAAAGCGGGTTCCATGATTCGCCGTCCCTCAAACAATGCCTCGTAGCCACCCCTCCCGTTTCCGTTGATCCGTAAATCTCTATAATGTCTAAACCCGTTTTACTGTGAAAATATACGGCGTCCTCTTTATTCAGCGCCCCGGCTGAGGAGAAAGCAATCCTGAGATCGTGCCGCCGCAAATCATCCACCTTTAAAACACGGTAATGCACGGGAACGCTGACCATGACGGATGCCCTGTAATCGCGAGCAACCCGGAGTATCTCTCTGGGAAAGGTATATACTCCATCAAGAACGCGGGCTGAACAGATGAAAGGAATCAGTACGGAATAGAGGAGGCCGTAAATATGCCGGGGCGGTACCGTTGATAGGAAAAGATCGTCTGGAGATATGCCGAATTTCTTTGATAAATGCAGGGCCTCTGCAAGCAAATTCCGAGGTGTCTTGGACCATACCTTTGGCTTTCCCGTTGATCCGCCGGTAAACAGCATGAGGGCGGGATCATTCGGAGCGAAGAAAGTATCGAAAAGCACGGCGTCATGGCGCAGCATGGAAGGGGTTATAACCTCAATGCCGGGGGGAAAATCACCGGGACGGTCCGTGAGCAGAAATGACGGAGACAGGGTATCAATGACTTCTTCGATAACCTGGGGGGAGAAGGCATACGGAATAACAAGACGGGGACCGCCGGCAAGCGAAGCAACCAGTACAGCAGCCAGAAGAGCTTTATCGTCTGTACAGAGACAGATCGTGGCGCGGCTTTTTTCCGAGGATAGCCGGAGATGACGGATCCCGGCCGCAAGGCGATAAACCGCCTCATAGGTGCAGCCGCCCAGGATAAATTCCCTGGCAGGGTCCGACGGAGGGGAGAAGATGTCCTTATAGCATTCCGCTCCTGTGTTTATTAGGTTTGACCCCCTTGTTCCTTATAGTATTCGTACGTTTGTCTCATCCCCTCCTTAAAAGGGATGTACTGAAAACCGAGGACTTGCTGGATTAAGGCCCCCGAGTAAATCAGATGCTTGTCCAGGGGAAAGGGCAATGGAATTCGTTGCTGGTCAATGGTTTCAATACTCTCGGTCCTGATAGAAACCCTTTTCCCCGTGATCTCTTTTAACACCTCTACAAACCTGCGATATGAGACCAGATCCTCGGCAGAGAGATTAAATGCCTTATCGAAAACCTTTTCGTTGTCCAGGCAGGCAATAATGATCTTTGCCACGTCCCAGACCGACACAAACTGAAAGAGGGCAAGTTCATTATCCGGCAGGACAATGGTCTTATCTTGATGGATCATGTCAAAAAACCAGCTTTCTCGCGGTGCATAGTTGTACTTGCCATAGATTATCGCCGGACGGAGACACGTGTAAGGAGACTTGCGCTGCCGGCATTGTTTCATGAGCTCCAATTCCCCCAGCCATTTGTTAAAGGCATAATCAGCCATCTGCGGTCCAAGTTCCGGTTGCGGCCCCGTCAGCTTGGGGCTATCTTCCATAACAGGCAATTGCAAGGTATCCTTATAAATGGACGTGGTGCTGATGTAGATATACTGCTTAAAGGAACCTTCCGGTAGGACCGAAATCAGATTTTTAATATCTCGGGGTTCATAGGCACAAAAGTCAACTATGGCAAGCCAGTCAAGAGAGGGAAGTTTATGGCGCAACCCATCGCCATCATTTCTATCACAGGCAATCTCATGCACACCTTCCATATTCAGTGGTGCGTTACCTCTGTTTACAATATAGATTGAATAACCTGCTTCTTTCACCAGTTCTTCGACAAAGACCCTCCCCACAAAATAGCTGCCACCGATAACAAATATGTTTTTCATAATGTAAGTTCCTATACTGTTTAAATTACCTCTTCATCTTTCAACTTTATAATGTCCTCCCAGCTATAATCAAGGATCTCCTGCAGGATCTCTTCGGTATGCTCGCCGAACTCAGGAGCGGGCCGGGTTATAAACGCCGGGGTTTCACTGAAGATGACAGGGAAGCCCATCTCCCTTATCCTGCCCATGGTGGGATGGTCAAATTCGGTGATGTAATTGTTGGCCAATATCTGGGGGTCATCCTCAAGCTCGTCAATGTTATTAAGCCGGGAATAAATGACATTACTCTTCTTGAAGACCTCCATCCACTCCCCTCTCGTTTTGCCAATGAAGGCGTCATCGATGATTTGGACAAGTTCCCCGGCATTCTTGTTTCTTGCATCTATACTGTCAAACCGGGGGTCTTTTTCCAGATGTTCCAGACCCATTGCTTTGCATACATTAGGCCAGAATTTGTCCGGCTGCAGGTGAGCCATGGCAATCCATTTCCCATCCTTGCACTTATAGTGGTTCCATAGGGGATTGCCTACCTTTTTACGGGCAATTCTCATGGACGGTATTTTGGAAATGCAGCGCATGGAGACAACCAGCCCGAGAAGTTGCAAAAGGGAACCTAAGATAGAGGCATCTACCTTTTGCCCGATGCCGAAACGTTCCCTGGCGAGTAGAGCTGCCAAAACACCCCAGCTCGTCATGACAGCGCCCATCTGATCGCCGATGCCACCTTGCACCATCTGTGGGTCCATATCCGGTTCCCCGGCAATGAACATAATTCCCGAACGGGCTACTCCGGTATAATCAGCCGAGGGATCAGAGGCATCGGGGCCTTTTGGTCCCCAGCCAGAGGCATGGACGTAGATAAGTTTAGGATTGTATTTCTTGAGGGTTTCATAATCCAGGCCCATCCTCTCGGCGACCCCCATCCGGAAATTCTGCACGAAGACATCAGACTTTTCTACCAGTCTGTAGATTAGTTCCTTGCCCGGTTGCTTGCCCAGGTCAATGGTAATGCACCGTTTTCCTCTGTTATTGTTCTCATAATAGGGGTTGCGTCCCACACCACCCCCGATCAGGGTGCCGATCATCTTCATCATCCCCCGTGCCGGGTCGCCTTCAACCCGGTGCTCTATCTTGATGACATCGGCTCCCAGGTCCGCCAGCATCGCCGTAGCCACCGGACCTTGCTGGAATATTGTCCAGTCGAGGACGCGAATTCCATCGAGTGGTCTTGTCATATTTCCCTTGCCTCCTTTTTTCCTAATGGACTGTCTTTTAAAGATAGGTAAAAATATGGGTTCTGTCAATATCCGAATTTATAGGCGTTACATGGTACTAGGCATTCTTTATGTTTTCTACCAGTTGTGCTACCTGTATACCCAGGGAAACACACCGTTTCCCCTCCATGCAGGCATCTACATCTTGTGGTTCGAGATGCGTGGTAAGCTGATGTTTCCCTTTTTTCAAGTCCACAATCCAGGCATTCTTTGCCTTGTCGAAATCAACAGTGACATCTATACCACATTCACCTACTTCTGGATAGATGGATCGAATCTTGTCACATAATTCTTTCTTTAAATGCATCGTCTTCTCCTCCATTGAAAGGAAATATTGGCCACAAAATGTGGGGTGCGGCACCGATGATCGTGAAAGGGATGTATCCTTACTCTGTATTCTGTGATCGCGCAAATCTGGTCACATCAGCCTGTAAGACGGCCCATCGCCTCCTTCCGGCACCCGCCATTGTATCACCTGATGCGGGCATTTCAGACGGCACGTTTGGCAATGCAGGCAGTTGGACGGGCTCAAAATTAGCTCATCTCCTTTGAATTTATAAACCTCTGCGGGGCAGAAGGCCGCGCAAGGGTGGCATCCGAACTCCTGCGAGCAGCCGGAATCTTTCCCTTCTTCCGAAAAAGTGACGTGGGAAGGCTGGTCTTCCCGATGTATGGCGCCGGGTGCAGTCAGTTCCGGCACGGAATAAAACCCGCCCTCCGGGATCGTCTTGGCGCCATAGGCTACAACTTCCCCACCGGCGATCAATTTTCTGATGAAGCTGTGGGACTTGAAGATTTGCAACTCTCTTTGAGGATCGAGATCGCAGTACCTCCAGTCCAATCCCATGACCAGCACGATGGACACAGAATCGGCTCCCATGCTGTAGATGGCGCCTCCGCCGAAGATATCCGGCCTGCTGGGAAACCCCACCATGCGTATGACCCGGTTGGCGCCGAAACTGTTCTGATCCGACAATCGGATGATCTCCTTGACCCCCAGAGAGTAAACCTGGGCGTTTCTATCCGCTCCTAAACTGAACCTCCTGACCAATGCCTCCGATAACAAGCCGGCAGAACCCTCACCAAGCACCGTCACCCTGGCCTCCAACACTTCTCCAGGCACATAGTTCGGCTGCCTGCCCCCTTCCCGGTTAAGCCCTTTTTCCCCCAGCTTGATCCCTCTCACAGCGCCGTCTTCAACCACCAGTTCCCTCGCCGCAAAACCAGTGTAAATCTCAACACCGAGGTCCCTGGCAACGCCTCCCAGCCAGTTGACCATCTCGCTGACCGAGATAAGGTAATCCCCTTTATGGCTCATGGATGAGGGCACCATAAATGAAGGCACTTTCAAGGCAACTCGATCCCCCAAAAGTAGGACCATCTCGTCGGTCTTCACCTCGCTGCCCAATAACTTTGCCACGAAGGGGGTTTTCTGTTGCCGCCAATCCGGCAGCAGCTCATCCAGAACTCCGGCCTGAAAGGCAGCGCCGGAGAAACCGCACTCACTTCTCCCTGGTTATGTTCGATATAAACCCAGACTTCTCCAGCGTAATGGGGCTTCTTGCCGCCAAGCACTTGATACGGCTGTTCCGTTCTGACTTCCTGTGCAGTCTTTGATTTTCGGGCATAGGCTTCGGCTAGCAGGCCGACCAGCCTGGTCATGTCTTTTTCAAACACACATGTCCGTCGGCTCAGCTCCTTGGGGGAAAATATCCTGTTCACCATCGTTCTGGAGCCGGGCAGCCCCAGACGAGCATCATCAGCGCCTATATCAGCAGCACTCCATTGGAAGAGGATTTGCCCATAGGCCCATCGTGTTCTGCTGAACAGGGCATTCGGCGGCTCTGTCCATTTGGCAACTGTTATAACACAGGGATATGACTGGGGCGCTACTATCTCCGCACCCCGGCTCGTTATCCGGCGGATTTGAAGCTGTCCTTCAGGAAAATCAAAAGACGTGGCATAGGCGATGTGCGTTATGCCCAATTCTTCGGCGATCTGCGGCGGGACTTGCGCCGTATCGCCATCCACGGATTGCATACCGCTTACAATGATGTAATCCCTGTTCCCATCGAAGGAGTCTTTGGCGATCTTTCTGATGGCCTGGCCCAGCGGATAAGCAGTGGCTGCGGTATCCGCCCCCCCCAGCTTTCTATCCGTCAGCAATACTCCCGCGTCAGCTCCAACAGAAAGGGCATAGCGCAGCACCCTTTCGGCAAAAGGAGGCCCCATACTCAGGCTGACTATCCTGCCTCCGGTATTTGCCCTCAACCCTAATGCAAAAGCCAGCGCCTGTTTATCCAGCTCATTGCAGACGTTGTCCAGCAGACCTCTTTTCAAGGTGCCCTTTTCCCAATCCCAAGCTTCGGCGGGGATATTCCTGATATCGGGCACCTGCTTGATCCCGACTGTTCCAATCCCATCAAATACTTCCTGAACCAGTCGGCAGCCAGTTTAGCGACCTGTTCCAGCGCTCCCGGTTCTTCAAACAGATGGGACGCTCCGGGAACGACCTCCAGCCGTTTTTCTGCGTGGAGCTTGTCCATAGCATTCACATTGAGCCTGATAACCACCTCATCGTTGCCGCCCACAATCAGCAGAGTGGGCGCCTTCACCTGCAACAACGCCCTATCGGCCATATCCGGCCGGCCGCCTCTCGAGACAACGGCTTTCACCCTTTCCGACCTCATGGCAGCGGCCACCAGCGCCGCACCTCCGCCAGTGCTGGCGCCGAAATAGCCGATATTCAGATTTTGAGCCTGTTCATGGCGCGCCAGCCAATCTGTAGCTGCCACCAGCCGTTCCGCCAGCAGCGCAATATCAAACCTCAAGCGCCCGGAGAGGCTATCTTCTATTTCCTCCGCGGAGGTCAACAGATCGAACAGCAACGTCGCCAAGCCTGCGTTCTGGAGATATTGCGCCACAAAGACATTTCGCGGGCTGTGCCGGCTGCTCCCGCTCCCATGTGCGAAGACCACAATCCCCTGAGTTCCCCCTGGAATGGCGAGATCCCCCTCTAGAAAGACGCGTCCTGCCGGAATTATGACCGGCTGGTGGGCGTACCCTGAACTCGACTGTGTCATCTACGCTACCTCCCCGGATGCAGTCTTCCTGAGGATGGTCAACATCTCCTGATCGCTCACCTGGTCGAATTGCCTATAGAATTGTCCCACAGCCATGAAATCCCTTGGCACCCGGAGGCAGATCATCTCGTCCACTTCCTCCGCAATTCTACGCACCGTATCCTCCGAACCTACCGGCATGGCGGCAATGAGCCGGGCGGGCTGTTCATGACGCACTGCCTGCAAAGCCGCTATGGCGGTTGAACCGGTGGCGATCCCGTCGTCGGTAATCACCACTTGCCTGCCTTTGAGCGGCACCTTGGGACGAATCTCCCTGATGATCTGGGATCGGCGCATCAGCTCGGCCCACTGAATCTGTTTTTCCTCTTCGATATCGCGATCATCTATCCCCAGTTGCCGGACCGCCATCCGGTTGATAAAGACGCTCCCGTCCTCGCCGATAGCGCCCATCGCCAGTTCTTCATGTCCCGGCGTGCGCAGCTTGTGCGCTAAAACCACATCCAACTTCCCGTGCAGCGCTGCAGCCAATTCCTGCCCGATGATGATGCCCCCGCGCGGGATCGCCAGTATGACCGGATCTTTGCCTGACAAATAGCCCAGTTCACGGGCCAGCAACTGCCCCGCCTCAACCCGATCCCCGAAACGTTCCGAGCTTCGAGATAAAACCAGTAATTTTCCCATGATGCACATCCTTCAAGTTTAGTATTATCTACCCCCGGTCAAGTTGTTGATAAGATATTCTTTTTGACGGGGGAAGTATAAGCAGAATGGACTTGTGTGTCAAGGAAATATTGGCCTTGATTTTTCCCTGCATAATTTTATAATGACAAGTTAAGTGCCTAAAGTGATCTAAAGTTTAAAGTGCCTAAAGTTATTTAAAATGGAAATTCCTATACTATTAAATTATTTCGTATGAGAGTCTGTGATGGAAGAATATCCAAGCTTTGAGATGGGTCCCTCCCGGCCGCCCAGTGAGGCTCATTCCCTGCTTCTCCGCCTGACCAGAAGCTGCCCCTGGAACAGGTGCGAGTTCTGCACCACTAACAAGGGGAAGAAGTTCTCTATAAGAACGGTGGAGGAAATTAAAAAGGACATTGAAACGGTAAAAACAATTCAAGAAAAAATATATGTCCTCTCCGGGGGAAACGGAAACGAGGAAAACAAAAGGGCGGCAGCCCGTGTCCACGAAAACCCTCCTAATGAAAGTTTCTGGATGGTTTCGCTGTGGCTGTTCTATGGCGGCAAGACGGTATTTTTGCAGGATGCCAACAGTATCGTCCTGCGCACCCCTGATATGGTAGAGGTATTGAAATTTTTAAAACAGATGCTGCCTACCATTGATCGTATCACTTCCTACGGGAGTTCAAAGGTAACGGCCCACAAATCCCTGGAAGAGTTAAAAGAAATTCACGCGGCCGGACTTTCAAGGTTGCACATCGGCATCGAAAGCGGCTGTAATGAGGTACTGAAATATGTCCGGAAAGGGGCAACTGCCGAGGAACACATCAGGGCCGGACAAAATGTCGTCGCCTCCGGTATCTCTCTCTCAGAGTATGTCATGCCAGGTCTGGGGGGGAAAAAGCGGTCGCAGAAACATGCCCTCGAAACGGCAAGGGTAATTAACGAAATAAACCCGGATTTTATCCGTCTCCGTTCCCTGGTTTTGAGAGAAGACCTTCCCCTCTATGAAAAGTACAAGAGCGGCGAGTTCGAGCTCCTCTCCGACGACGAAGTGGTTATGGAAATAGCCGAATTTGTAAAGAACTTAAGTGTTAGCAGTAATCTCTTAAGTGATCATGTCGAGAACCTCCTCCCCGATGTTGAGGGCAAACTGCCGGAGGATAAGGAGAAGATCCTGGCGGTAATCAACCGATACCTCTCCCTTCCGCCGGAAGAAAGGCTCATCTATCGTTTGGGCAGGAGGAGCGGCCACTACAATGGCCTTTCTGACCTCTACCATCCGACAAAACGGGCCAGCATGGAAAGGCTGCTCCAGCAGATAAAGGGGAGCGGTAAAGACGTGGAAGGGATTATCTTCAACCTGAAACAGGGCTACCTTGTCTGATCGGTAATTTATCTCCAGCTTTAATCACTTCCCGGTATACCCTTTTCCTTGACACCCCCATTTCCCCGGCAATCGTATCTATGATGTCACGCCGTGTGAAGCCTGTATTTTCCTGCAGTTGCTTGAATCGGACGCGGATCTCGTCATCGGAACATAACAGCTTTTTCTTTCCTGCGATGAGCAGTGTCACTTCTCCCTTGACAACTCCGTCCTGCAATAAGCTGATCACTTCACCAACACGACCTCGTAATATTTCCTCAAAGACCTTGGTCAACTCTCTCGAAATAACGACTTCCCTGTCTCCTAAAATCTCTTTCACATCGTGAAGTGTTGACATCAGTCTTTTAGGAGACTCATAAAAGACCATAGTCCTCGTCTCATTCTTCATTGACATGAGAAATTGCCTTCGTTTGACGGGTCTTGAAGGCAAAAACCCGCCAAACACAAAACTATTCATTGGCAAGCCGGAGACACTCAGCGCAGCAATAACGGCCGACACGCCAGGAATGGGAACAACCCTGATGGCATTCGCAATCGCCTGCCTGATCAATACATATCCTGGGTCTGATATACCGGGCGTTCCCGCATCAGATACATAGGCTACATTCATGCCCTCATTCAGCTTAGAAATCAGAAAGCTGCTTTTTTTGTCTTCGATTTGATCGTAAAGGCTGGTCAGGGGGGTATGAATTTCATGGGCGTGCAAAAATTTTTTAGTCCTCCGGGTATCCTCGGCGGCGATAAGTTGGACTTCCCTGAGAATCCTTATTGCCCGCAGGGTAATGTCCTCCAGGTTCCCGATGGGGGTCGCCACCACATACAGGACACCTCTATGCAAAACCTTATCTGGTGCATACATAAGATTACCTCGAGAACCGCACAATCTTTTGGTCAGAATTTATGATTTTTGTTGACAGACAAGTATTGTTTATATTTAGATATATTATATTATAGATATGGAGAAATAATGAAACAAATTCTTATCACCGGTGGCGCCGGCTTTTTAGGTTCACACCTCTGCGAGCGACTTATAGAACAGGGTAACGAAGTCCTCTGCCTCGATAATTTTTTCACCGGCAGTAAGAACAATATTATCCATCTCCTGCAAAATCCCCATTTTGAGATGATTCGGCACGACATCATTAACCCGATTTACCTGGAAGTAGAACAGATATACCACCTGGCCTGTCCGGCCTCTCCTGTCTATTATCAGTACAACCCTATCAAAACCATCAAGACCAACGTGATGGGTACCATCAATACCCTCGGATTGGCAAAGCGAGTTAAGGCAAAGATTCTCCTGGCCTCCACCTCGGAGGTCTATGGCGATCCCGATATTCATCCCCAGAGGGAAGACTATTGGGGCAGGGTTAACCCGATAGGTATAAGAAGCTGTTATGACGAGGGGAAAAGAACCGCCGAATGCCTGATGATGGACTACCGCCGACAGAACGGGGTTAATGTAAAAATCGTTAGAATATTTAATACTTACGGCCCACGGATGGCCGTAAATGATGGACGCGTCGTGAGTAACTTTATCGTTCAGGCCTTAAAAGGCGAAGAAATCACCGTTTACGGGGATGGATCCCAGACCAGATCTTTCTGTTATATCACCGATTTGATTGAAGGCCTGATCAGGATGATGGATATGCCTGATAATTTTCCTGGTCCTGTAAACATTGGCAACCCTGCCGAATTTACGATTCGGGAACTGGCAGAAATGGTAATCCGCATGACGGGCAGCCGCTCGATGATCGCTTTTAAAGCGCTTCCCGAGGGGGATCCCAGGCAGCGAAAACCGGATATCTCTCTGGCAATGGACATGCTTGGCTGGCAACCACGGGTAGAGCTGAATGAGGGGCTGGAAAAAACTATCGCTTACTTCCGCAACATCATTAAACATAAGTCGTAAAAGGAACAGGAAACGGGATGAAATACGAAAAGAATATTCTCTGTATCGGCGCCGGTTATGTTGGCGGTCCAAGCATGGCCATGATTGCTTACAAATGTCCGACATGTAAAGTTACCGTAGTGGATATTAATCATCAGCGGATTGCCGCATGGAATTCTGATGATCTTCCCCTTTACGAACCCGGGCTTGATGCCGTTATTGCCGCTACCCGGGGGAAAAACCTTTTTTTCGGCGCCGATATCGAGGCCGGCATAAGAGAAAACGACATCATTTTTGTCAGCGTTAATACACCGACCAAGGTTTTTGGCGTTGGGGCAGGCATGGCCGCCGATCTCCAGTACTGGGAAAAAACGGCCAGACAGATTCTTCAGTATTCTCAATCACCCAAAATCGTCATCGAAAAGGGGACCCTCCCCGTTAAAACCGCTTTGGCCATGGAAAGAATTTTATCCAACAACAAAACAGTCCATTTTGATGTCCTTTCAAACCCTGAATTTCTATCTGAAGGCACGGCGCTGAGAGATCTGGAAAATCCTGATCGTGTTCTCATAGGTTACAGGGATACGGAAAGCGGTATCATGGCCCGGGATACAATAGTGGAAATTTATGCCCACTGGGTGCCCCAAGAACGCATCATCACCTCCAGCATCTGGAGCAGTGAGCTTTCCAAGCTGGTTGCAAACGCCTTCCTGGCGCAGAGGATATCTTCCATCAATGCCATCTCCGCCCTCTGTGAGAGAGCAGATGCCGACATCACAGAGGTGGCCACGGTAGTGGGGATGGACAGCCGGCTGGGCAATAAATTCTTAAACGCCAGTGTCGGTTTCGGCGGTTCCTGTTTTAAAAAGGATATCTTGAGCCTTGTTTACCTTTGCCGGCATTACGGTCTTAACGAGGTTGCCGATTACTGGGAGGGCGTTGTTAAGATCAACCAATACCAGAATGACCGTTTCATAGCGAACATGTTAAGCGCCATGTTCAATACTTTAACCGGGAAGAGAATATGCCTTCTTGGTTTTGCCTTCAAAGCCAATACCGGCGATACGAGGGAAAGCCCCGCTATTGTTATCGCCGGAAGGCTCTTGGAAGAACAGGCAGAGGTCGTTATTTCCGATCCGAAGGCCCTGAAAAATGCCGGGGCCGATCTGGAGGGAATCGCCGGAAAGATCAGTTACGTCCTTGATCCACACGAGGCGGCCCAGGGTTGTCATGCCGTAGCGGTGCTTACAGAATGGGATATCTACCGGGATCTCGATTTTCAGAAGATCTACGACAACATGGCCAAACCGGCTTTTATCTTTGATGGCAGAAATATCCTTGACCATAAAAGATTATTTGAAATAGGCTTCAACGTTTATCCTATCGGCAAACCTGCATTGACTCATTTTTAAATGGATGCCTTTAACATTACTATCATTGGCGCTGGTGTAGTCGGCCTGGCGATTGCGGAGGAAATTTCCACCGCATTTCGCCGAGTTTTACTCGTGGAAAAAAACGTTACTTACGGTCAGGAAACGAGCAGCCGCAACAGTGAGGTCATCCACGCAGGCATCTACTATCCTGCCGGGTTCCTGAAGTCAACTCTCTGTGTCCAGGGAAACCGTTTACTTTATGAAATCTGTAAGAAACGGAATATTCACCATAAGAGGATAGGAAAACTGATCGTCGCTACCAGTGATGATGAATGCGAGGCCCTGGGAAAAATCAAGGAACGAGCGGAAGAAAATGGTGTTGATGACCTCGCCTTTCTGGGGAAAATGCAAATCCAGACCCTGGAGCCGGAGGTGAGAGTAAAAGCTGCCCTCTTTTCTCCATCCAGCGGTATCGTTGACAGCCATGGCCTGATGCGTTCCCTCTATCTGGGGGCGGAAAACAACGGGGCCGTCGTGGCCTTTCACTCAGAAGTGACAGCCATCCAATTTGACGGTAATATGTACAACGTAGAAATTAACAAAGGGGAATACCGTTTCCAGACTAAAGTTCTGATCAACAGCGCCGGCCTTTATGCCGACAGGATTGCCGCACTTGCCGGAATTGACGTTGATCAGATGGATTATCGCTTAAAGTATTGTAAGGGGAATTACTTTTCCCTCTCTCCGTCCCCGAAACTTCACCACCTGATCTACCCCGTTCCTGCAGATAACAACGAAAACCTTGGTATTCATGCCACAGTGGATCTCGGAGACCGTGTGCGATTCGGACCGGACAGCCAGTACGTCAATACCCTCGAATGCCATGTTGATGAATCCAGAAAGGTGTTGTTTTATCAGTCCATGAGAAAATATTTACCCGGGATCATGATGGATTCTCTCCAACCTGAGATGAGCGGCATCCGGCCGAAGCTGCAGGGCCCCGGTGATCCTTACGGGGATTTTGTGATTAAGGATGAAAGAGATGCGGGATTTCCCGGTCTGATCAACCTCATCGGCATCGAATCCCCTGGTTTGACGTCCTGTATTCCCATCGCCAGGTACGTTTCGTCCCTGATTCGGTCTTCTACCTGATCGCGTCTTAAGAGCGCCATATTCGATAGGGGATCAAGTTTTCTTACAGTATTTACACCCTCTATCTCATAATAAAATCGTAACTACTCAGGTATCTTGCCACAAAGGCACAAAGGCACCAAGATTATAGGATTAATTCTTTA
>Ga0210015_1001148_pt1 | contig 26565 bp, 24 predicted proteins | sample CryGeymeta201522_FD_185471 | JGI IMG/M metagenome (GOLD analysis project Ga0210015, IMG submission 185471) | Groundwater microbial communities from Crystal Geyser aquifers in Utah, USA - Crystal Geyser metaG 2015-22 (SPAdes) (version 2) | ecosystem: Environmental > Aquatic > Deep subsurface >... | reverse complement strand
TCGTGCCCAGCCGTCTTGGGCTTGGTGCCATTTGCATAGCCCCGACGCTCGGGCGTGCGCTCGTAATGCCCGGCTCCGAGAAATCGCTCAATCTGCATCGCCGGATCGAGGGCGCGGGCGAACACCCCGGCGAGATCACCAGGGCCGGTTTCGATCAGCTGTTCCAAGATTGCATCAACCGCAGTATCCTGCCGTCTGTCCATTTGCTCTGCTCCATGATTGGGTTGCAACTCCATGGAATACCAGAATGGGCAGCCCCTGCTGGCGCGCGCCCCAGCAGGGGCTCATCGCACCCACCGCGAGCGAATTTCCAGACGTCAGGTTAAGGTACCAGATGGCCGTCACCATCGACGAGAAGAAGACCCGGATCATCATCACACTACCGGCATCCTGTTTGCGAAAAGGACGTCTCCACCTTCTCTTCAGCAGGCTCGCACAACCAAAAACAGCCTCAATCAAGCGCCCCGACCCAATCAAAAAATCAATTCATATCACAACACCCAAGTCAACGACCGGTCGACAAACCGGATGCCGACATCGGATGCGCACGACAGACCCAAGGGCCGGGAAACCGGCCCAATGAACAGAAGAATGCCGCTTCGTGAATTGTCCGGGTTAGCAAAAGCATAAAATAGTCGACAATTTGAACCTGAAACGCGCAGGAACGGCGGACAAGCCGTCGCCCGTTTCCTGCACCCGGATGCGCGCCAGGAGGGCCATGCGGGTTTTTACCGCGTCGGGTTGCGATAGGTCATCCGCCGCACCGATCCTGTCTTGCTGCGCATCAGGATTGTTTCGGTGGTCAGAAACCCCGGTTCGCGCTTGATCCCCGCCAGAATCGACCCGTCGGTGACACCCGTGGCGGCGAAGATCACATCGCCGGTGACCATGTCATTCAGCGTATACACCCGGTCAAGGTTGGTGATTCCGGCCTTCTGGGCCCGCGCTTTTTCGTCGTCGTTGCGGAATACCAGCCGGCCGAAGATCTGCCCCCCCATGCATTTGAGCGCGGCAGCGGCCAGCACCCCCTCGGGTGCGCCGCCGCTGCCCATGTACATGTCAATTCCGGTCTTTTCCGCCTCGGCACAATGGATGATCCCGGCCACGTCGCCATCGGTGATCAGCCGGATTGCGGCGCCGGTGGTGCGGATTTCGGCGATCATTTCCTCGTGGCGGGGGCGTTCCAGCACACAGACGGTGATGTCTTCGGTGCTGCATCCCTTGGCGGCGGCGAGGGCGCTTATCCGCTCGCTGGGCGACATGTCCATGGTCACGACGCCACGCTTGAATCCGGGGCCGATGGCGAGCTTTTCCATATAGACATCGGGCGCGTGCAACATGCTGCCGCGCGGGCCCATCGCGATCACGGTCAGGGCGTTGGGCATGTCCTTGGCGGTCAGCGTCGTGCCTTCCAGCGGGTCCAGCGCAATGTCGACGGCAGGGCCATTGCCGGTGCCCACCTCTTCGCCGATAAAAAGCATTGGCGCCTCGTCACGCTCGCCCTCGCCGATCACCACGACGCCGGCGATGTCCAGCTTGTTCAACTGGTCGCGCATGGCGTTGACAGCAGCCTGGTCGGCGGCTTTTTCATCGCCCCGCCCGATCAGTCGGGCACTGGCCAGCGCTGCCGCCTCGGACACACGGGCGAGGCCCAAGGACAACATGCGATCATGGAATTCGGGAGTTTCGGGCATTGCAGCGTCCTTGTCAGCGGAAATGGGGGCCTGATGCCGGGGTAAGGCCTGGGCGCCGCTGTGGCAAGACAGTTAGCGCAACCGCAGTCACGCCGTCGTGAGGACGCCGCAGCAGAGCCGCAGCGCGATACCGGCGTCAGACCTCTTCGATGCGCAGCGCCACGGGTTCGCCCACCAGAACGCCGGTGCCGGCCATGCCGGCGATGGCGTGGTCCAGCGCATCGCGCATCGCCTTGTGGGTCACGATCAGCACCGGCGCATTGGGGCCGGGGTGATCGTATTGGCGCATCCGGTCAATCGATATTCCGTTGTCGCCTAGAACGGTGGCGATCTTCGCAAGGGCGCCGGGTTTGTCCTGCAAGGTCATCCGCAGGTAGAATGGCACAGCGGTGGCCGACGGTGCGGCGGTGGCGGCTGTCAGGCTGGTGGCGGGTTGACCAAACGTGGTAATCCGGGTGCCGCGAGCGATGTCGATCACGTCGGACATCACTGCGCTGGCCGTCGGGCCGCTGCCGGCACCGGCACCGCGCAGCACGGTCTGGCCCACGCTGTCGCCTTCCAGCACCACCATGTTTGTGCCGCCTTCAAGCTGACCCAGCGGCGATGCGGCGGGCACAAGGCAGGGCGTCATGCGCTGTTCCAGCCCCCGACCGGTCAGTTGTGCGACGCCCAGCAGCTTGATCCGGAACCCCATGTCGGCCGCCTGGCGGATGTCGTCGATGGTGATCCGCTGAATCCCCTCGAGTGTGACACTGGCGAAATCCACCCGCGTGCCAAAGGCGATGGCGGCCAGCAGGGCCAGTTTGTGCCCCGCATCAATCCCGCCGACGTCAAGGTTGGGATCGGCCTCGAGATACCCCAGATCGGCGGCTTCCTGGAACACCGCGTCATAGGTAAGGCCGGCGCTTTCCATCCGCGTCAGGATATAGTTGCAGGTGCCGTTCATCACGCCCATGATGCGGGTCATTTCATTGCCCGCCAGACCTTCGGTCAGGGCCTTGATCACCGGTATGCCGCCCGCGACGGCCGCCTCGAACCGGATCACCCTGCCTGCCGCCTCGGCCGCTTCGGCCAGAGCTTGCCCGTGGTGGGCCAGCATCGCCTTGTTCGCGGTCACCACGTCCTTGCCTGCGGCGATGGCGGCGCGGGTGGCGCCCAGCGCCGGGCCGCTGTCGCCGCCAACCAGTTCGACAAACACATCCACGTCGGCGCGGGTGGCCAGCGCAACGGGATCATCTTCCCAGGCGTAATCGGCCAGGCGCACCCCGCGATGCTTGGCGCGGCTGCGCGCCGAGACCGCGGTGATCACGATCTGACGCCCGGTGCGGGCGGCCAGAAGGGCGGCGTGATGCTGGACGATCTTCACGACGCCGGTGCCGACGGTGCCAAGGCCCGCGATGCCAAGGCGAAGGGGTGTGGTCATGGGAGGGCTCCGTCGCTGGGGATGTCTTTCCGGGTCTTGCCGGGGCTTAGCCTGTTTGACACCGGGGTTCAACGCGCCGCTTACCCGGAATTGCGGGCAATGGCGGCGCGCATGCGGGCGATGTCGGCATCGGAAACCGCGCTGCGGCGCATCGCGGCGGCGCGGGTGCGCAGGCGCTGCGCCCGCGCCGCCAGGTCACGCGAAAGCGTGGGATCGGTCAGTTGTTCTGTCTGGGCACTGGCCAGAAGCGCGGTCAATGGCACCAACTGCGGGTAATCGGCGCGGGCGGTGGCGGTGCCGCGCCCCAGATCGGGATAGCCGGTGCAGGCCCCGAGGGCCAGGCAGCAAGCAGTATGATGCGTGTCATGCGACCCCCCCCTGGCTGGCGTCCGGCCCAGATAACCGTGGGGGGGTGCCTTGGGCAAGTGTGGACGCCTCCGGCGGGAGTATTTTTACAAAGAAGAAACCGGAGGCGACAAGAGTATGAAACCGCGTCAATGGGCCGGTTTGATGAAGGTGTTGTTGCGCAGGTCGCGCAGGGCCTGTTGCAATTCGTCCCGGGTGTTCATCACGATGGGGCCGTGCCAGGCGATGGGTTCCTGGATTGGTGCGCCCGAGATCAGCAGGAACCGGACGCCTTGTTCGCCCGCCTGCACCGTCACCTCGTCGCCGGTGCCAAAGCGGATCAGCGTGCGGTCACCCGACATGTCACGGATGTTCAACTCTTGGCCCATCACCTCTTTTTCCAGCAGCACCCCTGTGGGTCTGGACGCATCCGCAAAGCCGCCTGACCCGGCAAAGACATAGGCAAAGGCACGGCGGTAGGTGTCTACCTTGAAGGTTTTCCTGACCCCCGGCGGCACCGAAATGTCGAGGTATTGCGGATCGGCGGCGATGCCGTCGACCGGCCCCCGCTTGCCCCAGAAAGCACCGGTGATGACGCGCACCCGGGTGCCGTCGTCGTCGGTCACTTCGGGGATATCGGCGCCTTTCATGTCCTGATAGCGCGGCGCGGTCATCTTCAGGTGGCTGGGCAGGTTCGCCCAGAGTTGAAACCCGTGCATCTGACCGGTGGCGTTGCCGCGCGGCATTTCCTGATGCAATATGCCCGATCCGGCTGTCATCCACTGTACGTCGCCCGCACCGAGGGTGCCGCGGTTGCCCAGGCTGTCACCATGGTCGACCTCGCCGGCCAGCACATAGGTGATGGTTTCGATGCCGCGGTGTGGATGCCAGGGAAAGCCGCGCAGGTAATCGGCGGGGCGTTCGTTGCGGAAATCGTCGAACAGCAGGAACGGATCCAGCGCCTCGGGATCGGCAAATCCGAAGGCGCGGTGCAGTTTTACGCCAGCGCCTTCCAGGGTGGGCTGCGCAGGGGTGGCGGACAGGACAGGACGGATCGACATGGCGGATGCTCCTTCTTTGTGGTGGAGATGGGGCCGGGCGGGGCGGGCGGCAAGCCGCATGATTGCACGGGTTCTGTGCGGCTATGCCGCATCCGGGCCAAACGTCCTGCGTGGCGCACCCGCAGGTTGCGCCAGACAGGGAGGGAAACGGCGATGCGCTTTGGGGGTATCGGGCTGTTTCAGGCGGTGGCTGATCGCGCCGGTGTGCCGCAGCAGGTGAAGGGGCGGCGCCTCTCGATTTTCGATGATGGGATTGCGCGTTCAGCCCGGGTGAGTTTTCACCCGACATCGCCCCGCGGCCGGAACAGGTGCCGGGCCGGACAGCTGCGCGCCCGGCCGTGATGCACGACCAAACGGAATGGCGCTGCGCCAAAGCGGGGTGTGAAACCGCTCGATTTCCGGGCGCGGCTGGGCTAGGGCGGGGTGTCGTTTCAGGAGTCCGCCGATGTCAGACGTTCTTGCCACCGTTACGCCTTCTCCGTTGCGACGGATCTTGGGGGTGACGGTCATGGGCACGCTGGGGGTGCTGCTGGTCTATTCTGCCCTGGTGACAGCGCCTTCGTTCGGCTGGCGGTTGGTCTTGCTGGCCTTCGGGGGGCTGGCGCTGGCCGGTACGGTGCGGCTGTGGCAGGCGACGCAGGGCCGGGTGGAACTGACCGCGACGCAATTGCGCGATTCAGCCGGAACGGTGCTGGCCGAGATGGATCAGATCGTCGCCATCGACCGGGGCATGTTTGCGTTCAAGCCTTCCAACGGTTTCGTGCTGAAATTGGCCGGGCGGCATCCGCGCGGCTGGGCGCCGGGCCTGTGGTGGCGCACTTCGCGCCGTGTTGGCATCGGTGGCGTGACCAGCGCGCATGAGGCGAAGGCCATGGCCGAGTTGTTGGCCGCGCGGATCGCGGCGGCGCGCCGCGACGCCTGATTTGGCGCATTTCAGCTGCTGGGAACGCCGGTGGACCACGACAGTTGTGGCACGAACCGCGGCGAGGCGATCACCCGATTGGCGAATGTGCTGGCCGGCAGGCCGATGCTGAAGGGCGGTTGATAGGCCATCCAGGTTTCCACGATCACCGCCGAATCGGCGTTGGCCAGAACCGGGATGACCGGGGCAAAGGGGGCAAGGGTGGCCTGGGTGATCTGTGGCCGGGATGCGTCGGTGGTGTAGGACCAGACAAGGCGGTGCGCGTCGGTCGGTTCGTCATAATAGACAACCGTCACCCGCAGGATCGTAGTCTGGGCATTGTTGGTCAGAAACGCGTGATACTTGCCCAGACCGGCCATGAAGGCCGTGTCCACAGGGTTCCATTGCCGGGTCAGCAGATCGGATATGGTATAGGTGGCCCGCAGGTTCAGCGACTGCATGCGATAGCCATCGACGTAGGTGTAGGTGGCCAGCATCGCCCAGAGCAGCAGTGGCAGGATTAGAACGGTTTCGATGGTAGAACTGCCACCGGTGTCGCGGGCGAAGCTGCGCAGCCTGTGGCGCAGGTGGATCAGGATCTGTGTCATGTCGGTTCATTCACAAAAAAGGTCGATGCCATCATCTTGTACCCGCCGTTCACCACCGGCGGCAGAACCTTGCCCAGACCGACGGCCGGAAAGATCGGATCATGCAGATAGCAGAAGCGGATCAGCATGATTTCATTGTTCGCCCCCGCAGTGAAGTTGATCACCGGGTTCATGGGTTGATTGCGGTCGATGCAATCGCCGCCGCCCTCCTGATAGGTGAACCCGCGTGTCGCCACGGGGCCCATTTCCAGTTTCATGTTGGTGTCGCAGTCGGTCAGCAGCAATGCCTCGGCACAGACCGCCGCCTTGAGAACGGCGGGGTCACGGTATTCTGGTTTGCCCAGCCGCAGATCGCGCACCACGATGTCCATCGCGCGTTCCATCATCGCCTGGCGCATCTGGATCACCCCCATTTCGGCGGCACACATGAACACGCCGATGACCACGGGAAACATCAATGCGAAATCGACAGTCGCCTCGCCATCCTCGCGGCACAGGAAGTTTTTCAGGCGCGCGATCATTGGATCAGCCGCAACTGGTTGATGGTCGAGGCGATGGCCGAAAAGGCATAGACGATGTCGTTGCCATTCACCTCGAAATAGTGGTTTTCCGAACTGGCGCATTCCTTCATCAGGGGCGCGTCGGATTCGTCGATCTCGAAGGCGACGCTGAACACCAGAATGCCCTTGGCTTTGGCCTCGGCGCAGATCATGCGCATCCGCCGATCTTTTTCCCAAGCGCCGACATAGGTGCGGGTGTTGTTGCGATACCAGTCCCAGTACAGCGAGGCGTTGTCGTTCTGCCGATACCACATGTAATAGGCGTTGTAGCCGAGCGAGGCGGCGTTCCACAGTTCTTGATAGCTTAGCTGTCGGGTGTTGGAGTTGCCGCCGTCCCTGCTGTTGCTCCAGCTGTCGGTGCGCGCCCAGTACCAGTCTTCCCATTTGGTGCTGTCGCCGTCTTCGTTGCCGTATTCCTGGTGATCGACGCTGAACCGCCAACTGCCGTCGGAATATTGCCTGCCCCAAACGTCGGACAGGCCCGCGTTGAACTCATTGCGCAGCATGTATTGGTTGGTGTGTGCGCCATCGGTCATGACCACAAGCACCTTCATCGTGTTCGGGCGGTTGAAATCAAAGGGGCGGTCGGCAAAGTCTGCCGCCACCTCGCCCGCCGCGATCAGATCGTCGGTGATCGTGCGGAACGACGGGTCAAGCAGCGCAGCACCCCATTTCAGCCCAACATCGGTTGAGGTGTTGCCGCCCGGTGTCAGCGCGGCGATCTGCGCCAGCAGCGCAGCCTTGTTTCCGCCCAAGGGGTGCACCTGAAACGCCGGATCATTGCGGCAGACAAAGGCGGCGGGCGGGCTGGTGCGCGTCCAGGGGTCGAAATGGCCGGTCTGGTTGCGGTTTGCGCCGGGCAAGGCGGTGGTCGAAAAATCGCCGGATTCAAAATCGACGCAATGCGAATAGTCCTGCCTGTACGACAGATCCATTTGGTCGGTCACGGTTTTGCCGATGTTAACCTGGGTGGAATAGGGCACGATCGAAACGGAAACCTCGCCTTCGCCCGCTACGCTGCGTTCGTCTGACAGGACGGTGTTCACGAAATTCGTGGCGGCCTGTTTCATTTCGCCCAGCCGGGTGCCCCAACCCATCGAACCAGACACATCCAGCACCATCGCAATCTCGATGTCGCTGATTTCTTCGCGCGCCGTGCCGAGAGCCCGCGCCGCCAGAGAGTCAACCCCCAGGGTGTTGACGAACAGCGTGCCCACATCGACCGATGAGGTTGCCGTCACTGTGCGCGAATTGATGCTTTCCACGACATTGATCGTGCCCAGATACCCCGCCATCCCCGCCTTGTCGAAATAATCGGTTACGACTGCCCTCGGGTCCAGTCTCTGATCCAGGTCGGCGGCGGCGAGTACCGCAGTGTCGACGGTGTTTTGCAGGCGAAGGCGCGTGTATTCGTTGCGCATGATGTCAACCGAAATGCCGCCGATCAGCATGATCCCCATGAACAGGTACAATCCGAACAACAGCATCGAACCGTCCTCGTCCCGGATCAAGCGGGCGGCGAGGGTGCGGCGTGCCGCGGCCGTTTCGGACAGGCCCTTCAGAACTGTGGTGTGTGTCACAAGCCGATTCCCGATTCCAGGGCGTGCCGGGGCGCGCCGTACCGGAGCAGCTATGACGCGAGGTTTCGGCGGTATTGAGACCGCAATAAGACATTTGGGGCGGATTTGAGTTGAAATGGTGCAAAATACCGACTGCTGCTGTGGCGGGCATGGCAGGGGCGGCTGCCCGCCCACCCCTCAGCTGGAGGAAGCAGCGCCGGCGTCTTCCCACAAAAGCTGTGGCGCAAAGCGCGGGCTGGTCACCAGAAAGTTGTACAGCACCGTATCGCTCAGCCCCATGACGAAGGCCGAGCGATAATTCATCCAGGTTTCCACTACGATCACGCTGTCACCATTCGCCGTGATCGGCAGGCGGTCGGATGCGGCACCAGCGCTGGCGTCGGTGTAGGCGTCAATGGTGCCGCGGGCGCGCGACCAGACCAGATCAAAGGCGTTGGCATCGCCATCGAAGCGGAACACCGAAACGCGCAGCGATTTGTCATAGGACCGGTTGACCAGAAAGGCGAGCAGCCGTTCCGTGCCGTCGATGAAGTTGTCGTTCATCGGCTCGGTCTCGCGCGACAGGATATCGCTGATCGTGTGGGCGGCCTTGACGTTGACATTGGCCAGGCGCAGCCCGTCGAAATAGCTGTACATCGCCAGGATCGCCCAGGCCAGCATCGGCAACAGCAGGATGGTTTCCACCGAATAGCTGCCTTCGCTGTCGCGGCGAAACCGGGCAAGGCGTGATTTCAGGCGCAGTTTCATTGGCTTGATCCTTGCTCAGGGTTCGTTGACGAAGGCGGCTGTGGAAATGGCGGCATATTCGCCCGCCCCGTCCTTGGGCAGCATCAGCCCCAGAGCGGTTGTCGGAAAGATAGGCCGCACCTTGACGCAGGCGCGCACCAGCATGATGTCACCGGGCTGGCCGGGGATGAACCGGGTGACCGGCGCGATGTTCTCGCTGCGGTCGATACACTCGGCGTTGGGGGTGAAGGTGGCAAAGCTGCTGCGCGGCACGGCGCGCATTTCCACCCGCAGGGCATTCATGCAATCCGGGATCAACAGTGCCTGATCGCAGATCAGTTGCTTTACCTGGTCGTGGGTGGGCGGCGTGCTCGGGTTGATCCGCACCGCGCGCATGGCGATGTCGGTGCCCCGCTCCAGCATGACGCTGCGCATGTTCAGCAGGCCCGCCTCGGCTCCCGACATGAACATCCACAGGACCGGGGTAACGAGGATCACGAATTCGATCGTCGGTCCGCCATCCTCGCTGCGGGCAAACCGGCGCAGAGCGCTGAAAAAATGTTTCATTGGGTCAACTTCAGTTTGGAGATCGTGTTTGCGATCTGGTCAAAGGCCGCTTCCAGATCGTTGCCGACCACGCGGATAAAATAGTTGGGGTTGCTGGCGCATTGCCGCATGACGTTGGCCGCACGGTCGGTAACCTCGAAGCCGATGGTAAAAACCGTGGCACCCCGGTCGCGCACCCGACCGCACAGGTTCAGCAGGCGGGCGTCCTTGGTGGGGCCGTTCACGCCTGTCCAGACGGCGTTGTAGAAATTGTTCATCCGGGTATTCGAGTTGAACCGCGCCCGAACCCAGTACCAAGCGAAGTGGCGCACCGACATTTCGTTCCACAAGTCAGAATAATCCACCTGAACCGGCGCTTGGTTGATCGGGGTCAGCGCAGCGATCAGCGCCGATTTCAGCGCGGCCCGCGTCGTTGCATTTGAATGTGACACGTTCAGTTCCGACAAATTCATGCCGACGGGATCGTTCGTCCAGCCGCGGGCGATTGTGATGTTGCTGCCCAGACCGCTGACCGAGGCGGGGATGGTGAAACCGGGTGTCCAGTACCGTTCGTTGTAGAGACCGTCGCCGTCCTCGTCGCCCACTTCGGGGCTGTTCCAGGAATAGAACGCCAGCGGCAGCACCGGATTGGGCGTCCAGCGCCACACGCCCGAGGGGCCGGTTGCATAGGCATCGCGGATTTCCTGTTGCTGGGTATTTTCCCCGTCGGTCATCAGCACGACAAACTTTTCCACACTGTCCCGGCCCCATGAAAACGGGCGGTCGCTATAGGCCGGGTTGACAGTGCCGGTGTCGATCAGCCGCTGGGTGATGTGGCGCGCGCTGGGGTCGATGAACGCCGCGCCCCATTTCAGCCCCAGCTCGATCGACGTGTTGCCATTGGCGACAAGGGCGTTGATCGCCGATTTGATCTGCGCCGGATCGTTCATCACCGGGCGCACGATCTGATCGTCCTCGGCGCGACAGACATACAGGCGCGGCGTCTGGTTATAATACCACTGATCGAAATGCATCGTATGTTTATAGGCGTTGCCGGCACGGATCGTGGTGTCGTCGTAATCGGCCCCCGTAAACGCCAGACAGTTTGAATAGGGGTGTTTGGCGGTCACGCCCAGTTCATCCATGATGATCGGCCCGGCGTTCACATGGGTCGAATAGGGCACCAGGTTCATCGTGATACGGTCAGGATCGCCCGAGGTGTACACCTTGTCGACGAAACGGGTCGCGGCCGATTTCAGATCGGCGATCTTCGATGTGCTGCCGGGTGCCGTGCTGGCCCAGTTCATCGAATTGGACACGTCCAGCACCAGCGAGATTTCCAGATCGGTGCGCGCCTCGGTCGCCGTCGAGGTCGCACGGGGCGTCAGGGTGTCGATGCCGGTGTGATCCCAGAAATTCAGGAACATCGTGCGCTGCACCTTTTCCGTTTCGATGCGCACTGTCCGCTGGTTGACCGATGCGGTCACCGTGACGTTGCGCAGATACGGGTCCAGCCCCTCTTTCTCGAAATAGCTGGCCACCACCTGGGCGGCGGGCAGATCCTGATCCAGATCCGCCGCCGCGAGGGCGGCGCGATCCGACAGGTTTTGCAGCCGCGTGCGGTTGTTTTCAAACACCATCAGGTCGATCGAAATGCCACCGATGATCACCATGCAGATGAACAGCAACAGGGCCAGCGCCGTCATCGAACCGGATTCGTCGGCGATGAAACCCGGCTGGTCGGTGTGCGCCCGGTCATCTGATTCATCAAATTGTTGCATCATTTTTAACCTCGTTTCAGGTCTCGCCCGGTGAAATTGATCTCTGAAAACAGCGAATGTAATCGACAGAACGCCCCGATTGAGGCGGGACTGTGGCGGTTAAATGCCTTGGATGGGCCATAAAGGCGCGATTTTCACCTATCCCTGCCACATCCGATGATTGTGCCGGCTGTCCGTACAATTTGACGCTTTTAGGATGAAATTAAGGGGCGGCGGGGCGGCGCGGTTCGGCCAAATGGGTTAATTGTGCCCGACACAGGGCTGTCATGTGGCGCTGCGGCTCGATGATTCGGCCAAGGAGGGGGGCGGCGCCGGGGAAATTTGGCAGGCCGCCCAAAGGCTGCGCCGGGCGGCATTTCGCCCCTCGCCAGCGCCGCAGCGGCGTATTAGCGTCGCCCTGACATGCCGAGGAGTTGCCGATGCGCTATAACGCCCTGCGCCTGCTGAAAGAGGGGCTGACCGGAAACCGGGGTTGGGTGCCTGTCTGGCGCGATCCGGTGCCGCAGGCCGCGTATGACATCGTGATTATCGGTGGCGGCGGGCACGGATTGGCCACCGCGTGGTATCTTGCGCGCGAACACGGGATAACCAATGTTGCCGTGCTGGAAAGGGGCTATCTTGGGGGGGGCAATATCGGGCGCAACACCACCATCGTGCGCGCCAATTACTTTCTGCCCGGCAATGCCGAGTTCTATTCCCATTCGCTGAAGCTGTGGGAGGGGCTGGAAGCCGACCTGAATTACAACGTCATGCATTCCCAGCGGGGCCTGATCAACCTGTTCCATTCCGACGGTCAGCGTGATGCCTTCGTGCGGCGCGGCAATGCGATGATCGCCCAGGGTGACGATGCGGTGCTGCTGGACCGGGACGGGGTGCGCCGGCATTTGCCGTATCTTGATTTCGACAATCCGCGTTTTCCGGTTTATGGTGGGCTGTTGCACCCGCGCGGCGGCACCGCGCGCCATGATGCCGTGGCCTGGGGATATGCGCGCGCCGCCGATCGCCGGGGGGTGGACCTGATCCAGCAATGCGAGGTGACGGGGATCGACGTGCAAGGCGGGCGCGTCACCGGTGTGCAGACGACGCGCGGCGCGATCCGGGCAAAAAAGGTTGCCATCGTCACCGCCGGGCGCAGCGGCCAGGTGGCCGCCTTGGCCGGGCTGCGCCTGCCGATCGAAAGCCATGTCTTGCAGGCCTTCGTCACCGAGGGGCTGAAACCGGTGATCGACCATGTGGTCAGCTTTGGCATGGGGCATTTCTATATCTCGCAATCCGACAAGGGGGGACTCGTCTTTGGCGGCGATCTGGATTTCTATGCCTCTTATGCGCAACGCGGCAACCTGCCGATGATGGAACATGTGATGGAGGCGGCGATGACGCTGATGCCGGTGATCGGCCATGCCAACGTGCTGCGATCCTGGGGCGGGATCATGGACATGACGCCCGACGGATCACCGATCATCGACCGGACGGATATTGACGGGCTCTACCTGGATTGCGGTTGGTGCTATGGCGGGTTCAAGGCGGTGCCGGCGTCGGGCTTTGCCCTGGCGCATCTGCTGGCCACCGACCGGCCCCATGAAACCGCGGCGCGGTTCCGGCTGGACCGGTTCCGCACCGGCGCGGGGTTGATGGATGAGGAGGGCACAGGTGCGCAACACAACCTGCACTAGAGCGTGTTGCGCGCGGCAGGAGCCTCCGGCGGAGGTATTTTCAGCAAGAAAGAGCAGGGGTTCGGTGCGATGCGGTTGACCTGTCCTTTGTGTGGTGCGCGCGATCTGCGCGAGTTTTCCTATACCGGTGCGGCAGTGCTGTGTGATCGTCCGGCGCCCGATGCGGGTGCAGATGTCTGGGACAGCTATCTGCACCTGCGCGACAACCCCGCCGGGGTCACGCGTGACCTGTGGTATCATGGCGCGGGCTGTTGCGCCTGGCTGGTGGTTGAGCGGGATACGGTCAGCCACGCTGTGTTGTCGGTGGTTCTGGGATGAGGGTGCCCGGGCGCGGATTGCTGAACGCGGCACAACAGGTGCGGTTCAACTTTGACGGGGTGGCTTACGACGGGTTGGCGGGCGACAGTCTGGCCTCGGCGCTGTTGGCCAATGGGGTGCGGTTGATGGGCCGGTCGTTCAAATACCACCGCCCGCGCGGCGTGGTGACGGCGGGGTCGGACGAACCCAACGCCCTGGTCACCGTTGGGCGCGGCGCGGCGCAACGACCCAATGCGCGCGCGCCCATGGTCGAGCTGTTCGAAGGGTTGGAGGCGGTCAGCCAGAACCGCTGGCCCAGTCTGGCCGTTGACGCGATGCAGGTGAACGACCTGGTGTCGCCGTTCCTGTCGGCGGGGTTCTATTACAAGACCTTCATGTGGCCCCGCGCCTTTTGGGAAAAGCTGTATGAACCGGTGATCCGCCGCGCCGCCGGTCTGGGGGCGCTGTCGGGCGTGGCGGCGGCGGATGAGTCCGACAAGGTGTTCGGGTTTTGTGATCTGTTGGTGATCGGCGGTGGGCCTGCCGGGCTGATGGCGGCGCTGGTGGCGGGGCGGGCGGGGGCCGATGTTATCCTGGCGGATGAGCGGGATCGCATGGGGGGGCGGCTGCTGGACGAGAAGGAGGGGGTGGGCGGCATGGCCGGGCACGCCTGGGTGGCGGGGGTTCTGGACGAATTGGACAGCCTGCCCAACCTGCGCCGCCTGGTGCGCTGTACGGTCACCGGGGCCTATGACGGCGGCACCTATGGCGCGGTGCAGCGTGGCGCGCCCGGCGTCGCGCACGAGACATTCTGGCGCATTGCCGCCCGGCGCGCGGTACTGTGTGCCGGTGCGCTGGAACGCGGCATCGCCTTTCCGGGCAACGACCGGCCGGGGGTGATGATGGCCGGGGCGGTGCGCGGGTATCTGCACCGTTACGGCGTTGCGGCTGGGCGGTCTGTTGCGGTTTTTGCCAACAACGATCACGCCCATTGCACGGCGCGCGACATGGCGGCTGCGGGGCTGCGGGTGGCCTGTGTCATCGACACCCGCCCCGAGGCACCGGCCAGCACCGGTGACTGGCCGGTCTATACCGAAGGGGCGGTGACCGGCACCAGCGGACGGCTGGGCCTGCGCTCGATCAGCCTGCGCCACGCGGGCGGACAGCGCGATGTGTTCGTCGATACGCTGGCCGTGTCGGGGGGCTGGAACCCGGCGGTGCATCTGACCTGTCACATGGGCGCACGGCCCGTTTGGCGCGACGACATCGCCGCCTTTGTGCCGCCCGAGGCGGCGGTGCCGGGCCTGCGCGTGGCCGGGGCGGCGGCGGGGGTGTTCACCACCCACGGGGCGCTGTCCACCGGGGTGCGGGCGGCACATGATGCGCTGGACGATCTGGGGATCAGCGCGACGCCTGCGGATCTGCCCGAGGCCGAGGATGCCGCCTGTTGCATCACCGCCTTCTGGCAGGTGCCGGGCAAGGGGCGGGCCTGGCTGGATCTGCAAAACGACGTGACGACCAAGGACGTCGCACTGGCTGCGCGGGAAAATTTCCGCAGCGTCGAGCATATGAAACGCTATACCACCCAAGGCATGGCCACCGATCAGGGCAAGGGCAGCAACGTCACCGCCCTGGCCGTTCTGGCCGATGCCACGGGGCGCAGCATTGCCGCCACCGGCACCACCACGTTTCGCCCGCCCTATACGCCGGTGGCCATTGCCACGCTGGGGGCGGGGGGCAGCGGTGTCGGGTTCGCACCACAGCGTTTCACCACCTCGCACGCGGCCAGCATTGCCATGGGGGCGCCGATGGTCGAGGCGGGGCTGTGGTATCGGCCCGGGTATTTCCCGCGCCGGGGTGAAACCACCTGGCGGCAAAGCTGTGACCGCGAGGTGGCGATGGTGCGGGGTGCTGTGGGGGTCACCGACGTGTCCACGCTGGGCAAGATCGACATTCAGGGCCCCGATGCCGCCGCGTTCCTTGATTTCGTCTATACCAACAGGTTCAGCACCTTGCCGCCGGGGCGCGTCCGCTATGGCCTGATGCTGCGCGAGGATGGTCACGTGATGGACGATGGCACCAGCGCCTGTCTGTCCCCCGGTCATTACCTGATGACGACGACAACCGCCGGGGCGGCGGCGGTGATAAAGCATCTGGATTTCGTCGCGCAAGTTCTGCGCAGCGATCTGAACCTGCGCTTCACCTCGGTGACCGAACACTGGGCGCAGTTCGCCATTGCCGGGCCAAAGGCGCGTCATTTACTGAACACGCTTCTGGATGATCCGATCGACAATGCCACCTTTCCGTTCATGGCCTGCGGGGCGGTGACGCTGGCCGGGGTAAAGGGGCGGCTGTTCCGCATTTCGTTTTCGGGGGAACATGCGTATGAAATTGCCGTGCCCGCCCGCCACGGTGCCGCGCTGTTCCGGCTGTTGGTGGCACAGGCCGAAACACTGGGCGGGGGGGCTTATGGCATGGAGGCGCTGAACGTACTGCGTCTGGAAAAGGGCCACATCACCCACGCCGAAATCGACGGGCGCAGCACCGCCGGTGATATCGGCATGGCGCGGATGCTGGCGCCGCAAAAGGATTGCATCGGCAAGGTGATGGCCGCCCGCCCCGGGCTGAGCGACCCGGCACGCCCGCGCCTCGTGGGGTTGCGCCCGCTCGACCCGACAGCGCCGGTCAGTGCCGGGGCGCATCTGTTTGCCCCCGGCGCGGCGGCGGTGCGCGAGTATGACGAAGGGTATGTCACATCGGTCGGCTGGTCGGCGACGCTGAACAGCAACCTGTGCCTGGCCTTCCTGACGCGAGGGGCGGACCGGATCGGTGAACAGGTGCGGCTGGTCGATGCCTTGCGTGGCCACGATACCCTGTGCAGCGTCACCGATCCGGTGGCCCATGACCCGAAAGGAGAGCGTTTGCGTGGTTAGCCTGATCGCCCGAACCCCCGCCGAGGGGCTGTTGCCCGCCACCATCGCAGGCCTGACCCTGGCCGAGGTGACGCCACTGGCGATTACCGCCGTCCTGCCCTTTGCCGGACAGGATGACGCGGTGTCGCGCGACATGGGGTTCACCTTTCCCGCGCCCAACCGCACCACGGCGCAGGGCGATACCCTGGCCATCTGGGCGGGGCGCGACATGGCGCTGGTGCTGGGTGATCCGCCCGCCACGCGCCACGCCGCCATGGTCGATCAGTCGGACGCCTGGGCGGTGCTCGATTTGACGGGGCAGGGCGGCGACAAGGTGCTGGCGCGCCTGTGCCCCATCGACACGCGCCCGGCGGCGTTTCCCCCCGGCCACACAGCGCGCAGCCTGCTGGGCCATGTGCAGGCCAGCATCACCCGCCTGTCGGGTGATGCCCTGCGCCTGATCGTGCCGCGCTCGATGGCGCAGACGGCGGTGCATGACCTGACCCGCGCCATGGGCCACGCCCAGCGTCAAATGTGAAAGATCGGGCGCGGCTTTGCGCCCGGTTCACCGGTTTCAGGCAGACGGGCCGCCTGTCACAGAACCGTCCGCAGTTGCATCATCGGAAATGTCTGAAAGCGGGCGGTGAGCCGGGCAAACGGGGCGCAGCTTTGGCTTGCAAGCCGGTCACGGGGTTTGCGCCCCGGTCGTCGCCAGGATAATGCGGTACACCGAGGTGGTTCCAGCGATGAACAGGTGGTTGCGGCGCGGCCCGCCGAAACACAGGTTTGCCACCATTTCAGGCACAAGTATCTTGCCCAACAGGGTGCCGTCGGGGGCAAAGCAATGCACGCCGTCTGCGGCACTTGACCAGAGGTTTCCGAAAATATCGGTACGGATGCCGTCCGGGATGCCACTGTCGATCTCGCAAAAGTTCCGTCCATTGCTCAGCTGCGCGCCCTGCACGTCAAACACACGGATCACGCGGGGCAGATCGGGGTCGTGGCTGGCTGCGCTGTCGGCGATGTAGAGCTGGCGTTCATCGGGCGAAAAGGCCAGGCCGTTGGGCTGATTGAAATCATCGGCCACCGACGCGAGACCGCCGGTGTAGGGATCAAGGCGAAACACGTTGCGCGCGCTTTGTTGCGGTTCGGCGCGATAGCCTTCGTAATCCGACAGCACGCCATAGGTCGGATCGGTGAACCAGATGCTGCCATCCGATTTGACCACCACGTCATTGGGCGAATTCAGGGGCTTGCCGTTAAATTGATCGGCCAGTACGGTGATCGCCCCGTCAGGTTCGGTTCGGGTCACGCGGCGTGTGCCATGTTCGCAACTGACCAGCCGACCCTGCCGGTCACGGGTGTGGCCATTGGCGAAATGCGATGGCGCGCGAAAGACGCTCAGGCCGCCACCGTCCAGCGCATCGGGCGTCCAGCGCAGGATACGCTGGTTCGGAATGTCACTGAACACCAGACAGTTGAGATCGGCAAACCAGACCGGCCCCTCGGCCCAGCGACAGCCTGTGACCAGACGATCCAAGGCGGCACTGGGCACGTGAAGATCGCGGAAACGTCGGTCGAATTGTTGAAAGACGGTCATGGTGGAACCTTCCTATTGAATGCGTGCCTGTCGGCCAGACGCGGCAAGGATCACGGTGATGATGATCAGACCCGTCAGAATCAGTCTGAAACCGGCCCCGAACCCGTATGTATTGAGCATGGACACAACCAGAAACATGAACAGCGACGCGCCCCAGATGCCGGGCACATTGCTGTCGCCCCCGGCGACAGCGGTGCCGCCTATGACGACGACGGCAATTGACATCAACAGATATTCGGCCCCCATGTTCAACGCCGCACCGCCGGAAAAACAGGCCAGCAGATAGCCGGTGACAGAAGCCAGGATGGCGCACAGAACATAGGTGGCAAGGCGCACCCCATCCACCGGAATCCCGGCCATGCGCGCCGCAGGCAGGCTTTGCCCGATCGCCGAAATCCAGCGCCCATAGATACTGCGGTTCAGCAGGAACCAGGCGGCAACCGTGACGGCCAGCGCGATCAGCGCGAGATTGGGAATGCCAAGGGTAAGATCGGTGGTGAAATCGGCCATGGCCGAGGGCGGTTTGACCCGGAGCCCCCGGTTTGTCCAGATCGCACTGGATTGCACGATAAAGCTGAGCGACAGGGTGGCGATGATCGGCGGGATGCGCAACGCCTTGATCAGCACATAATTGCTGATCCCGACACACAGGCCGATCAGAACCGCAATGCCCAGCCCCGGCAGGATCAGCCCGTTGTTCTCGGCCATGAACTTCAACGCGACGGTGCCCGAAAGGGTCATCGTGGCGGGAACCGCCAGATCGATGTTGCCGGGGCCAAGAGTGATGACGAACATCTGCCCGGTGCCCACCATCACGCTGAAGGCTGCAAAGGTCAGCGCGGCCTGCGACAGGCCCAGGCTGCTGGAGCCGCCGGTGGCCAGCACGGTGACGATCCAGACCGCGCCGGCGGCCACGAATGACCATATCCACGGTTTGCGCAAAAGGGTCATGAGCGTTTCACCTCGAACCGGTTGAGAAGCAGGCGCAGCCCGAGAACCGCAATCAGGATCATCCCCTGCGCGCCGATTTGCCAGTCGGATGAAATGCGCAGGAACGACAGGAACGATCCTGCCAGCGTCAGCGTCAAAGCGCCGATCACCGCCCCGATGGCCGAAACGCGCCCGCCGATGAATTCGCCGCCGCCGAGAATTACCCCGGCAATCGACAACAGCGTATAGCGCAGGGCGATATTGGCATCGGCCGATGTCGTCAGCCCGACCAGAGCGATGCCCGCGGCCACGGCGAATGTCGCGGCCATGGCATAGGCTCCGGCCCGCGCGGCGATGATCGACCAGCCCGCCCGCTGAACCGACCGGGCATTGCCACCCACCCCGCGCACCAGCACCCCGAAAGACGACCGCATGACGATCAGATGGGCAACTGCCGCGATGATGATGCTGGCGATGATGGCCATCGGTACAAGCGGCGGTTTCGATATCATGATCGCGCGAATCCAGCCCGGCGCCGATCCACCCGGTGCAGGCAGGATCAGCACGGCCAGCCCGCCCCAGACAAAGCTCATCCCGAGGGTAACGACGATGGACGGCAACTGCCGCAGATGGATCACCACGCCGATCACCGCATAGGTCGCAATCGCGGCGAGCAGGATCAGCACCCCGATCAGAGGGTCGGATTGCAGGAAGGTCGCCGTGACACAGGCCACGAAACTGACGAAGGTGCCCATCGACAGGTCCAGATCATTGACCGCCATGATCATCATCTGTCCCAGCGTTGCCAGCGCGATGGGCACCGCGAGATTGAACAGCAGGTTGAACCCGTTATAGCTCATCGCGCGGGGCTGCATCCAGAAAATGCCGACCAGCAGGGCGACCAGCGCCAGCGCCGGCACGGCCAGCCGCATCGCATCCGCGGAAAGCCACCTCATGCCGCGCCCTGAAACGATGCCGCGAGAACCGCATTTTCGGTCACGTCATCCCCAACCAGTTCGGCGACAATGGCGCCTTCGCTGAACACATAAACCCGGTCGCACAGGGCGATTTCGTCCATTTCGGTCGAATACCAGACAAAGGTGCGCCCGGCTTCGGCCTCGCTGCGGATCATTTCGTAAACCTCTCGTTTGGTGCCGATATCGACGCCGCGCATCGGGTCGTCCATCAGCACGACCGGCGCCCGCGTTGACAGCGACCGGGCAAAAAGAACCTTTTGCTGGTTGCCGCCTGACAGCGACAATATCGGGTTGTTCATGTCCGGCGTCCTTATTTCGATCCGGCGTTTCCAGTCGGCGGCGCGCGTCACCTCGGCGTCACGATCCACGACCCCGCGCCGGGACAGATCGGGCAGGCTGGCCACGGTCATATTGCGCAGGATGCTCCACAAAGCGAAAACGCCATTCAACTGCCGGTCGCCGGCCACAAAGGTGACGGCAGGGTTGCGGGCGGGCCACCAATTGGGGCTGGCCTTGTCGTAAAGCGCCAACAGCATGTCGGTCTGGCCGTGGCCGCCCAGACCGGCCAGGCCGATCACCTCGCCTTTTGTTGCGCGAAACGCCAGGCCACGAGGCGGTGCAAAGGCCAGAACCTCGGGTCCGGTCGCGGCGGACCGGGTGCGTGCGGCAACTGTCTTGGTCGCGCTGCCCATGGCATCGACCAGAGTGGCCTGGGTAAAACCACCGGCGCTGCGTTCGGCCACGATTCGGCCGTCCTTCATCACGACAATCCTGTCGGATGTGGTCAGAATTTCATCTAGAATGTGGGAAATCAGGATCACCGCGCCGCCATTGCCGGTAAAGTGCCGGACATGCGCCAGAAGCTGCGCCGCAAGGCCGGAATCAAGTGATGAGGTCGGTTCGTCCAGGATTACGATCTGCGGCGCGATGCCCGCATCGGAAAACGCCATGGCAATCTCGACCATCTGGCGCTGTGCGATCGACAGGCTGACGACCTGGCGGTCCGGGTCGATCCCGTGGCGCGGGAACACCGCGTCCAGCGCAGTCTGGATCACCCTGCGCGCCTCTTTGCGCCAGCCGATCCCGCCCAGAAGCCCGCGATGCATCAGCCGGGTGTTTTCCACCACGGTCAGGTTGGGGCACAGTGACAATTCCTGGAACACACAGCGCAGGCCGCGCGACCGGGCAGCGGCGATGCCGTATTTCTCGATCGGCGCACCATCGCCCAGGATCTGCCCCTCTTGCGGGGTCAGCCCACCGTTTATGACGTTGACGATGGTCGATTTTCCGGCGCCGTTATGACCGACAAGGCCGATGCATTCACCCGCCCCGATGGCCAGCGTCACACCGTCCAGAGCGGTCACTTCGCCAAAGCGGACGCGCGCCTCTTGCACCTCAAGCAGCGGTTGGGCCGACATGAATTTTCCTCGCGTGATATGTCTTGCCCGCCGCCGCAGTCCTCACTGGGGCGCGACGGCGGAAAGAAACCCCAACGGGGGTGGTGGGTTACATCGCGCCTTCGATCACCGCTATCGCGTCTTCCTGCGAATATTCCACATTGGCGACACCGCCGGCCTGCGTCGTTGCAAGGCTTTCCTCAAGGGTGTCCTGGCTGATCGACAGGAAGGGCACCACCAGATCCTTGGGCACTTCGCGCCCGTCGAGGATTTGCTGTGCAACCCAGAAGGCCAGCGTCGATACGCCCGGCGCGATGGACACCGACATGGTTTCATAGCCGGTGGCGGCCTTCTGTTCGGCCCACCAGGCCAGCTCGTCCTGCCGGTTGCCCATGACGATCGTGGGCATGTCACGGTTCGCGGCGGCAAACGCCTGCGCCGCGCCATAGCCATCGCCGCCTTGCGTCACGACGCCCGCAACCTCGGGCAGCGAGGGCAGGATGCCGGCGACGGCGCGTTGCGCCACGTCCTGGGCCCAATCGCCATGCACCGACCCGACGATCTTGAACTGCGGGAACTGAGCCACGCCCGCATGGATACCCGCGCTGATCTCGTCATCCACGAAAACCCCGGCCAGGCCCCTGATTTCCAGAAGGTTTCCACCCTCGGGCATCACCCCGGCAAGATATTCCACCTGACTGCGGCCCATTTCCTTGAAATCCACCGCGATGCGCCATGCGCAGGGTTCGGTGACGATACCGTCGAACGACACCACCACGATACCCGCATCGCAGGCCTCTTTGACCGCACCGTTCAGCGCGGTGGGCGAGGCGGCGTTCATTACGATGGCACTGTAGCCCTGAAGAATCATGTTCTGGATCTGCGACGCCTGCTCGGTCGCCTGGTTCTCGGCGGTGGTATAGGCATCCGCCGCCGCGACGACACCCGCCTCAACCGCCGGACCAGTGATCTTTTCCCAACTGGTCAGCATCGCCTGCCGCCAGCTGTTGCCGGCATAGTTGTTGGACAAGGCGATCATCTTGTCGCTGGTATCGGCAACGGCGGGCAGGGCGGCACCAATGGCCGCCACGGTTGCCATCATCATCATTTTCGCTGTCATGTCTCTCTCCCACGAAAGGCCCGCGCGGTGCGGGCGTTGCAGAGCCCGCCCCAAAAGCGCCGGGCCGGCCTCGGTCATTCCTCTGGCGCATCTCCTCCCGCGCCACAGGATCACGATGGGGCAGACGGCACCGCGCTGTCCAGTTCAATTCAGGCAGAGGATTTGCGGGTGCTGCCCTGCGGCATTGCGGGTTTCCGCAAACTCTGTGCGCGCGCCCCATGGAAAGCGGCGCGCCCATCGGCCATCATCGCCGTCAGGAGGATGCCTGATGCACCCCATCGCGCCAACCGCAAGATTGAACCAGTTCTTGCGGATTTCACGTCTTCTTGCAGGGCAGCTTGATTTCAAGTCTGCCATCCGCGCCGTTTCAGCCGAAATTGCCCATATCATTCCGCATGACCACCTTGATGTCTGCATCGTCCTCGAAGAGGGGAAATTCCACACTGCTTATGAAACCGGGATCGACACCGACTGGGGTGGACAGGAGTCGGCGCCGGTTGCGAACAGTCCGATCCGGTCGATGCTGCTGGGCGAGGTCGATCACATCCTGACAGCGGATGCCTGCGCGGATCCGCGTTTTGCCTTTGAGGGCGCGTTCAACAGGCCGATCCGCGACCACAAGCTGCGATCGCGGATTCATTTGCCGATGCGGGTGCATGGCGAAATCATCGGCGCCCTGTCCTGTTCGCGGCACGAACCGGGCCGCTATGATGCCGATGACATCCGCAACGGCCGGTATGTGGCCGAACTTCTGTCGCCCTATTTCTTTGCCTTGCGCGCTGCGGAACAGGCGCGCGCATCAGCGATCGTCGAGACCGAGGCGCGCACCCGTGAGGAAGGGTTGCGGCAAGGTGCGCTGCGCCTGACCGAGGCGCTGGAAGACGAACGTCAGCGGATCGGCATGGATCTGCACGATCAGACGCTTGCCGATCTGACACGGCTGGCGCGCCGGCTGGACAGGCTGGCCGGGTCGCCCACGGTGGCGCCCGCCGATCTTGTCCCGCTGGGGCAGAGCCTGCAACACTCCATGCAGGCGTTGCGCCAGATCATCGAGGCGGCCAAACCATCGGTGCTGCACCTGTTCGGTTTTGGCGAGGCGGTTGAAAACCATCTGGACCGGGCGATCCGCGAATCCGGCCTGCCGATCCGCGGGGTGATGCGCGACGACAGCGCCGGTGCGGTCGATACGTTGGACGGGCCGGTCGTGGTGGCGCTGTTCCGCATTGCGCAAGAGGCGATCAACAATGCGGTGAACCATGCGCAGGCCAGCCGTGTCACGGTGCGGGTGGCGCTGCTGCGGGGCCAGATCGTGATCAGCATAAGCGATGATGGTTGCGGTCTGGGCAGGCGGCGCGCACAGGGTGGCAGCGGGATCGACAACATGAAAACCCGTGCGCGGCTGATTTCGGCGCGGTTTACCATCGGGCCGGGCCCCGGTGGACGCGGCACGGTGGTAACCATCGGCCTACCCACAGCACCCCTTCCGGAGGAGCAGGAATGAAAGTTCTGATCGTCGAGGATGACCCGCTGCATCGCGCCTACCTGTCCGAGGCGGTTGCCGCAGCCCTGCCTGAATGCGAGGCGGTGATCGAGGCAGCGTCGGGGGCCGAAGCGGCGCAACTGGCCCGTGAAAATCCGGCCGCGCATGTGGTCATGGATTTGCAGATGCCGCATCAGAACGGGATCGAGGCGGCGCGCATGATCTGGCGCGAACGCCCGGCAACCCATATCCTGTTCTGGACGAATTATGCCGACGAAGCCTATGTCCGGGGGGTCAGCCGCATCGTGCCCGACGGGGTGGCCTATGGCTATGTCCTGAAATCCGCGTCGGAAGACCGGCTGCGCCTTGCGCTGCGTTCGATCTTTGTGGAACATCAATGTGTGATCGACCGTGCGGTGCGCGGCACCCAGGTTCTGAGTTTTGGGCGCGCCGCCGGGTTTTCGGACAGCGAATATGCGATCCTTGTCGATATTGCGCTCGGGCTGACCGACATGGCCATTGCCGAACGACAGGCGCTGTCGCTGCGGTCTGTCCAGAACCGGTTGCAGCAGATTTACGAAAAGCTGGACGTCTATCAGACGATGGACCCGGACGGCAAAGACAAACGGTTCAATCTGCGCACCCGCGCCGTAACCACAGCGATCCTGCGCAAGCTGCTGAACTACGGTGCACTGGAACGCGCCGAGGCCGAGTTGCGGGAATGGCTTGATGTCCTGCCCGCTCCTGCCCGGCCGGGCAGGAAATAACGGGGTCAGGACGCCGCCCAGCGCCCCCGACGCAGGCGATGATCCTGGGGCGCGCGGGCGGGGTGGAACTGCGCCCTTTCCACGGCGCGCCCTCTGGGCTAGGCTGGATCACAGTTTTCGGGAGGAGACCGCCGAGATGAATGCGATCCGTCATGTCCTTGGCGCCTTTGTGGTGTGTTTTCTTGCCACGATGGCCCTGGCTCAGGAAACGCCTGACCGCAGCGCCACGGGCGGTGCCCCCACCCTGGCCGACATCATGGCCCGCCAGGCCCAGCAAAGTGTCGATGACAGCGCGCGACGCGCCGAAACCGGCAACCCCGATGCCGCACCACCGCTGGACAACGTGCTTGGCACACGGGGCGGGGCGTCTGACCCGGATCTTTGGCGCGCGCTGCGCTTTGACAGTGCCGACATCACCACCCAAATCAACGGCCCGGCGGCGGGCGTATTGATTCAGGATGCCGGCATGGGATGGTTGCGCCTGCGCGAGGGGCCATTGCAGACTTACGGTCTTTGGCTGTTGGGCAGCACAGTGACTGTTCTGGCTTTGTTCCTGCTGATCCGCGGGCGAATCCGGATCGACGGCGAAAAGACCGGGCGCACGATCACCCGGTTCAAGGCCCTCGAACGGTTCGGCCACTGGCTGTTGGCTGGGTCGTTCATCCTTTTGGGGCTGACCGGGCTGATCACACTGTTTGGGCGCAAATACATAATACCCGTCTTCGGGCATGACGCATTCTCAACCGTCGCCATCGCCAGCAAATGGGTGCACAACAACGTATCCTGGGCATTTATCTTGGCGCTGGTGATGATCTTCGTGTTCTGGGTCGCCCACAACCTGCCCGACCGCACCGACATCAAATGGCTGCTGAAGGGCGGCGGCATCTTCGGCGGCGGCCACCCCCCGGCCAAGAAGTTCAACGCGGGGCAAAAGCTGATCTTCTGGTCGGTCATTCTGCTGGGCGGATCCATCGCCTTGTCAGGGCTGGTCTTGCTGTTTCCGTTCGAGGTACAGTTGTTCGCGCCAACATTTGAAAAGATCAACGCCCTGGGCGTGCCGGGATGGTTTGGCCAGCCCGCTCTTGCCACCATTCTGACGCCGCATGAGGAAATGCAGTATGCCCAGTTGTGGCACGCCATCGTCGGCATGGTTCTGACGGCAATCATCCTCGCCCATATCTATATCGGCTCTGTCGGGATGGAGGGGGCCTATGACGCCATGGGATCGGGCGAGGTCGAGGAACAATGGGCGCGAGAGCATCACAGCCTGTGGGTGGACGAGTTGAAAGCCCGCAAGGCCCGCACCGGCAAAGAAGGAGCCAAGGCATGAAACCGATGCTTTTGGCCTTTCTTGCGATCGCGGTCATTGCCGCTGCGGCGAATTACGGTCTGACCGAATTTGCCGGCTTCTCCGCGGCAGAACGCACAACAGTCGGTCAAAGCGTGCGGCTGGATTAGCACGGGGTTCGGCCAACCGGGTCTGTGCCTTTACCTTGATTTATTTTGGCCGGGCCGCCCCCGGACTGCGGGCGGCCATTGCAGGGGCGCGCAGCCGACCGTAAGATCAGCTGATGATCTTTTCCCTTGCCCCCTCGCCGCTGTCGGTCGGACCCCGTTCCGGTGCATTTGGAAGGTGCCACCCCGCGTCAGACGCCTTCGCAGGTTTTGTCAGGATTGGCCGTGTTACCTTGCCCCACAATCATCCATGGCCATTCTTTGCCAGATTGAACCGTGCCATGAAACATAACCGCAGCGGCGGCCTGACCTCTGCCGGAGCAAAGGATCGCGGCCCTGGCGTTACAGCAGCGCACCATCACAAAGCCACAGGCGGCGATTTGCGGGCTCTGCCATGCGCGGCTTGATCGGTGGGCTGACGCTGGGCCTGGTCGCCCTTGCGCTGCTGGCCTGGTGGGCCGGGGTGCCTGATGTCATTGCGCGTTGGGCGGCCAACGGCCAGCGGGAATTTCAGAATGCCATGGCGGCAGGGCTGCGGGCGATCCGGGCCGGCGATCCGGGGGCTTTTGCAACACTGATGGGCGTGTGTTTTGCCTATGGGTTCTTTCATGCGGCGGGGCCGGGCCACGGCAAGGTTCTGATCGGCGGATATGGCATGGGGCGCAGCGTGGCCATGGGTCGGTTGGCAACGATTGCCCTGGTATCCTCGTTGGCCCAGGCGGCGGCGGCGGT
>Ga0210015_1001142_pt1 | contig 26669 bp, 20 predicted proteins | sample CryGeymeta201522_FD_185471 | JGI IMG/M metagenome (GOLD analysis project Ga0210015, IMG submission 185471) | Groundwater microbial communities from Crystal Geyser aquifers in Utah, USA - Crystal Geyser metaG 2015-22 (SPAdes) (version 2) | ecosystem: Environmental > Aquatic > Deep subsurface >... | reverse complement strand
TGGCATCCATTCATGGCACCTCGCAAGAGCGCTTTCGCCAGCAACTGGTGACGGATGGCGTGCTGGCGCAGCACGGCGACAGCTACGTTTTCACGCGTGACCACCTGTTCGCCAGCCCCAGCATGGCTGCCATCGCGGTGATGGGCCGGTCTGCCAACGGCTGGATCGAGTGGAAGGCCGCCAACGGCCAAACACTGGACGAAGTGAAGCGACAGGTAGTATCCTTGGCTGAATAGATTCGCTATTTCTTTGATAGCTGTTTGCACGTACCTCACAAAGGCTAGAGACTATTTTTACGATGCAACCCCCATCCATCCTCCACTTCTGGTTCGAAGAGCTAACCGCCAAACAACACTTCGTCAAAGACACCGCGCTGAACGAAACCATCCGCACGCGTTTTGGCGACCTGCTTTCGGCAGCGGCGCTGTGTGAGTTGTTTGCGTGGCGTGCGACGGCCCGGGGGCGTCTGGCGGAGATCATCGTGCTGGATCAGTTCTCGCGAAACGTGTACCGCGACACACCACGCGCCTTTGCGCAGGACGCGCTGGCGCTGGAGCCTTGCTGTCACCCACCCCGGCATGGGCTTGATGCACATGAAAGCGCACCCGCACCAACCCGTGGACTTGCCCGATGGCGTTTGGCGAGGCCTTTTGCAGCATGCGTTTAGCCTCGAGCGCAACAAGGATGCGTCCTTGGTGCTGGACATCATTGATACCTGAAACCCATCGAATTGCGCCCCTCAAGTTCGGTGCAATGGCTGTCTAGGAGGCTGTCGGACTTTCGGTACATCGGCTGTAATCCGACCGCAGCGGTTCATTTTTTACCGTCTTTTTGGCCCATAGCTACGGCTATGAGCCAGCAAATCCGGCAAAAACTGCCCTCGCTGGGGTCGAATTTGGCTACGCCGCTCTTCGAGAACGCTTCGATGCCGAAAGTCCGACAGCCTCCTAGACCATTTTTTTGCAACACAACTCTTGAAATGCAGCTCAATACCCTCAACTCACAGCATTGTTAATCATCTAATCAGCCAATCGAATGTCTGCAAGCACCCCCAACCCATCTGCATTGAATCCATCCGCCTCTGGCATCAACGACACGCAAACCGTGAGCGATGTCCAAGCAGCCATGGTTAATTTTGAAGCTGAGGCTTTGGCCAAATGCCAAGCTGATCTGGCCGAGTTACAGGCTAAAAGTGCCGAACTGGCAGATCAATACCTGCGCGCCAAGGCCGATGCTGAAAACGCCCGCCGTCGTGCTGAAGATGAAATCACCAAGGCGCGCAAATTTGCGGTCGAAGGTTTTGCCGACAGCTTGCTGCCTGTGCTTGACAGCCTGGAGGCAGGACTGAACGCCAAAGATGCCAATCTGGAACACATTCGCGAAGGTGCACAAGCTACGCTGCGCCAACTGGTTTCAGCCTTGGAGCGCAACAAGGTGGTGGCCATCAACCCGGCAGCAGGCGACAAGTTCGATCCGCACCTGCATCAAGCCATCAGCATGGTGCCCGCCGAGCAGGAAGCCAACACGGTGGTGAGCGTGCTGCAAAAAGGCTACCTGATCGCTGAACGCATCCTGCGCCCAGCTTTGGTCACGGTAGCAGCCCCCAAATAAATGAGCGGCATGGCTTGAAAAAACATCAGCCATCCACACGTTAAACACATCTGATTTTCAATTTTTTAAGGAAGCATCATGGGAAGAATCATTGGTATCGATCTGGGCACCACCAACAGCTGTGTCGCCGTCATGGAAGGCAATGTGCCCAAAGTGATTGAGAACGCCGAAGGGGCGCGCACCACGCCCTCCATCATTGCCTACCAGGAAGATGGCGAAGTGCTGGTGGGTGCCTCAGCCAAGCGTCAGGCAGTGACCAATCCCAAAAACACGCTGTACGCCGTCAAACGTTTGATTGGCCGCAAGTTCGCAGAAAAAGAAGTGCAAAAAGACATCGACCTGATGCCTTACAAGATCGCCGCCGCCGACAACGGCGACGCCTGGGTTGAAGTGCGCGGTAATCGCATGGCACCGCAACAAATCAGCGCGGACGTGCTGCGCAAGATGAAAAAAACCGCCGAAGACTACCTCGGTGAAGCCGTGACCGAAGCGGTCATCACGGTGCCAGCCTACTTCAACGACGCACAACGCCAGGCCACCAAAGACGCGGGTCGCATCGCAGGCTTGGAAGTCAAGCGCATCATCAACGAGCCTACCGCTGCTGCCTTGGCGTTTGGCATGGACAAAAATGAAAAAGGCGACCGCAAGATTGTGGTGTACGACTTGGGTGGCGGCACGTTTGACGTGTCCATCATCGAAATTGCCGATGTCGACGGTGAAAAGCAGTTTGAAGTGCTCTCTACCAATGGCGACACCTTCCTGGGTGGCGAAGACTTTGACCAGCGCATCATCGACTTCATCATTGCCGAGTTCAAAAAGGAACAAGGCGTTGACCTGTCCAAAGACGTGTTGGCCTTGCAGCGCCTGAAAGAAGCCGCAGAAAAAGCCAAGATTGAACTCTCCAGCAGCGCCCAGACCGACATCAACCTGCCCTACGTAACTGCCGATGCCACAGGCCCGAAACATCTTAATATCAAGCTGACCCGCGCCAAGCTGGAGTCCTTGGTGGAAGAGTTGATCGAGCGCACCATTGCGCCCTGCCGTACCGCCATGAAAGATGCAAACGTGAGCGCTGGTGACATTCATGATGTGATTCTGGTGGGTGGTATGACCCGCATGCCCAAGGTGCAGGAAAAGGTCAAGGAACTGTTTGGCCGCGAACCGCGCAAGGATGTGAACCCTGACGAAGCCGTGGCCGTGGGTGCAGCCATCCAGGGGCAGGTGCTCTCGGGTGACCGCAAAGACGTGCTACTGCTGGACGTGACGCCTTTGAGCCTGGGCATTGAAACCCTGGGCGGTGTCATGACCAAGATGATCGCCAAGAACACCACCATACCGACCAAGTTTGCACAAACCTTCTCTACCGCTGACGACAACCAACCGGCGGTGACCATCAAGGTGTTTCAGGGCGAGCGTGAAATTGCCGCCGGCAACAAAATGCTGGGTGAATTCAATCTGGAAGGCATTCCACCCGCTGCGCGTGGCACGCCACAAATTGAAGTGTCGTTTGACATTGATGCCAATGGTATTTTGCATGTGGGCGCCAAAGACAAAGGCACTGGCAAAGAAAACAAGATCACGATCAAGGCCAATTCAGGTTTGTCTGAGGCTGAAATTCAGCAAATGGTCAAGGATGCTGAACTGAACTCTGCCGAAGACAAGAAAAAACTTGAATTGGTACAAGCCAAAAACCAGGCCGATGCCAGTTTGCACAGCGTCAAGAAGAGCTTGACGGAGTACGGTGACAAACTTGAAGGCAGCGAAAAAGAAAAAATAGAAGAGGCCATCAAGCATCTGGAAGAAGCCATCAAGGGCGATGACAAGGCACACATTGAAGAAAAGAGCACTGCCTTGATGACCGTCAGTCAAAAACTTGGCGAAAAAATGTACGCCGACATGCAGGCCAAGCAAGCTGCTGAAGGTGGGCAAGCCGGTGACGCAAGCCAGGCTGACCCGGCAGGCTCGCAAGGCGGCGCGCAGCAAGCCGACGACAATGTGGTCGATGCCGAAGTGAAAGAAGTCAAGAAACCCTAAGGGCTCGCTTTACAACGGCTATTCACACAGCTGACATGCGCCGCATTGAACCTTGAACCGTTCAATGCGGCGTTTGCATTGAAACCAGGCACACACCGACATGGCTAAAAGAGACTATTACGAAGTTCTGGGCGTTCCCAAAAACGCATCAGATGACGAGATCAAAAAGGCGTATCGCAAGCACGCCATGAAGCATCACCCTGACCGAAACCAGGGTGATACTGCCAAAGCAGCGGAAGAAAAATTCAAGGAATCCAAAGAAGCCTACGAGATGTTGTCCGACCCGAAAAAACGGGCCGCTTATGACCAACATGGCTTTGCAGGTGTAGACCCCAACATGCGTGGAGGCGCAGGCGGAGCCGAAGCCTATGGTGGTTTCGCCGAGGCCTTCGGCGATATTTTTGGCGACATGTTTGGGCAGCAGCGTGGCCGTGCAGGTGGCGGACGCCAGGTGTTTCGTGGCAGTGATTTGAGTTATGCCATGGAAGTCACTCTGGAAGAGGCTGCAAAGGGCAAGGACGCACAAATCCGCATCCCCAGCTGGGACGACTGCGACACCTGCCACGGCAGTGGAGCCAAACCCGGCACTTCAGCCAAGACCTGCGGTACTTGTGGCGGCACGGGTTCAGTGCAAATGCGTCAAGGATTTTTCAGCGTGCAGCAAACCTGCCCCACCTGCCGCGGCACTGGCAAGGTTATTCCTGAACCCTGCACGGCGTGCCATGGCCAGGGCAGGATCAAAAAGCAGAAAACACTTGAGGTCAAAATTCCGGCCGGCATTGATGACGGTATGCGTATCCGCAGCGCTGGCAATGGCGAACCTGGTACCAACGGTGGCCCAGCAGGTGATCTGTACATCGAAATCCGCCTTAGAAAACACGATATTTTTCAGCGTGATGGTGGCGATTTGCATTGCTCGGTTCCCATCAGCATCGTCACAGCCACGCTGGGTGGCGAGATCGATGTGCCCACACTGGCAGGCAAGGCCTCTATCGACATCCCCGAAGGCACGCAAACCGGCAAACAATTCCGCTTGCGTGGCAAAGGCATCAAAGGTGTTCGCTCTAACTACCCTGGTGACCTGTACTGCCACATTCTGGTTGAAACACCAGTCAAGCTCACCGAACACCAGCGCAAGCTGCTGCGCGAACTTGATGAGTCATTGAAAAAAGGGGGCGGCAAACATTCCCCTACCGGTGACAGCTGGACAGATCGATTGAAAAACTTATTCAGTTGACCGCAAGGGCATGGCCTGATCAAGAGGCAATGACAAATCAAGCCGCACGGTTTATAAATGGCCGTGCGGTTTTTTTTACCGCGCCACCACCAGGAGCATTCAGCATGAGCGTCAATATCACTTTTTTAGGCGGCGCAGGTACCGTCACCGGTTCCAAATACCTGGTTCAGCACGACGGCAAACATGTGTTGGTGGACTGCGGTTTGTTTCAGGGCTACAAGCAATTGCGGCTTCGCAATTGGACTCCGCTGCCCATAGCACCCAATCAAATTGATGCCGTACTGCTGACCCATGCCCATTTGGATCACAGCGGCTACCTGCCCTTGCTGGTGAAAGAAGGGTTTTCTGGTCATGTGCATGCCAGCCGGGGTACACGTGATCTGTGCAAAATTTTGTTGCCAGACAGCGGCCATATTCAGGAAGAAGATGCAGCGTTTGCCAATCGCCACGCATTTTCCAAACACGCGCCCGCCCTGCCCTTGTACACCCGCCAAGATGCGCTGGATGCCTTACCCCACATCAAGGCTGTGGACTATGACAAGGTGATCACGCCACTGCCCGGATGGAAAACCACTTTTCGCCCAGCTGGTCATATTTTGGGCGCATCGAGCATCTTGCTTGAAGTTGCTGGCAGACGCATCTTGTTCTCTGGCGATTTGGGGCGACCTGACGACCTGATCATGAGCCCACCCGATGCCGCCCCCCAGGCCGATACGGTATTGATTGAATCCACCTACGGTGACCGCACCCACCCCAAGGAAGACGTGCTGGCCGAGTTGGCCCCGGCCCTGGCACGGGTGGCCAAGCGCGGCGGGGTGGCGGTGGTGCCAGTATTTGCCGTAGGCCGCGCACAGGCGCTGCTGCACGCCATTCATTTGCTCAAAATGAAGGGTGAATTGCCCTCCTCCCTGCCGGTCTTTTTGGACAGCCCGATGGCGGTGCACACCACGCAATTGTTTGAGAAACATCCTGGTGAACATCGGTTGAGTCGCCAGGACACCCATGCGCTGACGCACAGCGCCACCATGGTCAACAGCACTGACGAATCCAAAGCCTTGGCCAGCCGCCACGGCCCCATGGTCATTTTGTCAGCCAGCGGCATGGCCACCGGCGGGCGTGTGTTGCACCATCTGGCGCACTATGCGGGCGACCATCGCAACATGATCATTCTGACCGGCTACCAAGCCCCCGGCACACGCGGGGCCACGCTGTCGGGTGGCTCCAAAACGGTTCGTATCCACGGCCGCGATGTGGACGTGGCTGCTGAAGTGGTACAGCTCACATCAGCCTCGGCACATGCCGATGCCAATCAACTGTTGGCTTGGCTGCGCACCATGCCACAGGCGCCTGATCAGATCTACGTCGTGCATGGCGAGCCCGGCCCAGCCGACACACTGCGCAGTCGGATCACACACGAACTCGGTTGGCGCGCCATCGTGCCCGAACATGGCTCCACTTGGCCCACCTGATAATCTGGGCATGACGCCATTTTTAACTGCTGCCTTTTACAAGTTTGTCCCACTACCTGACTACGCCGAACTGAAAGCGCCCCTGCTCGCGTTCTGCGAGCAGCAGGGTGTCAAAGGCATGATCTTGCTGGCTACCGAGGGCATCAACGGCACGATTGCCGGCACACCCGAGGGCGTTCACGCCGTGTTGGCTTACCTGCGCCAAGACCCACGGCTGGCCGATTTGCAGCACAAAAAAGCCTGGTCCGACAAAGCCCCGTTTTACCGCATGAAAGTACGCCTCAAGCGTGAAATCGTGACCCTGGGCGTGCCTGAGGCCAATCCCTCAACGCTGGCAGGCACCTACGTCAAACCAGCCGACTGGAACGCCTTGATCTCAGATCCCGACGTGGTGGTGGTCGACACCCGCAACGACTACGAAGTGGGTATTGGCACCTTCAAGGGCGCGCTCGACCCCAACATCCAGAGTTTTTCCCAACTGCCACAGTGGGTGAACCAGGCCGCGGCCCTGAACCCGGTCATAGGCAAAAAACCCAAAGTGGCGATGTTTTGCACCGGCGGTATTCGCTGCGAAAAATCCACGGCGCTGTTGCGCACGCAAGGTTTTGATGAGGTTTATCACCTCGAAGGCGGCATCCTGAAATATCTGGAAACCGTGCCACCCGAGCAAAGTCTGTGGCAAGGGGCCTGCTTTGTCTTTGACGAACGTGTGTCGGTGGGCCACGGTCTGGCGGTTGGTGACTACGGCTTGTGCCGGGCCTGCCGTTTTCCCGTCAGCGAGGCTGACAAAGCATCTGCGCTGTTTGAGGACGGCGTGAGCTGTGCCCGCTGCCACGCCGTCACCAGCGACACCCAGAAAGCCGGTGCCCGCGAACGCAAACGCCAGTGGGATCTGGCCAAGGCACGTGGACTGAGCTGGGTGGGCGCGACGAGTTAAGCCTCGTGCCAGTCAAGGCAGCAGCCCCCGCAAAATGCCGTGCGCAATACGATCCAGTTTTATGCATGAAATAAGCCTCTAGCCCTTTAAAATAAACGGCTATAAGCTATTAAAATAGAAGCAGTTAATGTCTTTCAAACATCAGGCTACTCAAAAGATAGAAATCAAAAAAATGAACTGGCTCCAGCAATTTAACCCTCGAAAAAGTTTGCGTGCACACATCGGTCTGGCCAGTGGTGTGTTGGCTCTGGTGCTGTCGCTGGTAGTGAGTTTTATCGCAGCCGAAAACAGCAAGCGTCAAATTCAGCAAACAGAGGGGCAGTCTTTTGCACGCCGGGCCACAGCCATTTTGGATGTGCTGGATCGTGGCATGTTTGAGCGCACGCGTGAGATTCAGAACGCCGCCAGTCTGGATGAAATTCGCGAGCATGGCGTGCCAGTGGCGCGTCAGCGCGAGATTCTGGAGCAATTGCAAAACACATTTAATGCCTATGCCTGGATCGGTATTTGCGATGCCAACGGGATCGGTGCAGTCGGCACCGGCAAGTATCTGGAGGGCAAAGATTTGAACCAGCGCCCCTGGTGCAGCAAAGGACGCATTGGGAATTACGTGGGCGACATGCACGATGCATTGCTGCTGTCCAAGTTGCTTCCCAATCCCAGCGGCGACCCGTTTTACCTGCTGGATGTAGCCGCCCCGGTGCGGGACAAGATGGGGGTGCTGCAAGGGGTGTTATGCGGGCATATTTTTTGGCGCTGGGCAGAGGAAGCGTTAGACAGCAAAAAGTCGCAAGGCAAAGATATTTTTCTTTTGAGCAAGGATGGGCTGGTGCTCTCAGGCCCAGAAACTGCGCGCACCGACCTCGCCAAAGTTGCGCCACTCACCATGCAAGCCATCCAAAATGGCGCTGCCGTCAACGGCTATTTGTTGGAGCACTGGGTCAATGGCAAGACTTATCTGGTGGGCTGGTCCAAGTCATCAGGTTATCGAGGCTACGCCGGGCTGGGTTGGTTGGCTGTGATGCGAGAGGACGTCACGCAAGCCTTTGCGCCTGCGGTGCAATTGCAGCAGCGCATCTTGCTGATGGGGTTGGGCTTTGGCTTGCTGTTTGCTTGGTTGGGCTGGGTAATGGCGGGGCGCATTGTGCGCCCCATCGCGGGCATCAGTGCCGCAGCCGACAAAATTGCGGCCGGAGATTTAAGCTACGACGCACCCGCTGTGCCAGGCGATGGCGAAGTGGCGCATCTGTCTGCCGCCATCCACGACATGGTGGAACACCTGACCCTTGAGATTGCCCAACGCAAAAGAGCCGAAGAAGCTCTGCGCATTGCCGCTACCGCATTTGAGTCGCAACAGGGCATGATCGTCACCGATGCAAACCGCGTCATTTTGCGGGTCAATCCAGCATTTACTGCCATCACAGGCTACAGCGCGGAAGAATCGGTTGGGCAAAACCCCAGCATGTTGTCGTCTGGGCGGCATGACCAGGCTTTCTATGCGGCCATGTCGCAAACCCTGGAGCGAGACGGCACCTGGGCGGGCGAAATCTGGAACCAACGCAAAAATGGCGAGGTTTACCCCGAATGGCTCACCGTTAGCGCGGTGAGGGATGGCGCCGCTGCGGTGACCCACTATGTCGGCATCTTCACTGACGTCTCCGAGCGCCTTCAAGCCCAGACTGAAATCGACACGCTGGCTTTTTATGACCCGCTGACCAAGCTGCCCAACCGCCGTCTGCTGCTCGACCGGCTGGACCAGGCGCTGCTCGCCAGCACTCGCCACAGCCGCAAGAGCGCTCTGTTGTTTGTGGATCTGGACAACTTCAAAACCCTTAACGACACACTGGGCCACCACCAGGGAGATCGGCTGCTCACCCAAGTGGCGCAGCGCCTGAAAGGCTGTATACGCGACGGTGACACGGTGGCCCGCTTGGGCAGCGATGAATTTGTGGTGATGCTTGAAGACCTGAGTGAAAACCTGCCTGAGGCCGCCAACCAAGCCGAAGCCGTGGCTGACAAGGTGCTGAACGCACTGGCACAAGACTACCCGCTTGCCAGCGGTTCGCACCACAGCACCACCAGCATTGGCATCACCTTGTTTGGTGGTGCACCGCTGGAAAGCAATGAAGAGCCGCTCAAACGCGCCGAATTGGCCATGTTTCAAGCCAAGGCTGCCGGTCGCAATGCCCTGCGCTTTTTTGACACGCAAATGCAGGCCGAAGTGTCAGCCCACGCCGCGCTGGAGGCCGACCTGCGCTTGGCTCTGCCTGCACAACAACTGTTGCTGCACTACCAGCCACAGGTGGTGGGCACAGACCGTGCGACGGCGCGCACCGTCGGGGTGGAAGCGCTGGTGCGCTGGCAGCATCCGCAGCGGGGGCTGGTGCCACCTGCATCTTTCATTCCGCTAGCTGAAGAAACCGGGCTGATCCTGCCGATTGGCCAATGGGTGCTGGAGACCGCTTGCGCACAGCTCACGGCTTGGGCCGCAAACCCGGCGCTGGCGCACCTGACGATGGCGGTGAATGTGAGTGCACGCCAGTTCAGCCAGCCCGACTTTGTGGACAGCGTGCTGACCACACTGGCGCGCACCGGGGCCAAGCCCACACTGCTCAAGCTGGAGCTGACCGAGAGCATGCTGGTGGACGATGTGGAAAACATCATTTCCAAGATGGCCGCGCTCAAGGTGCGTGGCGTAGCCTTTTCGCTGGACGACTTTGGCACTGGCTATTCATCGCTGGCTTACCTAAAGCGCCTGCCGCTGAACCAGCTCAAGATCGACCAGGGGTTTGTGCGCAACATCGTCACCGACGCCAACGATGCAGCGCTCGCCAAAATGGTGGTGGTGCTGGCTGAGAGCATGGGCTTGTCGGTGATTGCCGAAGGGGTGGAGTTGCAGGCGCAGGCTGACTTGCTCGCGCACCTGGGTTGCCATGCGTACCAGGGGTATTGGTTCAGTCGCCCGCTGGCGTTGGCAGCGTTTGAGGCATTTGTGCTCAAGACCGCTTAACTGCTACTCCAATGATGCCAATGGTTTTGCAAGAGAAATCGGCCTTCAGCCCTTGTGAAATAAGCGAAGGCAGCTACAAATTCAGGAGTTAATGAGCTGCCTCTTGGCACAACTCAGCCGTTGCTTGTGCAACTTGTCATGGCGGCCCTGGATCAGGCTCGCCATGACATGGGTGTGACTGCGATCAGCTCATTTATCAGAACGCGTCCAGCGCCAGAGCGGTGACGCAGCCAGCACCTTCCACAATGCTGTCACGCAGGCCAGGCACTTTGGTCAGCAGGTGATCGGCGTAAAAACGGGCGGTGGTGATCTTGGCTTGCATGAAAGGCACGTCTTCACCACGCGCCACAGCGTCTTGCGCGGCCAGCAAGGCGCGGCCCATTTGCCAGCCCGCCATCAAATTACCCGCCAACATCAGGTAAGGCACGCTGCCAGCAAACACGTCGTTCGGGTGCGCTTTGGTATTGGCTGCGACAAATTCCACCACGTCGATGAATGCCGCGCGGGCTGCTTTCAGCCGTTTGGCCATGGCCGACGCGTCGGCACTGCCGCTTTGCGTGAGCAACGCTTCGGTGGCTTCAATCTGCCCCGCCAGCGCCTTGGCCGTTTGACCACCATCACGCGCCGTCTTGCGGCCAACCAAGTCATTGGACTGAATGGCCGTGGTGCCTTCGTAAATGGTCAAAATTTTGGCATCGCGGTAATACTGGGCGCAGCCGGTTTCTTCGATGAAACCCATGCCGCCATGCACTTGCACACCCAGCGAGGTGACTTCCAGGCTCATCTCGGTGCTGTAGCCCTTGATCAGCGGCACCATGAACTCGTAAAACGCTTGGTTTTGTTTGCGCGTGTCGCCGTCCTGGTGGTGGTGCGCCGCGTCATAGGCAGCCGCCGCCACGCTTGACAGCGCCCGGCAACCCTCCACATAGGCGCGCATGGTCATCAGCATGCGTTTCACGTCAGGGTGGTGAATGATTGGGCCAGCAGCGGGCAGCGAACCGTCAACCGGGCGGCTTTGCACGCGGTCTTTGGCAAACTGCACCGCTTTTTGGTAGGCCATCTCGGCAATCGCAATGCCCTGCACCCCAACGCCGTAACGCGCAGCGTTCATCATGATGAACATGTACTCCAGGCCACGGTTTTCTTCACCCACCAGGTAGCCCACAGCGCCACCATGGTCGCCAAACTGCAGCACGCAGGTCGGGCTGGCCTTGATGCCCATCTTGTGCTCAATGCTCACGCAATGCACGTCGTTGCGCGCGCCCAGAGCACCGTTGGCATCCACCATGAACTTGGGCACGACAAACAAGCTGATGCCTTTGACGCCTTCGGGTGCGCCTGCCACGCGGGCCAGCACGAGGTGGATGATGTTTTCCGCCATGTCATGCTCACCCCAGGTGATGTAAATCTTGGTGCCGGCTATTTTGTAAGTGCCGTCGGGCTGGGGCTCAGCCCGGGTTCGCACCGCAGCCAGATCGCTGCCCGCCTGTGGCTCGGTCAGGTTCATGGTGCCGGTCCATTGCCCGCTGACGAGTTTTTCGAGGTAGGTGGCGTTGAGTTCCGGGCTGCCTGCGGTCAGCAGCGCTTCAATGGCGCCGTCGGTCAGCAGCGGACACAGGGCGAAGCTGAGGTTGGCGGAGTTTTGCATTTCACCCACGGCAGAGCCAATGGTTTTGGGCAGGCCCTGACCACCAAAGTCCACCGGATGCTGCAGTCCTTGCCAACCGGCATCAGTGAATTGTTTGAAGGCTTCCTTGAAACCTGGGGTGGCGGTGACCACACCGTCCTTGAAACTGGTGGGGTTTTGGTCACCGGTCCAATTCAAGGGGCTGAGCACACCTTCATTGAACTTGGCAGCTTCTTCAAGCACGGCTTGTGCGGTATCAAGACCGGCATCTTCCATGCCGGGCAGTTGGGCAATCTGGTCAATGTTGGCCAGGTGTTTCATGTTGAATAACATGTCATTGACGGGGGCTTTGTAACTCATCAGGTTTCTCCAAAAAGATCAAACAGGTGGCATTGCCAGGGTGCAGACGAAAAAAAAGGGCATCACCAAAGATGCCCTTGTGGGTTCCATGCTTAAAGCGCTGCCACCAGTTCGGGAACAGCCACAAACAAGTCGGCTTCCAGACCATAGTCCGCCACGCTGAATATCGGGGCTTCCGGGTCTTTGTTGATGGCCACAATGACTTTGCTGTCCTTCATACCGGCCAAATGCTGGATCGCACCGCTGATGCCCACGGCCATGTAGAGCTGCGGGGCCACAATCTTGCCAGTTTGCCCCACCTGCAAGTCGTTGGCTGCATAACCTGCATCCACTGCGGCGCGGCTGGCACCAATGGCCGCACCAAGTTTGTCGGCCAGCGGGGTCATGACTTCGTTGAACTTATCTTGCGAACCCAGGGCGCGGCCACCGCTGACGATGATCTTGGCAGCGGTGAGTTCGGGGCGGTCGTTCTTGGCAATCTCCGAGCCCAGGTAGGTCGTGGTGCCGGGAATCGCCACATCCGCTACCTTTTCAATAGCTGCATTCCCTTGATTAACAAGGGCTGCAGCATCAAAACCCGTACCACGTACAGTAATCACCTTGATCGAATCCAGGCTTTGCACGGTGGCAATGGCGTTGCCGGCGTAGATTGGGCGCTCAAAGGTGTCGGCACTGATGACCTTGGAAATGTCCGAGATTTGGCCTACATCAAGTTTGGCTGCCACGCGTGGCGCCACGTTTTTACCGGCAGCGGTGGCGGCAAACAGCAAGTGGCTGTAGCCCGATGCCAGAGCCACGATTTGGGTCGTCAGGTTTTCGGCCAGACCATGTGCCAGGGACTCTGCATCAATGTGCAGCACCTTGGCGACACCTGAAATTTGTGCGGCGGCGGCGGCAGCGGCAGCGGCGTTGTGACCCGCTACCAACACATGCACATCACCACCACATTGGGTGGCTGCGGTGACGGTGTTGAGCGTGGCCGGTTTGAGTGTGGCGTTGTCGTGTTCGGCGATGACGAGGGTGGTCATGTTTTTACTCCAATCAGGTCAGATGACTTTGGCTTCGGTCTTGAGCTTGGCAACCAGGGTGGCCACATCGGGCACCTTGATACCGGCGCTGCGCTTGGGCGGCTCGTTGACCTTGAGTGTTTTGATGCGCGGTGTCACATCCACCCCCAGGTCTTCGGGCTTGAGCACTTCCAGCGGCTTTTTCTTGGCCTTCATGATGTTGGGCAGGGTCACGTAGCGCGGCTCGTTCAAGCGCAAATCAGCGGTCACCACCGCAGGCAAAGTCACTTGCAATGTCTCAGAACCGCCATCGATTTCACGTGACACGGTGGCTTTGCCGTCCGCAAGCTCAATCTTGCTGGCAAATGTGACTTGCGGCAGATCAGCCAGCGCAGCGAGCATTTGGCCAGTCTGGTTGCAGTCGTCGTCAATGGCTTGTTTGCCCAGAATGATCAGGCCGGGTTGCTCCTTGTCCACCAAGGCCTTAAGCAGCTTGGCCACCGCCAAAGGCTGCAGGTCTTCGTTGCTTTCCACCAGAATGGCTCGGTCTGCACCAATGGCCATGGCGGTGCGCAGCGTTTCCTGGCACTGGGTGACACCGCAAGAGACGGCGATGATTTCAGTGGCCATACCCTTTTCTTTCAGGCGCACCGCTTCTTCAATGGCGATTTCGTCAAACGGGTTCATGCTCATTTTGACGTTGGCAGTGTCTACATCTGTGTTGTCTGATTTGACTCGGACTTTCACGTTGTAGTCCACCACGCGCTTGACTGCGACCAGGACTTTCATAATTACATTCTCCAGAGAGTTAAAAATGGGTAATTGAGCATCGTGTCACAGTCAAAATGAATTGACGTACACGTCAACCTTGGCATTCTATTCGGCGGCACGCACCGGCATGGTCGCTACATCAACATTCCGCACAAAACTTAATAATAGAACGACCGTGCTTTTATTATAACCATGACGGGATGATGGCCGTCAAGCGCTGCGTTGATGAATCACCCGTTGCGGGAACGGAATTTCAATCTGCTGTTCACGCAGCAGGCGCAAAATTTCAATATTGATCAGGGATCGCAGGTTGTCGCTGCCATTTTCCGGGTCACCCATCCAGTAACCCAACCTGAACTCCAACCCATCGGCTCCAAAGGCCATCAAAGCCACCGAGGGCGGAGCATCTTTCAAGACACGGGGCTGAACGCTTGCCGCTTGCAACAGCAGCCGCGTGACCAGCTCAACATCACTGTCATAGGCCACAGAGACATTGGTAAATTGCCACACCTTGGGGTCAGCCAGTGACAGGTTTTCCACCCGACTGGTGATCAACATCTCATTTGGCACGATGGATTCACGCCCCGAAAGCGAGCGAATAACGGTGTAGCGTGCATTGATTTCGGTGATCACTCCGCTGAAATTGTCGACCGTCACACTGTCACCAATGCGCATGCTGCGCTCAGCCAGAATCACAAAACCCGACACGTAATTGGCGGCCAGCTTTTGCAAACCAAAACCAATGCCAACACCAATCGCACCACCCAGCACCGACAGCGCAGTCAGGTCAATGCCCACGGCGGACAGGGCCAGCAACAAGCCGACAAACATCAGCAAGGCACGCGCCGCGTTGCTGAAGGCCTTGCGCAAGCTCAGCTCGCCACCCGTGGCCTTGCGCAGCAATTTGGCTTCAATCGCCGAAGAAATCCACAGCGTCAGGATCAGCACCAACCCAGCGGTGAGCGTGCCCTCAATGAGCTTGCGCACCGACAGGGTGCTGCCGCCCACATGCCAGCTGATCTGATCCAGCTCGTCCATCACCAGGGGCAGCAAGCCGCTGACCCACAACACCATGGCCAGCCAGGCGAGCCATGAAATACTGCGCTCAAGCAAACGAATCGCCGGCGTTTCGCTGAAGGCTGCCTGCAGCACTTTGACACCGACACGAATTGCCAGCAGCGACAACAGCACCGGTATCACCAGTTTGAACAAGGCCAAGGGCACACTGTGCAGCAACAATTTGCGAGCGGCGTAGGCCAGGCACAACAGCAGCGCCGGAAACAGCACACCATCGACAATGCGTTGACCAAACATGATGCTGTTGAGTTCACGCTCAGCGAACGCCTTGGATACCAAACGCGCCAACTGCCATGCCAGCAGCACGCAGACCACCAGCGCCCCCAATTCGATCAACACACTGGTTTGTGTCAGCGCTTGCAGCCAACTTTCCAGATTAGCAAACCCCGGTTCAGACATCGGCCAGCACCCGGATGTGGGCTTCCACACTGCGCGCCAATGGGCTCATCACATAGCCGCCCTCCAGGCAACTCACGATGCGGCCTTTGGCATGGCGGCGTGCCACATCCATGATGCGACTGGTGATCCAGGCATAGTCTTGCTCCACCAGGCCAAGCTGACCCATGTCGTCTTCGCGGTGGGCATCAAAACCGGCGCTGATAAAGATCATCTCGGGCATGAATTCTTCCAGGCGCGGCATCCAGGCGGCCTCAATCATCTCGCGGATGTCCATGCCCTTGGTGTAGGCCGGCACCGGCAGGTTGACCAGGTTTTTGGCGCCAGAATGCACCCAGTCCATGGGGTAAAACGGGTGCTGGTAAAAGCTCACCATCAAAATGCGCTCGTCGTCTTTGACAATGTCTTCGGTGCCGTTGCCGTGGTGCACGTCAAAGTCCACAATCGCCACCCGCTTGAGGTTGTGCCGTTCCAGCGCGTACTTGGCGGCAATCGCTACGTTGTTAAAAAAGCAGAAACCCATCGACGCGTTGTGCGTGGCATGGTGACCCGGCGGGCGGATCGAGCAAAACGCGTTGGGCATTTCACCGGCCATCACCGCGTCAGTGGCGTCAATGGCGGCACCTGCCGCGTTCAGCGCCGCCTCCCAGGTGTGCATGTTGATGCAGGTGTCCGGGTCAATTTGCAAGGTGTCTGCACCCCCGGCCGCAATCTGTTCCTTAAGCTCGGCATTCAGGCCGCGAATAGCCGCCACATACATGCGGTCGTGCGCCAGTTCAATATCGGTCACAGACGCGGCCGTGGCCGTTCGGTGCTCCAGCGCAATGCTCAGGCCCGAGGCCATCAGTCGGTCATCAATGGCATCAAGCCGCTCCGGGCACTCGGGGTGACCCGGCATCATTTCGTGTTTACGGCAACTTGGGTGAGTAAAAAAGCCGGTCATCGTCATTTGCGAATGTCTCCACATGAATTATTTTGGTAAGGTTAGCCCATGAACACACAAGAAAAGCTTACATCACTGGTCAAACAGCTTAACACGGTGATCGTGGGCAAAGCTGCGCAAATACAAGACTGCGTGGCTTGCCTTCTCGCTGGCGGCCACCTGTTGATTGAAGACGTTCCAGGCGTGGGCAAGACCACTTTGGCACATGCCCTGGCGCGCACCTTTGGCCTTCAGTTCTCGCGCGTGCAGTTCACCTCTGACCTGATGCCCAGCGATTTGTCGGGCGTGTCGGTCTATGAACGCGGGCAAGAAAAATTTGTATTTCACCCCGGCCCCTTGTTTGCCCAGGTGCTGCTGGCCGACGAGATCAACCGCGCCAGTCCCAAAACCCAAAGTGCGCTGCTGGAGGCGATGGAAGAAAAGCAGGTCAGCATCGAGGGTGAAACCCGCCCCCTGCCCTCGCCCTTCTTTGTGATTGCCACGCAAAACCCGCACGACCAGCAGGGCACTTACGCCCTGCCGGAGTCGCAGCTGGACCGGTTTTTGATGCGCATCAGCCTGGGCTACCCGGCGCGCGATGCCGAGCGCCAATTGCTGGCTGGCGCTGACCGCCGTGCGTTGGTGGAAGCCCTGCCCAGCTTGCTAAACACCACCGAATTGGCCGAACTGCAACGCCAGGTGCTGGCGGTGCATGCGTCTGATGCCTTGCTGGACTATGTGCAAGACCTGATGGCCGCCACCCGCAGCGGCCAGTGGTTTGTACAGGGCTTGAGCCCGCGCGCGGGCATGGCCGTGCTGCGAGCTGCCAAAGCCCGCGCCCTACTCAGTGGCCGCACCTTTGTCGCCCCGGACGACGTACGCGCCATCCTGCCGCAAACCATGGCCCACCGCTTGATCCCCACAGGTGATGCGGGCCGAGGCGCTTTGGCACAGGTTTCAGCCATGGTTGACGCGGTGGCTTTGCCTTGAAACAAGGTTTTTTCAGCAAGCGGTTCGAGCGCTGGCTGCAAAGTCGCCTGCCGTTCACCGACCACGTCACCCTGAACCAGCGCAACGTCTACATCCTGCCAACACGCGCCGGGCTGATGCTGGGGCTGACGCTGCTGGTGTTGTTGGTGGCTGCCATCAACTACCAGCTCAATCTGGGTTACCTGCTGACCTTTCTGCTGGCGGGTTGCAGCCTGGTTGCGATGCATGTGGCCCACGCCACGCTGCGTGGACTCACTATGCATTTAGTAGCACCTAGCCCTTGTTATTACGGGGCTACAGCTCAATTTGTCATACAACTTCAAAACCATAAAAAAAGCCCCCGCCATGCCCTGGCGTTGCGTGTGCAGGACACCCGCCAAGAGGTGCAAACCGATGTGCCTGCCCAGGCCAGCAGCAGCGTCGAGCTGGCCTTCAAACCACCCCGGCGAGGCCTGCAACGCCTGCCTACCCTGAGCGTGCAAACCCTGTTCCCCCTGGGTACTTTTCGGGTCTGGGCGCTGTGGCGACCCGCTGCACAGGTGCTGGTTTACCCCCAGCCCGAGGCGCATCCGCCGCCGCTGCCCAGCCACAGTGCAGACCTTGGTGGCCAAGCGCTTGCAACCCCGCACCACAGCGGCGAACCCGACGGTTTGCGCCCTTACCGCCGGGGCGATAACCTGAAAACCATCGTCTGGAAAAAAGCCGCCAAAACCGGCGAGCTGATCAGCCGCGACCAGGTGACGCTGCAGTCGCACACCCTGTGGTTGGAGCCCCAGTTAACCCAGCTAGCCGCGCCAGAGGCGCAACTCAGCCGCCTGTGCGCCTGGTTGCTGCGGGCCGAACAATTGGGGCTGCGTTACGGCTTGCGCATTGCGGGTCAGGACATCGCCCCGGCCAACGGGCTGGCGCACCAACTGCGCTGCCTGCAAGCGCTGGCTTTGGCATAAGTGACGCCCACCCCACCCAACCCCCGCCCATACTGTCTCGCAAACCTGCTCGCCATCAGCTCAAACCCAATGAACAATCTTGGCTTAACCACCTTGCGAAACCTGCCGCGCGACACCCGCGACACACTGTTTCTGCTGCTGGTGATCACCTGGGTAGCGCTGCCGCTGGTCAACCAGGTGCCGCTGTGGTGCAGCCTGATGGGCGCTGCGGTGGTGCTGTGGCGTGGCTGGTTGGCCTGGCGCGGCTTGCCCCTACCCCGTACCGTTTGGCGCTTGGGGCTGCTGGCTCTGGCCGTGGCGGCCACGCTGCTGAGCCACCGCACGTTATTGGGGCGCGATGCAGGTGTAACGCTGGTGGTGGTGTTGCTGGCCCTGAAAACACTGGAGCTGCGCGCCCGCCGCGATGCCTTTGTGGTGTTTTTCCTCAGCTTTTTTTTGATGCTGACGCAATTTTTCTACTCACAATCTTTGCTCACCGCCGCCGCCATGCTGTTGGCGCTGTGGGGGCTGCTGACGGCGCTGGTCAACGCCCACATGCCAGTGGGTCAACCGCCCCTGTGGCAAGCCGCGCGCATCGCCGGGCAGATGACGCTGCTGGGTGCGCCGATCATGCTGGTGCTGTTCTTGCTGTTTCCCCGCCTGGCACCGCTGTGGGGGCTGCCGGGTGATGCCATGGCCGGGCGCAGTGGTTTGTCCAGCAGCATGACTGTGGGCAACATCGCCAGTTTGGCACTGGACGGCAGTGTGGCACTGCGGGTGCGTTTTGACACCGCCCCACCACCCAGCGCCCAGATGTACTTTCGCGGCCCGGTGCTGAGCCACTTTGATGGCCGAAGCTGGAGCGCCACGCCCTGGCTGGAGCAAACTTTCGACCTCACCCCGCCCCAGATCACCGTGCAGGGCGCGCCTGTGCGCTACCAAATCACCCTGGAACCCAACCAGCAGCCCTGGTTGTTGACGCTTGATGCCACACCCCAAGCGCCCCAAGTACCCGGCCGCACACCGCGTCAGACCCCCGAGCTGCAATGGGTGCTGACCCGCCCGGTGACCGAACTGTTGCGCTACGAGGTGCAAAGTTACACCCGCTACCAGGCCGGTATTGAGCTGGAGCGCTCTCAACGCCAAGCCAACTTGACACTGCCGTTTGGTTTCAACCCGCGCACCCAGGCCTGGGCGCAACAACTCCAGGCCAGCCACCCCGAACCCGCCGCACGTGTTGAAGCCGTGCTGGCTCAGCTGCGCAACGGCGGCTACGGCTACACGCTGGAGCCCGGCGTGTATGGCCGCAACAGTGCTGATGAATTTTGGTTTGACCGCAAGCTGGGTTTTTGCGAACACATGGCGGCTGCGTTTGTGATCGTGATGCGAGCCAGCGGCATCCCGGCGCGCATCGTCACCGGTTATCAGGGTGGCGAACGCAACACGCTGGATGGTTACTGGACGGTGCGTCAAAGCGACGCGCACGCCTGGGTCGAGGTCTGGCTCAGTGGCCAGGGCTGGGTGCGGGTCGACCCCACCGGGGCAGTGGCGCCTGAGCGTACCGGCAGCTTGCTGCGCCTGCAGTCGCCACAGGGCGCGGTGGCCAGCGCCTTGCTGGGCAACGTCAACCCGCAATGGGCCTTCAATGTGCGCGCCGCCTGGGACGCGGTCAACAACCGCTGGAACCAGTGGGTGCTGAACTACACCCAAAACCGCCAGCTGGACTTGCTCAAGCGCCTGGGCTTTGATGCCCCGAGTTGGGAAGACCTGATTTACGTGCTGTGCGGCCTGGTGGTGGGTGTCAGCCTGCTGGGTGCAGCCTGGAGCGCGTGGGAGCGCCAGCAGCATGACCCCTGGCTGCGTCTGCTGTCTAAAGCCCGGCTTAAATTGACGCAAGCCGGTTTGACTGTGCCGGCACAAAGCACGCCGCGCCAGTTGCATGCGCTATTGCAGCAGCAGGCGGATGCGCAGGCGCAGGCGATAGCGTCATGGCAAGCGTGGTTGCTGCAGCTTGAAGCCGTGCGTTACGCGGCGCACGCCCCCACCCAGCGGGCTACAAGCCGTGCCCAAGTTGCTACACTGGCACGCCAATTCCAACACCTTGCGCCCCTGCGCGCCCCCAGCCTTTAATCCCCCCGTGAACGCTTTTAAACCTCTGGTCAGAACCTTCGTGAAACGGCTGACAATTGCTACTATTTCAATAGCTATAACAACAATATCCTCCTGGGCTAGCACCACAAAACATCATAAAAAAAGCAAAACTGAAACGCGCCCCACCCGTGCGGCAATCGCCGGTCCGAGCTATGGCCAGCGCCCAGAGGCCATGCAAGTGGCCGACGACATCGCACAGCGTCGTGATCTGAACCCGGCGTGGGTGCGACGCACCCTGGCACAAGCCCGTTTTGTGGCATCCATTGCCAAAGCCGCCACACCACCGGCCGTGGGTGTCGCCAAAAACTGGCAGGCTTACCAAAGCCGTTTCATTGAACCCCGGCGCATCCAGGCCGGGGTGGCGTTCTGGCAGGCCAACCGGGCCACGCTTGAACGTGCCCAACAAGCCACCGGCGTGCCCGCCGAGATCATCGTCGGCATCATCGGTGTGGAAACCATTTATGGCCAGCAAACCGGTAACTACCGGGTGCTGGACGCGCTGGCCACCTTGAGCTTTGACTTTCCCAAAAGCCACCCGCGCGCGGCCGAGCGCAGCGCCTATTTCAAGGGTGAGCTGGAACAGTTTTTAAGCCTGATGCAACGCACCGGGCGCGACCCGCTGACGCAAAAAGGCAGCTATGCCGGAGCCATGGGCTTGCCGCAGTTCATGCCGTCAAGCTGGCACAAATACGCGGTGGATTTTGATGGTGACGGCGTGGTGGATTTGCTCGGCAGCCCGGCCGATGCGATTGGTTCGGTGGCCAATTACTTCAAAATTTTTGACTGGCAACCTGGTCTGGCGACGCATTTCCCGGTGACGTTTGAGGCGCAAAAACTGGACATGGACAGCCTCATGGCTCCGGACATTTTGCCCACCTTCAGCGTGACCAGCTTTCAGGACAAAGGTGCGGTGCTGACCGGTGCTGCCCTAGAGCACACCGGCAAACTGGCGCTGATTGAATTGCAAATGGGTGATGCCCCGCCGGTGTATGTGGCGGGCACCGACAACTTCTACGTCATCACCCGCTACAACTGGAGCAGCTACTACGCCATGGCCGTGATCGAGCTCGGGCAGGCGGTGGCAGTAGCGCTTGACCTATAGCCTCACAAGAAACAAGTATCTTGTGTCTTTGAGGGATGCGGAAATTGCAAATGTACCGTTTATGGCGAGTGCTGACGGGATGCAGTGCTAGGCGCAAGACGCGCCGTTTAGCTCTGCTAAGGGCTTGTTCACAAATAACATGCACATTTGACTCGCCAACTTTGGGCGCACTGCGTCGTTGCAAATCGCTTGTGCAGCAGAGCTGCACGGCACGCTTTGCGCCTCGCATTGCATCCCAAATCCGGCGGCCAAATGTACAGCTTATTCATGAACAAGCCCTAAACAAGTGGATTGAAACGACGCAATGCGCCCGTCAGTGCCGCCGAAAAAGGGATATTTGTAATTTCTGCATCCCTGAGAACGCCTGGCCCGCGTGCGGGGTTGGGATGCTATTGGCCCGTCAACTACTCGCCCGTCAGCAGCTTGAGTGCGACTTCCACTCGCTTCATGTGCGTGAGTGAGTGCTAGTTATCATGTTTTCCAGACACAAGCAGCAAAGCGACCGCTGACCTGGTCGCGCCGGTGCGAGAAGAAGCGTGAGGCGTTGCCCACCGTGCACCAGGGCGGGCTGCTGTCGTTGCCATACAGTTGGGTGATGCCCAGGGCACGCAGGCGCTGGCGAGCCAAAGCGGCCAGGTCAGCCAGCCATTTGCCATTTGCCAGCTGCTGAAAACAAGTGGCGGCGGCGGTGTCGTGCGCCACGAACGCAGCGCGCACTTCAGCACCCACCTCAAACGCCTGTGGGCCAATGCAAGGGCCCAGCCATGCTATTAAATCAGAAGCTCCTAGCCCTTTATTTATAAGGGATAGCGTGCAAAAATACTTAAATGTTGCTTCTAGCACGCCACCCCCGCCCTGCCCCGCCAAACCACGCCAACCGGCATGCGCAGCGGCCACTGCCTGGCCTTGGCGGGTGGTGAACAACACCGGCAGGCAGTCGGCCACCATGATGCTGCAAGCGACGCCCGTTTGATCGGTGATGCAGGCATCGGCTACCGCGCCGTCAGGCGTGTCTGCGTTCAGATGAAGCACCTGGCAGCCATGCACCTGGTTCAAAAACACCGGGCGCACGCCCAAGGCAGCTTGCAAGGCCGCGCGGTTGGCCGCCACATGCGCCGCGTCGTCGCCCACATGGTCGCCCAGATTGAAGCTGTTGTAGGGCGCGCCCGACACGCCGCCCGCACGTGTGGTGCACACGGCGCGCACGCCCGCAGGCGCAGGCCAGATGGGCTTGAGGATTCCCTGTAGGGCGGACTTCAGTCCGCCATGATCGGTGCAAGTCGACCCCACAAGAGCCGCCACTTCAGGCAAAGGCATGAATCTTGTCGTAAGCCGCCAGCAGCTTGTGGTGCATCTCGCAACCGTTCAGCGCCAAGCCGGGCGCAGACAAGCCCATGAAGCGGTCATCTTGCATGATGAGAGCCCGGGCTTGCGCCAGGGGGCCAGCACCATAGAGCAGCGCCAAGGTGTCGAGGTAGGGGCCGCTGTCGCCCATATCGGCCAGGCGAATCAGGTTTTGAATGCAGGCGTAAACGCGTTTGCGCTCGGGGTTGCATTGGTCAAAGTTCAAAATCCATTCGCAGCCCTCAAGCGTGGCGGCCTCGTCACCCACGGCCAGCGCCAGAAGGGTTTTGAGTTCGCCCAGGCGCAGGTCGCTCCAGAATGAGCCGGCATCAGCGGCCAGGCCAATCAGCCCGGGCACCGGGCGGTGGTCAGCCAGGTTCGAGTCGTTCAGGGTGTCGAGAAGGTCGGCGCATTCTTCGTCGTCCAGATCGCTCAGGTTCAGAATGGCTTCGCGGATCGGGTTGGCAATGCTGTTGTTCTCGAACTCCAGGTCGTCAATCGGGTAAATCTCTGACAGGCCCGGTACCAGCACGCGGCAGGCGTAGACCCCGAGCTGTTTGAAGTCAGACACGTAGACCTGATGCCCGTCCTGGTGCAGGCGCTGCAGGCAAAAGGCGTAGTCTTCGGCAGTGCTCGTGCCAAAGTTCCAGTCTACAAATTCATGGTCGGGCACGTCGCCCAAAAACTTCCAGTGGATGACACCGCTGGAGTCGACAAAGTGGATTTCAATGTTGGTCGAACTGGCGGTTTCTTCCAGGTCAAAACCAGGCGCCGGAAAGCCCGACAAGGCAGCCAGCGCGCGGCCTTGCAACAGTTCGGTCAAGGCGCGTTCCAGCGCCACTTCAAAGCGCGGATGCGCGCCAAAGCTGGCAAAGCAGCCCTGATCCGTCGGGTTGAGCAGGGTCACGTTCATCACCGGGTACTGGCCGCCCAGCGACGCGTCTTTGACCAGAATGCCAAACCCCGCCTCGCGCAGCGCGGCAATGCCACGGGCAATGCGCGGGTAGCGGGCAAGCACGGGTTCGGGCACGTCGGGCAGGCAAATGCCTTGGCTGATGATGCGCGCTTTGATCGAGCGCTCAAAAATCTCGGACAAGGCCTGCGTGCGCGCTTCCATGGGCGTGTTGCCAGCCGACATGCCATTGCTCACATACAGGTTACCGATGATGTTGACCGGAAAATAAACCGTTTGACCGTCGCTTTGGCGCACGTAGGGCAAGGCGCAGATGCCGCGCTCAGACGCGCCCGAGTTGAAGTCCACCAGGCTGCTGGCATCGATGCTGCCCTCGGGGTTGTAGAGCTGGTGCAGCTCGGGGTTTAACAGCTCGGTGGGCCAGGATTCGTCTGGCGGCACGGCAAACCAGCGCTCTTGCGGAAAGTGCACATGGCTGCGCCCGGCCACGTCTGGCCCCAGGTAAAAGTGCGTCCAGAAATAATGCGTGGACAAGCGTTCAAAAAACTCGCCCAAGGCGCTGGCCAGGCAAGCCAGGCGGGTGGCGCCTTTGCCGTTGGTAAAGAGCAGCGGACAGTCGCGGTCACGAATGTGCACCGACCAGATGCCATCAACCGGGTTGAGCCAGCTGCGTTCTTCAATGTGAAAGCCCAAGGCCTGCAGCTTGCCTTGCAGCGTGCTGATGGTGGACTCTAGGGCGGCATCTTTGCCAGGGATAAAAGTGGTATGCGTCATCGCTGCAGCATACCTCATGGCTTGCTTGTGGCTGATGGGTGTGAATCAAAGTGTTTGTGGTGTTGTCGCTTTTAACCCGGCACGGCGACCGGGTCATGCGCATGCGGTTTTGGGGGCAAAACACGCGCGAAAGTTAAAGAACAGTTCGCCACCGACTGCCTGCGCGCGCCTTTGCCCCCAAAGCCCGGTCGCATGACCCGATCACCGTGCCTGAGCGCTTCAGAGGCGGCCCACCACATCAAGTCAATCACGCGCGAAAGTTAAAGAACAGTTCGCCACCGACTGCCTGCGCGCGCCTTTGCCCCCAAAGCCCGGTCGCATGACCCGATCACCGTGCCTGAACGCTTCAGAGGCGGCCCACCACATCAAGTTAATCACGCGCGAAAGTTAAAGAACAGTTCGCCACCGACTGCCTGCGCGCGCCTTTACCCCCAAAGCCCGGTCGCATGACCCGATCACCGCGCCTGAGCGCTTCAGAGGCGGCCCACCACATCAAGTCAATCACGTTGTGACGCGCGTCACGCGCGAAAGTTAAAGAACAGTTCGCCACCGACTGCCTGCGCGCGCCTTTGCCCCCAAAGCCCGGTCGCATGACCCGATCACCGCGCCTGAGCGCTTCAGAGGCGGCCCACCACATCAAGTCAATCACGTTGTGACGCGCGTCATCCAACGCAAGTTGTCCATGAATTTCCCCTGCCAGCCAACCCACCACCGCGCCGAATCAGTCGGGTGATGCGCTTGGCGGAGGTAAAGTAGGAGGCCGCAGGCCGGGGGACACGTAGCCAAGCGCATCGCCCGGCTGATTCATCAACAACAGACACGATTGGCAACTTACCGTCATGTGGCGCACCCCCACGCCCACATTGAATCCCCCCCAGGCAGCCAAGGTGCCCCCTGAAAACGCTAGACTCGGTGCTGGTTTTTGCCCTTAACCCCGCGGAGATTGAAATGATTCTTGAACTTGCCGATTTTTCCATCCAGCCCGGCCAAAACGCCGCTTTTGAGGCAGCTGTGCAACGGGGCCTTCAAACGATCATCGCCCACGCCAAGGGGTTTGAAGGCTACAAGCTCAACCACGGCATAGAAAACCCGCAGCGCTACGTGTTACAAATTTTCTGGACCACGCTGGATGACCATACCGTGGGCTTCAGGGGCTCCCCGGCGTTTGCCGAGTGGCGCGCCATTGTCGGCCCTTTTTTTGCCAGCCCGCCGGTGGTGGAGCACTTTGATTTGGTAGGTAAATCGGCCTGAAGCCCCCTGTTAGCAAGCGTCATTAACTATTGAAAGCATAGCGTCATGGGCTTTGTATTCCCCTCTGCTCCAGCCGTAGCCGTGCCGGTGGTCGGCAGCACCGATCAGTTTCCAGTGCACCGCATCTACTGCGTGGGCCGCAACTACGCCGAGCACGCCCAGGAAATGGGTCACAGTGGGCGCGAGCCGCCGTTTTTTTTCATGAAACCCGCCGATGCCGTGCTGGTGGTGCAGCCCGGTAGCACCACAGCCCTGCCCTACCCCAGCTTGACGAAAAATTTTCATCATGAACTGGAGCTGGTGGTGGCCATTGGCACGGGTGGCCAAAACATTGCTGTAGAAGAAGCACAAAACCACATCTTTGGCTACGCCGTGGGCCTGGACATGACCCGGCGTGACCTGCAAAACGACATGAAAGCGCAGGGCCGCCCGTGGTGCATTGGCAAGGGCTTTGACCATTCAGCCCCCATCGGCCCGATCACGCCCAAGGCCGCAGCCGGTGACATCACCCAAGCCACCCTTCGCCTGAGCGTGAACGGCGCGCCGCGCCAGCACAGCAGCATCAGTCAGTTGATCTGGAATATTTCAGAAACTATCGCCCAGCTCTCTGCAGCCTGGACGCTGCAACCCGGCGACCTGATCTACACCGGCACGCCCGCAGGGGTGGGCGCGGTGCTGCGTGGCGACCTGCTGCGCGGCAGCATCAGCGGCTTGACGGACATTGAACTCAAAGTGAGCTAAAGCCTATGCACCGCCCGCC